>MKWU01004652.1_pt1 | contig 15876 bp, 3 predicted proteins | sample 809101 | NCBI WGS metagenome assembly MKWU01 (sample SAMN05860141, study PRJNA318959) | sponge metagenome | host: Aplysina aerophoba | place: Slovenia: Piran, Adriatic Sea, Gulf of Piran | collected 2013-05-07 | reverse complement strand
AGCTTTCCCTCTGTGTCATACCATGGGATGGTGCTAGAGGAGGAAGTAAGAGCAGTTGTGACTGGGTTGGGTTTGCTTCAAGCTTCAAGCGTTTCTGATTTCCCCTTCTCTCCACTGCAGTATAGCATTTTCTCTGGAAGTGACAATTTCCTTGTGATTAATGAGATTCATGACTGTGTTACCATCCCCATTCTAGTTGCAAATCAGAGCCTAGACAGAGAGAAGACTGCCAGCTATGAGCTAGTGATGGAGGCTATTCACCCTCTAAATACAAGCATCAAAAGCTCGGCTGTTGTTCGTGTGTCTGTAATTGACATCAATGACCACTCTCCACTGTTTTCCTCTCATCAGCAGACCACATTCACCGTCAACAGTTCTGCTGAAGTAGGCAGGGTTGTTGGAAGCCTGAACGTCACTGATGAAGATAGTGGATTGAATGGAGTAGTTGCTTTTCATCTAAAAGTTCCTAACCAATTCTTCTCAGTTGACCCAAACAGTGGAGACCTGTTTGTCATATTTCCACTCACATCACCACCGGAAGAGCACCTAGTTACTGTAGTCGCAACTGACAGGGGAAATCCCCCTCGTATGGCAGAACGAACTTTTACTATTACTATTCACCGAGTAGCTCAATTTGCCCCAACCATCAATGCTACGTCCACCAACGTGACCATTTCAGAGCATTCTGAAGCAGGCACGACCGTCACAACTCTTCAAGTGCTGTCTTCTTCCACAACGGAACCGTCCCTCTCCCTGCTTGGCTCTGCAAGTCACCTGTTCAGCTTGTCCCTTACGCAACCAACCGAGCCCACCGTGCACCTGTACAGTCTAATGGTAAGCGGAGATTTGGACAGAGAGAGCCTACCCAATGGCGTCATACTCTTGGTTGAGGCTAAGGATGGCGAGGCTCCTAGTTTTAGCAGCACAATTGTCCTGACAGTCCACTTGGAGGACATCAATGACAACGCACCACAGTTCCTGCAAGCGGCCTACTTCAGTAGCGTGTTTGAAGGTTCACCCAGTGGCATCACAATCATCACTCCCCTCACTTCCGACAAGGATGTGGGTGTGAATGCTGATGTCCAATTTTCCCTCATTGATCCTCCAGACCTGTTCAAAGTGGATCCTTCCACCGGTTCTATCATGACTGCCGTCAAGATTCCAAAAGGCGCCCTTGGTTCTTGGACCCTTACCCTCAAGGCAACAGACCAGGTACACTCTGCCACGACTACGGTGAGCATTAGTGTCAAAGCTTACAACATGCAGCCACCCGTATTTACCACCCCAGCACCCCTTGAAGGAGGAGTTCCAGGGCGTTCATTCCAGCCTCATGCTACAGTATCTGTTCCAGAGACCTCACGTGCGTCTGATGTCATCTACACCTTTCTAGCAACAGATGCGGACAGTGGTTGTGGAGGGAGGGTGGCATACTCAATCACACTAGCGGACCCTCCTGTAGTCCAAATCGATGAGTTCACAGGTGCTCTCCGCCCACTCACGGATGGTGCCCTCGATTACGAGCAGTTCAGTTTTGTGCGTGTCACTGTGAGGGCAACGGACAATGGCCTACCTGGCCCCCTGTTTTCAGAGGCAAACCTGTTGATGAACATCCAACCAGCCAACGATAATTCTCCACTGATTGACACAGTCAGTTGTCCGTGTTTCCTAGAGGAGAACTCAATCAGTACGCTGTTTTGTCGACCCATGTCAGCCACTGACAAAGATGGAGATGCAGCCCGCTTTAGCATCCTTGCTGGCAATGAGCTGAACCACTTCTCCATCCATGAAGGCACAGGAAGAGTGGAAAAAGCAGAAGGAATTGTTCTGAACCGCGAGGATGTTCCTCAGTACGAGCTGACTATCGCTGCCTATGATGGTGCACACTGGAGCAATAATGTCACACTGGTTGTCATTGTTCGTGATCGAAGTGACACCACCATTGGATATGAGCCCTCCTCTTTGACTGTGCGTGCCCCAATTGATGCAGAACTTGGCTCAACAGTAGCTTCTCTCTCTGTCACTGTGAATGACGCAGGATTCAATGGGTTGGTAACATACTCAGCCTCGTCTGGGCTACCCACTGCTTTGTTCCAATTGGATCCTGCCACAGCAGACTTGGTTGTAATTGGCAACCTGAATGTGGGTACGAGTACATATAGCTTCACAGTGACTGCACAAGAGAGGGATCGACCTTCAAATACTGCGATGTTGTCAGTGACTCTTTCTGTAGTACCGTCACCAAAGCCTCCTTCGTTCAGGATTGCAGAAGACCGAGTTACAGTTCCCCAAAATCTCCAAGTGGGTGCAATGATAGCACAATTCATGGCTACCACAAGCAATGGTGCTTCTGTTCAGTATACTTCAGACAATATTCCTTCAATCTTTTCTCTATCTGCTTCAACTGGCATTCTCACCCTTCAACAACCTCTAGGGGTTTCCCCTTTGGTGTACAGAGTTAGAGTCACAGCCAGTGTTACTGGACAGGCTAACCTGGCAACTTCCCAAGTGCTGGAGATTACTGTTTACAGTGCATTTCAAACAGACAATGGATCTCCATTCAGCCAACCAGCAGGGACATTTGTCTGCCGCTATAGCGGGGAAGTCCCAGAATTTTCTGCTACCAGCTTGAATGTGCTAACCCTGCCAAACATGTACCTGAGCCAGTCAGTGTCCTACACCCTTGAGTCATCGGAACATTCCTATGCCTTCTCCCTTGTTGGTCACCAGCTGCAGGTTAGGGCAGGGGTCTCACATATCTTTGACCTGACGCAGAGAGAAACCATCTTCATCACCTTGAGAGTCGCGTACGGCTTAGCCCTGTTCCACCGCTGTGCCATTACAGTGTACATCACTGACATCAACAATCATCCTCCAACATTCTCTCAAGCTTCCTACATGTCTGAGATTTACAGGAATTCCCCCATGAACACTATAATTTACAGAGCAAAAGCCACTGACATTGACTCAAGTGCAACAACTGCTCCCCGGTATGCTCTACAGAATGCAGACCCTGCCTTCAGCTTGGATGCTGACACAGGTATCCTACAACTCTCACAGTCTCTTACCAACGGGCTGACAAGTCTCTACAGCATCTCCTTGTTAGCTATCGACAGAGAAAATTCCTCCCTTACCTCAAGGGCCACTCTGAGTGTGGCTATTCTGGAGCTGAGCAACACTCCCCCACCACCTCCTGCAGTACAGACTATGAACATCGCTGAGGACATGCCGACTGAGTCCCAAATTGCCAGTGTCGCCACGTCTGACGCAGATGAAGGCACACACGGCAGACTGAACTATTGCCTTCTTGATGGAAATGTGCGTAATAGCTTTCGTGTCACAAGCAATGGTACTTTACTGATCAATAGACCATTGAATTTTGAAGAACAAAGAAGCTACACGCTGAATTTTTACATATACGATTCTAGTCCTAACCCCGAGTTTTCCATCACTACAGTCAACATTCATGTTGCAGATGCCAACGAAGCTCCCTTCTTCCTCCCTTCCGTTTACAAGGCAGCTGTGAGCGAAGACTCTGCCTCCTTGAGGCACATTGTCACAGTGCAAGCCAGTGATAACGACACTGAAACATCACGAGCAAAAATCATGTATTCCATAACAGCAGGCAACAACAATAATGATTTGACAATTGACTCCACAACCGGTAATATTTTCATCACGTCCGGGCATTCCCTTGATAGAGAGCGGACTGACAGCTATCAGTTAACCGTAAGTGCCAGTAATCCAGATGCCGTCCCAGTTGTGTCATCCATGGTGCAGGTGGAGGTTGAAGTGGTGGACGCGAATGACAATATGCCCACTTTCAACTCTGTTTCTGATGTAGTAAGAGTGACTGAAAACACTGCCCTTGGAACCGTCATTTACATTGTTTCAGCTAACGACAATGACACTGGAGGTAACTCAGATGTGTTCTATCACATTGTCTCCGGTAATGATGATGGCCGATTTGCTTTGGATGGGAGGAACGGAGAACTTTCTCTTGTGAGAGACCTTGACCATGAAACTAGCCCAAACATGATCTCCTTGAGTGTGGAAGCATTTGATGTGGAAGGAATGAACTCAGCAACCCTCCAACTTGTTGTTCAGGTTTTGGGCATCAATGAACACCCTCCCTCATTCACCCAGTACCTCTACACTGCTTCAGTGCAGGAGAATGAGATGACGAACACCATCGTTGGGCAGGTTTCTGCTGTGGACTATGACAAAGATGGTAACACTATTAGTTATTCACTGAAGGGTGATGGAGGGACTGACTTCACTATTTCCTCAATGGGTGTGATCAGAACAGCAAGAATAATTGACAGAGAACAGTCGGCTTACTACTTTCTGACAGTCACAGCGATGGATGAGGGCACCCCACGCCGTAGTGCTGCAGCTATTGTTCATGTTGTGGTTGGAGACGTCAACGACAACCAACCACAGCTGAACAGCAGCTATTCACTTTCTCTCCCAGAAGACCAACCGCTTAATGTGCCCTTCTTTATTCTCCAAGCGACAGACGAAGATGACGGACAAAATGCTGATGTTGTGTACTCAGTTGAACCTGCAACTCAGTCAAGCTGGGGAGTGGATCCCACTTCAGGTGCACTATACCTGAAACAGAAACTGGACTTTGAATCAGCCACCTCACACACATTTGTTGTAATGGCAAAGAATACAGAACTTCCACAGGCAACTGCTCGAGCATCAATAAGCATCAATGTTCTTGACAATACTGAGAACACAATCTCCCCTAAATTCCCACCCCTCCTGCCGAACATACTTCCCATCCCTGCTACTGCAAGGGTTGGCACCCTGTTGGCTAATCTTACTGCAGTGGATCCGGACCCAGGAAGGGATGGTGAGATAGTGTACAGAATTACAGGGGGAACCGGAATGGAGTACTTCTCTATCGGCAACAAAACTGGTGAGGTGGTCCTCATCCAACCACTGTCATCGGCCGCTGTCTCTTTCCTCACTCTGGAAATTCAGATAAGCGATAACTCAGTTTTTCCGCTTTTTGACGCCCGGCTGTTCATAGTCAATATTACAACACCCACACTTCCACCACGTTTCACATCCCCCGCTTATCACTTCTTTGTGCAAGAAGGCAGTCCAGCCAGTACATCTGTTGGACTGGTGGCTGTGACAGAAGGGTACACTGGCCATTTTGAAGATGTCAATTACTCCATTACAGCAGGTAACCAAGGTGGCACATTCCACATTAACTCAACCAATGGAATTCTCTCAGTAATGGGCTCAGTGAACAGGGAGGCCATTCCAGAACACCGTCTCCAGGTCACAGCCACCCATTTCAACTTTCTCTCTCAACCTGCCCACACTTTGGTTTTGGTTTCTGTCCTCGACCAAAATGACAACCGGCCTGTCTTCAAACCCTCCAGTTCATACGTGGTAAACCTCTTCAACAATTTTCGTGTCTCACATTTGCTTCCATTCATTCGTGTTTTTTCTATTGACCCTGATGATCCAGCCGCTAATGGGAGGGTGACATATGCTCTTCAACCGCCCAGCGATCTGTTTGCTGTCTCCGCTGATGGTAACGTGTACTTGACTGCTACTGTAAGTGGCACCAACCATCTGATAACAGTCAGAGCTGTTGATTCAGGCACCGAACCTTTAGACAGTGCCGCAACAATCACAGTAAATGTTGTCTCTCCTAATGGTTCAGTGCAGCAGCCCAGCTTTTCACAACCTTCGCTCACAGTCACACTTCAAGAAGACGCTTCTATCGGCACAGTTGTTCATACCGCAGCAGCCAATGATGGGGATAGCCTTGTAATTATGTATCAGCTTTTGGGCACTTCCTCCAGCCAGCGACACTTTGCCATCCACCCCAACACGGGAGCGGTGTACGTGGCTGCTCGTTTGAACAGAGAAATGACTGCCAGTTACAACCTTAACATTCAAGCTTGGGATGGATTCAACACAAGTGCTCTCAGTCTCACAGTCACTCTTGCAGATGTAAACGACAATGCCCCTCAGTTCTCCTCGTCAAGCTACATTTTCAGTGTGAGTGAAAAAGCTCTTGTGAATACCAAGGTGGGAAACATTACTGCTTCGGATGAGGATGTTGGTCCCAATGGGCAAGTTTTGCTGGACATAGTGGACTCAACTGCTGCAGAAGGAGTCTTTGGATTGGCAGGGATGGATGTGGTTGTGATAGGACCCATTGACAGGGAGGTACTCCCTACTCATTATTTGACTGTGCGAGGGAGGGACCAGGGGGATCCCCCTCTTGAGAGCTACTGTCATGTGGTAGTGGAGATTGAAGATGTGAATAATAACAGTCCAACCTTTAGTAGTCACTTGTTTCACCTGTCTGTGAATGAAAGCACCTCTGTGAGCCATCCCATTGCCACCATCACTGCTTATGACTATGACAGAGATGGAAACAGTGATGTGGTTTATGCGATATCTCCACCTAATAGCCACTTTACAATCGATGAATCAACGGGCGAACTTTCCCTTGCAAGGCAGTTGGATTTTAGCACTGAACCTACACACACCCTATCCATTGTAGCTACTGACAAGGGAACGACTTCGCAAAGTGGAAGTACAGTCGTTAGTATAACAGTTGTACCGGACTTCAGCTCACCGCCCAACATTAATGACCCAGGGCTTGTGAATGTCGTCGAGAACCTCCCACCTAACACCATGGTCACCAGTGTCGCTGGATTGAACGATGTATCAGTGGCTTACACTCTGGATGAAGGTAAAGGGTACTTCTGGATTGACAGCAAGACCGGGGTGATCAGAACCTCCACCCCTTTGGATCGAGAAACAGTAGCCAGCCACCTGCTTACTGCCACTGTGCACTACATAGGAGACATGGGAGCTGCTAAGTCTGTTTCCTTCACTGTGCAAGTGTCTGATGTGAACGACAATGCTCCCAGGTTGTCATCACAAGACATCATTGAGGTGACAGTGCGGGAAGATGCACAGCCAACGCTAACTGCTTTCTCTCTCAGCGTAGAAGACATTGATTCCAGCGACAATGCCAACATTGAAGGTTTTGTCATTTTGCACCCATTAGCTGCAGAGCACTTCCGGGTGGAGTCTGACGGACAAGCGAAACTTTTGTTGCCACTCGATGTTGAACAAAGTTTTGAGTACCTTGACATACCCGTTGCCATGAGTGACACAGCCACCCCCACACAGTTAGCAGTGCAGTATGTCCACCTTACAGTTGAAGACAGGAATGATGAGAGTCCCATGTTCACTCGAGATCGTTACTCTGCTGTACTCTTTACCCCCACCCCTCGTGGTTCTTCTGTTATCCACGTGTCTGCCACGGATGCTGATGGTGGCCTTGGTGGAATTGTGGAGTTCAGCATCTCTGGAGGAAATAGTACCTCTAGATTTGCTGTCAATAGCCAGAATGGAGAGATTTATCTTGACAATCCTTACAGGCTTCAGTCCTATTACCATTTGGAGGTAACAGCAACTGATAAGGGGAATCCCCCTCATTCCAGTACAGTAGATGTGTTCATCATGGTCAACGACTGTCCCCTGCTTGCCTTCCGCTTCACACCTCCAGAGTACAGTTTTACGTTTCCAGAGAATGTAGCAGTAAACACGATCATTGTAGCACCTGTCCTAATTCACACTGGAATAGACGCCAGGGCCCTCCGCTTCTCTCTTCACTCAGGGGAAGGAGAAATCTTTGATGTGGATGAATTCAACGGCACCATCTCCCTCCGCTCCGCCTTAGACAGAGAGAAGCAAGTGGAGCACCAATTGGCAGTCCAGGCACGACACTTGACAGATGTCACACTTGTAGCTGACTTATTTGTCACTGTGACAGTCCATGATGTGAATGACAATGCACCCCAATTCACATCCATTGCATATCAGAGTTCCATTGTCAACAGTGCTGAGGTGGGTGATCCAGTTGTGCGTGTTAGTGCCAGAGACCCTGATCTAGGGGACTCTGGGCAGGTTTCATACCACATTGTCAGTGGAGGACTTGGCTTCTTTGCTGTTAATGCGGTCACAGGGGAGGTGTTAGTGTTGGGAAACTTGGCAGATCTTCAAAGTGGAACTAATGTCACCCTAACAGTGGAGGCACATGACCATGGCACTCCAGTCTCCCTCAGCAACATGACCACGGTCACCATCCTCATCGTGGACTCGCAGGCTCCCACTTTCACGCAGACCCTCTATCATGCAAATACAAGTGAAGCAGCAGGAGTGGGGACACATGTCATCACAGTGGAGGCTACAGTGTACTCTGGATTTCCCACTTACATTATTGAATCAGGTGACAACTTCAATCAATTTGACATTGACTTTTTCAGTGGTGAAGTCACTGTGGAGAGAACACTTAACTATGAGCAAGTCAACCGCTACACTCTGCTTCTGAAAGTTTCAGACCCCACACTGCCTGATACCTCCTTCAACCTTGCCACGTTGGAAATCAACATTGTGGATGTGAATGACAATTCTCCCATCTTCTCTCCTAACATCTATTCATCCATTCTCCCCGAAAACAGCACTCGAGGGACAACTGTTTCCATGGTAACTGCAACTGATCTGGATGCTGAAGGGACAGACAACTCCAGAATTACCTATGCCTTTCCAACTGACTTCCCATATGTAGGGATATTCACTATTGACTCCATGTTCGGCTTGATAACACTGATGGGTGAAATTGACTACGAGACGAACCCGCTGTATGAGTTTAGTGTGCACGCAATTGACGCTGGCCCTTCCCGGCAGACAGGAACAGCAACTGTAAGGCTGTCTGTAATCAACGTCAACGACAACGCTCCACAGTTTGTGATGTCACTGTTTGAGTTATCTGTCCAGGAGTCAGCTCATGGTGGAAGTGTGGTGGGCTCTGTCACTGCACTGGATCCTGACCTTGACTCAGTCACCTACAGCATCACTGGAGGAAATGAAGATGGCCTCTTCCTCATTGACTTACAGACAGGAGAGATTCGTCTGTCACTAACTGGCAGTGGGTTCAACGAAACTGTATACAATTTAACAGTGTCTGCGTTTGATGGGATTTCGTATGGAGAGGCCATTGCTCGTGTGTTGATTGCGGACATCAATGATAATTCTCCAGTGTTCGATCAGCCAGTGTATGAGGGCACAGTTACGGAGAACAGTGGGAGTGATGTGGACGTGCTGCAGGTATCAGCAACAGACAAGGACAGGATCAGTGGTGTTGTCCTACGGTACAGCCTCAGCATGTCTGTAAGGCACTTCAAGATAGACCCCTCAAGTGGACAGATATCAACAAGTAGGAATATTGATCGTGAGCAAGATCCTGAATTTGAGTTTCATGTATTTGTGACAGATTCCTTGTTCACTGGAAGTGCTGTAGTGAGGGTGAGAATCTTGGATGAAAATGACAACTCTCCAGTATTCAGAGCTTTTGCAGTGTACGAAGCACAAGTGAAAGAAAATGCTGATGTACAATCGACTGTGGCTTCGGTCACTGCAGACGACCCAGATGAAGGATGTAACGGTACTATAAACTACAGTCTTGGCAGCGTTACAAATCCAGCAGGTTTGGACCCGAATCTCTTTCCTTTCTCTGTTGTTTCATCCTCAGGTGCCATCATAGTGCGCTCAAATCTAAACTTTGAACTGACCAACTTGTACACCTTCACGATTGTGGCTGCTGATAAAGGAACCACGGCACGCAGTGCAGAACAAGAGTTCACAGTTGAAGTGCTCAATGTGGATGATACTCCTCCAGTGTTTGAACAATCCAGCTATAACTTCACCATATTAGAGGAGCCAAGCGACAGGAGCATTCCAGTGGGCCGTGTTGTGGCTACCAATGACACCAATGCACCAATTGACTACATCCTTGCTGGTTCTGAAAGTGGTCAACTTCCCTTTGGAGTCAACCAAAATAATGGTGATATCACAGTTGAGGGATTCATTGACAGGGAGGTACAGTCCCAGTATTTGTTCACAGTAGAAGCGTACACTTATGTTAACACCCAGGTACTGAAAAGCTCTGTCCAAGTGACCATCACCCTGTTGGATAAGAATGACAATCGACCTCGGTTTTCAGTCCCTCGCTACCAAGGGCAGGTGGCTGAGAATCAGCTGCCTAATACCCTTGTTACCACTACTGGGAGCTCTGTTATTCAAGCAACTGACAGGGACTTTGGCGAAAATGGCACTGTTTTGTACAGAATTGTGGAGGAAAATGCTACTTTTATAATTAACAGTAATGGCCAAATTTTCACCACTGCAAGATTTGACAGAGAAGTCAAGGACCAGTTTTCTTTCACTGTGATAGCTTATGACCAAGGCACGCCTTCTCTGACTTCTACCACATTTGTTCGAGCCACAATAATCATCCTTGACACTAACGACGAACCCCCTGTATTCCAACAGCCACAGTATGCAGTAGCAGTGTCGGAAGGTGCCAGTGGCGGGGATCCAGTGCTAACTGTGACTGCCACTGACGCCGACTTGGGGGTGAATGCAGACATCACTTACTCCTTGCAAGGATCCCCTTTGTTTGAAATTGGCCGTAAAACAGGAATTGTGACACTTCTCGGTGCTCTGGATAGAGAGGAGCAGACAGAATACAACCTCACAATTGATGCATACGACGGCATGTTTAGGGATTCTGCACAGCTGATTGTGACTGTAACAGACATCAATGATGAACCACCCATTTTCAACTCTTCTGACTATACCACCACTGTGGAAGAGAACGCACCAACAAATGCCTCCTTGCTCAGTGTAGAGGCAGCCGACCCAGACCAGATCGGCACAATCACCTACTCCATCAGTGTTGGTCCCAGCAGGGATAACTTCACCATCAACCCCATCTCTGGGGAGCTGCGTTTTAGGGTGCCGCCCGACTATGAAGTAGCTCAACAGCTGGAGATCCAAGTCGTGGCCACTGATGGAGTACACGAAGTGCTTGAGACTGTGACTGTGTACATCACTGACAAAAATGATGAGAAGCCGTCTTTCACTGAGGGCCCATTCATTGGGAGAGCTCCAGAGAATCGAGCAGATGTCACCGTTATCAAGCTTTCTGCAAGTGATAGAGACTCCGGAGAAGGGGGGATAGTTACCTACCAGATTGTAGGGGGAAGAATAGGAAATGAGTCAGTCACAGATGTGTCCCGACTTCCATTTCGCCTTACAACACTGCAATCTGGCCTGATTGTAACAACACAGGAACTGGACCGTGAGACAGTGTCTGAGTACACTCTGATTGTGAGGGCGAGTGACCGCGGTGAGCCTTCTCTGTCCTCCACCACAACCGTCACTGTCACTGTTCTAGATGACAATGATCACTCGCCAGTCTTCCTTCAGCCCATGTACGAGGCAGATCTGCCAGAGTCCTCCGCTCTGGGTGATTTTGTAGAAACAGTGAGAGCCACAGATGGAGACAGCGGAAACAATGCTCAGGTATTTTATGTCTTTGACACTGCCAACAACTCTCAACATTTCTCCATTGACTCTGATTCTGGGAAGATTACTGTAACAGACGTTCTTGATTTCGAAACTCAGCCCATCTACCACCTTACAATCATCGCGTATGATAGTGGGCAGGTTGCTAGAAGTGGAACAGCTATCATTGTGATCAGAATATCTGATGAAAACGACAACAGACCCATCTTTCAACAGCAAAACTATCTAAAAATTGTAAGTGAGGACATTGAAGTAGACTCAAGCCTTCTTCGTGTTGTTGCACGAGACCAGGACTCTGGAGCAGGTGCAGCAGCTATCATCTACTCCATCATAGATGGAAGCACACTGCCGGAGTTCAGGGTGGACCCAAACACTGGACTGCTGTATGTGAACAGTAAACTGGATTTCGAAAGGCAGAGACAGTACCAGTTCAGAGTGAGAGCTGAGAACCCAGGAGATAAGCCTCTGTTTGATATCGCTCACATCAACATCACACTGACAGATGTAAACGATGAAATCCCTAAGTTTGTCCCGGTCAATCCTGTATACAATGTCACCGAGGAAGTGGACCCTATTGTCACGGTCGGCGTAGTGACAGCCATTGACCCCGACTCTGTTACCAACCCTGAAGACATCACCTACAGCATCATCGGTGGTAACGTGGAAGGTTCATTCGACCTGGACCCTCACACTGGTGTGCTGCTTACGAAAGTCAGGTTCAACCGTGAAGAGAAAGCGAAGTATCGTTTGATTGTAACTGCAGATGACGGTGGGACTCCATCCCAAACAGGCACAGCACAGATCACCGTGGTGATAGACGACATCAACGATAATGATCCAAAAGGAGGACATGCAGACATCTTTGTTCACGTTGTGGCAGATGAGTTCATTCCAGGTTTGATTGGGCAAGTGAACGCTAACGACCCAGATGTAGTCAATACTCACATATACACCATATTGAACGACCCCCCAGTCCTCCCAGCCCCATTTGTTCTACACGACAATGGGACAATTGAGTCCACTTCTGTGCCAGCAACTGGCGTGTACCAGTTTGAAGTGAGTGTGACAGACAACAGTCCTGAGGTGACATGTACAGTGACAGTGACGGTAGATAGGATCGAGAAGGAGGTGGCAGAGAGGAGTGTCACTATGCGTGTACGTGGTAGCAGTGTTCAGGAGTTCTTGGAGGGAAAGATTATGCCATTCACAAGTGACAGGATGCACATTTTTCAGAACAATGTTCCCGGCTCAGAACCACCCTTTGTGGTCAGCGTTCAGGTTGTGGATGATGTGGATGAAATCACTGATGTCTCATTTACAGTCCCGTTGTCAGATGGAAGTGGGTATGTGGATCAGGAACTTGTACGCCACATTGTCCATATCAGCAGATCTGAACTTGCAAGTACTGAAATTGGAATCAGTGTGGAGACAGAGCTACCAGACCTATGTGTCACTGAACCATGTGGTGCAAACGGGATCTGTCACAACATTCTGACTGATGTTGATAGCACCCTCCTCTCCCTCTCCCCAGCTTATGCCCTTGTAGCACCCTCTCCTGTGTGGGACTACCAGTGTGTGTGTTTGCCGGGAGTCAAGGGCAGACACTGTGACAGTGGCTCCGTGGACTTCTGTTCGCTCACCCCGTGTCCGTCCCCAATGACCTGCTCCAACGGAGCCACTTCTGCCATCTGCAGCTGCCCTGAAGGCAGTCGAAGTGAAAATGGTATCTGCAGTGTGAACCGTACAGCATGCTCACAGAAAGACTGCCAGAATGGAGCAAGTTGTGTCATCACCAAAGACGGCTTGTCTTGTGCCTGCCCTGAGGGCTATGTGGGCAACAGGTGCCAGATTGAGCAACGTCCACCCAACCTGTGCTCATTTGCTGCCTGCAATGCTGGTGCCACGTGCACCTACAGTCATGTGGGCTTCACGTGCTCCTGTCCCCCCGGACTGACTGGTGTGCTGTGTAATAGCACTAGCACTCTGGAGGTACTTGGCTGCGGCCTAAACCCCTGCCAGGCTGGCGGGACCTGCAACACTCTTGGAAATGGCTATTCCTGCACATGCCCTGAAGGATATACTGGAGCTAATTGTGAGGTCTTCCTCTTTATGGACTCCGCCTCCCCATCTGCCTGTGACTCTGCTGGATGTGCTGAGGAAGAGGATTGCATTGAAGTTAATGGAGAGGCCTCCTGCTTGTCTCCTTGTTTGCCCAATCCTTGCCTGCATGGAGGGGACTGTGTACGACAGCTGCCTGGATTCAGCTGTGACTGCCCTGTACAGTACAGAGGCCCACATTGTGAAGTCACACTGGCAAGCTTTACTCCCAACTCTTTTGCTGTCTTCCCCAGCATCCACACACCACTGAACGGCTCTATCTATCTCGAATTTGCCACTGATGTTCAGTACGGATTGCTGTTCTTGAACGGGAGGTACGATGACATGGGTAACGACCACATTTCCCTCGAACTGCTACAGGGGAGTCTGAAGTACTCCCTGTCAAGGGGCGGAGCTGAGCAGACTGTGTTGGAGTATAGCCAGGGTGTCCTTAGCGACCGGCAGTGGCACTCTGTTGTGGTGGGATTCAATGCAACAGTGAGTTGATTGGTCAAGACTAGTCACATGATCTGAATGTATGTGGTGCCCCATTTAAATGAAACAAACTTCAATGTGTTATCTGTCTGTACTTTGTGTTTCTGTGTACATATGCATGTTCGTTAATGTGTGTGTGTGTTGCTGTGTGTTACAGCCCATTATACACTTGTTCTACTCATGCCTGCAGCATATGTGGATGTTTGTTGATGACTGTGCGGATGATACTGTTGATCTGGGGCCTGTTGGACGTGTTGATGGCCCACTAGACACGCCCACTTGCAGTGATGCTGTGAAATTGATTAAAGGAACGTACCTGTAAGTACATAATGCACTTGTTATTTTATGATGCATTTATTAATTAATATACTTTCATGTTTTGTTTCTTGTGGCTCCATGTATTATAACATTGTCTTGTTCCACCTGCCAACACTTCATCTACTTACAGCTCCTTGGATGTCACGGCCCCTCTCATCCTTGGCAGTCATCCCGGCTCCTTCAACTATGGTCCTGAAGCAAGCTACTTTCCGTACAAGGGGTTCATTAGAAACATGCGTGTCAGTAACATCGTTTTGGACTTCTCCACCCCTCTCACATCCGAGGGAGTGTTCTCAAGCCTCTCCCTTGAAGATGACCCCTGTGCTGAGTCTCCCTGTCATAACAGGGCCCAGTGTCTTCCCAGCGGATTCACCTACGTCTGTCTGTGTGGGTCTGCTTTTACTGGCCAGAATTGTCAGGAAGGTGAGGAGCCTGGTAGCATTTGGTGTAAATCATTTGTTGTTTGATGTTGCATGTTTGTTTGTTGTTGATAGGGACTGTTGTGTTTAATTGTCCGGGTGAATTACGTATTTGATGTTTGTTGTATGTGGGACAGTGAAGATGGGAGCGAGTGTTCTGACCTCTTCCCCTCACCTCACTTCCCTCTCACACACACCACGCACATGCACACACACGTCATCTCTAAACCCTGATGTTAAAAAACGTAAGCCCTACCCTAATTAAGCACCCTACGTAACTTGACAATCTTCCCATGTCACTCAGTGCTGGCCACAAGTGGAATTGACTATGACGTTAAGCTCTGGGAACCATGTGCCACAGAGCCATGCGTTTTGGATGATCTGCAGGAGGTAATTCATTGTGCACAGCATATGGGTGGGGCTAGTCTCTTGTGTCACAGCCGTGCTTCTAATCCTCTGCTCATGTCACTGGGTGTGAGACTAGTGGGGGTGTGGTGCACAGCAAGTGGGGTGTGGTGCACAGCAAGTGGGGTGTGGTGCACAGCAAGTGGGGTGTGGTGCACAGCAAGTGGGGTGTGGTGCACAGCAAGTGGGGTGAGGTGCAGATACGTACACAAATGCACTGTGCACCCCACCCCACATACTGTGCACCCCACCCCCCATACAACTCCCCCCCACCCACCACCCCCCCCCACATACTGTCCCCCCCACCCCACATACTGTGCACCCCACCCCACATACTGTGCACCCCACCCCACATACTGTGCACCCCACCCCACATACTGTGCACCCCACCCCACATACTGTGCACCCCACCCCACTTGCTAGTAGTGTGTGTGTTTTCACTGCCAGCTCATCAGCCTGCTAGACCCTCTCCGCTGAGGCGTTTACTTTGTCGTCTGCGGTGTAAGCGCCCAGCGGTGGAGAGGGTCTAGCGTGCTAGACTACATACCTGCCAACATACCGCGTGTGTAAAGTGCTGTGCTGTTGCTAGTGTTGGTTGGCACATGTTCATTTGGTAGTGGTTCTTGTGTCGTTTGTAGATAGTGGAGCGAAATGAACGGATGTTGAAGGAGAGTAGGAACACCGTCACTGTTCCCTCAGTGTTTGTCCTGAGGTTCCTATCTTA
>MKWU01004651.1_pt1 | contig 15883 bp, 15 predicted proteins | sample 809101 | NCBI WGS metagenome assembly MKWU01 (sample SAMN05860141, study PRJNA318959) | sponge metagenome | host: Aplysina aerophoba | place: Slovenia: Piran, Adriatic Sea, Gulf of Piran | collected 2013-05-07 | reverse complement strand
TGGTTTCGAGCGCGCCGCGCCGAAGGCGACGGGTCGTCCCGGCTACGATCCGGCGGACCTGCTGAAGCTCTACATATACGGTTATCTCAATCGGGTACGTTCGAGCCGCCGGCTGGAGGCCGAGAGCAAGCGCAATCTCGAAGTGATCTGGCTGTTGCGGCGTTTGTCGCCGGACTTCAAGACGATCGCCGATTTCCGGCGGATCAATCGGGCGGCCTTCCGCCAGGTGTTCCGGGAGTTCGTGAGGCTATGCCGCGAACTGGAGCTGTTCGGACGCGAACTGGTGGCGGTTGACGGTACTCGGATCAAGGCAGTGAACAGCCGGGAGCGGAACTTCACCAAAGCGAAGCTTGAGAAGGCGTTGGCCGAGAGCGACGAGAGGTTGTCGCGTTATCTCGACCGGCTCGACGAGGCCGACGGGCAGGACGATGACGGCCCCGGCGGCGGCGAGGTGGAGAATATCGAGGAGAAGATCGCTGCGATTCAAGGGCAGCGTGAGCGGTTTGAGGAACATCGAGACGCGCTGGCTGCGAGTGGCGAGGACCAGCTCTCTTTGACGGATCCGGACAGCCGGGCGATGCACGCCGCGACCCGGGTCGGTGTCGGCTACAACGTCCAGATCGCGGTGGACGCCAAGCACAAACTGATCGCCGAGCAGCAGGTCCATAACAAGGTCAGCGATCTCGGTCTATTGGCCGAGACGGCGGTGGCGGCTCGGCGGAACCTGGCCGTCGATCGGATCGACGCGGTCGCCGACGCGGGCTACTTCAGGATCGAGGATATCGAGGCCTGCGAGAATACCGGCGTCATGCCGCATGTGCCCAAGCCCCAGCGCGGATCAACGGTGAGCCAGGGGCTCTTTCCCAAGGAACGCTTCCGCTATGACGGCGGCGAGGACATTTACATCTGCCCCGACGGCCAACGCCTGGGGCTACACAGCAAGCGCAAGCGCCGCGATCTCATCTTCGCCAGTTACGTCAATCGCGCCGCGTGCAAGGAGTGCCAACTCAAGTCGAAGTGCACGAAGAGCGCCTTCCGTCGGGTCCTGCGCTATGTCGACGAAGCGATCCTGGAGCGCATGGCAGAACGATTGGCGGCCCGTCCAGAGTTGCTCGATGCGCGCCGTGAGAGCGTCGAGCACCCCTTCGGCTCAATCAAGCAATGGATGGGCCAAGGGGCCTTCCTGACCCGGCGGCTGGAGAACGTGCGCGGCGAGTTCAGCATCACGGCGCTGGCGTACAACATCCGCCGTGCGATCTCCCTGGTCGGTGTTCCCGCCTTGATCGCCGCCGCGAAGGCGTGAGACGGGAGTCTGGCCAGAATCGCGCGCCGCACATCGATCCACGGAGCGCTGGAGCCCCTTCTGCGGGGCTACCGGCGCCAAACCGCCAGATTATGTGGAAACGTCGCAAAACATCGCAAACCACGGTGACCCAAAGCTGCTTCCTCGCCACCGCCCGAGTTTTCACACGGTCTGGATCGTGTAGCTGCCCGTGAACCCGTGCTCGTCCCGCAGCCGCTCGAAGATCCGATGCGCCGTGTGCCGCTGCTTGCGCGGCACCTCCGGGGCCCTGTCCGCCTCCAGGATCGCGTCGACGATGCCGATGAACCCGTCCAGCTTCGGCCGCCGAACCGGCTTTGACCGCCGATACCCCGGCGGCGCCGAATAGCTCAGCATCTTCTTCACCGTCCGGCGGTCGATCCCGAACCGCCGACCAGCCTCGCGATGGCTCAGACCCTCCTCGACAATCGCAAGCCGTACCGCCGCATAGAGTTCCACGCCGTACATCCCCCGCCCCTCGTCGCAACCGACAAGGGGCCATGAGTGGCGCACTTTCGCGCCGCCGCGACCGGACCGACCGGCCGCCTCGCGTGGACCATTATTCCGCCGCCGTTAACAGCTCATCTTTCAGGACGCTGCGGCATCGCTTACGCCGGTCTATCCGGTGGGTGTCCAGCTCGGCGAGATCATTCGCACGCACCTCTCCGTCACCAGAGCCGAAGCCGCGAGACAAAGTGTGCAGCTTCTGGGGCAGGTAGGTATTCCCGAGCCCGAGCGGCGGCTCCGCGCATTCCCGAGTGAGCTGTCGGGCGGCATGAAGCAACGCGTCGCCATCGCCATGGCGCTGGCCAGCGAGCCGAGCTTGCTCATCGCGGACGATCCGACGTCTGCCGTCGACGTGACGATCCAGGCTCAGATACTCGAGCTGCTACGCCATCTCGTCGACGAGCGTAGGCTCGCCCTCATCTATATTTCGCACGACTTCCGCGTCGTCTCGACGATTTGCCAACGCCTTCTCATCCTGTACGCCGGCGGCATCGTGGAGCAGGGCGATGCGCCATCGGTCTTCAACGCGCCACGCCACCCCTATACGGATGCTCTCCTGGCGTGCTCACCTTCTGTCGAGGAGTACCGCTTCCCCTTTGCAACGTTGCCGGGTAATCCGCCCAATCCGAGGGACGAGCCGATTGGCGGCTGCCAATTTCATCCGCGTTGCCCTCGTGCTCTCGACGTCTGCGCGCGCGAAACGCCGGATGAGGAGAGTCCTTCGGCCGGACACAGCTATCGCTGCTGGAGCCCCATGGATGCACCGGGGAGCGGATCGTCGGCGATGGCATCGGCGTCATGAGTGCCCCCGACATTCACGTGAGCATCAAGGAACTGCGCATGCTGTTCCCAGTTAAGCGCGGGCTGCGGGACAGGCTGTTCGGCGTCAAGCAGTGGGTGCACGCCGTCGACGGTGTCAGCCTCGATCTCCACAGGGGTGAGTGCCTCGCGCTCGTCGGCGAAAGCGGATCGGGCAAGACGACTCTCGCCAATTGCATCGCGGGCTCGCTCGTGCCCGTGGCGGGCGAAATCTGGCTTGATGACGTCATGCTCGCGCGTGCGGGCGCGCTCACCGGCCCGAGCGCCCGGGAGCGTGCGAAGCTGGTCCAGGTGATCTTTCAGGATCCGACGTCGGCGCTCAATCGGCGCCTCCGCGTCGGCAGCGTGCTCGCCGAACCGTTTCTCGTACACAGGATCTGCGAAAGGGCCGAGGCGACGGCGCGGGTCGAAGCGCTCCTGGCACGGGTCGGCCTGCCGCCCGAGACGGCCGAGCACTACTCCCACGAACTCAACGCCAGCCAGCGGCAGCGGGTGGTCATCGCCCGCGCGCTGGCGCTGGAGCCCAAGGTTCTGATCGCCGACGAGCCGATTGCCAAGCTCGATGTCTCGATGCAGGGTCAGATCCTCAACCTGATCGACCAGTTGAGGCGAGAGCTGGACCTGAGCGTCATCTTCATCACGCACGACCTGAGCGTGGTGCGGCAGATCGCCACCCGTGTCGCCGTGCTCTATCTGGGCCAGCTCATGGAGCTTCAGGAGACGGAGGCCTTCTTCAGATCGGAAGGGCACCCCTACAGCCAGGCGTTGCTCAAGTCGACGCCGCGCCTCCGGGTTGGCGCCGGGGATAGCGCGCTGCATACCATCAAGGGCGAAATTCCGAGCCCCATCGACGTGCCGCCGGGCTGCCCGTTCCTCAGCCGCTGCCCTGAAGGAGACCACGATTGCGAGCGGAGCCGGCCGTCTCTGCATACGGGCTCGGCGGGCGGGCTCGTTGCGTGCTTCAAGCGCGACGCGGCCGATCTCGCGGCAATGGGTGGAGCTGCAACCGGGAGTCCCAGCTGACCCCCGCACGCGGAGCGGAGGCTAGCCGGTCGCCTTATCCTTGGCCGCCGGGGCGTTACCGTTCCGTGCGCTGCGCAAGCTCAGCAGGCGCTCCCAGAGCTGCTCGATGAGGCCCGCGACACCCTGCCGGAATACGATGATGAAGAGGATCGTGATCGCCCCCGTGCCGACCGTGCGCCACTCCGCATAGACCTGCAGTTGATCGTCGACAAACATCAGAATGATGCAGCCGAGCAGTGGGCCCCAGGCACGGCCCAGCCCTCCGACGACCATCATCGAAAGCAGTAGAAGCAGAACGGAAAGATCAAGCATCGTCGGACCGATGGTCTTGTAATGGCCCGCATAGAATGCGCCGGAAAGCCCGGTAAAGAATCCCGACAGGGCAAAAACGAGAACCTGATACTTGACGCGATTGATGCCCTGAGAGCTGGCACAGTTGGCATTGTCGCGAAGAGCCCGGAACGCGTAGCCGAAGGGCCCGCGCATGATGACCAGGGCAAAGATCGTTCCAAGCGACAGTAGGAAGAGAGCCAGATAATACTTGCCGACGAGGCTCTTCTTGTAGCCCAACCAGTCACGAAAGCCGAAATCGCCGAATTGAGAAAGCCCGCTCGATCCCCCCGTAAAATTGTAGCAAGTGACGCCGCGATAGAAGAAACAATCCGAATCGGTCAGGATCAGCACCTGCATCACGACGGCGAAACCGATCGTCAGAAGCGCGACGTAGGCGCCTCTCAGGCGGATGGCCGTCGCGCCGATAATGCCGCTCACGAGCACGGCCATGAAGGCGCCGAGAAAGCTCGTAAACCAGAGCGACCAGCCCATGTAGAGGCTCAGCATGGCGGCCGTGTAGCCGCCCATGGTGAACACGGCCATCTGCGCCAGCGAGAAGATTCCCGCTACGCCGAAGACGAGGTTCCACTGGGTGACGATGCTCGCCCAGATGAATAGTAGGATCACCTGCGACATCGTCGAACGCGAGGAATCGATGAAGGGAATGACGATCGCAATCGCGAGGAAGAAGAGACCAATGGCGATGTCGCGCCTGATCGGGGTCATGCGAATGAAGCCGGCGCTTTTCATGACCGCTCATAGATCCGTTGGCCGAACAGGCCGTACGGACGCCAGATGAGAACGATGATCGCCAAGCCCAGCATCGCAGGAAAGCCCCAACGCCCGCCCGCCAAGTACTGGATACTGCCTTCGAAGAACGCAAGTATCAGAGACGCAACGACTGCCGCCGGGATGTTGCCGAGCCCGGCAATCGCACAGATGAAGAATGCCTTGAGCATCGGGTAGGTTCCCGCATAGGGGGACAGGTTGGCCACCGACGCGGTCAACAGAACCCCGGAGATAGCCGCGATGATGCCGGCCATGATCATGACCTGGAGGTAGACCCTGGCGACGGGAACACCCAGAAGCTGCGCCGCATCGCGGCGCTGGGCGGTCGCCCTGATCGCGCGGCCCAGCCGGGTCGAACGCAACAGCCACCCAAGGCCCAGCGTCATGATGCCCGCGACGCCGAGGTTGATCAGCGTCTGGAAGGGGAGCTGTATCCCGCCGATGCGGAAGCCGCCCGGCAGCGAGAACGGCTGATCTAGGGGGTAGCCGGTGAACACGCGGATCATCAGGCTTTCGAGGACGATGGCCGCGCCGACGGTGGCGATGATGATGTTCACCTCGAATGCCGGAGCCCGGTACATCCAGCGCACAATCACGTGATAGAAGACCAGGCCCGTGACGAAGCCGCCGATGATCGCGGCGGGCAGGCCGAGCGGCCACGGCAGGCCCAGATAGGTGATCGCGCTGTATGAGGCGTAGCCGCCGATCGCCAGCATCACGCCCTGCGACATGTTGAGCATGCCGACCACGCCCCAGAGCAGGGTCAGGCCGACCGCGCTCAGCGCGTACATGGCGCCGAGCGTCAAGCCGCTGAAGATGATCTGTAAGAAGGCTTCCACAGCTACAGGTCCGCGCCCAGATAGGTCTCGAGGACCTCCTGACGCTCTTCAAACTCGGCTGGCGTTCCGTTCCACACCAATTCGCCGTGGTCGAGCAGGTAGACCTCGTCGACCAGGTCGAGCATGCGTGCGGCGTTTTCCTCCACCAGGAGAATGGTTCTGCCCTCGCGCTTCAGCTCGTTGAGCACCGAATAGATCTGCTCGATGACGATGGGTGCGAGCCCAAGCGACGGCTCGTCGATCATCAGCAGCCGGCCGCCGCACATCAAACCTCGACCGATGCCGAGCATCCGCCGTTCGCCGCCCGAAAGCGTACTCGCGGTTTGATCGCGTCGCTCGAGGAGAACAGGGAACAGCTCATGAACCGAGCTCAGATGCTGCTCGACGTTGGCGTAAGCTGCGGGCATGTACGCGCCCATCAGCAGGTTGTCGCGCACCGACATGTCGGGAAAGATCAGATCGCCCTGCGGAATATGAATAACCCCAAGTTCGGCAATCTTCTCGATAGCCAGCCCCTTCAGGGTCTTGTCGTGGAAGAGAATCTGTCCTGAAGACAGCGGAAGCATGCCGGATATGCAACGCAGCAACGTTGTCTTGCCGTGGCCGTTCGGCCCGACGATGCCAACGACCGTGCCCTCGGGGACGGAGAGAGAAACATCGCGTAGAACCGGCCGTCCGCGATAGCCGGCGGTGATCGCGTCGACGTTCAGCGAAGCCTCAGTCACCGGCTTCCGCTTCCTTTATGCCGAGGCGAAGCCGTTGGGCCAGGCGTTCTCCCAAATAGACCTCGACGACAGTCTGGTCGCGCGCCAGTCCGTCCGCCGGTCCTTCATAGATTTTTTGGCCGTGATGCATGATCAGGGCGCGGTCAGAGAGGGCCACCAGAAAACGCATGACGTGCTCGATGAGCACGATTGTCAGCGCCTGTTCGTCGCGGAACCGCCGCAGGATGTCCATCACGTGGTCGATTTCTTGCCGGTTGAGGCCGCCGACAGGCTCGTCCAGCAAGAGCAGCCTGGGTCGTCGCGCGGCCGCGGCAGCGAGCATGAGCAGCTTGCGCTGCAAGATGGGCAATTCGCCCACCACCGTCTCCGTGTCGTCCTCCAACCCGACAAAGGCGATGGCCTCGTCCGCGCGCGCACGGGTCGCGCGATCGAACCGGAACTTGGGGAAGACGACGTTGCGGAAGCCGTAATAGGACGCGCACAACACGTTTTCCCTGACGGTGAGCGTGTCATACGCCGCGTTGAGCTGAAACGTGCGCGAGATGCCTGCGTGGCACACGCGGTCCGCGGACTTTCCGGTGATGTCCTGACCGTCAAACGTGATCGAGCCGCCGCTGGCGGGGGTCAGGCCCGAAATCACGTCGAATAGCGTTGTTTTGCCGGCCCCGTTCGGCCCGCCAACGCCAAGAATCTCGCCATGGCTGACGGTGAAACTCAATCCGTCCACCGCCGCCATGGCACCATAGTGGGCGCAGACGGCGTTGCAAGCCAGCAGCGGCCCGTCCTGCGGACTGCTCACGCCTTGCCGCGATGCCGCGCCCTCAACCGCTCCCGTCGTTTAGGTGAACCACGGCGGGAGGAAGAAATCACCCGTGTTGTACGGCGGGGGCGAGATCAGGATCCGCTCCTGCTTCTCCCAATCCTTGATCTGGAAGAACAGGTGCGGCATCCCGAGCGACGGGTCGCTCGACAGGTCGGGATACGGAATGGCCGACTGCCAGACCGGGTGGTACGCGACCGAGCCATTGACACCACGATAGGCGATTCGCTTGAGCTGCGCTGCGACCTTCTCTGCCTGTTCCACGTCGCCCGGCTCCGAAGTGCCACCCGCCACCGCAGCGGCAATCGCGAAATGGTGCATGTTGGGGTAGGACACCGTCGCGCCGACAGCACTCGCGGTCGGACCGAACTTCTCCTTGTAGCGCCGCCTGAAGTCCTTGCCCTTCTCGTCCTGCAAGAGGCCGATCACGGTCGAGGTCGTCACGCCGACGCTGTTCTCCTTCCCGATCTCGGTGAACGCCGAGAGCAGCGGACCCCAGGGGAAGTAGATCAGGGCGTCAATCGGGTTTTGATTGAACTGGATCATGAACTGAGCGATGTCGCCCGCATAGAAGTGCGAGTTCTGAATCGCCGCCGGGTTAGCCTCGCGAATCTTGGCGAGGATCGGCCCCCATTCCGTCGTCGGTACAGACACCGTCTCGATGCCGCCCCAGGCAAGCTCCCACCCATGATCTGCCGCGACCTGGGCGGCGGCGTTGGAGATCACGGTGCTATAGGGAAGCGAGCCCGAAACGAGAGCGATCGTGTTGTTCTGCGGTGTCCACTGGCCGGTATCGCGCAGCCACGAGATGAACTTGATCCAGCCCGGTCCGTACCAGAACTCCGCCGGATCGCTCATGAAGATCGTCGGGTACTTGCCCGGATTGTTTTCGATCCATTCGTCGTGCTGCCGCAACGTATTCGTGTGGATGTACATCACGGACGCATCGGCAACGAGGTCGTACTCGGCATTGTTCGAGCCGATGTTGTGGCCGTTGATGATGGCGTGAACCTCATGACGATCAATGAGGAGGTTGGCTGCGGAGACCACTTCGTCGGCGCTGCGGTTCTTGCTGTCGCCGAAGACCGGCTCGACGGGGCGGCCGAGAATGCCGCCCATGGCGTTGACTTCCTCACACGCCATCTCAAGGCCGCGCTTCGCTTCGGCGCCCGACGGCGCGCCAGGACCCGTCAGCGGCGTAATGCCCCCGATCGGAATCGGCGACCCTTGCGCTTTCGCCCCATCATTGATGTCCGCCAGCGTGGTTGCCCCGGCAACCACAGTACCGGCTCCCGCCAGCGCAGCGCCTTTCAAGAATCTGCGGCGTCTTGCATCCACAGTGTTCTTCATCAGCCCTGATTTGATAAGCATCTAGCTTGCCTCCCCTTTGTCATCGGCATCGATCGTATCGGCAATTGTCTCCGCTATCTTCTCCAGAACTTTTGTTTAGCCGAGGCGCAAGCGTAAACGACCGTCATGTACTCCCTCATAGGCGCGGACCTCTCTTGGCCGCACCCGCATCCAAATCGCCGAGGATGATACGCCCTCGCGCGCGGCGTTCGCAAATGCTGTTTGCCGGCGTCCGACTCCAACACGTCCCGGCGCTCAGGGCATGAACCACGAGCGATCGTTACGTCAGCCTACAGGTGGCCCGGCCGGCACCACCTGCGCATCGACATAATTCGTCGGCAGATCATTCTTGTGAAAGATTCCGCCCTTCATGATCGCGGGAAGGTGTCGTCCCTTCTCGTCGAACACGCTCAAGTCCCGAAGCGGGTTACCGTCGACGATCAAGATGTCGGCGAGCGCACCCGGGGCAATCACGCCGAGATCGTCTCGGCCGAGAAGAGCGGCATTCGTCTTCGTTGCCGCCGTTATCACGTCGTGCGCGCCCTCAACCTCGGCGCGGAGAGTCAGCTCCAACGGCTGCATGTGATGCAAGGGACCGAGGAGATCGCAGCCGAACCCGATGTGCACGCCTTGCTCCCTGGCGTACTCGACGGAAGCGAAACCCGCCTCCAGGACGGACCGAAGCTTCTGGCGACTGGCGCCGCTCAAGTTCAGTTCGTCACCGTGCCGCCGCATCGCTTCATAGGTTGCGAGCGTCGGCACGAGATAGGCGCCTTCGGCCGCCATGAAAGCCGCCGTTTCACGGTCGATCAGATTGCCATGCTCGATTGAGCGAACACCGCAAGCGACGGCATGAACGGCGGCTTCGGCCGTATAGGCGTGTGCCATGACGTAGGTGCCCCAGGCTTCCGCCTCACGGACGATCGCGCGAAGCTCCTCCTTGGAGAATTGGGTTCGCTTTAGCGGATCGTGGGGCGAAGCGACGCCTCCCGAGGCCATGACCTTGATCTGGCATGCCCCCTTGCGTAACTCGTCTCGCGTTGCAGCGACGACCGCCTCGGAACCGTCGGCGATGCGAGAAGCGAAGTGCAGGGGATGCCCGCAGAGGCAAGGTTCGACGGAGTCTTGCGTTCTCCGGCGAAAATCCCCGTGGCCGCCGGTTTGGCTGAGGGCCCGCCCGGAGATGAAGAGGCGCGGCCCCGCGAGGAGGCCGTCATCCACGGCCTTCGCCAAGCCCCAGTCGGCGCCGCCCGCGTCCCGTATGCTGGTGAAGCCCCGATCGAGCATGCCGCGCATGACTTGCGCCGCCCGGGCGGTCATCAACGTCGGTGCGACATCCTCAAGCTCCCGGAGATTGTAGCTGCCGAGGATCACATGCGCGTGGGCATCGATGAGCCCCGGCATCAACGTGCGGCCATCGACGGCCACTTCCCAGGCGCCGTGAACCTCCAGCCTCGTATCCGATACCTCGCGGATACGCTCGTTCTCCACCAGCACATCGTAGCCCTCGCGGGCTTCCGGCAGGGCCGCATCGACGATGGAACAGTTGCGGAAGAGGATCATGATGGCGCCGAGCCTCTCGATGGACGCACGGTGCCGACCGCGTCATGCACTACGGCGAAAGCCGGGTTCGGGAGGCGGCTACGAGCTGTGCAGAGGGGGGGCTCTATGCGTCGAGACGCCGATCGCAAGCAGCCCGCTCGCTGTCGCACCTACGCGCCAAGCCTACGCGTTCAAATGCGAAGGCCACTCTCTGTAAAGATTTGCGCGTCGACGACGATCCCGGAAGGTCGGAGCGACGCCCTTCTCGCGATTTTCGTAGATCTTGTCGAGGTCGACCTCGCCGTGCACCACCGTCTCGATGTTGGCTTCGGGCGATTCCGCGACGACACCGTTCGGCGCATCCCAAGGGGTGTCGCAAGGGCTCAGGATGGAGCTGCGCGTCCAGCCAGGCGGAAGCGGCCCGTCGGACGGCACGTCGGCACCGGTCGCGCAATGCACGAAATACACCTGGTTTTCAATCGCACGCGCTTGGGCACAGTGACGGACACGCCAGAATCCGTATTCCGTAAAGGTGAAGGAGGGGCACAAGATGATCTCGGCGCCCTGCTCGACGAGCGTTGCGGCGCACTCCGGAATTTCCGTCTCGTAACACACGTTAAATCCGACCTTGGCGAACGGGAGTTCGACCATCTCGACCGTATCGCCTTCCTCGGTCGACCATTGCGCCTCGGCCGGGAAGATGTGCGTCTTGTCGTGCATGTGAATCAGCCCGTCGGGACCGTAAAGATAGGCAACGTTGAGATACCTTCCGTCCTTCAATTCCAGATGGGAGCCGGCAACAATGTGCTGTCCTCGTTCCTTGGCCTCGCTCTCGAATAGCTGGCGGTAATCCTCGGTATAATTTGTGTTCCCGTATTGATGAACACGGGTCAGTTCGGAAACCGGCAGATCCTTCCAGTCCGGGAACGTCGTAAACAGTTCGACCGTAAAGAGTTCCGGAAACAGCACCAGATCGGCCCCCTTCGCCTGGTCCAACAGCCCGCGGGCATGAGCCGCAAATTCGTCAAAGCTGCCGACGGGCCTGACAACGAACTGACACGCTGCGATCGAAACGTTCCTGGGCATGGTTCAATCTCCCTGTGGACTCCGGGGCCAATCGTCCGATTCGGCCGCAGGTCCGCCGCTTGGCTTCGGCGCGTGGCCGCGAACTTCGCCTATCAATCGGTGGTCTTGCCGCCAATGTAAAGACATGGCGACACGGGCCGACCCTCCCGCCGCATCCTAAGCTGCGGCGCAGACGAGGATCAAGGGCAGGCTCGCATCGATACATGAGCTCCGGCGCGCCAACTGACGCTGAGCCGGCCGTCGGGGCCACGTTGGCCGCGAGGTGCGCGCGCTTCCGCCGGACAGTCCACCTGGACGGGCCTTCTGTGACTTGAACGTCGCTCTTTCGGGAGAGCCTCATGGTCAGAGGCGCTTCACCCTTCCGTGGACACCGATTGCGTGTGTGTTCGTTCTGTAGTGCAATGAACCGTGGTCGCACAAAGCGGCTCCGAGGAGCGCCCGGACAATCCTGCGGCGCCTGGCCGATCGCTAACCAGGGAGAGACACATGCCGGACAAGGACATTCAGGTCTGCTTTAACGTCCACTTCGACGCCGTTTCGCTTTGGATCGGGTCTTTCGGTGGTGAGGACTCGCCTTGCGACATATCGCGTGGCGTTCACTCAGCTACAGTGGGGACGCCGCGTCTGCTCGATCTGCTCAACAAGTACGACATCACGACCACGTGGAACATTACCGGTCATTCGATCGAGAGTTTTCCCAAAGAGTCCGAGATGGTCGTTCAAGCCGGGCACGAGTTGGGTCTGCACGGGTATACCCACGAAAATCCTCTGGCCATGACCAAGGAGCAAGAGCAGGCAATCCTGAACAAGACATTCGATCTGGTTGTCGATTTGTGTGGCAAACCACCCAAGGGTTACTCGGCGCCTTGGTGGGAATTGAGCCCCAACACCATCGACCTTCTTCTGGAGAAGGGCATTGAGTACGACCACAGCCTGATGGAGAACGATCACTCTCCCTACTATCTGCGGCGGGACGACAGTTGGACCAAGATCGACTACTCGCAGCCGGCGGAAACCTGGATGACGCCATGGAAAGCGGGAACCGAGACCGACCTCATCGAGATCCCCTGCAGTTGGTACCTGGACGATGCGCCGCCGGTCATGTTCGTAAAGAAATTCCCCAACAGTCACGGTTGGGTCAGCCCGCGCTCCATCGGCCAGATGTGGACGGATCAGTTCGATTGGGTGTATCGAAACTGCGATTACGGCATTTACAACGCGTGCCTACACCCCGACGCATCGGGCCATCCTCAAATGCTCATGATGTTGGAGCGGCTGATCGATCACATGCGCTGCCACGAGGGTGTGCGGTTCGTGACCCTGAAGCAGATCTGCGACGGGTTCCGCGCGCGCAATCCGCGCTAGCTGAACCGACAAAGAGGTAGACGCACTGGCTCAATAGTCCGGAGGCTACGCAAAGGCGGACTCCGCCATATGGGCTCGTGCTCGGCGCGGGTCCGCCTTCGCACTCTCGGAGTAGCGGCGTTCGCGCTCATGTTGGGCAGGCCGCTCACGGTTCCAGGGACAGGCCCGCCACCCCGGCAGTTGGTGCCGGCAAGCGGTTCTTTGATCCGCCCGCGCCGGCCCGCGAACGATGATCAGTGATAGGTCCGTTCGGCCGCCTACGCGATCTCGCTCTGCGTCACGGGCCCGGCTTCGCTCAATAGCGAGAGGAGCTGCGGATCAAGCGGATCGACCGGCTTTGTGGCGATGTCCTCGACTATCATCCAGATCTGCGGCAGCTGCTCGACGACTTCCGTCCGTCCGCGATGACTGTGCACCAAGTACTGGCCACCGGCCCAGTCATCGACCTTGCACCCGTAGTGGCGCAGGATGCGGTTGATGAGCTTCAATCGATAAGCACGGTCAACGAAGCGCGCATTGCCCGCTGGCGTGGCCCCGCTGCGACCCACGTCCGTGCCCGCCTCCGTCCAATGAGGCCCGCTCGAGAACATGGTGCAAAATGCGCACATATGTCCACTCTACCTCATCGACCCCGAAACCACGGGAGCCTCTCTCTCCCGGGAAATTTAGCCCTCATCGCACAATGGAGCAATTTCCGCCCGCCGTGTCATCGGCTGTTCCTGCGCGGAATACGCGGATAGCCGGCGGGGTTGGCGGACGGATAACCCAACCAGGGGTATGCCGCATTATGTCGATCACCGGCGCGTGCGCTGCCTTTCAGACGAGGAGCTGGCGCGCCTGTTCCGATTGACACCCTGTGGCTACCTGGCGGAAATAGACCGGTCCGAAGTCGAGAGTCGGCTCTACAGTGTCTGCTTCCGCACCGACATCGAACTCGACAACGACCACATCGATGCGCCTACAACAGCGTCGACCGACAGGTTGTTCTACCTATTCTTCGCCCCGATTGCGCCGGGACGTGCGAATCCGGAGAATTCGGCCCGTTGATGCGACGCGGAACGAAGCGGGCGACACGACCCTGGGGAGCTACCTGCATGAAGACACTTGATCGAAAGCTTGGCGCGCTCCTGCGGGGAGACGGCGCGAGGACCGACTTCATTATCGCGGACGCCAAGGACGCCGACATGGGTGGCGGGCGGCTCGCCCCCGGCCCGGAGCGCGGCGCCGACGGGCAGCCGCTCGAAGCGGTCCGGTCGCTCGCAGGCTACCTCGACGAAATCCGGGCGATCACCCGTCAGGGAATCGTCGACGTGATGCTCGTCTCGTCCTCGACTCTCGAGCGGCTCGGGAGGGGAGTTTTCGAGAGCACGCAGGTCACCCCCGCCATTCGCGCCAACGACACGACAGACATCTGGGGAATACGTGGAGGCGCCTACCCGAGCGAGCCGTCGAGGCCCTTCCGCACCGCTTCCCTCTCCCGGGCGCGCGATCTGGGGTGCGACCTCTGTCTCTACTCGATCACGTTCAATAACTGCATCGAGGATGATCTGCGGAGTCTCGAGGCGTTCGCGGACTTCCGCGAGGACGCTGAGCGGAGCGGCATGCGCTACTTCCTGGAGGTGTTCAACCCCAACGTCGACGCAGGCCTCGCCTCGCTCGAGGAGACCGGCGCCTACGTTGGGGACTGCATCATCCGCTGCCTCGCGGGGCTGACGCGAGCGGAGCGGCCCAGCTTCCTCAAGATCGCCTACAACGGCCCGCGTGCGATGACCGAGCTCTGCTCGTACGACCCGGAGCTCGTGGTCGGAATCCTCGGCGGGGCTGCGGGGACCAACCGCGACACCTTCCAGCTCCTCGCGGATGCCCAGAGGGACGGCGCCCGGGTGGCCCTCTTCGGCCGCAAGATCAAGCTCGCGGAGTCTCCCCTCGAGATGGTCCGCCACATGCGACGGGTGGTCGACGGAGAGCTCACGCCGGAGGAGGCCGTCCGGGAGTATCACGCCGCGATCCGGGTGGACGGGCTCGTGCCGGCCCGCTCACTCGACGAGGACCTCCGGATCACCGAGCCGGCGCTCCTGCCCGGGGTTTGAACGACACGAAACGACCGGAGACAGGGCGGAGGCACGACAGATGGCGGGGTGAAGAAGCGGCGTATCGACCTTCGGATCGTTCATCACCGACCACAACCTCGCCACCGACTCCTATCCGCCCCAGGGACAGGTGACCTACATCTCCCTCCGCCGGCTCCCGGGCTCCGCTCCGCATTATCGCGCCCGTTCCAGACCCCGGAGCGACCGGGTTCGGTTTGGCATGCGCTCCAGCGCGCTGGCGAACTGCGCCGCCGCTTCATCCGTGCGGCCCCGCGCCAGCAGGAACTCGCCGTACATCTCGTAGGCGGACTTCATCGGAAACGGCGCGCCTTGGGGGGCGTTCAGTTTTCCTTCGAGAACCGTCGCCTCCACGAGCAGAGCCTCGGCCGTGGCGTCCTCGCCCCGGGCCAGCGCCATCGCCGCCTCGAGCTCCCTTTCGTTCACCGCGGCAATGCTCGCCCGAAAGGCGGCGCGATAGGCGGTCGATTCATCCCCCAGCCAGCGCCGGCGCGCATCCCGGATGTTGGCCAATGCCGCTTCCGCCGCAGCCATGTTGCCCGTGTGAGCGCCACTCAGACCGGCTGCCAGTTGGAGCGCCGAATGATCCCGATCAGCAGCGGTGAGAGCGCCATGGTCGAACGCCGACCAGCGGTCCGTCTCCAGCGTGTGCCGCGCGAGTATCGCCATCATTCCGTAGCGCAGCGCCCAAGCGCTCGGGAACGTCTCCAGCGTCCGCATCGCCTCGTCGAGCGCCCATTGCGCCCGCTCCATGTCGCCGAGCTGGAACAGGCCGTAGTGCAACCACTGCAACGTGTGGGCCTCCTCCCGGCCGCGCTTGAGGCCCTTGCGCTCGATATGATCGAGCGCGGCCTTGTAGGCGACGTCGTTGGACGCCACCACCTCTTCCCACATCCCGAGCTGGACGAAGATGTGCGACGGCATGTGCAGGGCATGCGGCGCCCCGGGCGCGATCCGCGCGTACGCCTTCGCGGCGGGCAACGCCAGGATCGCGTGCTCCGGGTCGTCGAACGCGTGGATGATGTAGTGCGCGGCGCCCGGATGGTTGGGGCTGCGCGCGAACACCTGCATCGCGATGGCGCCGGCGCGCGCCTGCACTGTCAATCGGCTTTGAAGATTGACCCCCTATTGGAGTGGGCCCCTGGGGTCGGACAGGTGGCTTGAAATGAGTTGACCGGTGCGCCGGGCATTCGAAGGATCGACGCCCATGGCCAAGCACCGAACCCACCGCACCCACAGCATCGCCTTCAAGCGCC
>MKWU01004650.1_pt1 | contig 15887 bp, 26 predicted proteins | sample 809101 | NCBI WGS metagenome assembly MKWU01 (sample SAMN05860141, study PRJNA318959) | sponge metagenome | host: Aplysina aerophoba | place: Slovenia: Piran, Adriatic Sea, Gulf of Piran | collected 2013-05-07 | reverse complement strand
TTAAGCGGCCGCCGGCCTGGTAGTGAGGAATGATCGGCGCCGTCTGCTCGTGGTAGGCGGCGAGGCGCGCGATCATGGTCTCGCGGTTGTCGTCCGCCCGACGCGTGAAGTTCTTGCTGCCGCACTGGTCGCAGACGCCCTCGATGCTCGGCCGGTTGAAGTGGTCGTGGTAGCCGGCGCCGCAGTCGGCGCACGAGAAGCGGCCGACGATGCGCTGGATCAGCGCCTCCTCTTCGACCTCCATGGCGACCACCCTGTCGAGCGTAAGCCCGCGCTCCGCCAGCATGGCGTCCAGCGCGTCGGCCTGCGCCACTGTGCGCGGGAAGCCGTCGAGGATGAAGCCATTGGCGCAGTCGGGCTCATCGATGCGCTCTGCGATCAGGGCGACCATGAGCTCGTCCGGCACCAGCTCGCCGGCCTCCATGATCGCCTTGGCCTGAGTGCCGAGCGTCGTGCCCGCCTTCACCGCCGCGCGCAGCATGTCGCCCGTGGAAAGCTGGACGATGCCGAAGCGTTCGACCAGTCGCTGCGCCTGCGTGCCCTTGCCCGCCCCCGGTGGGCCGAGAAGGATCAGGTTCAACGTCGGCTCCCTCGAAGCTTCGCCTTCTTGATCAGCCCTTCGTACTGATGGGCGAGCAGGTGGGACTGGATCTGCCCCACGGTATCCATGGTGACGGTGACGACGATGAGCAGACTCGTGCCGCCAAAATAGAATGGCACCGCGTACTGGGAGATCAGGAGCTCGGGCAGGAGGCTCACCGACGCGAGATAGAGTGCGCCCCAGAAGGTGAGCCGGGTCAACACATAGTCGAGGTACTCGGCGGTGTTCTTGCCTGGACGGACTCCGGGTATGAAACCGCCGTTTTTCTTCAAATTGTCGGCCGTGTCCTCGGGATTGAAGACGACCGAGGTGTAGAAGAACGTGAAGAAGATGATCGCCGCGGCGTAGATGATCATGTAGATCGGCTGGCCGCGACCGAGATAGCTGGTGATCGCGGTCAGCCACTCGGGCCCGGTGCCCGCGTTGATGCTGAGCGCGGTGATCGGCAGCAGCAGGATCGAGCTTGCGAAGATCGGCGGGATCACGCCGGCGGTGTTTACCTTCAACGGCAGATGGGTTTGCTCGCCGCCGAACATTCGGCGGCCCACTTGTCGTTTGGGGTACTGGACCACGATGCGCCGCTGCGCCCGCTCGATGAAGACGATGAAGCTGATGACGGCGACCGCCATGACGAAGAGCGCGATCAGCACGACCGCAGAGATCGCGCCGGTGCGGCCGAGCTCCAGCGTGCTCGCGAGCGCGCCCGGCAGCTCCGCCACAATGCCGGCGAAGATGATCAGCGATATGCCGTTGCCGACCCCTCTGGCGGTGATCTGCTCACCCAGCCACATCAGGAAGATCGTGCCGCCGGTCAGCGTCACCACCGTGGTCAGGCGGAAGAAGCCACCGGGATCCAGCACCAGATTACCGCTCTGGCCGGTGTATCCCTCAAGCCCCGAAGAGATGCCGAAGGCCTGCAACGCGGCGAGGAAAACGGTGCCGTAACGGGTGTACTGGTTGATCTTCTTGCGCCCGGCCTCGCCTTCCTTCTTGAGTTGGGCGAGGTGCGGCGAGACCGTCGTCATCAGCTGGATGATGATGGCGGCCGAGATGTAGGGCATGATGTTGAGCGCAAAGATGGTCATGCGCCCGAGCGCGCCGCCGGCGAACATGTTGAACATGCCGAGGATGCCGCCGGCCTGCTGCTGGAACACCTCGTCGAGCACCACCGGGTCGATGCCCGGAATCGGGATGTAGGTGCCCAGCCGATAGATGATCAGGGCGCCGAGCGTGAACAGCAGGCGCTTCTGAAGCTCCTTCGCCTTGGCGAAGGCCCCGAAGTTGAGGTTCGCAGCGAGTTGTTCGGCCGCCGAAGCCACGTTCGTTAAGAGTCCTTAGCCGTTTACTCGGCCGTTGCGTCGGCCTTTGCCTCGGCCTCCGCCGCGCCGCTGAGGGTCACCGAGCCGCCGGCCGCCTCGACCGCGGCGATGGCCGCTTTCGACGCGCCGGTGACCTCGACTGTGACGGTGCTCTCGATCCGGCCCTTGGCGAGCAGCCGCACGCCGTGCCGCCCGCGCGTGAGCCCGGCCGCGGCCAGCACGGCCTCGGTCACGGGAGCGCCCGCATCTATCCGCCCCCGCTCGATCGCCTCCTGCAGGCGTCCGATGTTGACGGTCTCGAAGGCCTTGCGGAAGCGGGCGTTGGTGAAGCCCCGCTTGGGCAGACGCCGATAGAGCGGCATCTGGCCGCCTTCGAAGCCCTTGAGGGCGACGCCGGCCCGCGATTTCTGGCCTTTATGGCCGCGGCCCGAGGTCTTGCCACGGCCTGAACCAATGCCGCGCCCGAGCCTGCGCCCTGACTTGTACGCGCCGGCACGGTCCGCGAGTTCGTTCAACCTCATCGCTCAGCCTCCGCGTCCACCGGCTCGGCCCGCACGAGGTGCGAAACCTTGTCGATCATGCCGCGCACCGCGGGCGTGTCCTCGAGCACGCGGCTCCGATGCATCTTGTTCAGGCCGAGGCCCACCAGAGTGGCGCGCTGCTTCGCCGGCCGGCCGATGGGACTGCCGATCTGGGTGACCCGCACCTTGGGCGCCACGTCGGCCTTTTTGCTCCGTGCCATGACCTACGCCTGCTCCTTCTGCTCCTCGGCGGAGTCGCCCTGGCCGAAAACCTGGCCCACCGTGCGATTGCGCTTAGCGGCGACGGCGCGCGGCGAGTGGCAGCGCCCGAGCGCATCGAAGGTCGCCTTGACCATGTTCTGCGGGTTCGACGTACCCACCGACTTGGCGACCACGTCCTTTACGCCCAGCATCTCGAACACGGCGCGCATCGGCCCGCCGGCGATGATGCCGGTGCCGGGAGGGGCTGCGCGGATGATCACCTTGCCCGCGCCGAATCGGCCCTGGACATCGTGATGCAGCGTGCGCCCCTCGCGAAGCGGCACCCGGACCATGCGGCGCCTGGCCTGCTCCGTGGCCTTGCGGATGGCCTCCGGCACCTCCCGCGCCTTGCCCGAGCCGCCGCCCACGCGCCCGCGCTGGTCGCCGACCACGACGAGCGCCGAGAAGCCGAAGCGCCGACCGCCCTTCACCACCTTGGCGACGCGGTTGATGCTGACCAGCTTGTCCAGAAGCTCAGGCTCTTCGCGGTCTCGCCCGCGGCCGCCGCGATCCCGATCTCGATTCCGCTCCATGGATGGTCGTGCCATACCGGGCCCTTCCCCTAGAAAGAGAGGCCGCCTTCGCGGGCCGCCTCGGCGAGCGCTCTTACGCGCCCGTGATACTGATATCCGCCGCGGTCGAAAACGACCTCCTTGTGACCGGCGGCCAGGGCGCGCTCCGCGATGAGTGCGCCTACCCGGCCTGCGGCCTCGCGGTCCGCCCCGTTCTGGTCACGCAGCGCGCCTTCCACCGTCGATGCGGCCGCCACCGTCCTGCCCTCTCCATCGTCGATGAGTTGGGCGTAAATGTGGCGGTTGGAGCGAAAGACCGAGAGCCGCGGCCTGCCACTGCCGACCGCCCGCAGCCTGAAACGCACCCGCTGCTTGCGCTTATCGAATTCACTATTGCTCATCGCTACTTCTTCTTGCCCTCCTTGCGCCGGACATACTCGCCGACATAGCGAATGCCCTTGCCCTTGTAGGGCTCGGGCTTTCGGAAGGCACGAATCTCGGCTGCAACCTGGCCGACCGCCTGCCGGTCATAGCCGGTGACCCTGATCGCCGTTGGCCGTTCGCATGCGATCTCGATGCCGTCTGGAATGGGGTAGCGGATCCGGTGGCTGTAGCCGAGATCGAGCGTGAGGGTCTTGCCCTCGACCGCGGCCCGGTAGCCGACGCCCTCGATCTGCAGGTCCTTGTGGAAGCCCTGGCTCACGCCGACCACCATGTTGTTGATAATGCTCCGGGTCAGCCCCCACATCTGGCGCGAGCGCTTGTCGTCCCCGCGCGCCGTGACCGAGACCTGGCCGTTGTCGACCTGCGCGCTCACCTCCGGTGCGATGGTGGCCCGGAGGCTGCCCAGCTTTCCTTTCACCGCGACCGCTGCGCCGTCGATGGTCACCTCGACGCCGTCCGGCACGGAGACAGGGTTCTTGCCGACGCGTGACATCTCAGAACACCCGGCAGAGCACTTCGCCGCCTACGTTTTGCTGGCGCGCCTCGTTTTCCGAAAGCACGCCCCGCGGCGTCGACAAAATGGAGATTCCGAGACCGCCGTAGTAGCGCGGCAGGTCCTTGATGCTCGAATAGACCCGGCGGCCGGGCTTCGAAACCCGATGGAGCTCGGCAATCACGGGCCGGCCTTCGTGATACTTGAGCTCGATCGAGAACGCGGGCTTGCCCGTGTCCGATTCCGCCGCCGAATAGCCGCGGATGTAGCCTTCGCGCTTCAGCACATCGAGCACGGAGCCGCGCATCTTGGACGCCGGCGACAGGACGGCGGACTTGCGTGCCTGCTGCCCGTTCCGGATTCGGGTCAGCATGTCCGCCAGGGGGTCGGTCATCATGGCTTACGCCTCACCAGCTCGATTTGACCATGCCGGGCACCTGGCCCGCCGAGGCCAGCTCCCGCAGCGCGATGCGCGAGAGCTTGAACTTGCGGTAGGTGCCGCGCGGCCGGCCGGTCAGTCCGCAGCGGTTCCGCACCCGCACCTGAGCGCCATTACGCGGCAGCTTCGCGAGCTTCAACTGCGCCGCGAAGCGCTCCTCCGCCGGCAGCGAACGGTCGCGCACGATGGCGCGCAGGTCCGCCCGCTTGGCCGCGTCCCGCTTCGCCATCTGCTGGCGCCGCTTGTTCTTCTCGATCGTGCTCTTCTTAGCCATCTCTCAGCCCGGCCCCTCTGCCCTCACTGGCCGACGAACGGCATCTGAAAGCCGGCGAGCAGCGCCCGGCCCTCGTCATCGGTCCTCGCCGTCGTGCAAATGACAACGTTCAACCCGCGCACCTGATCGACCTTGTCGTAATCGATCTCGGGAAAGACGATCTGCTCCTTGAGGCCCAACGCGTAGTTGCCCCTGCCGTCGAAGGCGCGGGCCGACAAGCCGCGAAAATCGCGCACCCTGGGCAGCGCGATCGTGACCAGCCGGTCGAGGAACTCGTACATTCGCTCGCGCCGCAGCGTGGTCTTGCAGCCGACCTGCATGCCGGTGCGCACCTTGAACGCGGCGACGGACTTGCGCGCCCTGGTGACGATCGGCTTCTGGCCCGCGATCAGCGTCATGTCCTGAACCGCGGCATCGATCTTCTTGTTGTCCGCGGCCCCTTCGCCGACGCCCATGTTGAGTACGATCTTGTCCAGCTTCGGCGCCTGCATGACGTTGGCGTAGCCGAACTGCTGCATCAGCTGCGGCCTGATCTCGCTCTCGTAGAGCGATTTCAACCGGCTCTGGCCGTTGGCCTCGCCGTTCGCCTTGCCGCCGTTCTGGCCGTTCGCTTCAGACATCGATCACTTCCCCCGAGCGGGCGGCGACGCGCACCTTGCGCCCGTCCTGGAGATGCTTGTAACGCACGCGGGTCGGCCGGTCGCTTTCGGGATCGATGAGCGCCACGTTAGAGATATGGATCGGCGCCTCGCGCTCGACAATACCGCCCTGCGGGTCGCCCTGAGTCGGTTTGACGTGGCGCTTGGTCACGTTGACGCCCTGGACGAGCACGCGGTCGGTCTTGGTGATGATCCGAAGCACGGCGCCGCGCTTGCCCTTGTCTCGCCCGGTGAGGACGATGACCTCGTCATCCTTGCGTATCTTTCGCTTGCGCATGGCGGCCTACAGCACCTCGGGCGCGAGTGAGATGATCTTCATGTACTGACGCTGACGGAGCTCGCGGGTCACCGGCCCGAAGATGCGGGTCCCGATCGGCTCCCCCTGGGCGGTGATGAGCACGGCCGCGTTGCGGTCGAAGCGGATCGCGCTGCCGTCCGGGCGCCTGATTTCCTTCGCAGTGCGCACGATGACGGCACGGTGAAGCTCGCCCTTGCGCACCTTGCCTCGCGGGATCGCCTCCTTGACCGTGACGACGATGGTGTCGCCCACCGAGGCGGTCTTGCGCTTGGACCCGCCGAGCACCTTCACGCATTGCACCCGCCGCGCACCGGAATTGTCGGCGACGTCCAGATTCGTCTGCATCTGAATCATGTCAACCGCCCCTTCCGCTGCCCACCGCGGCCCTCAGCCCTGCTCGGCGCCGGCATCGTCAAGCACGATCCAGCGCTTGCGCTTGGAAATTGGGGCGCATTCGCGAATTTGCACGATGTCGCCGACCTTGTGCGTGTTGCCGTCGTCATGGGCGGTGTAGCGCTTCGAGCGGCGCACGACCTTCTTGTAGAGCGGGTGCATGACGCGGCGGTCGACGCGGACGACGACGGTCTTGTCCGCCTTGTCGCCCACCACCGTGCCCCGCATTACACGGCGCGGCATGCGAGCTCTCCTTCACCCATCTCCCAAATCCTCAGGCTTCGCCGCCGACAGCGCGCTTGCGCTCTGCGACGATCGTCTTGATGCGGGCCACGTCGCGCCTCACAGCGCGCATCCGCGCGGTATTCTCCAGCTGCCCCGACGCCCGCTGGAAGCGCAGGTTGAACGCCTCCTTCTTTAGCGCGAGCAGCATCGTCTGGAGCTCGTCGTCGGTCTTGAGTCGCACTTCGACGCCGTTCATCACGACGCCCCTTCGCCGAGCCTGGTTACCACCTTGGTCTGCACCCGGAACTTGGCCGACGCCCGACGGAACGCCTCCTCGGCGAGGGCGCGCGACACACCGTCAACCTCGAACATGATGCGCCCGGGCTTGACCTTCGCCACCCAGAATTCCGGCGTGCCCTTGCCCTTGCCCATACGCACCTCGGCCGGCTTGGTCGAGACCGGCACGTCCGGGAAGATGCGGATCCAGATCTTGCCGGTACGCTTCATGTGGCGGGTAATCGTGCGCCGTCCGGCCTCGATCTCGCGCGCGGTGATACGGCCGGGCGTGACCGCCTTGAGCCCGTAGGCGCCGAAGTTGAGCTGCGTGCCGCCCTTGGCCTTGCCATGGATGCGGCCCTTGTGGGCCTTGCGGTACTTGGTGGCTTTCGGCTGCTGCATGATCCGGTCCCCGGTCCCCGTCCGGCCCTAGCGGGGCGTGGCCTGCTCCATGGCGCGCTTGTCCTGCGCCATGGGGTCGTGCGCCATGATCTCGCCCTTGAACACCCAGACCTTGACACCGCAGGTGCCGTAGGCCGTACGTGCCGTGGCGAGGCCGAAGTCCACGTCGGCTCTCAGCGTGTGGAGCGGGACCCGGCCCTCGCGATACCACTCGGTCCGCGCGATCTCGGCCCCGCCGAGCCGGCCGCCGCAGTTGATGCGGATGCCCTGCGCGCCGAGCCTGATCGCGGACTGCACCGCCCGCTTCATGGCCCGGCGGAACGCCACCCGGCGCACGAGCTGCTGGGCGATGTTCTCTGCCACCAGCTTGGCCTCGATCTCGGGCTTGCGGATCTCGACGATGTTCAGGTGAACGTCGCTCCCCGTCATCTTGGTGATGTCGGTGCGCAGCCGCTCGATGTCCGCGCCCTTCTTGCCGATCACGACGCCGGGTCTCGCAGTATGGATGGTGATGCGCGCCTTCTTGGCGGGCCGCTCGATGACGACGCGCCCGATTCCCGCCTGGTTCAGCCGATGGAACAGGAACTCGCGGATCTGCAGGTCCTCGTGCAGAAGCCGGGCATAGTCGTCGTCGGCATACCACCGCGAATCCCAGGTGCGGTTGATGCCGAGACGCAGCCCGACAGGATTGACCTTCTGACCCATCAGGCCCCCTTCGCGCGTTCGCGCACCACGATGGTGAGATGGCTGAATGGCTTCATGATGCGCCCGACTCGCCCGCGCGCCCGGGGCCGCCAGCGCTTCATGACCAAGCCCTTGCCAACCGTCGCTTCGGCAACGACGAGCCGGTCCACATCCAGCTCGTGATTGTTCTCGGCATTCGCGATCGCCGACTGCAGGCATTTGCGCACATCGCCGGCAATGCGGCGGCGCGAATGCGCCAGCGTGATCAGCGCCTGGTCCACCGGGCGTCCGCGAATGGTGGCAGCAACCAGGCCGAGCTTCTGCGGGCTGATCCGAAGGTTTCGGATCTTGGCCTGGGCCTCGGTCTCGCCGAGTTGCCGGGGACGCGACATCTTACCCATGATCAGCCCCGCCGCGCCCTCTTGTCGCCGGCATGTCCGTGGAAAACCCGCGTCGGCGAGAACTCGCCGAACTTGTGGCCTACCATGTTCTCATTGACCAGCACGGGCAGGAACTTGCGCCCGTTGTAGACCCCGAAGGTGAGACCCACGAACTGCGGCAGGATCGTGGACCGCCGCGACCAGGTGCGGATGATATCCTTGCGGCCGGTCGCCCGCGCCTCCTCGGCTTTCTTCAGAAGATAGCCGTCGACGAAGGGGCCTTTCCATACGGAACGCGCCATTGACAGTCCCCCCCGCCCTACTTCTTGCCCCGACGCCGCGTGATAAAGCGGTCGGTTCTCTTGTTGCTCCGCGTGCGCTTGCCCTTGGTGGGCACACCCCAGGGAGTGACCGGGTGCCGCCCGCCGGAGGACTTGCCCTCGCCGCCGCCGTGGGGATGGTCCACCGGGTTCATGGCGACGCCGCGCACCGAGGGCCGGCGGCCCTTCCAGCGCATACGGCCGGCCTTGCCCTGATTGGTGTTCTGGTTGTCGGGATTGGAGACTGCGCCGATCGTAGCCATACATCGAGCATGCACGATGCGCTGCTCGCCCGAGGGCAGCCTGAGCTGCGCGTAGCCCTGGTCCTTGCCGACCAGCTGCACGTAGTTGCCGGCGGAGCGCGCGATCTGGCCGCCCTTGCCCGGCTTCATCTCGACATTGTGGATGATCGTGCCGACGGGAATGTTGCTCATCGGCATCGCGTTGCCGGGCTTGATGTCGCAGCGAACGCCGGAGACCACCTTGTCGCCCGGCGAGACCCGCTGCGGGGCGAGAATGTAGGCCTGCTCGCCGTCCTCGTAGCGGATCAGCGCGATGAAGGCCGAGCGGTTGGGGTCGTACTCGAGTCGCTCCACGGTCGCCGGCACATCGAATTTCCGCCGCTTGAAGTCGATCCTGCGGTAGCGGCGCTTATGCCCGCCGCCGCGATGGCGCATGGTGATGCGGCCGTCGCTGTTGCGCCCGCCCTTCTGGCTCAGGCCCTCGGTCAACGCCTTGACCGGCTTGCCCTTCCAGAGATCGGAGCGGTCCACTAGAATCAGCTGGCGGCGCCCCGGGGTGGTCGGTCTGAAGTTCTTGAGAGCCATCGCCTAGAGCCCGGTCATCACGTCGATGGTATCGCCTTCGCCCAGCGATACGGTTGCCTTCTTCCAGTCAGAGCGCTTGCCCAGCCTGCCGCCGCGGCCGCGCTTGACCTTGCCCTTGACCATGCTGGTGTTGACCTTCCTCACCTTGACCTCGAACAGCCCTTCCACGGCTTCCTTGATCTGAGGCTTGGTCGCGTCGGTGCGCACCTTGAAGGTGACCTGGTTGTATTCCGAGCCCTGGGTCGACTTCTCGGTCACCACCGGGCCGAGAATCATGTCGTACCAGCGCTCTTTGGGCTCGACGCTCATGCGAGCCTCGCCTGCAGGCTTTCCACCGCGTTCCGGGTCAACACCAGATGGTCGCGGCGGAGGATGTCGTAGACGTTGGCGCCCAATTGCGGGAGCACCTGAATTCCGGTCAGATTGCGCGCCGCCTGGACGAAGCCGGCATCGATCTCGTCGCCGTCAATCACCAGCGCCGACGACCAGCCGAGACGCGCGAGGCGAGTGGCGAGCACGCGGGTCTTGGCCGAGCCGAGGTCGAGGGACTCGACGATCGAGAGCTTGCCGTCCGCCTGCTTGCTCGAAAGCGCGGACCTGAGCGCGAGCTTGCGCACCTTCTTCGGCAGCTTGTGCGCGTGGTCGCGCAGCTGGGGGCCGAAGATCGCCACGCCGCCCCGATGGTGCGCTGCGCGGCGAGAGCCTGCGCGGGCGCGGCCCGTGCCCTTCTGCTTGAAGGGCTTGCGGGTGGACCCGCGGATCTCCGCCACCGACTTGGTCTTGTGCGTGCCGGCGCGGCGCTTGGCGAGCTGCCAGCGCACAGTGCGGTGCATCAGGTCGGGCCTCACGGCCACGCCGAACACCTCGTCGGCGAGCTCGATCTCGCCGACCTGCTTGGCCTTGAGGTCGATGACGTCGACCTTCACGAGGTCTCCTCCTCGTCGCCGTCGCCGGCGCCTTCCGCGGCGGCCTCGTCGGGCGTCTCCTCAGGCGCGCTCTCGGCCTCGGGAGCAGATTCCTCTTCGGCCTCCGGCTCCGGTTCCGACTGCTCCAGGAGCCCTGCCGGGAACGGCACGCCGTCCGGCAGGCTGCGCTTCTTCGCGTCCGACAGCAGCACGACGCCGCCCTTGGGACCAGGGACGCCGCCCTTGACCATGATCAGGCCGCGTGCCGAATCCGTCGCCATCACCTCGAGGTTCTGCACGGTCGCGCGGGCATTCCCGAGATGGCCCGCCATCTTCTTGCCCTTGAAGACCTTGCCGGGGTCCTGGCACTGGCCGGTCGAGCCGTGGGCGCGGTGCGAGACCGACACGCCGTGGCTCGCGCGCAGGCCCGAGAAGTTGTGCCGCTTCATGCTGCCGGCGAAGCCCTTGCCGATGGAGGTGCCCACCGCATCGACGAACTGGCCGGCGGCGAAGTGATCGGCGCCGAGCAGGGCGCCCACATCCACCAAGGCATCCTCGCTCACGCGGAACTCGGCTACGTGGCGCTTGGGCTCGACCTTTGACTTGGCGAAGTGGCCGCGCTGGGCGCGCGAGGTGTTCTTGACCTTGACCCGACCCGCGCCGAGCTGCAGCGCCACATAGCCGCCCGCATCGGGGGTCCGCTGGGCGACGACCTGGCAGTTGTCCACGCGCAGCACGGTCACCGGCACGTGCTCGCCGTCGTCGTTGAAGACGCGCGACATGCCGAGCTTCTCGGTGATCACACCCGTGCGCCTGCGCGCTGCCGCCTGGCCGGCCATGACGCCCTCCTACAACCTGATCTCGACGTCGACGCCGGCGGCGAGGTCGAGCTTCATCAGCGCATCGACGGTCTGCGGCGTGGGATCGACGATGTCGAGGAGCCGCTTGTGGGTGCGGATCTCGAACTGCTCGCGCGACTTCTTGTCGATATGGGGTGAGCGCAGCACCGTGTACTTCTCGATCCGGGTCGGCAGCGGGATCGGGCCGCGCACCTGGGCACCGGTGCGCTTGGCCGTGTTCACGATCTCGCTCGTAGACGCGTCGAGCACCCGGTGATCGAACGCCTTGAGGCGGATCCTGATATTCTGGCTGTCGATGGCCATTGTGTGTGCCCGGCCTCTTGTCCGCCTCGGTTAAGCTCTACTCGACGATTTTGGCGACGACGCCGGCGCCGACGGTGCGCCCGCCCTCGCGGATGGCGAAGCGCAAGCCCTCGTCCATCGCAATCGGCGCTATCAGATCGACCTGCATCGTCACGTTGTCGCCGGGCATCACCATCTCGGTCCCGTCCGGCAACCCGATCGTCCCCGTCACGTCCGTCGTCCGGAAGTAAAACTGCGGACGGTAGTTCGAGAAAAACGGCGTGTGACGGCCGCCCTCGTCCTTCGTCAGGATGTACGTCTCCGCCTCAAATCGCGTGTGCGGCGTGATCGTCCCGGGCTCCGCCAACACCTGGCCGCGCTCGACCTCGTCACGCTTCGTGCCACGAAGCAGAACGCCCACGTTGTCGCCCGCCTCGCCCTGGTCCAGCAGCTTCCGGAACATCTCGACGCCCGTGCACACCGTCTTCGTCGTCTCGCGGATCCCGATAATCCCCACGTCGTCGCCGACATTCACCACGCCCCGCTCGATCCGACCCGTCACAACCGTCCCACGGCCCGAAATCGAGAACACGTCCTCGATCGGCATCAGGAACGGCTGGTCCTTCGGACGCTCAGGCTGCGGCACGTAGTCGTCAACCGCCGCCATCAACTCAAGAACCGAATCACGCCCCGTCGTCTCGTCGCCGCCCTCAAGCGCCGCAAGCGCAGAGCCCCGGATCACAGGAATGTCGTCGCCCGGAAACTCGTACGACGACAAAAGCTCCCGAACCTCAAGCTCCACAAGCTCCAGGATCTCCTCGTCGTCAACCATGTCCACCTTGTTCATGTAGACAATCAACGCAGGAACCCCCACCTGGCGCGCCAGAAGAATGTGCTCCCGCGTCTGGGGCATCGGACCGTCCGCTGCCGAGACCACAAGGATCGCGCCGTCCATCTGCGCGGCACCCGTGATCATGTTCTTCACGTAGTCCGCATGACCCGGGCAATCCACGTGCGCGTAGTGACGGTTCGCCGTCTCGTACTCGACGTGCGCCGTCGCGATCGTGATCCCGCGCTCACGCTCCTCCGGTGCCTTGTCGATCTCGTCGAACGACACGAACTCCGCGCCGCCCGCCTCGCCAAGAACCTTCGTGATCGCCGCCGTCAGCGTCGTCTTCCCATGGTCAACGTGACCAATCGTCCCGACGTTGCAGTGCGGCTTCGTGCGCTCAAACTTCTCCTTAGCCATCGGTGCTCTCTCTCAGGAGGTCTTGGTCGTGGTCACGCAATCAGGCGTAGCGGGCGCGGACTTCGTCCGACACCGCTGAGGGCACCTGATCGTAGTGATCGAACTCCATCGTGAACTGCGCCCGCCCTTGGGTGAGCGAGCGCAGGGTGTTGACATAACCGAACATGGTCGCAAGCGGTACCATGGCGCGAATCACCTGGGCATTGCCGCGCGGCTCCATGCCGCCGACATGCCCGCGCCGGGCATTGAGGTCGCCGATCACGTCGCCCAGATAGTCCTCGGACGTCACGACCTCGACCTTCATCATGGGCTCCAGCAGCGTCGGCGCCGCGCCCTGCAGGGCCTCGCGGAACGCCGCGCGCGCCGCGATCTCGAACGCGAGCGAGCTGGAATCGACGTCGTGCGACGCGCCGTCGATGAGCCGCGCCCTGAAGTCGATGACCGGGAACCCGGCGACCATGCCGGCCTGCCGCGCCTCGTCGATCCCCTTCTCGACCGCAGGGATGTAGTCCTTGGGCACGGCGCCGCCGACGACCTTGCTCTCGAACTCGAAGCCCGCGCCGGGCTCCATCGGCTCCAGCACGACCTTGACCCGCGCAAACTGACCGGCGCCGCCGGTCTGCTTCTTGTGCGTGTAGTCAACTGTGGACTCGCGGCCGATGGTCTCGCGATAGGCGACCTGCGGCTGGCCGACGTTGGCGCCCACCTTGAACTCGCGGCGCATGCGGTCGACCAGGATATCCAGATGCAGCTCGCCCATGCCGCGAATCACGGTCTGCCCGCTCTCGGGATCGGCGGTCACGCGGAACGACGGGTCCTCTTCGGCGAGCCGCGCAAGTGCGATGGAGAGCTTATCCTGATCAGCCTTGGTCTTGGCCTCGACCGCGACCTCGATTACCGGATCCGGAAACTCCATCCGCTCCAGCACGACCGGGTGTGCCGGGTCGCTCAGGGTCTCGCCCGTGGTGGTGTCCTTGAGGCCGGCGATGGCCACGATGTCGCCCGCCCGCGTCTCCTTGATATCCTCGCGGGAGTTCGCGTGCATGAGCAGCATCCGGCCGACCCGCTGCTTGCGGCCCTTGCCGCTATTCAGCACCTGCTTGCCGGTCTGGATCATGCCCGAATAGACGCGCACGAAGGTGAGCGAGCCGACGAAGGGGTCGGTCATCACCTTGAAGGCGAGCGCGGCCAGCGGCTCGTCGTCGCTACAGGAACGCTCGACCTCGACGCCCTTGCCGGGCACGACGCCGTGCACGGGCGGCACATCGGTCGGCGCCGGCATGAAGTCGCACACCGCGTCCAGCAGCGGCTGCACGCCCTTGTTCTTGAAGGCGGAGCCGGTGAGCACAGGAACCAGCTGGCCCGAGAGCGTACCGATGCGCAGACATCGCTTGAGCGCCGCCTCGTCGGGCTCCTCGCCCTCGAGGAAGCGCTCGAGCACGGCATCATCCATCTCGACCACCGCCTCGATGAGCGCCTGGCGGCTGGCCTCGGCCTCGGCCTTCATGTCGTCGGGCACATCGCCGACCGTGAACTCCGCGCCGAGCGTCTCCGAGTTCCAGACGATGCCCTTCATCCCGATCAGGTCGACGACGCCGATGTGCTTCGCCTCGGTTCCGATGGGCAGCTGGATCGCGACCGGGTTGGCGCCCAGCCGCTCGCGAATCATCTCGATACAGCGCGGGAAGTCGGCTCCGACGCGGTCCATCTTGTTGACGAAGCAGATGCGGGGGACGTTGTACTTGTCAGCCTGGCGCCAGACCGTCTCGGACTGCGGCTCGACGCCCGCGACCGCGTCGAACACCGCGACCGCGCCGTCCAGCACTCTGAGCGAGCGCTCGACCTCGATGGTGAAGTCGACGTGGCCCGGCGTGTCGATGATGTTGATGCGGTGGTCGCGCCAGAAGCAGGTGGTGGCGGCCGACGTGATGGTGATGCCGCGCTCCTGCTCCTGCTCCATCCAGTCCATCGTGGCGCTGCCCTCGTGGACCTCGCCCATCTTGTAGGACTTGCCGGTGTAGTACAGCACCCGCTCAGTGGTGGTCGTCTTACCGGCATCGATATGCGCCATGATGCCGATGTTGCGGTAGCGTTCGAGGGGGGTGGTCCGAGCCATTGTTCTTGTCCGCGAACGCCTGCGCCTACCAGCGGTAGTGCGAAAAGGCGCGGTTGGCCTCGGCCATACGGTGGGTGTCTTCCCGCTTCTTGACGGCAACGCCGCGGCTTCCCGCGGCGTCGAGGAGTTCGTTGCTGAGCCGGTCGACCATCGTGGTCTCGGAGCGGTCCCTGGTCGCACCGATAAGCCAGCGAATGGCGAGCGTCTGGCGCCGGTCGGGCCGCACCTCGGTCGGCACCTGGTAGGTGGCGCCGCCGACGCGGCGCGAGCGGACCTCCACAGCCGGCTTCACGTTGTCGAGCGCCTCATGGAAGACGCGGACCGGGTCCTGTCCGGTCTTATCCCGGATCCGGTCGAGCGCGCCATAGACGATGCGCTCGGCCGTCGACTTCTTGCCGTCGAGCATCAGCGAGTTCATGAACTTCGCCAGCACCACATCCCCGTGGCGGGGGTCGGGGTTGACGGTTCGGCGCTCTGCGGCGCGACGGCGTGACACCGGACGGCTCCTTCTTCTCTATTTGGGCCGTTTGGCGCCGTACTTGGAGCGCCGCTGGCGGCGGTCCTGGATGCCCTGGGTGTCGAGGGAGCCGCGAATGATGTGATAGCGCACGCCTGGCAGGTCCTTCACCCGGCCGCCGCGAATCATCACCACCGAATGCTCCTGCAGGTTGTGCCCCTCGCCGGGGATGTAGCTCGTCACCTCGAAGCCGTTGGTCAGCCGCACGCGCGCAACCTTGCGCAGCGCCGAGTTCGGCTTCTTCGGCGTCGTCGTATAGACCCTGGTACACACGCCGCGCTTCTGCGGGCAGGACTGCAGCGCCGGCACCTTGTTGCGGGTGGCAGGCGGCGTGCGCGGCTTGCGAATCAGCTGGTTGATCGTCGGCATCGCGGCGCTTCCAAGTTCAACAGCTAGTGCGGCGCGTGCAGGTGGACCCGGGCAAGCGATATTGAGCCGCTTCCCCGCCGCCGGCCTGCGCCGACACATTGGAATCTCTCTCGATCTCAAGGCTTAGCAACGGACGCCCGAAGGCGCACCGACGAGCCCCGTCGGCAAGAGGGTGGCGCATCCTAGTGATGGGCCTACCCACCGTCAAGCAGCAAAAAGGGCGAAATTCCAAGAAAACCCGCGAGAGAATCGCGGGCCGGC
>MKWU01004649.1_pt1 | contig 15887 bp, 18 predicted proteins | sample 809101 | NCBI WGS metagenome assembly MKWU01 (sample SAMN05860141, study PRJNA318959) | sponge metagenome | host: Aplysina aerophoba | place: Slovenia: Piran, Adriatic Sea, Gulf of Piran | collected 2013-05-07 | reverse complement strand
GCTTCTACACAGTGCCTGGTATCCCGGTCGGCGGCATAGCGGGCCCGGATCGCGTCCAGTTCCTTTCTGGCCATGTTGACGGCGGAGTACTTACGCCGCCGGTACCGGAGAGAGACGTACCAGGCCAGGATCGCGGCCAGCGCCATGAGACAGGGAAGCAGCCACCAACCCGGCGCCGGCGGCCACCAGCCGACACTGCCGGGGAGATGGATTTCCCTGAGCGGCAGCGCCGCCGCATCCGTATTCAACAAAACAGGCTGCATGGTATCCGAAGCTCCATGCTCATTACCCGGAAATTCCTGCCGGGTTTGCCCTTGCCCCGGCGCCCGGTCTCAAGCCGCCGAGCAACAGCGGCAGCGGCTCGGCGTCGGTCCTGCACGGCAACAGCATGGTCCGGTTCAGGCGGGAAAGCTGCTGCAACCGCTGCAGGCGCGCCTGGAACTGCTGCCGGTACTGCCTGACCAGGCGCTTATCCGAGGCATCCACCAGGAATTCCCGATCGCCGTCGCTTATCTTGTAGCGCCCCGGCGGAGGCAACGCCTGCTCCAGCGGGTCGTACACAAACAGCATTGCGACTTCGTTGTGCGGGCACAGCCTGGTGAGCGGTATCTGCGCCTGTTCGTCCAGGTTACGGAAGTCGCTGATCAGGAAAATCAGGCTGCCCGGCCGCGCTACGCGCCGCAGGCGCAGCAAGGCATGCTCCAGTGTCTGCTTACCGTTCCCGGACGGCGCGCGCTGCGTCCAGGCCGTGTCATTCACTATTGCATTGATCAGGCGTAATACCGCGGCCCGGCCGCGCCGGGGCTTCAACTCATGGTGATCCTCATCGGAAAATATCACTCCGCCCACCCGGTCGCCGTTATGCAGGGCGCTCCACGCAACCAATGCGGCCAGTTCTGCGGCCAGGACCGACTTGTAGCGGCCGCGCGTCGCGAAGTGCATGGACCTGCGCAAGTCAATCCAGGCGAACACCGGACGCTCGCGCTCCTCGCGGAACAGTTTTGTGTGGGTCTTGCCGGTTCTTGCGGTCACCCGCCAGTCAATATTGCGGATATCATCTCCGGGCTGGTACAACCTCGATTCGTCGAATTCCATGCCGCGCCCGCGGAACGGGGACTGGTAATCGCCGCCCTGCCTGGACAGTATCCTGCCGCTGCCAAGACGGATCGAGGCCGCCGGCCGGTTCAGTGCCACCAGCGCCGGCACCGATACCCGAACCGGGTCATCAACAAAGGCGCTTGAGTCAGTGATCATGTGTCATGCCACGGAGGTCACAGAGAACACGGAGCCGGTCATGTATTGCCTTTCACCCTGGTCTCAGTGGCTGTTACGTTTTTCCATTTTGTCATGCTCTGTCAGGGCACGGCGATGCGGTTGACCAGTTCTCTGATTACGTGGTCGCTGGTGATGCCTTCGGCCTCCGCCTCGTAGTTCAATATCAGGCGGTGCCGGAGTACGTCGTACAGCACCGCCTGTATGTCTTCCGGCCCGACGAAGTCCCTGTCGTTCAGCCAGGCATGTACGCGGGCGCAGCGGTCCAGGGCGATGGTCGCACGGGGACTGGCTCCGTATTGCAGCCACTGGGCCAGGTCGTCGCCATACGCACCGGGACTGCGCGTCGCCAGTACCAGCTGGATCAGGTATTGCTCCAGGTTTTCGGCCATGTAGGTGTCCAGCGCCTCGTTACGGGCTGCGAAGACAGCCTCCTGCGTCACCGGTGAGAATTCCGCCTGGTCATGGCCCTGGTGCGCTTCCTGCCTTGCCAACTGCAGGATCGCCTGCTCTTCCTGCGCCTCCGGGTAGGTAATCTCGACATGCAGCAGGAACCGGTCAAGCTGCGCCTCCGGCAGGGGATAGGTGCCTTCCTGTTCGATGGGATTCTGCGTTGCCATAACCAGGTATAATTGCGGCAACGGGTAGGTTTCCTTGCCTACGGTGATTTGTCTCTCCGCCATTGCTTCCAGCAACGCCGACTGCACCTTGGCAGGCGCACGGTTCACTTCATCTGCCAGGATCAGGTTATGGAACAACGGCCCGCGCTGAAAATGGAACGTCCCGTCCTGCGGGCGGTAGATCTCGGTTCCGGTCAGATCGGCCGGCAATAGGTCGGGCGTGAACTGGACCCGGTGAAAATCAGCTTCGACGCCGTCACCAAGCACCTTGATGGCGCGGGTCTTGGCCAGGCCCGGCGCACCCTCTACCAGTAAATGCCCATCAGCCAGCAATGCCAGCAGCAGCCTGTTCACCAGTTTCTGCTGGCCTATAATGTGTCTGGAGATAAACGAACTGAGTCTCCGGATTTCGGATTTATTCGACATTTGCCGATAATTCTACGGATAAACGCATACCCTTTCTGAAATAATTTTGAACCGCCCGTCCTGTTTACCGGGAACCGCCGCTGATATCCGTAAAACACGTAGAGACGCAAAAGTGCGTCTCTACGATCGGCTCCCGCTGCCGCCTGCAACCAGCCTGGTGGTCAGTTTACCTGTATCTTCCTGAGCTGGGTTTCCCTTGCTTTCGGCAGCACCAGTGTCAACACGCCGTCGGCGACACTGGCGTTGATATTCTCCGTATCGATCTCGCTCGACAGGGTAAAACTGCGGCTGAAATGGCCGACATTGTATTCCGTGTAGACCGGTTTGAAATCATCATAATTGTCGAAATCGATATGGCCCTGGACGGAAAGCTGGCGCTTCTCCAGTTTGATATCGATATTCTCCCTGTTCACACCGGGCATCTCCATCGCCATGGTGATCGCGTCACCGGTTTCGAAGATATCGGTGCCCGGCACATAAAACTTGCCGGCAACGGTCTTCTCTTCCCTGGCATCCAGTTCCTTCTTCTCCTGTGGGGTTAATTCTTGCTTCTTTGACATGGCAACCTCCTGCACATATATGACTTGATGTGCTAGCTAAGTTCAGGAAATATTGATGGAGCGGGGTTTATCCTGCTCGGCCCGCGGCAGGGACAAAGCCAGGATACCGTCGTTGTATTCCGCCTTGACCTTGTCAGCGTCCAGCGCAAACGGTGTGGCGAAGGTACGGTCGAAAGCGCCCGTCTGCCGTTCGCGCCGGTGTACGCTTGCGCCCTCACCGTAGTCCACCTGCTTCTGACCGGATATGCGGATGCGGTTGCGCTGTACGTCGATATCGATATCTTTCCTGTCGACACCGGGCAGTTCCGCGATAATTGCGTATTCGCCGTCCTGCTGGAATATATTGATCGGCGGGAACCCGCCGCGGCTGCTGAGCCCTGAACCGAACCAGTCGCTCGTCATCGTATCCGCCAGCGCTTTTTGCAGCGTCAACAGGTTGTCAATCGGATTTGTAAATAATCTGACCATGTTTACACCTCCAGGTTTATGTTTACGGGTTAGTACGTGTTACTGGTAGAAAAAATGGGGATGAGATAGAATTTTTCAAGTACAGACGCACTCACGGCATGCGAATACCAAAGTGATTAAAAAATTCATGAACCCGTTTACCATCGGCACGCTGCTCAATTCCGCCCCCATGATCATCCAGGGAGCAGGCAAGTTGATCGACCTGATCAGGGAGCAAAAGAAAGAGACCTCCACCCTCGATCAAAACGTCCCGGTAACCGTGGACAACCTGGAAGAAGTCATCGGCAGGCTGGAGACGCGCCTTGACGTAATGGACGAAGCCAGCGTCGAGCAGATCAAGCTCATTGAGCAACTCGCACGCCAGAATGAGGTATTGGCCACTTCCTTGCAGCAACAGCAGCAACGAACCACCTTTGCCTTCATCCTGGCGCTGGTTGCCCTGCTGCTTGCGATTCTGGGCCTCACGGTAAACTGAGACCGCGCGATGGATTATTTTTCCGCGGCGTTCAGCGCTGCCCTGTCGCTGATATTCAGTTTTGACCGTGAAGTCTACACGGTAGTCTGGACCTCCCTGCATATTTCCATCGTTGCGGTTGCACTGGCCGCGCTGTTCGGTATCCCCCTGGGCATCCTTGTCGTATTAAGGGAGTTCCCCGGCAAGCGCCTGCTGCAACAGGTGCTGAATACCCTGATGGCCCTGCCGACCGTGGTAGTGGGCCTGTTGTTGTACGGATTGCTGACCAGGCAGGGCGCGCTGGGAGACCTGGGCCTGTTGTACACGATCAACGCCATCATCATCGGCCAGACGCTGTTGATATTACCCATTATCTGGAATCTTTCCATTGCCGCGGCGTCGAGCGCCGACCCGCGCCTGCTGCCTACCAGCCAGGCCCTGGGGGCATCCGTGCTGCAACAGGGAGCCATGTACCTGAACGAAGTGAAGTTTGCACTGGCCGCCGCCATGACGGCAGGCTTCGGCCGGGCCATTGGCGAGGTCGGCATAGCCATGATGCTGGGGGGCAATATCGAAGGGTTTACCCGCACCATGACCACGGCAATCGCGCTGGAGACCAGCAAGGGTGAATTCGAGTTCGCGCTGGCCCTGGGTGTGCTGTTGCTGGCGGTAGCGTTCCTGGTGAATTTCATCGTGCAATATTTTCAATCCATGGACTGATGGAGTCCCTGTATCAAATTTCCGGCCTGGCATTCTCCTACTCCGGGCGTAAAGTGCTGGACCTGGACGAACTCCACATCGCGCGCAACCGGGTAACGGCAGTGGTCGGACCCAACGGTTCGGGCAAAAGCACGCTGTTCGACATACTGGCCTTCCTGCGCAGGCCGGACGCGGGCCGGATACTGTTCCGCGGCAGTCCGGCGCCAGGGACAGGCAGCGCCGGGTTACGACGCCAGGTCGGCTATATACAGCAAAAGCCTTACCTGATGAAAATGCCGGTAAGGGACAATATCGGTCTCGGCCTGAAATTCCGCGGCGCGGCGCGCGCGGATATCGACAGCGCCGTTAATGCCGTTGCCGGTGAACTGGGTCTGGGACCGTTGCTGGAACGCGATGCCGGCAAGCTGTCGGGCGGGGAGATTCAGAAAGTGGCGCTGGCCCGCGCCCTGGTGCTGCAGCCGGAAGTGGTGCTCATGGATGAACCGTTCACCTACCTTGACGAGGGCTCACTACACGATATCGAGGAGTGGATTGCCGGGCAAAGGACCAGCCGGGAAAAAACCATCATTTTCAGCACCCATGACAGGCTGCGTGCGCAGTCGCTGTCCGATACCAGTTTCAACCTGATCAACGGCCGGGCCTATCCGTTTTCGTCCGGCAACCTGTTCAGCGGCGCGCTGGACGTCAACGACAACACGTTCACCAGCGGCAATGCCCGGTTTACGGTGCCGGAAAGCGTCAAATCCGGCCACAAGCTGTTCATTGATCCAAAGCACCTCGTTGTCTCGACGGAGCGCCTGTCATCCAGTATGCGTAACAACTTTTCCGGCACGATCACGTCAATGAGCACAGTCAATGGAGAGGTCCACCTGACGATCAAAGCGGAGGTGACGTTCCATGCCGTGATTACCCGCAGGGCAATGGATGAGTTGAACCTGCAACTTGGCAACCCCGTCTGGGTGAGTTGCAAATCCAGCCAGATCAGTGTGATCTGATTGCGGCCGGACAACAACGGCATCTGTTTATGCGGCAGGTTGGGGGCTTCACAGTAGTGTCCAGGCCTTGTACAACAACCTGAGCGCGAAACAGGACATGATGATCCTGAATATCAACCTGAACTTGTCCTCGGGGATTCGGTGCAACGTCTTTTTTCCCAGGTACGCGCCGGGAATGGCTGCCAGAATGGCAAAGAAAATGACACTTAGATAAGGTCCGTAATCAAATCCGTAATAACTGTAAGCGCTCAACTTGAGCACGTTCATGAACAGCAGTCCTGCCGCCAGGGTTCCGACAATCTGCAGCTTCGATAAGGCGGCGCGTATCATCAGGGGCTGAAACAGGCCGCCGAACGAAAACAGGGTGGATAAAAATGAATGAATGACGCCGACCCAGAAATACGGTGTCGGAATCCTCGAACCCCACTGTACTTTCGGCATCCAGACGGCCGCCAGTATCAACAACCCGATAACCAGGCTCAGGAGAAACTCCGACAGGTCAAAATACACCCGCCCCCCGATGAAGACGCCGATTAATGCGCCCAGCAAAAACGGCATCACGATGCGCCAGACTATCTCCCTGCGGAAATACCAGAACCTGCCCAGCGACAATCCCAGCATCATCCAGGCGTGCATCGGCACCGCCACAGTGATCGGCACGACGCTGGAGACAATGGCAAGCATGATGAAACCGCCGCCCACCGCAAACGCGGCGCTGACGTACGCGGAGAAAAACGACCCGATGACTATGAGGAGAGCCGCCGGTTCAAACAGGGACATATCGATTTGTTTTATTCGGGTAAAATACCATCATGCGAGTAAAAGACACGCTTGCCGCCGAGTTTGACCAGTTTTCCGATAGCTACACGGAAGATATCGTCCGCATTGTCCCGCATTACCTGCGGCTGCTGTCCAGTCTCAGTGAAGGCCTGCCGGACAACTTCAGCGCGGCTAACATCCTTGACCTGGGGTGCGGCAACGGCAATGTAACAGCCCTGCTCCGGAAAAAATATCCCGACGCCGAATATACCTTGCTGGATGCCTCAGCGGACATGCTGGCCATCTGCCGGGAGAGATTGTCCGGCATAAATATGAACTGCGTCAGGAGTTACTTCCGGGATTATACCTTCCCTGAGGATTATTTTGATCTTATTGCAGCAAATTTCAGTCTGCACCACCTCGACAGCGTGGAAAAACAGTGGATTTTTCCCCTGCTCTGCAAGTCGCTGAAACAGGGAGGCATTTTCACCTGCGCGGATATGATGGTTAACAAGAATTCCGCTGAACACACACGACTGGTCGGGGAATGGCGGAAGTTCATCAATGCCAGTTATCCCGACGGTGAGAAATGGGCGTGGATGGCCGAGCATCATGACGCCTACGATTGGCCTGACGATTATACCGACCAGAAATCCTGGTTACACTCCGCCGGGTTCCGCCGCGTCGATACCAACTGGCGCACCGGTTACTGGGTCAGTTTCAGCGCGGTGAAGTAAACAATTGCGTCGCCGGATGGCGACGGTTTGTTTACCCGGTTCCTGCCCCATGCTTCTGCAGGGGCAGTCTCTGCATGAGCAGGGCAATGACGGTTTATTGGGACTGTTGCGCGCCTTGCTTCTGCTTTATCTTCTCGTGGATGTTGTTCTTCCTGAAGCTCAGCCCGGGAGTCAGTTCGGTCAGTTCAAACGAGACAGCCAGGGGGCGCGCCTTGTACAGGGTGTCCAGGTACTCGACCAGGGTGTTGAAAATCTTTTCGGCCACCTCCTGCCTGACATCGGGGTCCCGCCTGCGGCCTATTTTGGCGGTGATATGCACGAAGGCATTGTCCGGGTCGGCATCGGCGATCAGGTAATCGTCACAACGGACCGCGCGGAAACGGATACCGCCCAGGGGAAACACGCCGGTTTCCATGGCGCTTTCGTGCAGGGCATTGAACAGCCCGTCCAGGTCCAGGTCGTCTTCGAGATTGGCTGAGTATTCGAGTATGAAATGGGGCATGTTACTTTACCGGAAACTCGGCATTGATCTGCCCGGTGCCGGAACTGGGGAAGTAATCGCTGATAATCTCCACCGGCCGGTCATAGGCATCCCAGCCCAGCATGCCCAGCAGCATCGCGGTGTCGTGCATCCAGCCTTCGCCGTAGCAGCGGTAGGCATACTCCCGGAACATCTCCGTGAAGGTCTTGAAATTGCCCTGTTTCCACAGGTCCACCACGCGCAGGTCCGTCTGCTGGAAAAATTCATCGCTGATCTGGAATATGTTGTCACCGGCATTGGAATTGTCGTTGAAACGATGGGACAGAGAGCCGCTGGCCAGCACCATGACCTTGCTGTCACTCTTTTCGATAGCCTCCCGCACCGCCTCGCCGAATTTCCTGGAATCGTCCAGGTCGTGCCAGGCGCACCAGGCCGCAACCGACACCACCTTGAAATGCCGGTCCTGGTTCATATAGCGCATCGGCACCAGGGTGCCGTACTCCAGGGTCAGGCTGTCAACATGGTGCGAGCGTGTATTGACCCCGCGGGCATTGGCGCACTCGGCAACGAGGTCGCCCAGGGCGGGGTTCCCGTCATATTCGTAGGCCATGTCCTTGATGAAATGGGGTAGTTCATGGCTGGTATACACGCCCTTGAAATGCTCGCCGCTGTTGATGTGGTAGCCGCTGTTCACCAGCCAGTGTACGTCAAACACGATGGCGGTATCCGCACCCCGCGCCCGCGCCCGCCGGCTTATCTCCCGGTGGCCTTCGATGGCATCCTCCCGGCAACCCTGGTGGGGACCGGGCAGTTCCGACAGGTACATGGAAGGGACATGCGTTATCTTGGCAGCCAGTACGATTTCACCCATGTCATCTCCCCAATACAGGAATCCTGTGTGTCCCGTGGGCAATGCAGATATTCTTGGTTTCCATGTAAAAATCAAAGCTGTAATCGCCGCCGTCCCGCCCTATGCCGCTCTGCTTCATGCCGCCGAAGGGCGACGGCAGGTTGCGGTTGTTTTCAGAATTCACCCACACCATGCCGGCTTCCAGGTTCTCCGCCATGCGGATGCCGCGCCCGGAGTCCGCGGTCCAGACGTAACCCGCCAGACCGTACGGGGTATCGTTGGCCAGGGTTACGGCCTCCTCTTCCGTAGAAAAGGGGATCACCGTCAGCACCGGGCCGAAGATCTCCTCCCGTGCGATCTTCATGGCGTTTGTTGCATTACTGAACAGGGTGGGACGCAGGTAATTGCCGGGACCAAGATCACCGGCCAGCACGCCTCCCGCGGCAATGGTCGCATCCTCATCTCTTGCTGCATCCACGTAACTCATGACCTTTTCCAGGTGGCTGGGATGGATCAGCGGACCTATCTCCGTATCCGGGTCCAGGGGGTGCCCCACCTTGATGCTGTTTACCCGCTGTTCCAGCGCGGCCAGGAACCGGCCGGCGATGCCGTTTTGTACCAGCAGGCGGCTGCTCGAAGTACAACGCTGGCCGTTCAGGCTGTAGATCATGAATACCACGGCATCCAGGGCGCGCTCAAAATCGGCATCATCGAAGACGATGACGGGGTTCTTGCCGCCCAGTTCGACGTGTACCCTTTTCAGGGTGGGCGCACCCTGGCGCATGATATGGGCGCCGGTCACCGTTTCCCCGACGAAGCCGATGGCCTTGATCGCCGGATGTTCGGTCAGCGCCTTCCCCGCTTCCTCGCCGAAACCGTTGACGGTGTTCCAGACCCCGTCAGGCAAACCCGCCTCCCTGCTGATCTCAGCCAGGACCATGGCCGACAAGGGGCTGAATTCCGCCGGCTTGTGCACCACCGTGCAGCCGGCCGCCAGGGCCGGCGCGATCTTCCAGGTGGACAGCATGAACGGCGTGTTCCAGGGCGTGATGACGCCCACCGGGCCGATGGGCGTCCGTTTCGTATAGTTCAGGTGTTCGTCCTGGTGCAATGACAGGCCGTTGCCCGCTGCGGGCGCCTTGTCGGCAAAGAAACGGAAGTTGTCGGCGCCGCGCGCCGCGGCCGCCCGCATGAAGCGTATCGGCTGGCCGCAGTCCATGCTCTCCACCAGGGATATCTCCTCGGCGTGCTGCTCGACCAGGCCGGCAAACCGGTTGAGGATTTTCCTGCGCTGCTTGCCGGAAGTGCCGGACCAGGCGGGAAAAGCATCCTGCGCGGCCCGGCAGGCGCGGTCGATATCAGCGGCCGAACCTTCGGCGACAAGTCCGATAGACGTATTATCCACCGGCGTCAGGTTGTCGAAGGTGCGGCCCGAATCGCCTGCAAAGGACTCCCCGTTAACATAGTGCGCCGTTACGTTGTCCCGGAAACGTTTCAGGTAACTCTCGGCTTTTTTCAGATTCTCTTCAAATTGTCCGGACATTTGTCAGTTTCCGGTTCCTGGATTCGGTTTCTTACACCTAAAGGCTATTGACTGAAATACTCCTGCTCGCTGATTACATGATTGATCAAACGACCTACTTGTTCAACTTCAATCACCACCTCGTCTCCCGGCCTGACGTCGGCAAGTCCTTTCGGCGTGCCGGTCGATATCATGTCGCCCGGTTGCAGGGTCATGAATGCCGACAGGTACTCAACCAGGAATGGTATCCCGAATATCATATCCCGCGTGGTCCCTTCCTGGGTCACCTTCCCGTTGACCCGGGTGCGGAGCATTAAATCATGCGGGTCGCCGATGTCGTCCCGGTCGATAATATACGGCCCCAGGGGGGACAGGGAATCCCGGCACTTGACCCGCAGGTTCGGCCGGTAGTAGTTTTCCAGGTAATCCCGTACCGCGTAATCATTGCACAGGGTATAGCCGCCCACGTAATCCATTGCGTCCTGCTGTTTTACCCTGCGCGCCGCTGTGCCGATCACGGCGACCAGTTCCGCTTCGTAGTGCATGTAATCCACGTTGTCAGGGCGGTAACTGTATTGCCTGTGCCCGGTGAAAGTGTTGGGGGTTTTCAGGAACAGCAGGGGCTCCTCGGGCGCCTTGAACGCCAGTTCGGAGGCGTGGTCTGCATAATTCAGGCCCAGGGCGAAAACGGTGCCGTGTGCCGGCGGCAGCCAGGTTACTTCATCCTCCTGGTACGTCTTACCGTCAGAAGTGGCGATGCTGTAGTCGTCGTGTACGGAGACCTGGTGCACCTGGTTATCGATTTGTACGCGTGCGGTTTTCATACAAGTGGTTGTAATGAAATAGTAGATGGTACGGTGGCAGGTTGGGAAGGCATTTTCAAGACACGCTGTGAATACTTCCCTGTACGTTCATTGTGCCCATCCCTGGGCACAACCATTCTGGCGGCTTACGCCGTGCAAATCGTCTATCCTGACGATTTGTTACCGCCAGCCATCCCTGGCTGGCGATAGTCTTGAATATGCCTTCCAAACCTGTTCTCACTGCCCGTTAATTTTTGGAAACAATTCGGTTTATCAGAAAACCGATATGTTCAATCTCGACCCTGACTTCATCGCCTGGTTTGACGGCAACGCGCCCGTCGGGAAAGCCGCTTACCACTACCGTGTCCGGGGTCAGGGTCATGAATTCCGTCAGGGCTTCGATGATGGCGGGTATATCGAGTCTCAGGTCTGCAGTTGAGGCTGTTTGCTTCAGTTGTCCATTCACGTATGTCCGGATCGCGAGGTTGTGGGGATCGGCAATCTCATCCCGGTCGACGATATATGGGCCTGCAGGGCCGAAGCCGTCCAGGCACTTGGTGGTGACGGGCGGCCTGAAATAGCTGTCCTCGGCCAGGCTGAGATCGTTGAAGATGGTGTAGCCGCCGACATGGTCAAGCCCCTGTTCCCGTTTGACCCGGGACGCCGGCAGTCCGACCACGAAAGCCAGGCCTGCGCCGGTATATATATGGTCGACAGTGTCCGGGCACGGCACCTCGCCCAGGTGTCCCGTCAGCGTATTCGGGGGTTTGATGAAAAAAACGGGTTGGCGCGGGGCCTGTTTGTAGGGCGGTTGATCGAAGCCGGCTACCAGTCGGTTGTAGTGTCCGGCATAATTCAACGCGACACAGATCACGGGTTGGTCGGTAACGGGACACAAGGCGGTTTGTTCCAGCGCCAGGGTCCTGCCGTCCAGGTGGATGCGCGCCTGTTCGTCTACGGTAGCCTTGCGCCGCGTTCCATCCGCGTTAACCCTGACCTGCATCGTCCTTGACACTGTCGGCCAGTTGTTGTGCGCTTTTGGCAAGCAGCAACGTATCGGCGCCGATACCGATCATGTTCGCACCGAGATCCCGGTATTCCCGTGCCTGCTCCGAACCCAGGACCAGGATACCCGCTGCCTTGCCCGCCGCACGGGTCCTGTGCAGGGTATCCCGGATCACGTCTACTACATCAGGGTGGCGGGTATTGCCGATATGCCCCATGGACGCGGATAAATCGGACGGCCCGATAAAGATACCGTCGATGCCTTCCACTTCCAGTATGCCGGGTAACGCCTCCACCGCGCGGATTGTCTCCACCTGCGCCATCAGGCAGATCTGGTCATTCGCCTTGTGCAGGTATCCGGGTATCCCGTGCCAGCGCGCGGCCCTGGCCAGGGCTGTTCCCAGGCCGCGTACCCCGTCCGGCGGGTAGCGCACCGACCTGACCAGTTCCCTTGCCTGCTCAGCCGATTCGACCATCGGCACCACCAGGGTCTGCACCCCGGTATCCAGCAGTTGCTTCAATACGTTGCGGTCGTCGGACACCGGGCGCACAACGGCCTGCACGTCGTACGCAGCGAGGGTGCGTAAATGGCCAAGCACCGCGCGCAGGTCGAACGGGCCGTGCTCCGTGTCGATTACCAGCCAGTCAAAGCCGGCGGCGGCACAGATTTCGGCGCAGGTGGTATCCGGCAGACCCAGCCACAGGCCGTATTGCGTACGCCCTTCGGCTAGCGCCTGTTTCAGGCGGTTAACGGGTAATTCCATTCATCTCTCCTGAACGGTTATTTGGGGTCAGAGCATTTGCTCTGACCCCAATCTCTCAAACTCTTACTTGAAGCGGCAATCGATTGTCCCCAGGTCGCCATAATCGGCGCGGAACGCATCGCCCGGGCGGGCAGGCACCGGCCGGGTGAACGAACCGGACAGCAGCACCTGGCCGGGTTCCAGCGCGATACCGTGGGGCGCAAAACGCCTGGCGATCCACGCGATGCCGTTGGCCGGGTGGTCCAGCACGCCCGCGGCCAGTCCGGTCTCTTCCACTACGCCGTTGCGGTAAAGCAGGGCGCCGCACCAGCGCAGGTCCACGCTATCCGGGCTGAACGACTGCTCTGCCATGAGCACTCCGGCGGAGGCGGCGTTGTCTGCTATGGTATCCTGAATCCTGCGCACGTAACCGTTATCGGGGTCAACCCGGCAGGTGCGCGCCGCGATCAGTTCCAGCGCCGGCGCCACGTAATCCGTTGCAGCCATCACGTCGGCAACAGTCACGTTTGCTCCTGCCAGCCTGTGCTTCAGGACAAATGCCAGTTCGACCTCTATCCTGGGGTCGGTAAAAGCTGCGGCTTCCAGTTCCGCGCCGTTGGCAAAGAACATGTCGTCGAGCAGGGTACCGTAATCCGGTTCGTCGATGTGCATGGCCGTCTGCATCGCCCTGGAGGTCAGGCCGATCTTGTACCCCTTGAGCTCACGCCCCTCTGCCCGCTTGATTTCCATCCATCTCGCCTGGACTGCATACGCATCGTCGATACTCATGTCCGGATGTTCCAGTGTGAGCGCGCGCCTCTGCCTGCGATGGGTTTCCGCAGCGTGAATGTCTGCAGCGGCTTTAGTGATCTGGTCGTCATTCAGCATGTCAAGTAATCAGACGGGTAGATTGTAAGGAAATAAACGCTTCAAACGCTTTCTTGTTTCTCGTAGATACTATGGAAGATCAGAAACCATTTCAAGGAATAAAATGTTCCATTCAAAGCCATTCTAATATATGATTTATTTATTAAGTCTGTACACTGGAAATGAGCATGGTTTCACTATTCACAAGGAAGACTCTCAGGGAGAGGACGCTATCATGACTAAGTCACTTTCACCAATTTATCTTGACCTGCTCGGAGACCACTACACCTCGAAAGCAATCGGACGTAACAGAAAAAGGAAAAAGATTGTTTTCGGATGGTATGGAGGAAAATTCAGTCACCTGGAATGGCTGCTGCCACTCCTTCCCTACTGTCATCATTATTGTGAACCATTTGCCGGCTCGGCGGCAGTCTTGCTCAATCGTTTCCCTTCACCTGTGGAGACTTACAATGATATCGATGGGCAAATTGTCAATTTCTTCCGGGTATTAAGGGAACAACAGGAAGAAATTACCCGGGCAATTGCTCTGACGCCTTTCTCAAGAGAAGAGTTTTATAAGGCAATTTACGAAACTTCAGATGATATTTCTAATCTTGAGCAGGCACGAAGGTTTTTTGTCCGGGCACGGCAGGCCCGTACGGGACTGGCACAGACTGCAACACTTGGAAGGTGGGCAAATTGCAAGAACACATCCCGTGCCGGGATGTCAGGTGTTGTTTCACGTTGGCTTGGCAGTGTTGATGGGCTACCGGAAGTTGCAGAACGCCTGGCACGGGTACAGATTGAAAATCGACCAGCCCTGGACGTGATCAAACTATACGATGGTGAAGATACGCTGTTTTATTGTGATCCGCCCTACTTGCATACGACTCGCGGCGACGGAAAAGCCTATGGTTTTGAAATGGAAAATGAAGAACATGTTCATCTGGCTGCAATACTGAACAAAATCAAGGGCAAGGCAGCAATTTCCGGATACAGGTGTGACTTGATGGATACCCTGTATAACGGCTGGACAAGATACGATGCGCCTGAAAAGCACGCACACTCCATCAAAAAATTACGTCAGGAATGCCTCTGGATGAATTACTGAGATTTTGTCCGTGGGTCGACAGATAAACTATGAAAAAGCCCGGGATATTCTGGAAGAATTGTTTGGGAAAATGGAGGTTGCATACGTAAACAAATCCCCTCCTACTGCCTGGGGGGAAATCGGTGTTACGATTGAAGAGATAATAAGCTCTAAAACACAAGCCTACCGGGAAGTGCTGATTGGATGCGCCATTGCCAGGATTCTTGATCCTTTAATCGACATCAGGAAGATTTACGTCAATCAAGGAAAAGATGCCTTTAATGGTCGAACACTGGATGAGAAGGTAGTCAACCCATTCCTGCACGAACACGAAGTACCGTGTTCAAAAGGACCTTACCTTTCAGTATTTCGCCGGAACGTCAGTTTGCACAGAGACACTGGTAAAGGGGTCAGGGACAAGACCGGTTATACTGCTATGCTGGCGTTTATAACCATTTTGGAAAATACCCATCAATCATCTGCGAATGACCTCCTTTCATCCCTCCTGTATGGTCTGATAGAGCTTCGAGACACATCCACTATAACTCTGTCCCGTATCCAGAGGTTGAGCATGGAACAATACGGAGCGTTGATTGATTCCATGTTGACAACCCCGAGTGGAGGACTTATTCCGGTGTTGCTGGCTGTGTCTGCATTCAGTGCCGTCCGCGACACTTACCTGCTTCCATGGGATATCAGATGGCAGGGGATCAATGTGGCAGACAGTCCTTCAGGCGCAGGCGGGGATATTACGATAAACAGGGAAGGAAAAATTGTCATCTCCGTTGAAGTGACGGAAAGAGCCATTGATAAAGCGCGAGTCATTTCGACTTTCAATACTAAAATCTCGCCCCATGGAATAGATGACTATCTTTTCTTTTTCTCGGCAACCGAACCGACGGATGAGGCGCGCTCCGCAGCCCGCGCCTATTTTGCCCAAGGCCATGAAATTAATTTCCTGCCTGTGAAGGATTGGATCATTACAGTATTAACAAGCCTGGGCACACAAGGCAGGACTATTTTTACAAGTAACTTATTGTCACTACTGGAGTCAAAAGATACTCCAGCGGCAATTAAAGTGGCATGGAATGATTACGTGAGGAAACTGGTTTCTTAGATGCCATATGACCGCTCACGCGAATCTGGAGGTAATATCGGTCTGGTTGCTCCATCAATACAATGATATGGTAACTCCTGATTAATTTTTTGGTATGAACTAAAGAGAACATCATGGCCGGATTCTCATTGGATTACTCACGCTACCGGGTCCCCACAAAAGGTAAATTTTCACTGGCCGATATCGACCCGGGGGATAGCCAGGGGCTGGTGAAGGAACGGGACGGGCAGGAAGTGGAGGAGCAACTGGGCCGGATCCAGGGTCGTCTTGACGAGTTGCAGCAGCGCCTGTTCGCGGAGTCAAAACAGGCGCTGCTGCTGGTGCTGCAGGGCATGGATACCTCCGGCAAGGACAATGCCATCCGCCGCGTCATCGCGCCGTTCAACCCCATGGCCTGC
>MKWU01004648.1_pt1 | contig 15888 bp, 12 predicted proteins | sample 809101 | NCBI WGS metagenome assembly MKWU01 (sample SAMN05860141, study PRJNA318959) | sponge metagenome | host: Aplysina aerophoba | place: Slovenia: Piran, Adriatic Sea, Gulf of Piran | collected 2013-05-07 | reverse complement strand
AATACCGCCACCCTCGCGGTTCACCGTCCTGGAGCCGGGCCCGAGCCGCGAGAAACGCCGGCCCTGGAACAACTCGCCGAATTCCACCCCGAGCCCGTCATGCAGACGGCACAGCACATCGACCTTGAGCAACGTTTGATTGTTCTCGATGCCGGCAAGGGTTGATGTCGCGACTCCGGTCCTCTCACTCACCTCCGAGAGGGTCCAGCCGTGCTCCTCCCTGATCCGCTGCAATGCTCGACCGATATGAGTTGAGCGTTGATTCTTGGCCATGGAAGCCGTCATAATAGGACTGATACGCTCGGATGATACAAATTCGAAAGTTAAGTGAGAAAAGTTTATTGAAAGGGAATCATAAATACGAAAAAACGTCTTTGCCCACGTTTGTGAACAAAAACGTTCAAGCGTACTGTTCGGCGAATCGTGAAATGGTCGCGGCGGCGGTCGGACGCCATCGTCCGCCTGCCGAGCCGGCTCGATCCCTAACAGGCCATCTTTTCCGCCACGTTTTTCTCGGCGGCAACGCTTCCGGCTTGCCTGACGACGAGCGTCACGGCATCCGTATCGCCCACGGCAATCCAGCCGTGAGGCATTTGCGCATCGAAATGCACCGACTCCCCTTCCTTCAGGACAATGGCGGTGTACGGCTCCATGTAGAACTTCACGGCTCCGCTGACGATGTAGACGAACTCCTCCCCTGTATGGGAATGTGTCATGAAGACCGGCGATTCGTCCGCTTCTTTCGGGAGATGGTACAGCCTTGGCTCCATGGCCTTCCTGGACAGCTCTCCACTCAGCACGACGCACCGCCCAATGGGCGTGTCTTCACGAACGCCATCGCCCAACCGGTTCACCGTTCTGGAGCCGTGGGCGAAGGTCGAGAAAGTCCCGCCTTGGAAAAACTCCGCGAGATTCAGGTCAAGGCCTTCGCACAAGCGGACCAAGACATCATAGTTCGGCGAGGTCTGATTGTTCTCGATCTTGGAAAGGGTGGACACTGCAACCCCTGTCTTCGTACTGACGTTCGACAGCGTCCAACCGTTTTCCCGCCGCAGCCGGTGCAACGTCTTGCCGATATTGTGAGAACGTCGCGTGCTAGACATATGCGTCTCGGATTCGCTTGTTAACCAACTCGAACCTAAACCCATCTCCACAACTGTAAAGACTCATACTATATCTCCTATACTATAACAACATACCAGGCGGATCAATACAAGCTTTGACGATAAACGAGAACAAAAGCGTGAGGAACGGAAAGATCACTCACATTCACCAACACGGCGCGGGCCCCAGAGCGCGTTGGTGAGGCCGACCCGAAACAAATGCGAGAATCGTTGGAGGTTTTCGCTTTGCCGCCTCAACCGGAACACACAAACGTGCTAAACGGGACTTTGCCCTTTTCGCCACGAGTCCGGTACGAAAACGGTACCTTCTGGTACGGTCCGTAACAAAATGGCAGACAGGCTGTCAACAGGAGGATTCATGATACTCCACGGCTACTTCCGAAGCTCCGCCTCCTACCGCGCGCGCATCGCGCTGGCACTCAAGGGCCTGGACCACGACCGCCAGCCGGTCCACTTGCGCCGGGGCGAGCAACAGGCGCCCGAATTCCTGAAACAGAATCCCCAGGGCCTGGTCCCGGTTCTGGAACATGAAGGCGCCGTGCTCGCACAGTCCCTGGCCATCATCGAGTATCTGGAGGAACGGTTCCCGGAGCCGGCTCTTCTCCCGGCCGCGCCCGAGGACCGCGCGTGGGTCCGGGCGCTGGCCCAGGTGGTCGCCTGCGACATCCACCCGCTCAACAACCTCCGGATCCTGCAGTACCTGGAACGGGACCTCGGCGTGGATGACGAGGCCAGAAGCGCATGGGCCCGCCGCTGGATCGACAGCGGCTTTGCCGCCATGGAAGCCATGCTCAGGGACGATCCGCGCACCGGCGAGCACTGCTTCGGCAGGCAGCCGACTCTGGCCGATATCTGTCTCGTGCCGCAGGTTTTCAACTCCCAGCGCTTCGGCGTCGACATGAACCGATATCCGACCCTGACCCGAATCCACGAGAACTGCATGCGCTTGCCCGCGTTCGCCGATCAGGCTCCCGAACGGCAGCCCGACGCCGAATGAAACCCGCTCCTCACCGGATCGTGGCGTCGGTTGCCTGCGCCGCGGGGCTGGGGCTGGCCGTGGGGGCGGCCCCCGCCCGGCTGTCCCCCGCAATACTCGCCACCGCCGGGGGCGTGGGGTCGGTTGCTGGCGCCGGGGGGCGGGCGCTGGCGGTGCCGCGGACGCCCGCCGGACTGTCCCCCGAAATACTGCCCACCGCCGGGGTCGTGGTGCTGTGCATCGGCCTGTGGGCCACCGCGGTCCTGCCCGAGTACTTCACGTCCATCGTCTTCTTTTTCCTTGCCGTGACCGTAACCGGGGCCGCCCCCGAGGTGGTCTTCGCCGGTTTCTACTCCACCGCGGCCTGGCTCGTATTCGGCGGCCTGATCATCGCCGCCTCGGTGCAGACCACCGGCCTCGGCGCGCGCATCGCCACCGCCGCGGTGGGCTACTTCGGCCGCTCCTACCGGGGTTTCCTTTGGCGCATCGTCCTCACCGCCGGTCTCATGGGCTTCATCATGCCTTCGAACATGGGGCGGGTGCTGGTCATGCTGCCGATCTTCCTGAGCATGGGGGAGCGGCTGGGATTCGGCCCGGGCAGCACCGGCCGCACCGGCATCACCCTGGCGGTGGCCGCCGGCAGCATTTTCCCGAGTTTCGGGATCCTCACCGCGGCGGTGCCGAACGTGGTGCTCCTGGGTGCGGCGGAGAGCATTCACGGCATCCAGATCACCTACGGCGAGTATTTCCTGATGAATTTCCCGGTCATCAGTACCGTCAACCTTCTGGCGCTCCCCTTTCTGATCGCCGCGCTGTTCCCGGCGCAACTGCAACCGGCCCCCACGCCCGCGCGCGGCGCGCCGTGGACCGCGGTGGAACGCAACCTGCTGCTGATCCTGGTGGTCGCTCTGGCGCTCTGGGTCACCGACCACTGGCACCGGGTGTCTCCCGCGTGGATCGCGCTGGGAGCGGGCATCCTCTGCCTGCTGCCGCGGGTCGGGTGCATGCCGCCGGCTTCCCTGACCGGCAAGGTCAACCTGGGGCCGTGGCTCTTCATCTGCGGCATCGTCGGCATGGGATCGGTGGTGGTGCACAGCGGATTGGGAGACCTGCTGGCCGGCTGGCTGCTGGCCAGGCTTCCCATGGAACCCGGCCACGACCTGTCCAACCTCGCCTCCATGAGCGCCGTGGGCATGCTCATCAGCATCGTCACCACGGTTCCCGGCGAACCCGTCATCGCCGCCACCCTGGCCCGGGACATCAGCGCCGTCACCGGCTGGTCCGTGGCCACCGTGCTGCTGACACAGGCCGTCAACTGGTCCATGGTGCCCTTCCCCTACGAGTTGCCGCCCATGGTGGTGGCCTCGCGCATGGCGGGCATGCGGGCCGTCCAGGCCACGCGGCTGCTGCTGGCCCTGACCGCGCTGGCCTGGGTGGTGACGCTGCCGCTCCAGTTCGTCTGGCTCCGCCATCTGGGCTATTTCGCCGGCTGAGGGCGACGGGTTCATCCGATGAACAGACACCAGCCACGGTCCGGTGTACCGATGGAACAGGACGACTGAGATGGGCTGGGAAACGGGACTCTACGTCTTCGGCGTGGTGCTGTCCGCCGCAAGCCTGCAGGGAATCACCGGGGCCGGGTTGATGATCCTCTCGGTGCCGGCGCTGGTGGTGGTGCTGCCGGCCACCGTGGTGGTTCCGGGCATCGTGCTGCTGTACCTGCCGCTGGGCGTCGCCCAGCTCATCCAACTCCGCCGGGACGTCGACCGGCGGCGTCTGGCCATGCTCACCGTGAGCTCCGCCCTGATGGTGCCGTTCGGCGCGGTGATCCTGAGCGAAGTCGACACGGTGACGCTGCAACGGGGCATCGGCTGGCTGATGATCGCGCTGGCGCTGTTGCTGCAGATGAAGCCCGGCCCCCCGTTCTCACGCGAGCTCGCGCCCTGCGTGGGCGCCGGCCTGTTCGCCGGCTTCCTGGCCGCCAGCACGTCCGTGTCCGGCCCGCCGCTGGTGCTGCTCGGGCTGAAGCAGCGCTGGCAGCCCGCCCGTTTCCGCGCCACCCTGATCGCCTACTTCCTGATCATCTCCGCTTTCTCGCTGCCCTTCTACTGGGAGATGGACCTGCTCACTCCCGCCACCTGGCGGTTCGTGTCCTACGGCCTGCCGGGCATCGCCCTCGGCTACTTCACCGGAGCGTGGCTCCGGGCAAGGGTGTCGGTGGCGGCCTTTCGCTGGCTCGCCACCGGCGTCGTCGTTGCCGGGGGCCTCACGGCCGCACTGTTCTGACGCGGGCGGGCGCCGGCGCTGTAGCCACGGAACCCGTGCCGGACGACGCTCCGCCAATCCGGCCTGCGGAGGGCTCCGCCAGAAGCCCGGACCGTAGTTGACAACGCCCCACCACGTTGCTAGAAGCGCCCAATACCCAACGGGTACCGCAAAGCTGAACTATGGCGCCGTAAGGCAGAATAGAACCGGAAGGGAGACAAAACATGCGGAATCATTTGCGAAGAACAGTGTTGGCCCTATTGGTCGCGGCCCTGGCCCTGTGCCTCACCGCCACGGTGTCGTTGGCGCAGAAAAAGACCCGTGTAACCATCGGCGCCACCGAGACCATGGAGACGCACAACCCGTACGGCGACAGCGTGGCGCTGCTCTACGGCATCTACACCGAGTTGGCCGGCCCCCTGTGCAAGTACAACTGGAGCGACGGCAAATGGGAGCCGCGGCTGGCCAAGAGCTGGAAGGTTCTGGATCCCAACACCTGGGTGTTCGAGCTCGACCAGCGCTACAAATTCAATGACGGCAGCCCCGTGACGTCTCACGACATCGTCCACTCGATCTGGCGTATCTTCAACGACCCGCAGAGCAAGCAGAAGGCGTCCGTGGCCCGTCCGGTCAAGGAGGTCAAGGCGCTCGGCGACTTCAGCGTGCAGGTCACCACCCACAAGCCCACCGCGCCGCTGCTGGACTTCCTCTGTGACGGCCTGATCATCACCAGCAAGGCGGTCTACGACAAGCACGGCCCGGCGACGGCCGACCGGAAACACCACCTGGGCGGCGGCCCCTACGAGCTGGTGGAGCTGGTGCAGGGACAGCGCATGGTCATCAGGAAGCGGCCCGATCACCCGGCCATGTCGAGGAACCCCAACGCCCCGGACGAGGTCGTCTTCCGCGTCATGCGCGAGGCCGAGCAGCGGGTGGCGGCCCTCTTGAACAACGAGGTGCAGGTCGCGCAGCTCATCCCGCCGCATATGATGAAGACGGTGGAGAACTCTCCGGACCACAAGATCGTGAAGATTCAATCCCTCGTGCTCATGTTCCTGGGCATGCAGCCCAAGCCGCCCTTCGACAAGAAGGAAGTGCGCCAGGCGGTGTGTTACGCCATCGACCGGGACAAGATCATCAAGACCCTGCTTCAGGGGCAGGCGAAACGGCTCGACGGCCCCCTCGGCCCCGGCCAGTTGGGCTACAACCCGAACCTCAAGGCCCGTTACACCTACGACCCCAAGAAGGCGCGTGAGCTGCTGACGAAGGCCGGGCATCTCGGCGTCGAGGTGGAGCTGCAGACCCCGGTCGGCCGCTACATCCTGGACAAGCAGGTGACCGAGGCCATGATCCCGATGCTCAACGCGGCGGGCTTCAAGGCCAAGCTGCGGACGCCGGAGTGGCCCACCCTCTGGGCCAACGTCCAGAAGGGCAAGGTGCCGTTCTTCTACATGGGCCGTGGCGGCGTTCTCGATCCGAGCTCGGCGTTCCACCAGTATTTCAGAAAGGGCGGCTCGCCGCGGATCGGCTTCTCCCATCCCGACCTCGACAAGGCCCTTGACGCGGAACAACAGGAGTTCGATCCGGAGAAACGTAACGAGTACCTCAGCCAGGCCATGGAGCTGATCACGGACCTGGCGCCCGCCTGCTTCCAGTGGCGGCACGAATTCCTGTGGGGCATGTCGAAGAACATCGACTATCAACCCCCGGCTGATTCCCGCATCTACGGCATGGACATCAGCGTCAAATAACGCGACACGGTAACGTCGCACCGACCAGGGGCATGCTTCCGGCATTGACGGGAGCATGCCCCTGTCATTTCCCCCATACTTTCAGGAGACGTTCATGAAACCCCGATTCCGCGGCATCTTCATTCCGACCCTGACCACCTTCGACGACGACAGCGAGGTGGACTTCGACCTCCTCGGCGAAATGCTGGAGTTCCACATTGCGGCGGGCGTGCACGGGCTCTTCGTGCTGGGCTCCACCGGCATGGGGCCGGTCATGACCACCGAACAGCGCGTGGCCACGGCGGAATTCGTCATGGAACGCGTGCGGGGACGCCTCCCGGTGATCATGCACGCCGGCGCCGCGGACGTACAGACGACCTGCCGGCTCGCTCAGCATGCCCAGGGGCTGGGCGTGGACGCGGTGGCGGTGGTACCGCCGTACTACTTTACCGACCACACCCCGTGGGAGATCACCGCGCACTACAAGGCGGTGGCAACGGCGGTCAACGGCACCCCGCTGTTCCTGTACGACAACGTCAAGTACTCCGGCTGGGCCTTCACGCCGCCGACGGCCAAGGCACTGCAGCGGGAAGTTCCCTCGCTGTGCGGGATGAAGGCGAGCTACTACGCCCAGGGGCCTCTGCTGGGGTATCTGGAGGCCATGCCCGGGGATTTCGCCGTGATGTCGGGAAACAGCATCGACCTCCTGCCGGCCACGCCCCACGGACTGAGCGGCGCCATCCCGCCCCTGACCAGCGCGATCCCGGAGATCTGTGCGGCGCTGTGGGAGGCCCTGGAGAAAAAAGACTACGAACAGGCGGTTCCGTTGCAGAAGAAAGCGGATGACTTCGGCCGGACCATCGGCCGGCTGGGACAGCGTTTCGGCCGCGGCGCCCATCGCGAGGCCATGCGCGCCCGGGGCTTCAAGATCAAACGCTACCCGCGCTGGCCTTCCGAGGAGCTCACCGAGGAAGCGATGCAGACCGTCGCGGACGCGTTGAAGGCCACCGGCGTTTGACGCCGGCGCCTGAGGACGCTTGCCCTCAGGCTTTCTTTTGGGCCGGGGCGGCCTCCGGCGGCTCGAGGTCCCAGCCGCTGGTGGACATGTCCATGATCACACCGTGGGGACCCCGCACCTTCTGCTCGAAGTAGAAGCTGTGATGCGAGCCCACGGCATCGCCGAGCAGTTCCGCCTCCGTCCCGGCCAGCCGCTCCTTGGCCTCTTCGAGGTCGTCCACCTGAAACCCCATGTGATGGAGTCCCTCGTAGCTGGCTCCGCCCACCATGTCCGCCGCCTCGTCCGAGGGATAGTTCAGAAACGCGAAGTTGATGTGCCCGTCGGAGAGGAACACGCCTCCCCCTCGGGGCGAATCCGGCACCTGCTTGACGAACTTGAGACCGAACACCTTCTGATAGAATGCCGCCGTCTTCGCCGGATCCTTGGTCGCGATTGCAATATGCCTGAGCCGTGCCATGGGTCACCCTTTCCCGTCAAGGCATGCGTCTCCGCACGCCGTAGCTAGTGTCCTGTCAGTCGATGGATGCCATCTCACGCGCGATGCCGCCGAGGAACACCTGCCAGAACTCCAGCGACTGCCGCGAAGCGTCCAGGATCCCCTCCCACTGGACTTCGGTCTTGGCGTAGTCCGCCAGCAGCTTCATGGTCTGGCCCTTGTGGTCGGTATCGGCTTCGCGATGGAGCCTGAAGTTCGGAAGCTGCTCCTCGGTCAGGCCGAGGTCCCGCATCCAACGCGCCTGGGCGCGGGTCTGGTGCGCGCCGCCGGGGATGATCGGATCCAGGTTGACCCGTTCCAGCACCGCCACCCCGCCGAGGCCCTCGAGCCACCCCAGGTTGAACGCCAGCCAGCTCCAGCCGCAAATTGCCGCCCGCGTGGAAGGCAGCGGCTGGGCATTGTCCACCTGGTCCGCGGTGAGCCCCACGGCCTCTCCATGCCGCACCCACAGGGTGTAATGGTCGGAGCCGCAACGGGGATCGAAGAGCATCTCCTCAGTCTCGTGCTCCAGCAACTCCTTCTTGATCTCCATGTGCGGGCAGCGCGCGATGAGGTACGCCCACGCCGACCGCCTGCCGCGCACGAACAGCCCGAACTGCTGCGCGATGATCCGCGCCCGGGGGATGGTCAACCGTGCATTGTAAAAGCTCTCCGCCTCCGCGGTGGCGAAGGTGTCCCGGGTCATCTGGTTCAGCAGCTCGTCGTATTTGGCCAGCTCGTTCATGCCTTCGTCCCCTTCAGTCATCCGCCGGAATGCGCTCCATGGCATCCGCGATGCCCGCGCGATAGATGGTCAGCAGCTCCAGGGACTCCTTGACCGCCTGCAGCGCCCGTTCCTGCAACGCGCCCGTGGCAAGGCTGGACAGATCCGGCAGGAACATATCGCTGTGCTCCTCGTCCGCCTGGGAGTGGACCTCGAAGTTGGGCATGTCCTTCATCTTGATGCCCATGTCCTCGATCCAGCGCCGGGCCATGCGGGTCGAGTTGCCGCCGCCCTGGTCCATCAGCAGCCGGTCGTCGTTGCACCACTCCGTCACCGTCAGCGCCGCCAGACCCTCCAGCCAGGGTTTCTCGCGGGTGATCCAGGCCCAGCCGTAGAGCGTCGCGCGGGTGGTGGGAATGGGTTCCGCCTGCAGGATGTCGTCCACGCCCAGGCCCACCGACCTGCCCTGCTTGAGGATCAGGCTGATATGTCCGTGCTCGGAATACTCATCCTTGATCACCTCGCCGTACTCGTGCTGGAGAATCTTCTGCTTCACCGACCACTCGGGGCAGTTCCCCGAGACATAGGCCCAGCAATCGCGGCGATGGCGCACGAAGTGGGCGAGCTCCCGGATCACGACCTGCGCGCGCAACGGCGTCTGCCTGATGGAATAGTACCGGGTCAGGGTGTCGGAAGCCATGTGGTCCCGGACCATGTCGCCGATCGCCTTGCGCCAGCCCTGGATGTCCATTGCGAATCCTCCGTGCGTCCGCGTTCAGAAACCGATGGCGCAGCCGTCCTTGCGCGGATCCGAGGCGCCCTTGAGGACGCCGCTTTCCGGCTCGACGACGATGGCGTTGGCGCCGCCGAAGCTCTCGGGCGCCCCGGAAACCACCCGGTGTCCCCGGGCTTCCAGGCCGCTCACCGCTTCGCCGGAGAAACCCGGCTCCAGCGACACTTCGGCGCCGGACAGGTGATTGAACCGGGGTGCGGCCAGCGCTTCCTCCGCGGTCATATCGAAATCCACCACATTGGCGATGATCTGACTCTGGACCTGAGCCTGGACGTGGCCGCCCTTGAGCCCCACCACCAGCACCGGCGCTCCTCCCCGGCAGACCATCCCGGGCATCAGCGTATGGCTGGGCCGCTTGTGCGGGGCAAGGCAGTTGGGGTGCCCGGGGTCCAGATTGAACATGTGCCCCCGGTTCTGGAGAATGATGCCCGTGTCCTCCACCGCCACCCCGGAGCCGAAGCCCATGAACAGGCTCTGTATGAAGGAGACGCGGTTGCCCTGACCGTCGGCGACCGCAACGTATTCGGTGTCTCCCGGAAGCGGCGCCGGGGCCACATCCACGGCTGCCTCGCGCTCGGAAAGCCCGTCTCTCATGGCCCCGGCACGCGCCTCGGACAGGAGGTCGTGCAGGCTTACGGTCATGCTCTCGCGATCGGCGAGATGTTGGTCGCGGTCGGCAAAGGCGCGCTTCTTCGCCTCGATGAACAGGTGAAGATAGTCGGCCCCGTTGTGCTCAAGGGAAGACAGCTCATAGCCCTCCAGGATCTTCAACATCTCGAGGGCCACGAAGCCCTGGGAGGCCGGCGGCAACTGGTAGACCTCGTACCCACGGTAGCCGAGGTGGATGGGATCGACCCATTCCGAGGCGTGCGCCTCCATGTCGCGCATGCTGAAGTGGCCGCCGAGCTTTTGCGAGCAAAGCACGAGCTTCTCCGCCACCTCTCCGCGGTAGAAGAACTCCACTCCTTCCTCGGCGATGCCGCGCATCGTCCGGGCAAGGTCCGGTTGCCGGAACACTTCTCCGGGCCGTGGAGCGCGGTCACCGACGAGATAACCTGCCGCGGCTTCCGGGTTCTTTCTGAGCTTGCCCTCGAGGTTGCGCCATTCGTGACTGGTAAACGCGCTGACCGGGAATCCCTCCCCGGCGTAGCGGATGGCGGGATCGAGAAGATCCCCAAGGGTGCGCGTGCCGTGCTCCTGGAGCAGCGTCTCCCAGCCGTGCACCGCGCCAGGCACCGTTACCGAATGAATCCCGCTCTGGGGGAGCTCGTCAAGGTCCTGCGCCCGAAAGACTTCCGCATCGACGCCGTAGGGCGAGCGGCCGCTGGCATCGAGGGCCTTCATCTCGCCCGTCTCCGCCACGTAGAGCAGGGCGAAGGCGTCGCCGCCGATGCCGATGGACATGGGCTCGAGCACGCCGAGCATGGCGGCGGTGGCAACGGCCGCATCCACCGCATTGCCGCCCTGCGACAGTATCTGGACGCCCACCAGCGAAGCGAGCCGCTGGCTGCAGGCGACCATGCCGTTTTTGCCCATTACCGTACCCATGATGCTCCAGGCCCTGGTATCGAGCGACCGTGCGACGCGGACGCGGGCAGGTTTGAAACTTCGCCGTGCAGGGTTTCTCCTACCGTCCGTTGCCCGTAACCTGCTGAAAACAAAGAAGTAAAATGTTCCTCTTGAAAGACGGATGATTCGCTCAGGAACAATCAACACATGGTCAACACGCCGCCTCGGGCGGCTTGCGGCTTGGTGGAGGATTCAAGTGTACCAATACGACCAAACCCCACATCGTCCGGCACCGGTGACGCCGAATCGGATGCAACATAGCACATTTGGCGGGCAACGGTCATGTCTGTCACGGGTCCGCCCAACACGCGATTACCCTCGATTGCAGGCAGCAATACTAGTGGCGTTCCGACAGTGCCATCGGGTACTCCTCTCCGGCGGAACCGCGATCAGCGTTTATGAGGAACGTCGCCATATCGTACTATACGAACCTCCATGCTTCCCCGGCAGCTGCGGCGGCTACCCCGGGGGGCCGTAGTGGCGTGACGGCGCACGGCAGAATCGACAACTGCGACTTCGTTGGGCAAAAAGTGAGAACACATGACCGATCAGGATACACCTTATCTCGACCGCCATCCTGTCCTACAAACTAGGACCATGGGGCGACTGGTTTATCCACCGCCGACTCCTGTGGAAGGGATCGGCTATTTGCCGCCGGCAGAGCTCGAACAGAGCTACTATCAGCGGTCCGAAGAGTCGACCATGGTGGCCTGACTCAAACAAAACCGTCTCCGGTAAACCCGGGCGGTTCACACACCCCCTCACGTTAGAGACGAGAGGGAAAAGGAACGTGACCAAACCCATTGATCCAAATCCGAGCCCGGCGATGGCCCAACTGAAAAGCGGCGCAGCGCCCGCCGGACGAGAGGCATCCGCTTCTCCGATTCCGAAGGGGAAGAAGTCAAGGCCGCTGCCGAACTGCATGATCTCCCGGCTGCCGAGTTTGTCTCGGAGAGAATTCTGGACGTCGCCCGAGCCCTCGGCGGTACCGGAGTCAACTAGGTTCCGGCCTCGCTCGCACCGCTGATCGAGCGGACATTCCGTTATGCATGGATGTTGGCGACCCACAAGCGCGCCGAGTTGATCCGCGAAGGGCGTTGCAAGACGATCAAGCGTAATCTATAAGTCCCGGGGTGGTGGGGTTCGCTGTAAACGGCAAGATCATCCGCCCGGGGTAAGTGGAAGCGCGACCAGAGTCGATTAGGCCCTGATCGTAGCCGACCGCGGTTGCCCTGGATGAAAATTCGGTGTTGTTGGGTGCGAAGACCAATGTTCGGATGTGGTGGCAACCCTGCGTCGGATGAAGGCTGGAGAAATCACGATTTCCGACCTCAGAGATACGCACAAGCGGCATTTGGAGTTTGGACCGATGATAGCCCCGCCACGCTAACAATAAACTGAGATATGGAACGATTGAGACAAGTTCTCGCCCAGAAGGACACCGTTCTGTTCATTGGATCGGGGATATCTTTGTGGTCTGGTCTTCCATCTTGGACGGACGTGATTGAAGAATTGGCGCAGTTTGTTGAAGCGTCTGGTGTTAAGGCCGATCTCATTCGAGCCGAAGCCGAGAAGGGGGAGCTCCTGCAAGCGGCGAGCTATGGTTTCGACAAGTTGACAAACCAACAGATAGGAGAGTTCATCCGCGCCACATGTCGTTACGGCGTCGCAGAGCCACATGAGATACATCGTAAGATCATCTCGTTGGGACCACGTTGCTTCGTCACCACTAACTACGATAATTTAATCGAACAGAGCCTTCAGAAGTGGCAGCCGGATCGATTTTACCGGACACCGGTCACCAACCGCCATCTCACGGAGACTGCCGAGATTGTGCAGACGCGCGCAATCAACTTCATTTTCAAGCCTCACGGAGACGCCGGAGATACCGACACCATCATATTGACGCGGGAACAATATCGTGACCTGTTGCCGCAGGGAGAGCGGCATGCTGCATTGGAGTCGTTGAAGACGCTCTTGGTGAGCAGGCCAGTAGTATACTTTGGATTTGGTCTGCGGGACCCCGATTTCATTTATGTCCGTGACGTTCTGGCCAATATTTACAAGGGTGGCACTCGGGAACACTATGCGATCATGGCAGATATCACTGATGACGAGTCCACATACTGGAGACGACACTACGGAATTCACCTTGTTAACTACGCCACAACTGCTAGCTCTGACACCACTAAAGCCCACTCCGCACTCTTGACATTATTGGACACCTTCCTAGAAAGGGAACCGGCAACCGCCACAGCTACGACTTTCGATCCAACTGCACCAGCCGCGATTCTTGCATTGACACGCCACGCCGCCGCTTCGGCGCGCAGCCCCAAACTCGTTCCCGAGCTACAGCTTCGGGTTTATCCTGAACGGGAAGGATCGAGGGGAACTCGTTCCGACTATAGATTGGACGACTTTGAACACGCGCCAGTTGAGAAGTTCTTGGACAATGGGCCTCCACGCGCGGTGCTGATCGGTGTGCCGGGTGCGGGTAAGACATACTCCATCCGTCGATCAGTAGCGAGGCTCGCTGACAAGCTCCATGACTCCTGCCTTTCAGACCACTTCGACGGCAAGTCTGTAGTGGTGCCTATATTGGCTGATCTCAAGCTATATGGTGGCGACCTTGTAGAGTTGGTGAGTGACGCGCTACCACAGAGCTTGCGACTGAAAGAACTGATGCAGTTCTCCAACGTAAAGATCTTTCTTGACTCGTTCAACGAAATGCCTCGGGAGTACTTGGAGAGTGGAGCGTATGAAGCGGACTTCACGAACTTTGCAGCCGAACTCGGCGATTCTTCTCTCGTAATAGGGTCTCGTACGAGCGACGGACTTCTTAAACTCGGTTTGCCGGTGTACAATCTGGACTATATTGACGAGATTGACGTGGCAACTGAGTTGCGCCGTTTGGAGATCGAAATAGAGGGGCCATTTTCGCGGGAGGTTCAGTCATTGCTGCGGCGGCCATTCTATTTTCGGCAGGTGACGTCCGGTGCGATAAGATTACCCAGACACCCTCATCCCAGAGATTTCTACCGCATGTTCTTCAACAACTTGCGTGTAGCTTTCGAAGGGCGTTTCGGCATACAACTTGACCTCGAAAGAGTACTCTCGCGGACGGCGTACGCCGCACTTGATGGAGGCCAAGAAGCGTTCCTGCTGTCGGAACTTCTCCGCATCCTGGAAGCGGCTCGGAAGACCCGGGGCATCACGGGCATTGACGCTCGGGACGTAGCGAATTGGTTGGTGTCATCGACGGTAGTGGTTCCATACACCCGCGGGCGAGTGGCTTTTGTCCATCAATCTGTTACCGAATATTTGGCAGCGTCCGAACTCGCACGGAGATTTCAATCGAGTAGGAGTATCCTGAAGGACAAGTTGAGGACGAAGAGATGGGATCAAGCGCTGTTTCTTGCCCTCAGCCTTTTGCCCACCGCGGTAGCGGACGTTTTTTTGGATGATGTCATAGAGGCAGATGCGGCCCTAGCCTTGAGGGCGGCCAAGTACCTTGAGGTTGGCTGGGAGAATGTGGTGAAGGAATTGCTGTCGAAGATCCCAGAACGCATGAACACACGATCCGTAGACGATCGTGATATAGAAGCGGCGCTGCAGTTTATCGTACCTCTTACAACTGCGCACGAAGACGACCTCCGACGGTTGGTGAAGAATGGAGGCGGGATAGGGGCGGCTTGTGTGCTTCGTCTGGTCGAACTAAAGGGTGAAGGAGTTAAGGATGAATTGCTACGATTGCTGGTGGATCGTTGCGATGACTACAATTTGTGCTGCAATGGGGTGGCCGCAGCCCTAAAACCCTTCGCGACCGAGGAAGACGCGAAAAATATAGCGGCCTGGGCGGATTCCTGGCCGGCCGGATCAGACTACAATAAGATTGATGGCTTCGTCGAAGGTTCTGCTCAGTTGTTGTCGGGACTCGACGTTTCGGTGATTCGGCGAGAAGTGGTTCCAATGGTGGGTGGCGAGAAGGGTTCCGAGATTCGTATGCGATTGGTGTGCTCGCTGCTGCGAGGACATTACACGACGGAGGCGTTGGACCTGGCCGGTGAATTATTGTGTCGGGGCGTGATGGAGGCGGCAACCACGATATATTTCATCGGAACCTTTGCGCCACCTGAGACGGAATTGTCTTGGAGATCTTTTTCGGCTGTTCACGTCAAGCAACTGATTTCCGTCATGGGCGCAGAAGGCAGCTTTGCATTGGGTGCTCTAGGATGCGTTTGTGCCGCGCGGCCGGACTTGAGTGAAACGGTCGAACGAGAAGCCTCAAGGAAGATGGGCATTGAGAAGGCGGCGCTGTTGTATGGGGTGTTGGGTGGTCCCTCCGCGTTGGTATTTCGAGCATTGATCGAACTCGTCGAGATAAGTGATGACGCGCGTCAGAAACAGCCGGTGCAGCTTCTCAAAGGGATTGAGTTAGAATGGGGTGGACAGGAAGAACTATTCGTTCGGCTGCTTCGGCTAAGAGATTTGAGGTTGGCATCGGCGCTGTTGGGCAGCTCAATCCCTCCTGGGCTTCGGGGTTTACGTGATTTAAACATTGGGTCCATTTTTTGGTGGCTGGAGTGGATGATGGAGGTGCATTCTGAGGGCTCTGATTTCTGGTTTCTACAGCAGTTGGGGGGACTGTTTGGTGGGCACCTCGACCGCGCAGTGCAAGACGAGTTCGTTTTCGAGTTCAACAAGGCGGGATCGAAGTTCTGGCAGTTGATGCTTCGTTTCGTACTCCCGCATTTCGCAGAAATTACAACGGAAGACTTCAGTGATGAGGCCATTACGGCTCTGTTGGCTGATCTGAACTACGAGGGGAGTGCGCTGGGTTTCCGGGGACACCTCCTCGGTAACACCGCGACAGACGAATTTGTCGACGAACGGCTCTTGCCGTTGCTGGCGGACGCAAGACAGCCACTTTTGAATAATCTTTATGCTGTGTTGAGACAAGCAGGCTCTCGACACAATAGGCGTTATTTCCTTGAATCGTCGGCGTGAGAAGCAGCTTCTCGGCGAAAGGGCGCGGAGCTACGCTCAAAAGTGGTGTACGGAGGGGAGTTGAAGAAGGCGGCGCAACTCTGCTGAAATGGGGTTAGCAGACCTACGTTTCAGCGGGAAAGGAGAAGCGCCACCATGAGAGAGGATAGGAGAGAAAGGGGTAGGAGTCCAGAGTTTCGGGATGAATTGAGCGAGTTGGTGCGAGCG
>MKWU01004647.1_pt1 | contig 15892 bp, 17 predicted proteins | sample 809101 | NCBI WGS metagenome assembly MKWU01 (sample SAMN05860141, study PRJNA318959) | sponge metagenome | host: Aplysina aerophoba | place: Slovenia: Piran, Adriatic Sea, Gulf of Piran | collected 2013-05-07 | reverse complement strand
CCCATGGGAACCTTCCAGGACCGAACCTCCATGGACCGTATCCTCTTCGCCGTCTTCAGCCACCAAAACAAATGTCAGGGAACCGCTACCCCATTCCCCATGACACATAAATCGTGACGTTGCCGCCCCAACATTCTCCTCATGCGTCGGGCGTGTGCGCCGGGAGTTGGCCGTGGGCGGAGCCGGGCGCTATAGTGCGCGGGAGCCTGCGGCGGCAATACGCCGCGTCATGCGGGCCGGTCGGAGCGTGGCGCAGCCTGGTAGCGCACTTGACTGGGGGTCAAGGGGTCGGCGGTTCGAATCCGCCCGCTCCGACCATTAAATCAAAGGGTTAGCGGATTGCAGGGAATCAATAACAGGCTCAAGTCAGCACTATGTCAGCAAACGGGGGCCGACGAATCGTCTACGGTCGCAAGTAGGAGCGCGACATGCCGAGAGACGAATCGGACGCGGTAGACATTCTCACCAACGCCATGCGCGATGAAGAGGCGGACCGCTCGGTCCGCGTTCTGGCAGCGGCCGCTTTTCTCCATTGGTCGACGATGGAGTCGATTGCTCGTCACTTCGACGAAGAGCGGCAAAGATGACCCTGGCCACCCTTGCCATGCTCTTCGCGATCACGGCCGCGCCGGCGCCTGAGCCGGTCACGGTGTGGCTTGGCGTCGATTGCAGCAGCGGTGCCGAGCCGTTCATGGTCGGCTTGCCCGATGATGTCGCGATCGGCGAGTGCGCCTATTAAGTCAATGAGTTAGAGGAATGGACGAAATGCAAGATCAGTGCAGGGTCAGTAGACGGTCAGCATGTGGGCCAAGGCATGGGCGATGACAATGGTCCGCAGGAAGCGAGTTCCCTCGAGCCGCTTCGCGTCGAAGTCCGCGACCTAAAGACCCAACTCCAGAAGGCATTATACACTCAGGCCGTACTGACCCTCATCGTCACCGAATTAGCCGCGCGCACTTCAACGAATCAAGCGCTAGCCGACGACCTCCGCGCGTTGTCCCAGGTCCTTGGAGCACAGGAAGCAGGGGCAGTGTCCATCGACGCGGTTATTAGGCGCCTGTTCGACATGTACGCCTCGCGCAGCTTCGATCTCAAAGACGTGAAGCAGGTGGTAGATGCGTTTGAGATAATGCTCCGCAACGGCAATTTCGGCAGCGGAGAGAGTTGATTCGCTCATCGCATGTACTCCCGGCGCAATTCCGCGCCGTTTGCTCACGAGCGCCCGTTGCACTGGCGCGGGTGCGGCGGGCCGGACCGATCAGCACCATCCGGCCCGCCGCGTGCAGGCGCCCGCATCATCGTGTCCCACTTGCGTTGAACACTCTTGATGCTGCGGCCGGTCTCTGCGGCGAATCGTTGTAGGTCCGTTTCCTCGCCCTGGTACTTGCACCGCTTCGTTCGCTCGCGTGGCGACCACACCTTGCACTGCATCAGCGCGTCGAGCTCGGCTTGAGTCCAGCGGCGCGCGATCCATTCCTTCTGCATCACGCCTTGTCCTCAAGCAGCTTCGTCAGCTTCAAGCTTTCGCTCGGCGAGAAGTAGGCGCCCTGGCCGGTTTTCACTGATTTCTCCAGCTTAGGCAGCACGACCGCCGCGACCCGCGCCATGCGGCGCCGGTCCCGCTGTTTGGCGCACATGACCTCGATGCACGGTTGGCAAGTTTTCTTGCCGTTGTCGTTCGGCTCGCCGCAGCGCCCGCATCGGCCCTCGACAAGCCAGCGCTCGCGCCGCGCCTTCAGATAGGCGGCCGAGTCGTAACTCACTCGGCTGGCACCAGGTGCGACAGCGCAAGCGCGCCGTCGAGCGACATGCCCGAGTCCACGAGTTGCTTGAGGAAGCGGCCACGGCCGGCCAGGTCACTCGCCATGAGCGGCGAAAAGTCGAGCATGAGGCCCGGCCGATCGAGCTTCGCCGCGAGCTCCGCCGCGATCAGCGCCCCCATCGGCTCGACTCCCAGGTGCACCCAGCGGCGTAGTGCCTCGCGCTGGGATGTTCCCTCTGCTCGCGACTCGAGTAGGACCGCCGGCAGGTTGCACGCCGACGCTACGTCCATGAAAACCGTGCGCCGCGTCGTCTCCAGAACGTCGGGCCATTCGGCGCCGATCCGCCGCTGCTCCCAGTCGCGACGGGGGGCGCCGGCCGGCCCCTGCCCGTAGCCGGCGGCCGTCGTTTCAAGCAGGACCGCTTTGCCCCGCGCGCCGCCGATATCAGCCCGGAGCTTCGCCAAGGGGTCAGTCGAGGGGTCGCCATCGGCATCGGCGCCGGTCGGCGCCGCTTCGGCCGGCACCGGGACGATTTGAGCGGGCGATGCGCCAGCCTCATCGGCGAGTCCGGTTTCGAGCCGGCCGGCCAGGGCGCCGGTGCTTTCCGCCCACTGTAGGGGTCCGACGCCAAGCCACGGCCGCGAGGGGTCCACCGCGTAACGGCAATGCACCACGGCCTCATGCGGCACGAATTGCGTCACGTTGCCCGATGGCCCGAACAGGTCGCACCGCGCCCACCACGAGGCCGGATCATGCCCGCCGCGGATATCCCAACTCCCGACCGGGCGGAGCATGAGCGCGCCGGCTTCCACGTCCACCAGGTGCAACGATTCCCCGCGGCGAATCAGGTCGCGCGCGATCAGTGCCAGCACGGCCGGGGTCACGGCCGGGGTTGCCGGCTCGAGCCGGGCGCGGGCGAAGGCCCCGGCATAGAGCGCCGCGCACGACTCAAGCGCCGCCGTCGCGAGGGCATTGCGCGTGCCGGTGCCGGCCGCCCCCGCGTACAGCGCCGCAACCACCGATTCGCTGAAGCTCGCGCGGCTTTCGGTCCGACGCTGCCACGGCCACCGCATTAGCGGATCGCCCCGGCGCGCCGCACGGTCCAAGGTGAGAGCAAACCGGCGGCACCGCAACGCCGCCAGATCCCAGCCTCATTGCCACCGGCCGTCGCCGATGGTCCTTCGTACATAAACCCGCAAAAGCGAATAATCGCCTCGTGCGCGGTATCGGCCGGCGCGTCCGGCGCTTGCCGATTGGCATGTTCAGTCCCGCTGCGGATTATGCGCGACAGGAATGCGTCATCGTCGACGTCGGCGCCTTCGTCGAGCCGCAACGCGAGCTTGACCGCCTCCAGGGTAGGCGCGGCGATCATAGCCAAACCCGCCGCCGCCGGGGCGCACCCTCCGCCCGGCGCGCTTCGACCTCAGACGCGGGATAGGCCGGCGTGTCGACCACGCCGATCGCCGCGAGCGTGGCGCGCTCGATCACGCGCACGCCCGCCTCGATCCGCTCCGCCGTCACGCGCATTTCGACACTGGCCCCGCGCATGACGCCCGCCCGCACGAGTTCAAGCACGTCATCGGCCGCGCGCGTCGCCGGCAGGTCCGCCGCGAACGCCAGGCGCTCCGCCGTATCCTCGAGCGTGAGGCCGGCTCCGATCCGGGCGAGCGGCGCCGCCCGGTCGTGCATGGCATTCAGGATCACGTCGCCGAGCGGCGCGAAGGCGCCCCGCTCGACGCGCTCGCGTCCCCAGGGCAGGCGCGCCGTGTCGCCATAGCGGACCGCGACGCCAGACAGGCGCCGGCCATCAGCATCGGCCCGGAGCTCGACATAGCGCCGCTCGGTCTTCATGGCCGCGTCTCAGGTCACGAACTTGACGCGCTGGAAATTCGCGGTGCGGACGATGCCGAAATTCCACAGATAGACCAGCGTGAGCGCGACCTCGCCCTTTGCCGCCCCGCTGTACATGTCGCGGATCAATTGCCCGCCTTCCCAGGTCGGCGCGACGGCGGCACCTTCGATGCCCCGGCCGCGTCCGACGAACGCGGCGAAGTCGCCGTTTAGCGTGGCGGTCTCGATCTCGCCACGGCTCGTGCACGTCAGGCCGTTCGCTTTCAAGAACTGCAAGACGGTCTCGTTCTCCGCTGCAGCGTTGGCGATCGTGCTGCCCCAGAGCCGGAGCGCGCCGACGGCCAGGACGCAGCGCAGGTCTTCGACCATCGTCGCGTGAATCCCGTCCACCATCGCCATGAACGGTGCCAGCGAGCCGGCCGCCGTGACCTTCTCCGCCTGCGTGATTTCGTGCTCGGTAATGGTCGCCGTGCTGAAGCCCACGATATCGGCATCGGTGCCGGTCGCACCCGCATCGCCAAGGAATATCGCCCGGTCGACGCCCTCGGTAAGCGCCATGCGCAGGTCGCGGTTGAGCGCTTCCTCCAGCATCGGCACCCGCGCTTCGTCTTCGGTGTTGAAGACAAGCCGCACGGTGTTTCGGGTCGGCTTCAACTCGGACACGCCGATGGTCCAGGCAGCATCGGCCGCCGCTTGGGATTTGGCGCGCTGCGCTGCCGACGCGCCCGCCGTGGTAATCGGGTAGGACGCTACCCCGTCTGCCACCGACTCCATGGTGACGCCGATCCGCATCGCAGCGGTGTCGGCAAAGAGCCGGTCGAGCCATCGGCGCGGCATGGTTTGCGTGTCGACGGCCGTAGCGGCCCGTTCCTCGGGAGGCGCCAACAGCGACATGGGGAACTTGTTGCCGGGGAGCTTGATCGCGGCGTTGTACTCCGCCTCGGCGCCCGCGGCGGCGCGCTGTTCCAGGGCGGCCGTGACATAGCCCCCGGTCCGCACCTTGCCGCGCAGGGCGCGAATCTCCGCCGGCTCACCGTCGCCGTTGTTCCCGAACAGCCCGCGCGCTTCGGCCTCGTCCGCCGCTTCGGCCGTGATTGCCGCCCGCGTCTCGACCTCGATTTGCTGCATCCGCTTCGTCAGCGTGTCCAGCTCGCCGCGTTGCTCGTCCGTCAGCTCGTCCAGCGCCAGAAGCTCGTTCAGGCGCTGCCGCTTCTCGCTCGCCTCAATCGCGAGTTTCTGGCGCTTCGTCATCGTTCCCTCTCAGGTCAGTTCGGCCGCGAAGTGGCGCCATGCCGCCACCGCAGGCGCCACCGGGCGCCGCCGCAGGCGTTCGGCGCCCTCGCGCCGCGTCTTCGCGATATGACAGCCCCGGCTAAGGGTCTGGCAGTTCGCGGGATCGTAGGGGTCTTGTGCGGGGTCGCGCTCGAGCGGCACGACATGATCGCATTCCAAGCGCCCGGACCGGCCGCAGCAGCGGCACCGCCACCCATCGCGAGCGAACACAGCGCGCCGCGTGCGCTCCCACCGGGCCCCGTCGAGCCTATGGTGCCGCCGACTCATCCGACGATTGCCGAGCGCAGCGGGCGCCTGGCCGGCCGCGTGTCGGTCCGCGAGCCGAGCGCGACGGCCACAATCGCAGCCGCCGCCGCGTCGTCGCGAGCGCGAAGGCGCCGCCCGCCTTCCGAATTCTTCGCGAGCTTCGCGTTTCCGGCGGGGTCCATCACGACTCGCGCTTCGCTCATCGCGTGGCGGAGCAACAGGGACTCGACCGGCCGCACCTTGCCCTCTAGACAGGCGCGCCGGAACGCCCGCACATCTTCCCCGCCATCTTTGTACCCCTGCCCCCGCACCGCGAAGGGCGCGAACGGAACGTGCGCCGCGTTCAGCGCGTCGTAAGCCTCAGCGTCCCGCCATCGGTCCGCCGCGATCGCGGCCGGCGCCCCGAATTTCGCGAGCGCGTGCCGGAATAACCCTTCAAGCTCGACAGCGCGCCGGCCGCACCGGAGCAATTCGCCCCGGTCCGCGCATAGCTGGTAGAGCGGCCCGACGCCATCGCGGAGTCCGCGCTCGGCAAGGCTCGGCTCCCACGGGAAAGCCGCGAGCACCTCCAGGCGCCCCGTGGCCGGCCAGAAAGCCGCAACGGCCGATTGTGCCGCCGACGTGCCCAGGTCTAATCCCCAAACCGGGCGCCCGGCGCGCGGCACGTCGCCCTCAATGCGCTGCCACGTCGACGCGTCCAACAGCGTCGCGGTCTCGACATCGGAGACGCCCATATTGAGCCGCAGCGCCTTGAAGCTCGGCAACAGGGACGAATCACGGCGCGCCGCCTTCGCCTCGCGACGAATCGCCAACTCCAGGTCCGGCATATGGTCGAGCGACGGGTTAGACCGCCTCCAGGTCGAGCGCGCGAAGGGCGAATCGCCCGGCCGCGCCGCGTGAGCCTGCGAATAATCGGCCTCGCGGAGCGCAATCGCGAAGGGGTGCGAGTCATCGGCCGGCCGGGTGCCGATCAGCAACAGTCGCGAATTCGGGATCTTGCCCGCCGCCGTTCGCAGCGCTGCCAGCATCTCCGCGACGCGTGGCGCCGGCCATTGGGCAAGCTCGTCGCCGATGGTCAGCACGGGCGCCGCCCCGTGAAGCCGGCGCGGGTCGCTCCCCTTCACGGTCAGCCGCGCCTCGCTCGCCTTGTGAACAATCTCAGCCTTGTTGACCGAATCTTGCACCCGGAATGCGCCCGCCGCGATTTTCGGGGCGAGGAAGCGCAGTACGTGGCGAAAGACGATCCGGCCCTGTTCGTGCGAGCTCGCGACGATCAGCACTTCGCCGGCCGGCGCCGCAAGCGGCCCGTCGAGCGCCGCGCACGCAATCGCCGCCGTGAGCGTCGATTTGCCCCCGCCCCTCGCGAGCGTGAGCGCCGATTCCGACACGCCGTCCGCCAGTGCGCCGCGCAGAAAGCGCGCCTGCCAGCGCAGCACCGCGAACGGCTCCCCAGCGCGCCGCCCCTGCCCGATCACGAGGCCGCGCACATAGCGGCGGGTTCGGTCCGCCAAATTCATCGCGATTTTTCCCCTCGTGACTTGGGGCGCACGGTCGGGGCGCCGGGCGCCCTCCAGGCAACAGGGGTCCCCGTGCGTTGTGCGGTGCAGTGTGGCGTTCGCATGTGCAACATTGGAACTATTCTAATTCCAATGTGTCAAGCGACATTGCCGAGTTGAGATTCGAATTGTGTTCCCGTTCCCTATAGCTGGGAACGGAATTCGATTTATTGGTGGAGCTCGTAACGGTAGGGACGGCCTCTCTTTCCCTCTCCGGTGCGCACGATGTCGCGCGACTCGGTCAACGTCTTGAGGGCGGCAGTCAGGCTTTGTTTGCGCTGCCCGATGACTTCGGCGATGTCGCCGGCGGTCCGCGCTTCGCCGACTTCGCGTAGGTGCTCGATGATCGCCGTGCGAGCGCTGTTGCGCGCGATTGCCGCCTTGGTCTCGCCAGCCGATATCCACTGCTTGCAGGGGTCGAGCTCAAGCACGGTTTCTGGCATGTCCTGTCCCGCACGTTGCCGGGTCGAGAGCGTGCGGGAGTCGTCATCGTTGCGCTTCATGCTCAGCAGACAATCGAACGAGCCGAAGAGCGCTGTAGAGCCCAGGGCTTCATCGCCGGGATCGGCGCGGCTTTTCCGGGCATGGTGAACGGCCATGACGTGACAGCCGGTCGAGCGTGCCATGTCAACGAGCGGTGCCAGCGCCTTCATCATCTCCGCGTAGTTGTTGCCGTCGTCAACATTCAGCAGCCGAAAGACGGGGTCGACGATCACGAGCGCCGGGTGCTGGCCATCGACCAACGCGGACAGCGCGTTTGTAGGCTCGAGCGGAGCGGGGCCGACATGGGAGACGATGGGATCCTCGGCAACGGCACCCATCGCGCGGAAGTGCTCCGCGACGGCTCCCGCTTGTTCCTCAAGTGCGACGTAGACGACGAGACCCTGTTGAACCTCGCGTCCAAGCCAAGGGTCGCCGCGCGCAACGGCCAAGGCGAGGCACCGCGCCAAGGTGGACTTGCCGGCCTTCGGCTTGGCCACCAACAAAGAGCACCCGCCGGCCGAGAGCATGTCATCGACAAGCCAAGTGACGCCTTCATGATTCATTGAAAGCAACTCCCCCATCGACATGCAGGCGAAGCCCGAAGGATTCGAATTCTGTTCCCGCCTATAGGGTAGGGGAACGGAATTCGAAACGGCGGCCTCGATATCGAAGCCTTCCGGGATGGCGTCTGCCAAGTCCCAGCCGGGCGCGAAACCGTTTTCTGGTGTGAAGCCCGATGTGTCCACGATTCGGGCGCTGGTGGCGCCCGCAGCGAGACACAGGCGCGCGCATTCTTCGATGTGCTCCCGCGCCTCGTGCGGATTCTCCGCGTCCGGCTTCTCTGCGTCCGGCCAGCCTACGACCGCTCGACCGTGCGCCGGGGTCCAATCGGTTTGCGCGGCTTTGCCGGCGCCGCCGATCGCCGTGGTCGCCTCGTAGCGGTCGCCGAAATGGTCATGGGCGCACAAGGCGGTTTTCTCGCCTTCGACCACGAGCAACGGCTTGCCGGGATTCGCCAAGAGGCTGCCCAGGCGATAGAGCGGATAACCCGTCGCCGGCGGCTTCGCGCCCTTCGGGTCGCGCCATATGGGCGGAGTGCCGCATTTCTTACCGTCGGGCCCTTCGCGTCGCTTGACGGTCACGAGCAAGGAGTCGTCTGCCATTCGATAGGGATGGTCCGTGATGGTCGCGCTCGGCACGTGGCGTTCGCCGTTGCGAGGGGTCTCCCAAAGCCCCCGCGAGCGCAGCGCTTCAATCACCTCCTCTTGCGAGCATCCAGTGTGGCAGCGCACGAGGGGGCGCCCATCGTCGCCTTCGTCGATGCTCAGGGATGGGTTGTGGTCATCGTGAGCAGGGCAACGAGCGCTCCACCCGTTGCCGGAACGCCGACCATTCAGGGCCGCAGCGATGTCCGCAGCCGACAGCAAGGCTGCCCCTATCCGAGCGGTTGCGCTCAGGCTGCCGGCCGATGCTCCCCGGTCGCGCGCGGCTCGACGACGCGAGCGTCGAGCCAGGCGTTGAGGTCGCGGCCCAGGTAGAACACGCGGTTGCCGAATTTCGTGTATTGCGGCCCACGGCCTTCGCAGCGCCACACGGCCAACGTGCCGCGGGTGGCGATCAGCCTCATCTCGGCATCGCCGGGAGCGTAATATTTTTCGGGATCAAACCTGCGCATGAGTGCCTCCATTTGCTCGCGTGAATGGAGGCTAAGCGGGGTTGGGTGGGTAAGTCCCCAGCGTTTTTTACCCACTCCGATAGGAGCGCTTCATGGCTCGATAGGCGTTGCGCGCCTTGTCTGGATTCAGGTCGGGATACCTCTCCTTCAGTCGTTCGGCGGCCAGCTTCGCCGCCGCGCGGTCGGAAATGTCAGGGTCCAGCAAGGCGATCGCGTGAGCGACCATGTAGATCGCCTCGTCCCGCACCTTGTTCCGGTTTGAAGGGGGCGGGGTCCGCTTGACCAAGGCAACGTCGACCAGCCATTCGTCGAGTTCAGGCGGCCGCGGTTCTCCCAAGTCGCGGAGTCGCTCGACTTCGGCCAAGCAAGCGTCCCATGACCGCAGTTCAGTCGCGGACGCGCGGATGGACAGCCGGCCTGCGTAGTTGAGCGCAAGGCTGGCCATCGCGTCCGCCCATTCTTCGGCGGTTGGGAGCCTAGCCATTGCGCCCCCGCACCGGCACCACGTCGCCGGCTTTGCCTTCCATCATTGCGGCCATTTCCGCGCCGACGGTTTCCCGCGCTTCCCGCACGGGGTCGGCGAGCGCCCGGACGTACCTATCGGCCATCTGGGTTGTCTTGTGCCCCAGCAGGTCGCGCAGCACGTGAGTGCCTACGCCCGCCATCGCGGCTCGAGTCATGACGGTGCGGCGCAAATCATGCAGCCGCACATCCTCAAGGCCGGCGGCCGCGGCGACGCGGGCAAAGCATTGGCGGACTCGCTTGTAGGTTGCCGGCGAGCGGCCGCCGGTGTTGGTGAACGTCCATGCGCCAAAGCGCGGCAGATCCGCGAGGATGGCCAAGGCGGGCGATGGTAGGTCATGCCAGCGGCGGCCTGTCTTGGTTTCCGGGAGCAACAAGCGGCCCGATTCGAAGTCGATATGCTCCCACCTGACGGCCAGCACTTCGCCGATGCGTAGGCCAGTAACCGCCGCGAAGCGGATCGCGGCGACATTGGCCGGGAATCGCGCCTCGGCATCGCTCAGCGCCGCCGCGAGTGCCGCGAGCTCCGAAGGGGCAAGGGTCCGGTCGCGCGCTTCTTCGCGGGCGCGCTCGACTCCACGCGTCGGGTTGGTGCCGTGAGGCCGCGAGCCCCACGTCTCGGCGAGCCTGAAAAGGCCGCTGGTCAGCGCCAAGACGCGATTGCGCGTAACGCTCGGCAGCGGAGCAACCATCCGCTCGACGTCGGCCCGCGTGACATCTACGACTCGCCGCTTGCCGATGGCCGGGAGAATATGAGTCCGCGCCTGATAGCCATAAGTCTCGACCGTGCCGGGCTTCATGCGCCCGCGTGCGATGCGGGCCGGCGCTTCGACAGCAAAGAATTGCTCGACCAATTCAGCGACGGTCGGCGCCTCGCGTGCGGCGCGGCGCCGCTGCAATGGGTCAGCTTCCCCGGCACGGATTGCGGCGAGCTCGCTCCCGGCCCGCTCGCGTGCAGCCTTCAGGTTGATTTCGGAACAACGCGCCAGCGTGGCCCGTCGCTCCCGTCCGGCGACGCGATAGTTGAGAATGTAGGACTTGGCGCCGGCCGGGGTCACTCGCACACCGAGTCCTTTCACGGTGTCATCCCAGAGAATGCGCGCTTTCGACTCCGGCTTCGCGTCCCTGATTCGCCGCTCGGTCAGCCCTCTTGTGTTCCGGTCAAGTGCCATATCGTCGCCTTCCGTGTCAGCACTATGTCAGTGAGGCGACAGTATCAGCGCTAAAGAGCGCTAAAGCAAGCTAATCGGACTTTACACGTAAACGACTGATACAAAGAGGAATACCGCAACGCCGCTAAGCAGAGCTAATCCCGCCGCAGGGTTGGAGTTCTTGTCTGGGGGTCAAGGGGTCGGCGGTTCGAATCCGCCCGCTCCGACCATTTCCTTAGAAGCTCGCGGTGGGAGTCTGCGTGCGCCGGCAGGGCACGGGGAGGGGAGTGCGCAGCAATGCGCATTCCTAGGTCAACTGCGGGGGTTCCCCGGCAATGGGCATACCTTTCACGATCAACCGTCCTGAGGACCTGTAAGGGTAAAACCTTCATAGCCCTTGGCCACGATTTCATCGCAAATGTCGCGGTAAGCGCCGACGCCGCCGACATAGGGATAAATGACGCGCGGCTTGCCCGGGATGTTCGCGCCGACATACCAGGTGTTGGACTGAAAGAAGAGCGTCTTGTCGGCCGCTTCATTGACGTGGAGCATCCAATCGTCTTCGGCCTCGGCGGTTGCCTCAATGCTGTCGATTGCGTGCTCCTCCAGGTAGGCGATGCAGTCGGCGATCCATTCGATGTGTTGCTCGAGCGAGTTCATCATGTTGCTGAGCACCGAGGGGCTGCCGGGGCCCGTGACCGTGAAGAGGTTGGGGAAGCCCGCAACCGCGAGCCCGAGATAGCTCCTCGGGCCATCCGACCATTTCTGCTTGAGCCCGATGCCGCCCCGGCCCCGAATGTCGATGTTGAAGAGCGCACCGGTCATGGCATCGAAGCCCGTGGCGAACACGATAGCGTCGAGCTCGTGCTCTTGGCCTCCGGCCTTGATGCCGCCCGGCGTAATCTCTTCGATTGGCGTAGCCTTCAGGTCGACCAGGCTGACATTGGCTCGGTTGAAGGTCTCGTAATAGTCGGTATCGACGCACATCCGCTTTGTGCCGAGCGGGTGATCCCTTGGACACAGAAGGTCCGCGATCTCGGGGTCGTCGACCCGTTGGCGGATCTTGTTGTGCGCGAACTCCACGGCAAAATCGTTTGAGGTCTTACTGGTGATGAGGTCGTTGAAGGACTGCAGGAAATTGAAGGAGCCCTCCTGCCACCGCCGCTCGAACGTCCTCTCGCGCTCCTCCGGCGAAACATCGAGCGCCGAGGTTTCGGAGATCTCGAAGATATCGCCGACGCGCGTACCGCGGGCGCGTCTGCGTAGCTCGGGATAGCGCGACTTCCACTCCTGTATGGCATCTTCGTCGAGCGGGCCGTTCCACGCCGGAACGCTGAAGTTCGGTGTGCGCTGGAAGACGGTGAGGTGAGCCGCCTGCGCGGCAATCACCGGTGCCGACTGGACACCGGACGAGCCCGTCCCAATTACGGCGACGCGCTTGCCTGTGAAGTCGATCTCCTCATGCGGCCAGAGGCCGGTGTGATACCAGTCGCCTTCGAAGCGCTCCAAGCCCTCGTAATCGGGGATGTACGGGGTCGACATGCAGCCCGTCGCCATGATGCAGTACCTGGCGGAGAAGCGCTCACCGCGGTCCGTCTCGACGATCCACCGGTTCGTGGCATCGTCGAACATCGCGCTCGTGACACGGGTCTCGAGCCGTATGTCTCGTCTGAGGTCGAACCTGTCCAGAACGTGTTCTATGTAGCGCAGGATCTCCGGCTGCCTCGCGTAGCGCTCGGTCCACGTCCATTCTTGCTGGAGCTCGTCGGAGAACGAGTAGGAATAGGTCATGCTCTCCACGTCGCAGCGCGCACCGGGATAGCGGTTCCAGTACCAGGTGCCGCCGGCGCCGCCGCCCGCCTCGATCACCCGAGCGGAAAGACCCAACTCGCGGCAACGCCGCAGCATGTAGATTCCGGAGAAGCCGGCGCCGACGATGATGGCGTCGATGTTGGCTTGTGGCATCGGTCCGCCTCCTAAGCCGTCCCAAACGCTTCGCGGAGTGCTGCGCGAACGGTCGTCTGGGCCTCAGCCGCGATATTCGTGCCGCGGCTCTCCGAGCCGCGCGACCTCGCCTGCGTGGTCGCGTCTCTCGCTTCGGAGGAAGCAGCGCTGATGATCGGCCAGACCATCAGCCTCAACGGACGCAATGCCATCGTGGGCGCATTACCCCGCTGCCTAGTCCCTAGTCCCTAGTCCCGTCCGGCATTCATGACCGCCTGGGCGAGGCATTCGGGCGTCTTGTCGGCGACGCCGGTAATGATCATGCCGCCAAAACTGCGGCCCATGGTGACCACACAGCTGAGATTGTCAACGGCGGCTGGAGTATGTACCGGCGCTGGAGCGGGCCCCGGAGGCCGCCGATCCAATTCGCCTTTCGAGCTCCGAGTCAGAGCCGCCCTCCATCGCACCCAACAACGTAACACCCAAATTAGAATCCCAGTTAAGGAGGTCCCGGCCCGAAAGTCATCCGGGAAACGCGGGCTCAAGGAAAGCCCGGCCGCAATAAACGGCCGGGCCAATTTTTCTCGTACTGGCGACCCGGTGTTAGTCGTCGTAGTAGCCCGAATCCTCCATGATGCGACGGCAGCGTCTGTCCATCGCCTCCAAGGCGTCTTCGATATCCTTTTGATCGTTGACGTAATCGGCACCCTCCTCGCCGAATGCCGAGACCAGCGGGATGGCTTCCGGCACCAGCATGAGATAGGGCGTTGCAACCCGGATCGCCTTCGCCAATCCCTTAAAAAAGTTCCGCTGATCGGCGTACTTGCTGAGAAGCGATACGCGCGATGGCTGACCGCCCGCTTCCACCATGGCCTGGCCGATGCGCGGATCGGTCATGTCGCCGGAGTTGATCCACTTGATCCACTCCCACGCCGCCTGGTGGTCGGCGCTCCACGGCGGGATGAATTGGCCGAGCCCGCCGGTCAGAGCCTTGTGAACACCTTCCGGATTGCTGCCGCGCGGCGGAACATCCCAGTGAAACTCCTCCGGGAACTTGCTGTACTCCGGTTTGTTCAGGACCGCGGTACCCCAGGTGTTCGGACCGAGGAGGGCGCTCCCGTTCGCGAACGCCCGGTTCACTTCGTCCTCGGTCGCGTTGCTGGTGACCGGGTGCGCGTAGGCCTGCAGCTCCTTCATCACCTTGAGGGAAAGATACCCGGCTTCGGTGTTGAAGGTCGGGTTCCAATACCCCTTCTCCATCCGGTCGAACCACGAACCGCCATGGGCTGCCAAGGCCGCCCAGAAGTTGAACCCGAACCAGGCACCGCGCTGTAGCGAAGCGCAGTAGGCGTACACCTCGTTGTCGGGGTCATGGACCTCTTTGGCGGCCTCTATCCACTCGTCGTATGTCTCCGGATACGAGATTCCATGCTTGTCGAGAACGTCCTTGCGATACGTCGCCAGAAGGGCATTGCCGTCAGGTGTCAGGCCATAGAGTTCACCGTCCTGCTCGGGCGGCACGCGATAGAGCTTGGAGATCTCCCGCGGCACGTCGTTCAGGTAGTCTTCGAACCATGCCGGATCCTGATCGGCAAACGGCTGAAGCGGGGTAAGCGCCTCTTTTGCGTACATGCTCGGCCATTGGCCGTAGTCGGTGTAGATCACGTTGAAGGTGTCGATCTGCGACTCCATCATCACGTTGATCTTCGGGAACGTCTCGCCGATCGGCTCAGCGACGAAGTTGACGTCAATGTTGGGATAGACCTGCTCGAACAGCGGAAGGGCTGCCCGCATGGAGCCCTCCCAACGCAGGCCCGACGATGTGTAGACGTTCACCGAACCGGAAACGTCGGCGCGTACTTCTCTCGGTTTCCAAGTCGCGGCAAGCGCCGCCGCAGAGGCCGCCGCTCCCTGCATCAAGCGGCGCCGGGTGATCCTGAAGCGCCGGGTCTCCTCCAGAGTCCGATTGAGAACCTCGTCTGATTTGTCAGCCATGCTTTCTCTCCCTGGGGCGGTTATGGTTCTTTTTGCCCCGCATCGAGGCTGGTCCCTGGGGCGGTTGTAGTTTTTGTTGGCCCACACCAAGGACTATCATTGGGGCGGTTATGGTTCTTTTTGGCCCACATCAAGGCTAAGCGCGCTGAACAGGCCGCGTCAAGCTGCGCGTCAGGCGTTCGATCCTCTTATGGTTCACGATCCAGCCGCGATGCTCGAGCCCAAGCTTGAATTGGGACGGCCCTCGGGGCCAACGGATTTACCTCCCTTGTGTTGACAACGAAATGCGCCAGCGTCAGCGGATTCAATAGATTGGAACGAAAGTCTTGCTCATATTGGACAGCTTCGGAGTTTAGGGTTTGGCCGTCGGAATGGTGACATGTCGGTGATACACCGACGCTTCCTCGCGTAATAGCCGCTGGGATAACCCACTAAGCCATTGATTCGAATGGCGCGCCCGGCAGGACTCGAACCTGCGACCCCTTGATTAGGAATCAAGTGCTCTATCCGGCTGAGCTACGGGCGCTCTGCTCCCATCGATAGCGGCGGCGGGGGGTTTGTCAATCGGCAGCGTGCGGCAAAGCCGTCTCAAGCGTCGGCGAGGGCCGCCGGGCTCTCCGGCAGGATCTGGCCGCCGTCGAGGACCAGCGCCTGGCCGGTGATGAAGCGCGCCTGGTCGCTCGCGAGGTAGACGGCGGCGTAGGCGATGTCCTCGGTCTCGCCGATGTAGCCGGCCGGAATGATCGACCTGATTTCCTCGACCTGCTCCCCGCCCAGCTCCACCAGGCCCTGAGTCATGATCGAGCCGGGAGAGATCGCGTTGACCGTGATGTTGTGCTTGGCGAGCTCCAGCGCCGCGCCCATGACGAAGGCGTTCACGCCACCCTTGGACGCCATGTAGTGTGAGAGCCTGGGCCAGCCCACATTGGGGCCGGTGATCGACGAGATCACGACGATGCGGCCCTGCCCCTGCGCCTTCATCTGCGGGATGCAGGCCCGGACGCCGTAGAAGACTCCCTTGAGGTTGGTTTCGAGCACGTCGTCCCAAGTCTCGTCGCTCATGTCCACGATGTGGGAGGTGGGGAAGATTCCGGCGTTGGCGCAGAAGACGTCGATGGCGCCGTAGCGCTCGATGCAGGCCGCCGCCATCCGCTCCATGTCGCCGCGCTGCTTGACGTCGGCCTGGAGGAACGAGGCCTCGCCGCCGGCGGCCGCGATCTCGTCGGCCGTGGCCTGGCCGGCCGCGGCGCTGCGGTTCACCACCAGCACGCTCGCGCCCTCGTTCGCGAACACCGTCGCGATGCCCTTGCCGATGCCGCGGCCCGCGCCGGTCACGATCGCGGCCTTGCCCTCTAGCGTGATCGCCATGCTCCCCTCCCGCCGATTGCGGCCGGACGATAGCATGAAGCGCCG
>MKWU01004645.1_pt1 | contig 15907 bp, 15 predicted proteins | sample 809101 | NCBI WGS metagenome assembly MKWU01 (sample SAMN05860141, study PRJNA318959) | sponge metagenome | host: Aplysina aerophoba | place: Slovenia: Piran, Adriatic Sea, Gulf of Piran | collected 2013-05-07 | reverse complement strand
AGGATCGGATTGCTCAGCGCGTCCATCGGACCTCAAGCGTCATCGGTCCGCCGGCCTCAACGCTTCGATCATCGGGCTCCTCCCGGCACTGCACCGCAGGTCAACATCCAGTTCATCGTAGATGGACCCCGTGACATCGGCCGGGAACTCAGCGAAATCGGTACTGCGCCACCGCTCCACCCGCAGCTGACATCGCTGGCGTCCCCCTCGGCTCGGTTCGAGTGTGAGCCTGCCACGGGTCCGCTCGCTACGAAGGTCGTTCCTCCTCGCTGCGCTCCGGGGGCTCCACCTTCTTCGCTCTCTTCGACCCGTGGCTCGGGGCGGCTCACGAACCGAGCCCACGCAGGGAGCACGCAATGCCAACAACCGATCTCGCACGCCCTCACGGTGACCCACCGACTAGCACTGAGCTCACCGCCACCGTCCTCAAGGATCCTCTTCGGGTCCGGCATGGCTTCCCGATCTCGTCTGCCTACGTCGAGACCTTCTGGCTGAGCCACCGAGGCAATCAGACGTCCGGCTCTTGCCGCAGTCTCGGACGCTGGTCTGATGTCCGCCGACGACTCTGGATTCGTGCGGGATGTTCTGGTCCGCTCCCCAGTTGTCGTGTTGAGGTGCTTGGTGCCGTCGACCTCGCCTATGTGGCGCTACTTCGCGCATCCCGCGACGATTGTGGGTGACACAACGACTCCGCTCACGTGCTACGGCTACGGCTACGGCTACGGCTACGGCTACGGCTACGGCTGTGAGAGAAGCCGCTAACCGGCAGATTCTCAACCCTTGATCCGGGCCAACCACGTCCAGCTGCGCTTCCCGAATGACGCCACTGCGATCAGGGGCGTCATCTGCGCTGCCTCTGGAATGCCTGCTGCTACGGAGGTAGCGTGACGGCTCGTTGACCCCGTCTAGCCCGTCGCGCATCCCGCTTAGCTGATTTCTTGTTGACGAACCGCGAACTTGGCCTGCTGGCGGCATTGCTCATCTGGGCGGCGGTTGCGGCCTTGCTGTTGCGGCGAGGCGGTTCGGGCGGTGGGCTGCTGGGGTCGGTGCGCGGGCTGATGTCGGTGATCGCCAACAAGACGATCCTCGTGCCGGTGGTCGTCTACTTGTGCTGGTTGTCCGCAGCGCTGTACGCCGCCGATGCCGTTGGTCTGTGGGATGTGCAGCTGGCGAAAGCGGCGGTGCTGTGGTTGTTTCTTTCGGGTCTCGGGCTGTTCGGAGCAGGCGTCGAGGCGGTCGAGAAGGAAGGTGCGATCACGGGTGCGTTCAAGCGGATGTTGGGCGTGATCGTGGTCTTTGAGTTCGTGGCCGGCTTCGCCTCGTTTCCGCTGTACGTCGAGATACCGGCGCAGATCGTCGCCCTTCCGTGCTCAATCGTGTGGGGCTTTGGGGAGTCCCGACCCGGGCACGGCCGCGCAGCGAAGTTCGCTTCCCGTTACCTGTCGCTGTTGGGCTTGGCAGCCCTTGCGTGGGGAATCACGCGACTGGTGTCCGAACGGGAAGACACCGACTGGGGCTTGTGGTGGCGCGAACTGGTCATGCCTTTCTGGTTGGCACCTGTAGCGCTCGGATTCATGTCGCTGCTGGCGCTCTACATGGTCTACGAAGCCGCGTTCTCGGTCATGCGCTTGCAGTCCGCTGCTGGCTTGTCGTGGAGGCACAGACTCGCGGTGATCGTTCGGTGCGGCGGTCGTCTGGGTGCGATCCGCGCTGTGCGCCCTACCGCATACTGGCTCGCGAACGAACCCGGATTCGGTGCCACATGGAAATGGATAGGCCGCGTGCTGCGTGACGACCGCGACCATCGTGCTGATGAGGCGGCGAAGGCCCAGCGACTCATCGACAACGCCGGCGTCGCAGGTACCGATTCGGCAGGCAGACAGATCGATCAGCGCGAGCACGCCGAGACCAAGCAAGCGCTCCGTTGGCTGTACACCTGCCACCTCGGGCACTACCCCAAACAGGGCAACCGGTACTTCGCCGGCCTTGAGGTCATCATCGACAGCCTGTCCGACACCTACGCCCTGCCACGGCCGAACAACATCGAAATGCACATCAGCGAGGACGGGCAGAGTTGGTACGCGGCGCGTCAGACCATCACAGGCCACTGGTTCGCGATCGGCGCCGCAGGACCGCCCACCGACCAGTGGTTCTACGACAGCCCGACTCCCCCGAGCGGATTCCCGAACGAATCCGAATGGGACCACTGGATCGAGGGCAGCCACTCGCCCAACTGGGCTGACCCACCCGAGCCTCGACCGACCAGCGCGGCCAGGGCGCCTTCCTCCGGGCGCAAGTCGAAGGAGTCAGAGCGCCCGTCGTGGTGTCGCCACTACGACGAATGGAAGCGCGCCGCCGACGAAATCGAAGCGCTCGAAGCCCGCAACACAGAATTCACCGCCGATTGGACCAAAGAAGATCTCAAGCGACTGGAAGAACTGATCGACGAGCGCGGCAATGCCGCCTACCGGATGTGGGACAAAGCACCCGAATCCGAGAACTGGGAATCAGCACACCTCAAGTGCGGGTAGCGCTTCTCGCTATACCGGCGAGGGGACCTCGGTACCCAGAGGCATACCCGTCGTGATCGGCAGCGTGCTGGAGCACGAGCTGTTTCGCGCTCTGGTCGTCGATGTGTTCTGCGCCGCACAGCGCGAGCGCTGAGATGGCGTACCCCGCGGCGTTCGCTGTGACCAGGTCAGCGAGGTGCTCACCAAGATGGCCGAGGAGAATTCCAAGAAAAAGGATCGCGTCGAACAGCAAGCCCCGCAATAGGGTGGCAAGGTGGTCACAGTTCGAATGCCGCGCTATCCGTACGACCTGAACAGCCCCGCAGCGTGGGAGGCGTATTGGTGGGAAGTCAACTATGGGCACAGCGGGCATCGTGGGTATTTCACGGTCCCCGGCATCATCGCGTGGGTGCATGACCAGCTCGATCCGATGAAGAACTTGATCGGCAGCCATATGAAGCTCGGCGAGGACCAGGCGCATGCCGAAGCCAAGGTGCTGATCGAAAGAGTGGTGCTCGACCGCGCGACGCGCATCACGTGGCTGTTGGACGAAGTCGATGCCCGAACTCGCATGAACCGTTGGGCGTATGTCTTCATCGACGCGATGGGCGCCATGTGTCGTTCCGTATGCGGGGAGGATCACGAATCCTCGTGTGCTGAAGAGCGTGCCGAGTGGGAGGTGGAGTTCGAGAACAAGGGCCTCAAGCAACTGTCGCGAGTGGGTTTTGGCACGATGACAGCGAACAGGCGACTTGCTGAGCTGAAGCCCGTATTGACATCTCTCTACGATGCGCAAAGCCAAGTCGTGCACGGCAAGACGCTGGAGTACGACGACGGGCTCACATTCCCGACCGATGCCCGCACCGCGAGTCTGCTCATCGAAATCGCCGGGAGCTTGGTGCTCTCGTACGTCTCGCCACAGGGATAATCGGCGTTTGCGGGGGCGGCATCGGATGTCTTGCAGGCCGCCACGGAATCCGAGCAGCGATTTCCGTGGCTCACTCAGCCTGCAACTCCAAATCCATGTGTGGCGCCCTGCCGAGATGCCCGGGATGCCCAGCCAGCCACGGCGTGAAGTCTTTGGCCTCCTCGGGCCGCATCTCGCGCAGCGGGACCTCGGGCAGCGACTTGGCTCGGGCCATCAGAATCCCTTTACGCATGGGGCAGATCGGCCTCAAGAGGTAACGGAATGGCACGCAGCGACAGGTTCGCTGGCGTCTGGCTGAAATGCGCAAGGATTCCGCTCGACTTCGCCGCATACTGTCCTGGGTGCAACTCGGGTGGCTGCATCAGTGTGCTTCGCACTTGAGTCTGGCGCCCGGAAGCCGGCGCTCCGCGATCACTGAGTGAGGGACAGTGCTACAGATTGCTTCGGGGAAGCTATTCAGCCGAGATGCCGCGCAGCGCAATGAGCTTCGGGGCGTCCTTTACACCAACCTGCAGCTCTATGGCAGCCCTGCGATTGAGACTGCCGCAGGGCGGCTCTTGTCGACTGAGTCGATGAGTGCCCCAGGCACAGTCGTGTACGAGATCACCGAGCTGATCGAAGACGAACCGCAAGCCGGGGGACTTGTGTCCCATGGCGCTGAGCCGTACTTGAGTGACTTCGGACTTGTCGTTTCCTTTGCGCTGAACGCCATTTGCACTCCCGATCCGGAGACGTTCCGTCGACTGACCAGTGGCCTCGGAGGCTCCCACGCGAGCGCTCGACCGCGCCGCCTCGTGTCGAAGGTGTTCGATGAGCAAATCTGGTGCGGTGACGAGCAAGCACAGGAACTGGTCCAGTTCACAGAGGCGCTGATCGGGCTCAAGCGCAAAGACTTCTTGGCGTCCTTTAGCTCAATGAAGACCTACGTCACGGCTCTTCACAGACTCGGAGATGACCCAGAACTCGCATACATGCTGCTCGTTGCCTCGATCGAGTCACTGTCGGAAGGCTTCGACGGCGGCGAGGCGAACTGGAGCGACTATCCCGAAGAAAAGAGAATCAAGCTCGATCGTGCGCTGGAAGGCACCGACAACCACACGACACAGCGAGTCAGGAGCGCTCTGCTGGGTATCGAGCACGTGTCCATCAGCCGCCGGTATCGCCGATTCGCTCTCGACAAGCTGACAGCCTCCTACTTCCGCGACGAAGCGGTGGGACGGCCGAACCCGGCTGGTCGTGCCGATCTACCGGAGGCTCTCAAGCAGTCCTACGAACTGCGCTCAAAGTACTTGCATCGCCTGCGTGAACTGCCTGCACTGCTCTCCATGGGATTCGTCGAAGGCGACATTGCGACCATCGACGACACCCCAATGCTGACCTTCGAAGGGCTGTCGCGCATAACGCGCCACACCATCAAAGAGCACATTCAGAATCAGCCGAAGGTCGATAAGGAGCCTTACGACTACCGTAACGAAAGGGCGGGCATTTTGCTGGCGCCCATGGCACCGCAATATTGGATAGGCAACGCGGAGAACTTCCGTCCTGACTCAGTACGTCGGCGTCTAAAGGGACACCTGAGCCAATTGGCCTCAGCGATGGGCGGAAGCACCGAGTCTGGTGTCACGGACATGGGAGACGTGCTCGTCGAGATCGAGAGACACCTTCCCACTATGAGACCCGCGGGGCGGAGGGATGCAATATTGCTTCATCGCGTATTCAACCGCGTGACGCGCGGAATGCAGAATGCTACCGTGGAACCAGCAATAGTGCAACAGTACAGCGATGAAATTGATGAACCTTGCATTGAGGCTATGCTGCTTCATCTACTGCTGGAAACCACTCCAGAATGGTCATTGAACGAGTACCGGACTGTACATGACGACTTCCTCCACAACCAAGGCAAGAAGAGCTGTCTCAAGATTCCGCGGCTGTTTCGCAGTCACCTGTCTCTCGCAATCGCAGAGCGCTATCGGCAAGCAGGCCATCCTGAAGAAGCTCGTGCCTTGATCAGCGTAGCAATCGAGAACGATCCCGGACGACAAGAACTTCTTCAGCTCGAGAGCAGCTTCGACCCGCACACGTCGATCCCATGGCGAGTCCGCAGTTCTGCGACGGAGGGATCATCCGATTTCGATTGATCTGGCTCGATGAAGCCTGTGGCGCAGCGATGCCACAGCTCACAACTAGGTACTTCCACTGTTTCCGTCGCCTTCGGGCAGCGCGTGCCTCGTGAACCAGCGATTGCCGATTTGCTCGAAGTTGATCTCGATGCTCTCAATCCGATAGGGAGCACAATTTAGGATCTCGGCGTCTCCTAGATCGAAGACGGCAATATTGTATCCGTCGGTTCCATCCTGACCGAAATGGCTGCGATACACGATGGCATCGTAGCCTGCTTCCTTAAAGAGTTCTGTCAAGATACGGGTAGGGATGTAGCTCTCCCTTTCATCAGACGGTGTTACGGGCCGGGAAAACGCGTTGTCGATATCATTCCAAACGGCACTCGTCTGATCTTCGACGCTCACTTCCTCCGTTCCCAACATTTGGGCCAGTGTCAGACCGTTCCACGGCGGTGTGTCATGTCCCTGTGTCAGATTGATAGCGTTTAGTTTTCGAGTGATTCTGAACTGGGCTACTGATACTTCGGACCGCACCCACGGCCTAATCTCTGAGATGGCAGTCTGCTCTGTCGAGGCCAAATACAGCACAGGTATGCCTGCTGAGTTAGCCCGGCCCTCCCTCGCATGCTCAGCGACAGGTTTCATCCTGGCACCACAGAAACCCAACCACTCTTCCCCTACTTCTTCACCATCCGCGTCCTCAATGGAAACGTACTTGATACCCAGCTGGGCACGCCAGAGCCTAGCGCCCTTCGGAATCTCCATGTCCCGACCCTGCCGCGTGCGCATTACGGTATCGAGAAAGGCATTGATTGGCTGATCCCAGATGTGGCGACGGTTCCGTATGACCCCTTCTTCGAATTCACGGTAACTTCTCCACGAGCCGAACTCCGGAGTCCGTGGTTCGTCAACCGTCTCTGCTAAGGAATCTTGATTCATGGCACTGGTTCCGAATGGTACGGAGATGGGACTTCATGTTCGAGGCTGTCGCTGTCTGCCGCATAGGGATTGTCGTCGCCGTCTGCGGAACGGTTCGCCGGCTTGCCCATCACCTCTTCGAGCTGGGCAACGAGGTATTCGAAGCGCTGAGCGAAGAAGGCAGCGAAGTCATCGCGCCGGAGTGCCATCGGATCGACGCCGTGCGACCGGACGATGGCGTTCAATTCGGCCGGTTCGATCCTGTCGCGTTCTTCCAGTCTTGCAAGGTACCGACTTGGTGCATCGCCGCCGATGACCTTGTTCGTGCGGGCGTCGATGGCCGTCTTGTTAACCACGCTGTCTGTGACACCGTTTTCGATGTCGTTGTCGGTGCACCACTTCTTCGGAAAAATGTGGTGGATGTCGATGTTGTCGTCGAAGTATGCGTGGACGTCAATCGGCTTGCCGGTTCGAAAATCGCGACCGCCGTGCTGCATCTGCAGCGCGTACAGCCCCTTGTAGGCGGCGCTGTTGCGAGTCCGCAGCGTCAGCAGCCGCGACGCCTGGAACTGGGATGCCGTGATCGTGCGCGGCGTCGGACCGTCGTGTTGGACCCAGTCGACGACATCTTGCAGGTCGTTGGCGAATCGGGTTTCGGTGGCGCCGCCGTACATCTCGCCGAACACGCCGCACCAGTACCACTGGCGTAGCCGCTGGGTGAGGCCGAGGCCCTCGGCGTCGGGACCAAGTACGGCAAGGACCGACGAGAGAGGCACCAACTGTGTCGTGTACGGCAGGTCCCACGCCGCGAAGATGCACTCGGAGTGCAAGAACGGAACGGCTCGCAGCACTGCATCGGTCGCGATGTCGGCCCACTTCTCGTAGTCCGCCAAGGTGAGACGGAGCACGTCTTTGCGTTTGCACGAGACTGCCGGTGCCCGATCGCCCTCATGACCCTCAGCGACGTGGATGCTTCGTGCTTCGAGCGTCGCCAGCAGGGTCACGATCTGGAGGAAGTCCGTGGCCTCGAACCGCGCAAGGACTGGTGAATCGTCGAACTTGGTCTTCCTGCTATTCCAGTCATCGCGCAGGTTGAAGTTGTCGGCAGCGAACGTCGCGGTGAGCAGCTCGAACACGGTGAGCGAGACGCCACCCGTGTTGACTTTCTCGAAGACTTGGCAGACAGCTTCCTTGGGTGTCGATTTCGCGAGTTCGATGGCCGGCACCTGGTAGGAGGTGAAGGGCTTCACCACGGCTTCGACGAATCGCTTCCACTTGTCAAGCCGCTCGTCGCGTTCGCCTGGGCCGTCACTGAGATAGGCCATCTGCCAGTCCATGGTCTCGCTGCCGTCAAGGACGATGTCAAGCGGAAAGTGGCCGGCCTCGATCTCAGCTTCTCTGGTTGACAGGTCGAGATCAATCTGGCGTCCGAAGTCCGAGGTGATCCGCCGATCCTCCGGAACGCTGATGATCCCGTCATCCTCGCGATCGGAGAACGGATCGATGCAGGCATCGATGCTCGCGTAGTAGTGGCGCCGTGCGTCACGGCCTCGCGAATCCCGCGTCGGCACAGGGTCCGACGAGTGCAGCGCCAAGTACAGCGAAGTCATGCGCTGCTGTCCGTCAAGCAACATGAACTCAGGCTCCTGGGGCTGATCGAGCTTCACGCCCTCGATCGGTCGAGGCCGAAACTTCACCTCCGGGTTCCCGGTGCGAAGCGTCATCACCGCACCGATCGGGTACGAATGCGAAATCGAGGCAAGAAGGCTCACAATGTGGGCGTCGTCCCACACCCAGCCGCGCTGAAAATCCGGCAGCTGCAGCAACCCGGCCGCCGCCTTGCGAAGCAGGTCAGAAAGCGGCTCCTCGTTGCTCGTGAACTTCTGGTCCATTTCGTCCGACCTCACAATCCCGAGACGACAGGCGGCGAGCCTACGACGCGCCGTCCGATTCGACAGGTTGGAGGCAGGGCCAGCAGACGGCCACTTCGCAATCTCGGAGGAGGCTCGACCCGTCACGCCGCTGCCAACCTCTATGTCCATGACATGGGTGTCTGACAGTCCCCGGGACCGTCTCGCCAACCGCAGTCCGCTGTCGTGTCGCACCCCGTTCCTATTGTGGACTGCATGAGCAATCGATCTGCCAATGCGTCGGCACCTCAACAATCCGAGGTCTACTGCGGTGATGCATTCGATCTGATCGACAAGCTCCCTGAGTCATCCGTGGACTTGATCGTGACGAGTCCGCCGTACTGGTGTCAACGCGTGTACGAGGGGCAGGAGCACCACGATTGGGGGGTTCAGGATGCGTGGCGTCGCGAGGGCAACCCGCTCGATGCAGCCCCGCCGTATGACTGGTATCGAGCGAACGGCGGCATGTTGGGCCTTGAGCCGACCCCCGACTGGTACGTGGCGCACCTAGCCGAGTGGTTCGATCGAGCGCGCCCTGTTCTCAAACCCGATGGGAACGTCTGGGTCAATATGGGAGACACCTATTTCGCGCGGTGGGCAAGCATCCGCCCCCGGGGCCGCCAGGGTCTCGGAGACACGGGCAGGGTCAGGCGACGAACCCCGATGGGTGACTACCGACAGGAAAAGCAGTTGCTGATGGTGCCAGCACGGTTCGCGATCGCGATGCAGGGTCGTCGCTGGATTCTTCGCAACGATCTCATCTGGTCGAAGCCGAACGTTCCGCCCCGTCCAGAGAAGGATCGTCTTCGGCTGGCCCACGAGCACCTGTTTCACTTCGTCCACCGACCGAGCGAGGGCCGAGCCTCATATTTCTACGACGCGGAGGAAGCCGAGCCCGGCCGGCGCGACGTCGTGACGGTCAACGCTCGCTCGGGTGCGCACGGCCACACGGCGACATTCCCGCCTGACCTGATTCGCCCTCGCATTCTGTCGTCTTCACCGGTCGGCGGCGTGGTTCTGGACCCGTTCTGCGGCACCGGACGTGCGCTCACGATCGCGGCCGAGAATGGGCGCACTGCGATTGGATTCGAGATGGCCGAATCGTTCGCAGAGGTTGCTGCGCAGGATCTGGCGACCACGACCGGCACCCGGCCTGATGCCTCCGAGTAGCTCGCGGCGGCCGAATCACTTCGTGGGAGAGTGGTTCGGGCAGCGCATCTTCCCCGGTGTGCAACTCGGCGACGCATCGCTGGATGCGATGAAGACTCAACTGTGCCCCTTTCTGACCGCCGCAGTCGGCGAAGCTCAGGAGTGCATCAAGGCGACGCCCTCCCAAGGCGTGTGCACCATCACCAGCCGGGACGCGACGCGATATGGCGTGGACGAGGGTTCGATCGACTGGCTGGTTTGCCCATATCGCACACTCGACCACGGGTTGCTCAACGAAGTTGCGCATCACCTATTCGACATCGCCGTTGATGCGGATGCGCTGATCGTCGCAGCCGTGACGCTTGACGAACCGACAACCCAGTCGCGCATTCGAGCAGCGCTCGCCGCCGGCACACCGGCGTTCGTCTACTTCCGTGCTCGCCTCGGCGGTGAAATCTCGTTGAGACCGACCGACCGGTCACCGGAGTTTTCGTTCGACATCACAATGGTTCAGCTACTGCCGGGTTCTGGCGATCCCGAGATCGGTCGGTACGCCATCGTGGAGGTGCAGACAATGGAGTTCCACGGGTCGTATGGGGAAGCCACGAGCGCGCTGCGAAGCGCGCTCGACCTGCACGAAGCGAGCTTCGCCGATCAGATCGGTGAGAATCCCGAATGGGCGGGGAGAGCAATCCAAGGGCCCAGCATCGCCGACACGTTCAAGCGGACCTTTTACCAGATGATTTTCAAGTTCCAGTTGGGTCTGCACACGAGCTGCGCAGGAACCGTGTTGGCGCTTCCGCGCGCTGTCTGGAATTCCTGGCAGCCCCATCTCGGCCGACCTGAGCTACAGGCCGATCCTGGTAATCCGACACTCCGGTCGTTGCCTCGACCGGAGGGCGTCGGCCTGACCGAGGAGGCCCCAGCCTGGATTCTCGTGTTCGACACCGATCAGACCGTCGGCGTTTCGCCCAATCCGTTGCTGATCGACATGGTGATCGAGACCGACACCCCCACGCTGCTGCACTATGCATTCGATGCGGCCCCAGAGGCTGCATTGGGTGGAGGCGCAACCGAACGCCTCTACGCGGACATATGCAGCAAGATGCTCAATCGTTGGCCCGAACTGCAGCGAGACTCGGCAGCGGATGACAGGGCGCCTGCCCAGGACGACCCATAGCTACGCCGAACGAGTCACACCGGGAATGGCCTGCATCGATGGTCTGCCAGCCGTGGCAGTGAGCTGACTGCTGCCGCACGCCGAGGTTGGGTGGGCCGAATCGGCTTGGGCAGGGGGACGCGACACCGTCAGCTTGACCAGCTCAGAAATACACTGAGTTGACGGAGCCAGGAGGCACGATGGCCAAGAACGGCGGCAAAGGGAGCGGCCGGAACGGAGCCATCAGAGGCCGCAGTCAATTTCAGAATCCGAAGAACGGCAACTGGATCAAGCGCGACGCGTCCTCGGGCCGCTTCATGGCGATGAAGAGAGCCGGCGGCCCGTTCAAGGGCGTGCGACGCGAGGATTGACCGGCGCGATACAAGCCCCGGAGCTGGGCTCACGGGGCTTGCTGGTTGGTGGGATGTTGGCCAGTCGCGTCACCGCTGGTCAGCCCGGGCGAATTGTGACCGCTCCGTGAATCTCCACACGAAATTCGGCGAATCTCCACATTGGCCGAACCTGGGCAAAACCCCTGGTCAGAGGATGTTTTTGCGCCGCTCTGGAAAATGAAACTGGTGCAAATCGGCTCTCAGAAGGCCGTTTCGGAGCCGGAATCGGCGCGAAACGGCCGATTTTGAGGGTTCTGAGCGCTCTCGCGGCGACGAGGGTTATGAGTTGCTTCGCTGTTGCTGCTCAGATATCGCGGCCCACCCGCAGCACGGGCACACAACCTCACGCGAAGCTACGCCTAGCCGGGGTTACCTTGCGGACTCGGAGGTCGCATTGCGGATCGGTCGATCCGACAATGTCATGATCGGCCGCTCATCGCGTCCTGATAGTCCGCGTAGTCCTCAAGCTGCGCAATGCGTGCGAACGCTCTATCGAAGTGGTCGTGCATGGCGACGACATCAACGACTGCCTTCCCATACCCTTCGCTCTCTACGTGAGGCCGACTGGCATCCTCAAACCCGCCATCCTTCTTGCGGACGCTCGCGTATCGGAAGGACTCCCCGTTTGGATCAAGCTCGTGAAGCGACATCAGCACCTCGTGAGTGTCGTCAGGCAGTGAGTCCCAGCCCAGTTCGTCAAGCATCTTGTCGAGACGCTCCGCGAGCTTGTGCAGACTGTGGCCAGCCTTGAGCGCGAGCCAGTCGTCCAGAGCCTCGCTCTGGAGCTTCGGATCGTTCCGCCCAGACTTGCGAAGCCGAGCTGCCGTCGCCCTTATGGTGTCCTTGAGCACGAGTTCCAGCGCATGCCTGCTGTTGTAGACGAGCGGCACGAACAACAGATCACTCGGGCCATCTTGTTCCCAGTGTTCTGCCATCAGTCTCGCTGAATCCGTGAAGCCCATCGCCAGTTCGCGATCGGTGAGATGCCACATGATCGCGTTGCGACGGAACGACACATCAGGTGCGGCGGGATCGAACAACTCCATGTCAGTCCTCCATACCGTTCGCCCAGCAGAATCGCGCAGCATACGGATTCCACTCCGAGTCGCGGTCTCGTTGACTGGCACGTGCGATGAGGCGCTTCGCGTCGGGTCCAGGGGCTTCGCTCGACAGCCGCTCGCTGGCGGTTGCGGCCATCACTGCGAGTGCGGTTCGGAGCCGCTCCGGCGCCTGCACTTTGTTCATTGCTTCGCGGCTGGCCGTAACGAGCAAGTCCACCCAAGCAGCAAGCAGGCTCCCGTCCTTGTGGAGCGCCCACCGGTTGAGGTCGTCGATGACGCTGTCGTCGGGTTCGGACGAGGGCAACATGGCGCCGAGCATGAGACCGAGTCTTCCGCTCAACCGGAGGCAGCCGTCGGTGTGCGAGCGCAGCTTCCTCCCAATGCGGCAACCGATCGCGTACCACACCTCACACATCGTCCACGGGCATGAGATCGGCGCCAGCGCTGACCTGGAGCTTTGTGACCACTCAAGTATCGGCTCCACGTTCCTGCGGCGATCGCTCCACGTTTGGTTGACATGCGCTGGTGCTGCATGGGTGGATTCTTGAGTAGCGCTCTTGCGGCCAGCCGACACGCCTGTTGCGCAGCGCTGGGGTCCTGGCGAGACGCAATATGTGAACGTCCGGTATCGCCTAGGAGCCCGCTGAACATCACCATCCGGAGGTCAGGGCCGCTTAGGCATCGGTTGACGGATTGGTCGTTGCCGGCCATACGTTCGAGCATGATCGTGGCGAGCTGCTCGAACACAGCGAGCTCGGACTAGCGCGCTGAACGGTGCTACTGCTCGACGACGGCCGATTGGCGTGGGCAAGCCACCGCGAGAGAGGCGAGCCATAGATTCGCCGCATGACCTACCTACCTCTGTTCGCCTCCGTCGAGACCGGTGCGCTCGAAGGGCTCATCGACGAGTACCCCCTGAAGATCCTGCAGGCATGGTGGATTCGCTGGCCGCTCGGCACAGTCCTGCTCGTCTGGCTGTTCGGGAAGTTCCTCTACCGCGTCACCCGCTTCGTGACCGTCTCGATCAGCAGCGTCATGGTCTTTCTCAGAGACCCGGAGCGTCCCTTCCCAGCGCGGCTGGTTGAGAAAGAGCGGGACTACGCAGCTGCAGCAAAGTCTCACGAAGAGACATTGGAACTGTTTGGTACATGGCCGGAATCAACACGCCAAGACGTGTCCTTGTATTGGGGCGAGGTCGATGACGAGACCGACATGGGTCGGGCAGGCAGATACGCCGATCAGATCTTGGCCCGACCGCGTGCCTACGTCGGAGGCGGTTGGACCTCGACTCGTTGGTGGGCGGTCTGGTTCGCTCTCATGTCTGGCAAGGGCCAACACGCCCCGCTCATGTGTTACGCCCGGGAGTTTCTGAACGTCCTCGTCGGGATGCTCTGTGTCGCTTTGGTCACCACGGTGCTCGTACTCGCGTTGGTCGGGGTCATCTCGTTCTGGTGGCTGCTGGTGGCCATGACTGCCACAGTGCTGATCGTGTGGCGACGGCTGCGCCACCTGCGCAGGCGGCCGTATCAGACCGACGGTGAGACCTGAGTATCTCCCGACGACCCTCTCGGCGCTCTGTGCGGCTATGCAAGTGCTCCCGCAGAGCGCATGCAGGAGCGACGGGATAGTCAATTCCCTTGGCTCCGAGAGCGCTCGCACTACGTTCGATGCATGATCTTCGAGTTCGCGCTTTGGGTGTCCATCCTGGTCTTGCGGTACATGGTCCCCCTGTTTCTCGCGATCTGCACCGTCGTGCTCATACGAGGCCTCATGCGATGGCGAGTGCACGAAGAACGCCCACCTATTGTTCGCTTCCTTGTCGACGAATCGCGCGAGACGTTGGTTGTTCATCGCAAGCTGTGCTGGGCATCGCTCCTGGTCGTCCTGTCGGCGTTCGGAGTCACAGCGGGCCGCTGGCCTATGTGGGTCTTCATGGCAGTTACCGTTCTTGTCGCTGTCGGGATGTGGGGGACGTTCCGAGGTTCGCTCCGACGCAGCAACCCCGCCACGTAGTGCCTCGTGCTACATGAGGTGAATTTGTCCGTGTCGGCACGCATGGGAGGTCGCTGATCCCAGCTGTCGGTTCCGCGCGCCAGTATGGGCGGGTTGCCTTCTTGGCCTGATGGCATCACGACCGGTCTGCTCTCGTCACGCTGTGGGCGGCATGTCCAGTGTCGGCCGTGTTTGAGGCGTGTGACGACCCGGTGGATCGTCTGGCGGCGGGAACTCGGATTCGAGTTCCCGGTAAGAAGATGCAGAGGCAGGTCAGGATCCCCAGCTCAGGACTTTCGGTCGCGGACGAGTCGCAATCGCCGAAGGTTCCGTCTTGAGTTTGTGACTGTCGGACTTACGTTCGCGTGTCAGCTCCTGGGCGCAGCTTGGTGCGGGTTTGTCCTACGTACAGCATCAGGTCCGGGGGGCTGTGCTTGACCGTTCTGATGGCTCGGTCGATGTTGTCTGGGTCGATGGTCATGTCGCGGGTGTGGGTCGTGTCGGTCTCGTCGGTCAGGAGGCGTGGTGGTCCTCGTGGGGTTCGTCTCAGGGCGAGCCCGGCGGGTTCTTTGCATTGGAACAGTTGTGCCAGCAGCTGCCACAGAGGCACGGTCTCGAGCGCGACGGCTTCCTGGGTTGCGTGCGGCCGGTACATGAGCTGGCCTTGATGGAATTGGACTTTCGCGGTGCGGCTGCCTTTGCGGTCTTGCAGCTGTGACAGCAGTCTGCTCGCGCCGATGGCGACGGAGTGCTTCACGAAGTGCTCGATCGCAGGAGGGGCGACGTCGGTCTGGGTCCTGGTTTCCGAGCCGGCGGCCTGCCACTGGGACAGGTCCGGTATCACGTAGATGACGTCTGGGTGATTGAGTTCGCGGAAGCCTGCGTCGTGCGCGGCGACCAGATCCAGGTCGATCCTGATGTAGGAGTCGATGGATCCAGTTGAGGGCGGCTGGGCGTCCGCAGACGGGACCTGCTCGGGCGTGGTGGGCTTGACGATGAACCACTTGGCGAACGCGTCCGGCCAGCGGCTGATGCTGTTCGCGTCCTCGTGTGTGCAGATCCAAGTCTTGGGTCCCAAAGCAGTGAACAGCGCTTGGAGGGTCCACGTTTCGATGAGTCTTCGGGAGACGATGCGGGCCATGGTTCGGGTTCCTCGGCTCGCATCGTCGCGCGAATCGACGGCGCGTATTGCCCCGTCCTCGTCCGAGAGCGCGACTGGACCGAACCGCCGCTAGCGACAGCGAACGCTCTCAGCTCCCCCACGGCGAGCGTCCCTTCGCGGACCCGAGTCTCCTGCACCCCGGCGCTGTGCGCTTTTCGGGGTCCGCGCGCGATACCGAGATGAGTTGATTTTTCTGATTCATGCGCTGAGCCGCATAGACACTGAGGAGTTGCGCTTCGACCTGGCAATCGCGGCGCTCCCAGTGGGTGCACGTGATTAGTGCTCATAGGTAGCAGCCGCAGTGCCGGTCGCCATTTGGGCAAGCGACACCGCGGCTGCTGGTGAAGTACAGATGAGAACTTACCGACCCATCGTCGATGCGGTCCCGCAGACCGCCAGGTGCCACCACCGGGCCGCGCGCGGCTCCGAGGTGCCGCGGTGACCGGCATCGGCGCCGGCGGGGCCCAACGAGACATGGGCCGGCCGGCGACGGCAGCGGTCTCGGCTGACGATGCCTCCCGCGGCCGCGAGGCGAGCGGGAACATCCGGGCGTCGATCCCGCTGATCCTCGCCGAGCTGCGGAAGATCCACGGGCTGAGTCCCGCG
>MKWU01004644.1_pt1 | contig 15908 bp, 12 predicted proteins | sample 809101 | NCBI WGS metagenome assembly MKWU01 (sample SAMN05860141, study PRJNA318959) | sponge metagenome | host: Aplysina aerophoba | place: Slovenia: Piran, Adriatic Sea, Gulf of Piran | collected 2013-05-07 | reverse complement strand
GACGTCCACCCCTATCAGGGGTCGTCCATGATCGTGGTGCCCACCGACACCCCCGGTCTGGAAATCGTGCGGGACGTGCCCAACATGCACCACCCTTATCCGGGCCAGTTCGCCCGCCATCCCATGGGCCACTCCGAGGTGATCTACCGCGACGTGCGGGTGCCGGCCGAGAACCTGATCGGCAACCCCGGCGACGGCTTCGTGCTGGCCCAGAAGCGCCTGGGCCCCGGCCGCATCCACCACGCCATGCGCTGGATCGGCCAGTCGCAGCGGGCGCTGGACATGATGTGCGAGCGGGCCCTGTCCCGGTTCGCCCACGGCAGCCTGTTGGCCGAGAAGCAGATGGTGCAGGACTTCATCGCCGAGACCCGCATCGACATCGCCTCTGCCCGGCTGCTGTGCCTGCACGCCGCCTGGCACATGGACAAGCACGGGTCCTCAGCGTCCAGAACCGAGATCGCCATGATCAAGGTTTACGGCACCAAGATGCTGTACAACGCCATCGACCGCTCCATCCAAGTCCACGGCGCCCTGGGCTACTCCGCCGACATGCCCCTAGAGGAGATGTACCGCAACGCCCGGGCCTCCCGGCTGGTGGACGGGGCCGACGAGGTGCACAAAGTGTCCATCGCCCGCCGCACCCTCAAGGGGTACGCCGCGGTAGACGGCCACCCCTCCGAGCACATCCCCACCCGCAGAGCCGCCGCCCTCGACCGCTTCGCCGACATGCTCGACATCGAGGTCATGAACAGCTAGGAAAATCAGCTAGCCCGGTAGCCTTTGGGGATGTCTAAGCCGCTGGCGCTGAGTTTTCTCAAGTCGGCCAGCGATGCCCGCCAACTTCCGGAGTCCCGCTGCGAGGTGGCGCTGGTGGGGCGGTCGAATGTGGGCAAGTCTTCGCTGCTGAACTCGGTGGCCAACCGCAAGGGTCTGGCCCGCACGTCCAAGGCACCGGGGGCCACCCGGCTGATCAACATCTTCGAGTTGGAGGGCGAGCCCGGCCGCTGGCTGGTTGACCTCCCCGGCTACGGCTTTGCCAAGGCCCCCAAGGCGCAGCGGGTCGGATGGCAGAAGATGATGGATGGCTACCTTCTCGACCGGCCCACCCTGGTGGAGGTGCTCCTGCTGGTGGACGGCCTCATCGGCCCCACCCCGCTCGACCTCCAGACCGTGGAATGGTTGGCCCACCACGACGTACCCCTAAAACCGGTGGCCACCAAGGCCGACAAAGTGAGGGCATCCCGCCGGGGTGCCCGAAGAGCCGAGTTGGCCAAGGGCCTCGGCGTATCCCCCGGCGATGTGATCTGGACCAGCGCTACCAAGGGTCAGGGAATTCCCGAGCTCCGCGCCGAGATCAACACCGCCCTGCGGCTCAATCCCTGAGCGGAAACCCCACCGCGGCCTCCAACTCGACCAAGGCCTCGTCGGGATCAATCACCTTGATGGTGGTCATCCCCATGGCCCGAGCCGGCTTGAGATTCACCCCCAAGTCGTCCAAGAACACACACGCCAAGGGCTCGACGTCCAACGCCTCGCAGGCCATGGTGTAGAACGCCGGATCGGGCTTACGCACCCCCACCACCGACGACTCAATAACCACGTCGAACCACCCCATCACCTCGGCCATCTCCGCCGAACGCTCCGACGACGACATTGGCGAATAGTTGTTGGTCAACAGCCCCGTCTTAAGCCGCTCCGAGCACCGCCGCACCGCCTCAGCCACGGCGGGAAGCAGCTCGCCGCCCAGCCCATTGAGCACCGCCATCCCGTCCACCCGATACCCCAGCGCCGCCGCCTCCGCTTCGAACGCAGCCGCAAACTCCCCCAACCCAATCTCCCCCCGCTCCATCCGCGCCCAAGCATTGCTATCCGCATCAGTCGAATTGATCCGCCGAATCAACCCCTCCGGCAACCCGTTGGCCCGCTCATAAGCCGCAAACCCCTCCCAAGGCCCCGAAACAATCACCCCACCCATATCGAACAACACCGCCTCAACCACAAGATGAGGCTACCCAAGCAGCCAACCTCACCAGAGCGAGAAATCAGATACACCGCTATTGCCTCTTGACCCGGTAGTGTGGGACTCACGTGGTCCCAGGCAGTGGGGCCGAAAACATGAGGAGTCTCTGATGAGAATCTTGCCGGATGTTTCCCCCACCGATGAGCAGCTCAAGATCATCGGAGACGTAAAACCGGGGTTACGGATCATCAGAGGTGCCGCTGGGAGCGGAAAGACGACCACAGCTTTGCTGTGCCTGAGCCAGCTGGTGGTCGCTCGGCTCAGTCGGCGGCAACGCCTTGGGCACCAAGCACCGGTGCGGGTACTGGTGCTCACCTTCAACCGTACCCTTGAAGGCTATATCGCTGAACTCGCCCGTCGCTCCACACCGAGCAGCGACGCGCTTGACCTCACAATCAGTACCTTCGCCCGTTGGGCAAGAACCATGGTGGGCGATGTGAACATCGCAGGCCGCGATCAGGAATCGGCGATGCTTCGCCCACTCCTCCAATCCTTCGTCACCTCCCAACAGCATGACTTCTTCTCCGACGAAGTCGCATACGTCCTTGGCCGCTTCACACCCCAGAACCGCTCCGAATACCTCACCGTAGTGCGGCAAGGTCGAGGAGTCGCTCCCCGAGTCGACCGTCCAGTCAGAGAGAAACTTCTTCAAGACGTGCTCCCGGCTTACGAGGAAACCAAGGCCAAGCGTGGCCTCATCGACTGGAGCGACCTCGCCGTCTTGGCAGCAGACGCCCAGCCAGACCTCCGTTATGACGTGGTGATCGTCGACGAAACGCAGGACTTCTCCGCCAACCAGGTGCGAGCAATTACTCGCCACCTCCAAGACTCCCATAACGCCACCTTCATCATTGACGCCATCCAGCGCATCTACCCCCAGTACTTCACATGGCGCGAAGTAGGCATCACTGCTCGCCCTGAGATCATCCACACCCTCAAGGAGAACTACCGCAACACCCAAGCCATCGCCGCCTTTGCCCTTCCCCTTGTAGATGGGCTCCCAGTAGAAGATGACGGCACGTTGCCGGATTTCACCGCGTGCAACCGCTCGGGTATCAAACCTCTGATCGTCGCAGGCAAGTACAGCGCCCAACTTCAGACAATGCTGGATCGGCTCGCGAACATCACCGACTTCCACACGGAGTCCATCGCTTTGCTCCAACCTCGTGGCGGTGGTTGGTTCAAAGAAGCCCGGAACATCCTTCGTGCTCGTGGAATCCCTTACTGCGAATTGGCCCGCGAGAACGAGTGGCCCTCGGGTCCCGAGGTCGTCGCCCTCTGCACCATCCATTCAGCAAAGGGCCTCGAGTTCGACCACGTGCTGCTTCCGGGCCTCAGCCAACAAGTCACCCCGCACGGCCCCCAAGATGGCGATGCTGACCTCGAGCGATTGCGTCGTATGTTGGCAATGGCCATCGGACGCGCCCGCAAGTCGGTCATGATCGGCTACAAGCCGGGTGAGGAGTCCTCCCTGGTCGGATTGCTCGATCCTTCCACTTATGAGCTGGTCGAGGTGTAAGCACCATGGACTGGGCATCTGGAGCCACCCCTCAGACTGAGGCACAAGTACGACTAGCGCCGCGTTGCCCCGAGGTCGTCGAAGCCGCCATCGAGCGCGGCATTACCAGCATCGTCCATTTCACCCGAGCCCGTCCCGGACTGGTTGGAATATTGGCCCGCTCAGCCGTCATGGCCCGGCGCGACCTCCCAGAAGATGTCCGGCTCAGGCATGTGTATGAAGAAAACGCAGTTGACAGAAGCCGAGATCAGCCTTGGCATGGCTACGTCAATCTGTCCGTGACGACGATCAACAAGAGCTTCTTTCAGTTCTCTCAACGCGAACATCCACACGAAGAGTGGGTGATCCTTGAGTTCGGTCCAGAAATATTGGGCGATCCTGGCGTGGTTTTCTGCACAACCAATAATGCCTACGACGAGGTTGTGAATCGCTGCAAGGGGTTCCAAGGATTCGAACAGATGTTTGCCCCACGAGTCCCATGGGGCTACTACGGGAGTTTCAGAAATCGCTACGGGCGGGAGCCGAGTCAGACCACCGATCCGCAAGCAGAGATTCTCTACCCGTTCGCGCTCTCTCTCGACCATCTTCATACGATTACCGTGGGTGACGATGCTACCCATGACACAGTGGCTGGCATTCTGTTCAACCTCCGCCACAAGCTCCCCTGCAAGCCCGATATTGTCCAAGCACCGGAGGCTTTCTGATGACGATGACCAGCCAACCTTCCCAAGCACAGAGAGAACTCTTCTGCCCCCCCAACAGTTCCGGGGACGACCGGGCTGATCGAACCCGGAATTCCATGCTGTGGGCGGCCTACGGGGATGCGCTGGGATTCATCAGCGAGCTGACAGACGAGAAGGGCCTCAAACGCAGGACTAAGGGGGCTCCGCTCGACCGGCTCATGGACTGGAAGCGGCGGGTTGGCGGTCGTGGAGGTGTGGAAGTGCTGCTGCCTGCCGGATGCTGGTCCGACGACACCCAGCTTCGAATGGCGGTGAGCCGCTCGATCGGCAATCACGGGTTCGACGTAGAGACCTTTGCCCGCATAGAGCTTCCGGTGTGGCCGTCTTACGGCCTCGGAGGCGGACAGGCCTCCAAAGCCGCGGCCAAAAACCTCTCCGCGTCCGGTGCCTTATGGTGTGCCAACACCTTCCCCGGCTGGTGCGATGCCGGCGGTAACGGCGCCGCCATGCGAATCCAGCCTCATGTGTGGGCATCTCCCGACCTTGAAGGCAGCTATCTGCTCGACGTGATTACCGACAGCATCTGCACTCACGGACACCCCCGGGCCATCGTGGGAGCTTGCTTCCACGCCTCAACGCTGGCCCATTCTCTGCGAACCGGCGCCGCCCCAACCTTGGACGAATGCGGGGCCATCGCCGCGAACCTGGGCGATGCCCTTTCTCTCATCAAAAGCCATCAGAGTCTCGGCGGTATGTGGGTCGGTCTATGGGAGCGGGAGAGCGGCCAACAGTTCCACGAAATATGGCAGGACACCGTTGTCGAACTCTGCGACGCCATCGATCGAGCTGGCACCGCAGCCGATGCCGCCTCGTCACAAACCGACGCCTACCGAGTGGTCTCCGACCAGCTTGGCCTCACCGACAAGCGACAGCAGGGCAGCGGCATCCTCACAACCGTCGCTGCCGCGGTACTCGCCGCGCTCGCGGACAACCCATACGAGGCAAGCGCAATTGCAGCGAACGCGCTCGACACCGACACCGACACGATTGCCACAATGGCAGGTGCGCTGCTCGGTGCCTGTGATGCATCCGCGCAACCCCCCGAAGAACCCCTCGACAGCAACTATCTGCTGAGAGAGGCCGACCGACTCACCGCCATCTCCCAAGGCCACCAAGTTAACAACCACCAATACCCCGACACCCTCACCTGGGTCGCTCCCCAAACACAGGCCGACGCATTGGTAACCAACAACGGACGACTGACCGTGGAAGGTCTCGGCCCGGTAGAGGAATTGGACCCCGACCTGTCTTGGTCGCCCCGCAAAGACTTTGCCTGGCAATGGGTCCAAACCGACTTCGGCCAAACCCTGCTCATCAAGCGCCGCCCCGAACTCCGCTCCCGCAAAACCAGCAACACTCTGGAACCGCCGAACCCACCCCACCTTCCTTCCACCCCTCGCTCGCCGAAAGCTGCCAAGACCGCCAACAAAGAGTCTTGCCCTCCGAGTGACGCCCCACTGGATCGCGGACTGGACATCGACGCCGCAGTTAATCACGCCAAGAAGAACATCGACGACAACTACCAGCTCGGCTACACCCTCCGACGAACCGCCCGCGACGGATCCATCAAGGACCTCATTGCCCTCGTATCATCCCTCCGTGATCACCTGCGTCGTTGATCCACCTAGCTATTCATTGAGGATTCAAGTTCTCGGGATCGTTATAGAAGGCGTGCTCTACTAGCCGCCGCCATTAACGTGGGTGCATGATCAGTTTGGGCGTGCTGCGAGTGTTCGTGCTGATCCCTCGGGCCATCGTAGTCACGCTGGGGGAACTGTGGAGGTGGGTACGCCGCAAGGTCCAGCCCCAATTTGACCGCCACGGCAAGCTGCCACTGCTGTGGCTCATCCCGCTGGGGTTGATTGCCGGTTACGGGCTTGGCCTGTTCGTCGCCATCGGCGTGTTGCTGGTGGCCATGAACAGGGCGTGGAATTGGGTCTTCTATGGCCACGACTAGCGCCTGGAATCAACGCTTACGGAGCAAGAGGCTCCGCTGTCGGGGTCACATCGCAACTAAACCGGCTCGACCGACCCTGGCAGCACAACGAAGATTCAGACTATGTGCGGCGCTCAGCCGGTGGCATTTGCACCGTTCTCGATACTTGCTGTCGGAATATTGTCTGCCGCACGAAGACACTCATCTGATGATCTGGATTCCTATCAGATGACACCGTTGGCTCCTACACCACGCTCACAAATTGTCACGATCGAAGCCCGCGATTCGAACCGTCTACAAGACGCAGAATAAGTGCGCCAGCAACATGAACTACCAGCCATGCATCGGCGCGTGTGGTATGCGAACCTTGCCCATGAACGTCACCTTCTGAACCTCGGGTCGCAGTGATCCAACCAAGTAATCCCTTGTCGTGAGTGGCAAGAAGGTCTCTTCCAATGGCAATTGCACCTCGTTTTGCAAGAGCGGCCTGAGCATCGCCACAGCCCAGAGTCCGTAGAGTGACTTCAACAGCAGAAGCAGCATTGGTGACTGCATCATCATAGCGTTTTTCCCTTATGGAAGTTAAAGCATCCATGTAGTTCCGCTCCGCGTCCTCTAAACCAGAACGACCAGATAGCAGTGTTATCGTAGGAACGACGACCTCCACATGCATCTCTTGTTCGCCGCGTGGGATAACATTTCCCTCAACAAAATCATAGGATATCCTTCCGTCCTCCAAAACCACACCCAATTCATTAGAATACAGGTCCCGAGGATTCGCTACATGACCCCCCTGGTAATCAGGCACTATATCCCAGACTGCCTCCAACAAAGAGAAGACAACATCTTCTTTGCAGTCCTCAAGGAGGATCGCATTGAGTACTTCCATAAGCGGTGAAGAGGTACGAAGATCAAAGGCTTGAGATAAGTTGATGAAGCCAAATTGAAAACTGACCTCCCGCACAACATATGGCATTCGGTCATTTAGATAATATCGTCCTGCAAAATTCTTGATTATATGAGTGAACTGGACACGAACTGCTGAAGTCAGTTTCTCAGTCCAAAGACTCTGGCCAGTGACTTCAAGTTCAGTTAGATGACGGCGGTGTTTCCTGAGTCCAAAATATGGTCGACTCATTGCAATGCCCACTCCATGAGTTGCTGGCTAGATGTTATCTCTGAACTCTACGAAAATGATCTCTGGCCGGATAGATAGCATTCAAGTAGCTCAACTTCCAAGTGATTTATTTGGGCGGTTTACGTTGGGCTGGAGTTGGGGTGGGGAGGTCGGTGGCGGGGATGAGGGGGGAGTCGAGAATGTCGTCTAGGAGTTTGGCGGCGGTGGGTGTGACTTGGACGGTGTGATCGAGGATGGCAAGGAGGCGGAGAAGTTCGCCGGTCTGGGTCCAGTGGGTGGGGCGAATATCGTCCAAGGGGCTGGATTTTCTCCCTTTTCGGTTCTTCATGCGATAGCCCAGCCACGAACGGAGGACTTTGAGGCCGGAAACTTCGAATTCCCATACTTCGGCACTGACGGGTCCAAACACGCCGGTGCCGACGGTCAAGTGCTGGGATGTGGGTTTGAAATCAAACTGGTCGGGCATGCCTTCAACGGGGACGATTTCCTGGGCTGAGCCATTTGGCAGGTGGGATTCACCTGGCGGCGTGAAACGCTCGCCCCACGAGTGCCAGTAGAGGAGGCTGCGTCCAATTCCTACTGCTTGCTGGAACAGGTCTGGGCTAGTGGTAACTGGAAGATGAACGGGGCTGGCTCCCTCGGCCAACTCTTCGGCAAAGCGTGTGCTGAACGCTGCGGTGCCGCCGAGCGCGTACACGTAGGCCAGCAAGTCTTCGGGGGTGACCTGGATTCCAAGCAACTGGCTCAGGGTTTCGAGCAGACCAGCGGTGATGTTTGCATCCTGACCGCTGCTGTCACGATAGAGAGGCATCATGCTTCTATCGCCGTATGAACCTCTAAAGCAAGCCATGTCAGGGACATAAGGCGTAACCACCAAGACCGGCCCATTCCCCAGCGGCATTGTGCTCGTAATTGTTGTCAAATGGACCTGCCCAGGCCCGCGGGCTCGCCACAGGTCCTGTCTTGGATAATCCGCCACGCGACTATCGGCAACCATCCACTGCCGATCAAAACTCCTAAAGCCATACCACTCAATGCCTTCAGGATTGCCGTCACGATCCAACACCTCGATCGACGTCAAACGGCCTTGTCCACCCAGAAGTGGAATTGGGGTGCTTGTCGTCTTCAGATCGCGGGTCTCCTTCAGCATCTCACCACGTTGCCGGGGAACAGATGTGACTAACTCATTCCAGCGATGATTGAGGACCGCCTTTGTCTCTGCCACTGGCCATGATCGCTTGATCTGGCATCCTGAGAAAGTCAATGGGAAGAAGTCAGTAATTTGGGGCCAGTCGTAATACGGAGTATTCCTGCGGGGGGTAAAGATATTCAAGCCCTCACCGATCACTTCGTCGGATACGTCGTCAGTGGACAGATCGTCGAGCACGGCAAGCTTGTCTGCTCGGGTACCTGCAAGGCGGTGATAGCGGACAGTACAGTTATCGGTACGATCCGAAGTAGTTCGGACACCTATGGCGATACTCACAGGAGTCTGGATGTCGAAGACATTTTCGTCCTTAAGAGCACCGCGACCATCTCCGCCGAGGTGGACGATCCACAACTCATCAAACGCCTGCCTCAGCAAATGGCGGACTCCGCCCATAGACACGCCGTCGAGGTACGACGATGCGGTAATGAAGGCGACTACGCCGGGCCCTTCGGGTAGCCGGGTAGCCTGCCAGGCGGCCCAGCACCAGAAGTAGACATAATCGTTGTAGACATTCTTGAGGTGGACCCCAAGCCCAGCATCTCTCATGGGCTTGGTCACCGCGTTTAGCAGCGGGTCGATGCCGGGCACACCGTGACGGGCTACGCCTCCTTTGCGCTTGCCTACTGCTCCGACTTCCTTCTCTTCGCGGTCGTAGGGCGGGTTACCGATGACGACAGAGAACCGTTCATGTTCTTTCAGCTCGGCGGCGCGCTCGCCTTCTTCGGCTACGGGATTGCTCATGGTTTGGAGCTGGCCTTGCCGGGGGGTGTGATCCAGGGCGTCGGTAAGCAGTACCTTCGGATCGCCGTCGTCTACGCCTTCGCTGTGCAATTCCAGGGCGACCTTGAGGTGGGCGATGGCGTAGGGGCCGAGCATCAGTTCGAAGGCGTGCATCTGGGGCAGGACGTGGTCGCGCAGGTGCTTCGCCCACTCTTCCCGAGCACCACCCGCTCCCAGGAACGACCGCTTGGCTTGGCGGAGATAGGCCACCAGGAATGTGCCGGTACCGGTGGCGGGATCGACCATCGACACGAACGGGCGGTCGGGGTCTAGGCCGTCGGGTACGTCAAAGCCATTGCGGTCGGCTACCTCCTGCCAGGTGGTGGGATCGGCAATGCCCATCGGCAAGCCGAAGCGGGAGCGCAGCACTTCATCAGTGGCTCGCACGATGAAGTCCACGACCGGCTGGGGCGTGTAAAAAGCTCCAGCATCGGCTCGCATCTTGGCGTCGTACTTCTTGAGGAACTCCTCGTAGAAGTGGATGACAGGGTCGCCGCCCTTGGCAGTGGCACCGAACTGGTCGAGAATCGACTCCACGTTGGTGTCACGCAGGTCAGCCACAAGCTGGTTGATGCCGCTCCCGGCCAGGTCGAGGGCGGCGGCCTCGTCGTGTACCTGCTCGAAGAAGGCGGCCAAGAAGGGGTTCGCCAGTGGCACCGCCGAGAAGATCGGCGACGACCCGAATCCCTCGGGGTCGGTGATCCGGCTGGTGAGCGTTCCGTACACCAGGGTTTGGGCACACATGTCGGCGAACTTGGGGCCATCCACATCTGCCACAAGCTGGGCCCGCACTTCATTCATCAAGGTGGTGAACGGGCCGGCCTGCTTGTGGGGTCGTTCGTGAGGTTGGTAGGCGGCCGTCCTTGCTGTTGGGTTGGTTCGTGAGCCTGCTCGCGGGCCAGCACGGCCTCGATCTGGTCCCGGAGATCTGAAGCCGTGCGGGCCATGCGGTCGGCCAGCCGGGCGGCGTCGCCGATGGCCTGGCCGGGCATCAATTTGAAGGCACCCCGCCAGTCGCGGCGCCACTGGTCGGCATCATTTGTCTCAGTCGGCCACACGAGCGATGGCATCAGCTCCTCGGCCAATCGGGTCAAGTGCGGATGGGGCGACTGGGCCGGTCGCCAGGCCAGAGACCGGACTTTGGGGAGGCGGTTGCCGTCGTCGAAGAAGGCCACGAAGTGCATCTCGACCGCGGGGTCGCTGCCGGTGAACACGATGAAGAGCAAATCGTCCAGCGCCCAAGACGGGCGGGTGCCGTTGCCCACGCGGCGCTGGCGGGTGACCAGCGCATGGAGCAGCCGCCGAAGCTGAGTGATGGGCAGGCGCGGCCCTTCGAACTGCACCAGGAACACACCCCAGGGCTGGTCGGCGGTGAGCGGGCGCATCTGCTGGAGTCTCACGACGTCGCGGAGTTTGTCGGCGGGGACGCCCAGCTCGGCGGGGTCCCAGTCGTAAGTGAGGTCGTCGAGGCTCTCGTCCTCCAAGTCGGCCCCCTCTAGAGGCCAGCCCAGCTCGTCGCGCAAATACACCGACACTTGGGCGAATGTGCGGATGTCACGCAGAGCATCGATTCGACGCTGGAGCTCTGTGGGCATCAATTCAGCTCCATCCAGCACATCAATTTGGGCTTGGGGGCATCCAGGGGGACGTTTACTTGCTTGAGGTACGTGTCTCGGACATGGCCGAGCACCAGTTTGCGTGCATCGGTCAAGGTCGGCTTATCGGTGACACATCGGCGAGGGGTGTTGGGCTTGGAGCGGACGCACTCGATGATCTCACCGGGCGACTCCAAGACCCTCTCTTGGTCGAGGTCCCAGAGGTACCACCTTGTCGGACCTGCTTCCAGGGTGAATATCTGCTGTTCTGTGTCGAGAGCAGGCAGCCCGTAGCAGAAGAACACCCCACGGGCACCTTTGCTGAGCTTCTTGCGGCCTGAGAACACCGACCCAGGAAATTCGTCCAGCCGCTCGGCCAACTCTGGGTGCTCCTTAACCAAGGTCTGGTACTCCAGATGCATGTCCTCAACCGCGGTGCGGGCGCCCTCGTAGGAGGCGTTGAACTCTTTCAGCGCCTCATAGTCGTCCTCAGGGGTGAGGAGCTTGCGCCCCTCGATGCCCATCGTCTTCGAGATCAGAAGGGTCTTGTGGGTCACTCGCTCATACAAGGTGAGCATCTTCTTGAGATCGTCGGGGGGCAGGAAGTTCCAGAACAACACTTGTTCTCGCTCACCGGCTAGCTCTGGATGGTCCGCCACCATGCGGTCTTCGACCTCTGGGTTCATGCGCCGGTCTACACGGCCGATGCGCTGCATGAGCCGCACGGGATTCCAGTGGATGTCGTAGTTGACGAGCCGGCTGGCGTCTTGGAGGTTGAGGCCTTCCGACAACACATCAGTAGAGATCAGCACCCTGATCTCTCTATCGCCGTTGGCAGCCAGTTCAGTCGAGCTGCTGGCGTTGTAATAGGGGGCGAACCGGCGGATGATGTCGGCCCGATTCACCGTCGATCCACCGTCAATCTGCTCCACGCCGTCGATGCCCGCCTCCTTTAGATAAAGGGCGACATAGCGGGCAGTGTCGGCAAACTCGGTGAATACCAACACTTTGCGGTCGGCCAGGTCCTTGCTGCGCAGCAATCGTGTGAGCTTCTTGAGCTTGTCGTCTTGTGCCGGGGTGAACCGATTGGTGAGATCGAGGAACTGGGAAATCTGGTCGAGATCGAGGTAGACCTCGCTCAGGATCTCAGTCACGTCGTATTCGTCGCGGGAGAGCCGACTCTCGGCCGCAGCGTCGAGCAGCTCTTGGGGGATGACATCCTCATCGGCATCGGCTTCGTCGTCTTCATCATTGAAAGGCAGGCCAAGCTGGTTTTCGGGGTGGTAGCCGATGACGGAGGCATGTTGGCGCTTCCAGCGGTCGTAGCGCTTCTTCTCCGACTCGGTCTCGCTGTGAATCTCGACAAAGGCGAGCAGCTTTCGCATGAGAAGATCGAGCGACTTCTCGAATGCGTACACCGAGCTCTCAAACCGCTTAAGGAACATGGTGCGAATGAGGCCGACAACCTGCTTTTGGCGATTTTCCTCAAAGGCGTCGATGCTGTCGTCGGGGCCGATGTAGTAGGCCAGCGGATAATAGATGGCCAGGGAGAAGAGCGGGTTCTTCTTCTCGAAAGCTCTCTCGAATAGGTCTAGCACCTCACCGTAGGAAGACCGGATGGAGTACTCGGCCACCTTGGGAGGGCGGCGCTCGGGAAACGCCGATGACTCCCCTCGCTCCTGGATCTGGCTGGCCTTCGCATAGGCCCGGCTTCGCTGCACTACCAGCGCTCCGAAAATCTCGTTGCTCGAAAGTGCCTCGCTGGCCTCGGGGGTGAATCCCTCGAAGAGCGTGACTTCCTCTCCACCCAGCTGCTCCTTGAGCCGACGTTCCATGACGTTGAAGCGTCCTGTGAGGCTGTGGACACCAAGGGTCTGGGAGAAATAAGCGTCGTCGCGCTGGGTGAACAACTCGACCATGTGGCGGAAGTCAGCCAGGCGGTTGTTGACCGGCGTGGCGGTGAGCATGAACACCTGCTTGGGACGCGCCGAGCTTTCAAGCAGGTCGTAGAGACGCCAGTAGCGGGAGCGGAGATCGGGTTCATCTGGGGTTTCGGGGCGACGACCTTGGCGGCCGGGGTTGCGGAAGTGGTGAGCCTCATCGATGACCACTGCATCGGCCAGCTCCGAGATGCGTTCGAACCGCTCGGGAAAATCGCCGGTGCGGTTTAAGTCGGTGTGGCTGAACACGGTGAGGTTGGAGAAATCTGCCCCACCCCCGAATCCGCCGATGTGCGACAGCCAACGGCGGAGGTGGGGTTCCCAGACCCCTTCCTTGGCGGCTTTGGGGGCGAAGATCACCACCCTCTTGTTCTCGTGTAGCACCAGCCGCTCCACCAGCATCAACCCAACGAAGGTCTTGCCCAGGCCGACGCCGTCGCAGAGGAAAGCTCCTCCGTATTGGCGGGCGATCTTCATCAACGACCAGTAGGCCTCCCGCTGGTACTGGTCGAGGTGGGGGAACATCCGCGAGTGGGACTCATCCCACTCGCCGGCGGTTAGCTCGCGGCCCCGGAAGAACTCGTGGAGGGCTTTGGCGTAGACATCGAAGGGGGTGAACTCGGCGGTATGGCGGGTGATGGTCCGCAGCACATCCTCGGTGACCTCTTCGGCTTGTTCCCAGTGGATGTCGAACCAGTCCTGGAGCTCGGCCACCTCCCGGCCGCTCTGGATTTGAATGTTCAGCTCGATATTCTTGGTGAGCCCGGCCCCGGTGAAGTTGCTGGAGCCGACCAGCGCCTTCGCTCCGATCACATCGAGCTTGGCGTGGGTGATGTAGGCCTTGGCGTGGAACTTGTCCTGCTTGTACACCCGGCACTCGATCTTGCCCTCCTTCAAGGCTTCGACCACTGCCTCTACGCCTTCAAGGAAAGGGTTGTCGTCTTTCTCGGTTTCCAGGCTGTCGTCCAGCCGCCCGACCCGGCGCTTGATCGCCTCGGCGAAGGCATTGCGGGTCTTCAGCGATACCTCGTCGCCCATGAGGATGCGGATCTTGTCGAGCTGCTGCCACCTGCCATCGAGGGCCAGCAGAGCCCCGATCTCGAAAAACCCCGTGGCGATGTCGAACGTGTCGGCGATTTCAGTCCACTGCTGGAGGTATTGCAGCCCGGTCCACCCCGACACACTGTTGTCAACAATGAACAGCTCCCCACCGCCCCTATCGCTCACGCCAGCAACCTACCCCGTAGCAGTGACAGTTTTGGAAACAATCCGTTGACTCTCTGACTAGCTATCCTCAGAATCCAGGTTCATTGATGATTCCTCAGCCCGGCGGTGGGTATTTCGCCTATGGACGGGTCCCTGAGGCATGAGATTCTCAGGCTCGCTATAGAAGGCGTGCTCTTCTTCCGGGGTCACCACGCAACTCTAGTGCAGACAACGGGTGAGGAGTCTTGGAAGAGGTGACGACATCGTCGGCTCGCTGGTGGACAGGAGTGTGGACAACATTCTGGACAATCAGGTGGACAAATTAGAGGGCTGTTAGTACGGTTCAGGCGATGAAGGCCTACTCCGAGTCCCATCCTTGGATCACGTTCAGCGCCTCAGATGTCAAAGATCTGCCGCCGCGAACATGGATGCTCCTGGGTGAGGCTAGGGCGATCTGCGAGCAGATCACTAGCACTCCGCTAAAGCCCGGTGTAGTCGAGCACCTCAATGAGGTTGCTCTGATCAAAGGTGCCCTAGCCACTACAGCTATCGAAGGCAACACCCTCAACGAGGAGCAGGTCGCTGGCATCTATCGCGGTGAGTACACCGCACCCCCATCGCGGGAATACCAAGAACGAGAAGTGCGCAACGTGTTGGATGCCCTCACCAAGATCGATGCGGAGGCAACAAGCGGATCGCTCGCACCCGTCACCGCCGAGCTCATCTGCGACTACAACTTCCAGGTTCTCAATACGACCGAGCACGCGCCCGACGCCATACCGGGTGAACTTAGGGACCACTCTGTCATGGCGGGCAACTACCGCGGGGCACCAGCCCAGGATTGTCCATACCTGATCCGCCAATTGGCCGAGTGGCTAGAGAGTGACATGTTCCACTCTGACGATCCTGACACCGCCTTTGCGCTCACCGTCATCCAAGCGATCTACGCTCACCTCTACATTGCCTGGATACATCCGTTTGGAGACGGCAATGGGCGCACCGCCCGGTTGCTGGAATTCATGCTCTTGGCCCGGTCAGGACAGCTACCCCTGTTGGCCGCACACCTACTGTCCAATCACTACAACCTCACCCGCGACCGGTACTACCGGGAATTGGAAGCCGCCAGCAAGACAAGCTCAACGCACGGCTTCCTCGCGTACGCCGCTCAGGGATTCGTAGACGGGCTACGAGAACAAATCGGCTTCGTACGCGTACAGCAGCTGACCGTCTCTTGGGCCAATTACGTAAATGAGGCAATGGATCACTTCCCCACTAGCCAAGCCAGCAATCGTCAACGTGCCTTGGTCTTAGCCATGCCGTACGACGAGGCCATAGCCCGGGGGGATCTGGCAGCCCTCAACCCAGGGCTAGCGGCGCTCTATGCCAAAGCCGGACCCAGAACTCTAAGTCGGGATCTCAACCGATTGGCTAGTGCAGGATTAATCCTCCGGGAGGGACGAAGCTGGAAGGCAAACATCGATGTCATGTTCACATTCATGCCTCCTGCTGCTTCGCCCTGATCGACTAGCAACACCCTCGCCGGCGGACGGCGGCGGGGGTTAGGTCGGATGCTTTGGGGACGCCGATTAGGGCGAGGGTGCGGGTTAGGTCTTCGGTGAATTGGTCTAGGAGGTGGTCGACGCCGGGTTCGCCGGCGGCGGCTAGGGCGTAGAGGTAGGGGCGGCCGAACATCACGGCATCGGCGCCGAGGGCGAGGGCCATGGCGATGTGGCTGCCCCGGCGGACGCCGCCGTCGCAGATGATGTCGAGGGTGCCGCCCACTGCGTCGGCCACCTGGGGGACGAGCTCCAGGATGGGGGG
>MKWU01004643.1_pt1 | contig 15910 bp, 20 predicted proteins | sample 809101 | NCBI WGS metagenome assembly MKWU01 (sample SAMN05860141, study PRJNA318959) | sponge metagenome | host: Aplysina aerophoba | place: Slovenia: Piran, Adriatic Sea, Gulf of Piran | collected 2013-05-07 | reverse complement strand
CGTCGGCTACCTCCACGGCTGCCTCCGCTCCCGTACCCCCTACGACGAGGTCACCGCCTGGGCGCACCGCCACGACCGCGAGCAGCTCGCCGCTTGACCTCTTAGCACCATGGGGTGTCTCTCCCCCCGCCGGGGGGCGAGGGGATCAGAGGCCTGGGTGAGGGTCGGGCGGGCTCCTCAATGGCTGGTCGCACACCGCGCCCCCCTCCCCCTCGCCCTCTCCCCCCGCCTGGGGGGCGAGGGGATCAGAGGTGGGGCGCGAGGGTCGGGTCGTGGGCGGGCGCTACGGGACCAGCATCGCGCGCGAGATCTGGGTCTGGGTCTCGTTCCACTCGGCCCTGGCGAACGCCTCGTTGGCCTCGTCGAGGGGGTAGAAGTCCGACACGATCTTCTCGTACGGGATCTCGGCCTGCTTCTTGACCAGCGTCTCCATCATCACCGGCAGCAGCTCCGGCCGGTACATCGAGGAGCCGATGATGCGCTTTCCTCGAAGGATCGTCGACGGGTCGAGCTCGACCGTGCGGCCCGGCACGATGTCGCCGATCTCCATGAACGTGCCGCCGTTGGTGAGGTAGTCGAGCCCCTCGACGAGTAGCTCGGCGCGGCCGACGAGCTCCATCACGATGTTCGCGCCTCGGCCCTCGGTGAGGTCGAAGATGTGGTCGCGGCGCGTCCTCTGGGTGTTGAACTCCTCGATGTTGATGGTGTGGTCGGCGCCGAACTCCTCGGCGAGCTCGAGCCGGTTGGCGAGGCGGTCGAGCACGATCACCTTGTTCGCGCCCATGTCCTTCGCCAGCGCCGTCGCGTTGAGCCCGAGGCCGCCCGCGCCCTGGATCACGACGTAGTCGCCCGGCGTGCAGCCCGCGCGGAGCAGGCCCTCGGTGACGGTGCCCATCGCGCAGTTGACCCAGCCGAGCACGGAGTCCGGCAGCTCGTCGGGGACCTTGTAGACGGGGTGGCTGGCGGGGATCCAGAAGTAGTCGGCGTAGGTGCCGGTGAAGTACGGGAACTCACCGGCGATGCGCGCGCCGATGCCGGTCTGGCGGTTGGAGCACCAGTTCTTCTCGCCGCGCCCGCAGTGGTAGCAGGCGTTGCAGGGCATGATCGCGGCGTACATCAGGCGGTCGCCCTCGTGGATGGGGCGGCCGAGCGAGTCGGTGGTGCGTCCCGCGCCGAGGGCGTGGACGACGCCTGCGCCCTCGTGGCCCATGTTGCGGCCGGAGGGCGGGATCTGGACCTTGCGCTGGTCGCCGCGCCAAGCGTGGAGGTCGGAGCCGCAGATGCCGGCCTGGGTGATGCGCAGCAGGATGCCGCCCGGCTCGGGGTCGGGGACGGGGTACTCCTCGATCTCAAACGGCAGACCGTGGTCCTTGAAGACGACGACGCGTCCAGTGCTCATGGTGTCCCTCCATGTGGTCTCGCGGCTTCATCGGCATGATAGCCACGCCCAGGCCGCATTGTCGGCGCCCGATCGCCGCGACGGATGCGCCGGTCGGTCAGCCGATGTCGGCAGCCAGCTCAAGCAGCTTCCGCACGGTCTTCCAGTTCCGCATCGTGCTGACCGTCAAGAGTCGGGAATCGAAGTAGGCGTTCGTGAGCTTGCTGCGCGCGAGGCCGTTCGGGCAGTGGAGATAGATCTCACTGCCTCTCACGGCGTACTCGTCGGGTGGCGAGCGGTCCGGGTCGAGTGCTTCGACGTGCTCAGCGTGGGGCGCGTCGGCCAGGAAGACGACGTGCAGCCTGTCCGTCTCGGCTCCGGCCTCCAGGAATGGATTCGCCTCCACGATCGCCTCGAGGTCCGGGGCCCGGCGGATGACGACCGGCACCTCGTAACCGAAGCGATCCCGGATCGACGCGCCGATCCGGGACGGGATGTCTTCGGCAAGCGTCTGGTCTGCTCCGAAGACCACGTTGCCACTCTGTATGTAGGTCCGCACGTCGTCGCAGCCCGCATCGACGAACATCGCGGCGAGGTCCTTCATCGGCAGCCGGTTCTTGCCGCCGACGTTGATCCCGCGCAGCAGCGCGATGTTGACGTCCGGTGCTCTGCTCGCGCTGTCTGGCATGTCGGGATCCGTTCCCTGTACATCGAGGTCTCGTGGGTTCGGGCGGTGGGCAGGCAGATCCTACTCGACACACCGGAGCCGGACCGAATCGTCCTGCTGTCGTCCACACGCCCATCCCCGGCTGGCCCAAACGCCCCCCGCCTCGTAGCGTGGCGACGATGCAACTCGCGCTGATCGCGGTGGCTGGTGCGACCGGGGCGCTGCTGCGCTACGGGGTCGGCCGCGCCGTGCAGCCCGAGACGTTCCCGGCCGCCACGCTCACCGTGAACGTCACCGGCTCCTTCGCCATCGGCTTCCTCGCCACCTTCCTTGCCGAGCGCACGGGCATGCCGGCCGAGCTGCGCACCGCGCTGCTCGTCGGCCTGCTCGGGTCGTACACGACGTTCTCGACGTTCAGCCTGGAGACGCTGCGGCTCGCGCAGGACGGCGAGTGGACCTACGCGGCGCTCAACATCGTGCTGAGCGTGACGGGGGCACTCGCGGCGGTTTGGGTGGGACAGACGCTCGCGCGACAGTAGCCCGCGACGCAGCACGGCACCGCCAGGCTTGCACCTCGCCGAGCCCGAACCTTGCAGTTGGCCGACTTGCAACCTTGCAATCGGCTGGTTCGAAGTTCAGCCGATGGTCGGAAGCGGGGCCGCGCCGGCGTCAGTCGGCGTCGGAGCCGTCACCGATCTCGTTGACCATGACGATGTCGCCCTGCTGGCGGTAGCCGAGCGAGTGGAGCAGCGCCATGCCGCCCTCGTTCTCCTCGTTCACCATCACGTAGACGATGCGGTTGCCCTCGGTCGCGAGGTGCGCCTGCGCCTCTTCGAACAGCGCCTTCGCGACGCCGCGGCGGCGGCGGCCGGGCACGACGGCGACGTGGTAGACGTAGGCGCGCCAGCCGTCAAAGGTGCCGACGATCGCGCCGACGAGCGCGCCCTCTTCCTCGGCCACGAGCACGATAGCGCCCGGGCTGGTGATGAGCGTGTCCCACTCGTGCTCGTCGACGGTGTCGAGGCGCGACTCGTCCCACAGCGCCTGGATGCGCTCGTGGTCGTGGAGCGTGGCGCGGCGGAACTCGAGCCGCGTCGCGATCCGCGCCTCAACGTGGATGAGGGGCAGGCCGAAGCGCTCGGCGGCGTCGCCGTGGACGTTCATGCGCAGCCAGCGGGAAATGCCTTCCGGCAGCGTGCAGAGGATGATCGTGTCATAGGCGTCCGGGTGCTCGGTCAGTTCATCCTCGATGGCGAGGAGCGGAGCAGCGTCGCCGACGGCCGTGCGGGCCACCTCGATGCCGGCGGCGCCGAGCAGCCGCTTCGCCTGCTCGGCGCGGCCGCGCGTGACGGCGTCGAACGGCCCGCCGCGGATGTGCGAGGGCAGGAGGGCGGGGAGCAGGAGCGAGAACGTGGAGTCCGGCTCGGCGCGCGCAAGCTGCGAGGCTCGCGCGACGAGGTCGGGGCTCGTCACGGTCTGGTCGGCCACGATCAGGTAGCGGGGCATGCGCCCACCTTCCACGTTATGCACAGAGCGTACCGCATGGCCGCCGCGACCGCGCGTGGGGTACGTCGGTCCGAGGGGGCTACGGCGCAGCCTCGACGCGCTCGATGCCCATCGAGACGCGGATCTTGGCGTTGATCGCGCCGTCGGTGGTGTCGCGCAGTTCGACATCCGCGACGGCGACGCGCCCGCCGCGGCGCAGCAGGCGGGCCTCGGCGACGGTGTGCTCGCCGCGCGCCGAGGTGAGGTAGGACACGCTCACCTCGTGCGTCACGCCGAGCACTTCGTTCGGGTTGAGTTGGCTGGTGAGGCACAGTTGCGCGGCGGCCTCGCCGAGCGAGGCCACGACGCCGCCGTTGAGCGAGTCGCGCACACCGCGGAGCGGCACCCGGTCGCGGTCGACGCCAATGCGCGCGTAGCCCTCCTCGATCGCCTCGACCGCGATGCCGAACATCGCGTACAGAGGTTGTCGCTCCCAGTACGCGGCGACCGCCTCGAGCGGCTCGGCAGGCCAGCGAGGTTCGGGTGGCACGGCGCTCACCACCTGCCGGTGTCCGGTGTGCCACCGGGCGGCACCGGGCGCAGCGACATCGTGGTCAGAGCGGTCGCCGCGAGCTCGCCGTCCGGGGTGCGGGCCTCCATCTGGAGGTGCGCCGCGAAGTCCGACCACTGGATGACGCGCGCGTCGACCGTGCATACGTCGGGTGGCGGACCGATGAAAGAGAAGTGCAACTCCGCAGAGCCGTTCGACACCTGTGTGTCGTCGAGGCGCGCGCGCACGGCCGAGATGGCCGCGATGTCAGCGGCGGTGACGATCGCGCTGCGCAGCAGCAGGTCGTCGGCGCCCTCGGGCCGCTCGACGATGAAGCGGGCGTAGCCGGACTCGATGTGGTCGCCACGCAGCCCGAGGTTGCGGTGCTCGGGCTTCTCCCAGTTGCTGCGCCACTCCTGCAGGTCGGGTACGGGCACGCGCCCTCCTCGGTGCGTGTGATCGCGACGGCGCGCATCGTACCAGCCGGGCGGGCCGAGGACTCCCGGGCGGTGTAGATTCGGCGCATGCGCACCACGAACCTCGCAACCACCGCGGCGGCCTCATGAGCCTCGCCGACGGCATCCGCGCCCGCCGCTCGATCCGCGGCCTCGACGGGCCGCCGCTGACGGCCGAGGAGGTCGAAGCGCTGGTCGAACTCGCCCTGCTCGCGCCCGCGCCGCACCACACGCGGCCGTGGCGGTTCGCCGAGGTCACGCCCGCGCGGCGGGCGACGCTCGCCGAGGCGATGGGCGAGGTGTGGAGCGCGGACATGACCCGCGACGGCGTCCCGGAGGTGCAGCAGGCGCGCGCCCTCGAACGCTCCCGCAGACGCGTGGAGGGCGCCCCGACGCTGCTGCTCGGCTGCATCGTCGGCGACGGCCTCGCCTCGTACCCCGACGAGCGGCGCGACCGCGCAGAGTGGACGATGGCGGCGCACTCGTTCGGCGCGGCGCTGCAGAACCTGCTGCTGGAAGCGAGCGCTCGCGGCCTCGGCGCGTACTGGATGGCGGCGCCGCTCTACGCACAGGACGCGGTGTGCGACGCGCTCGAGCTGCCCGAGGGCTGGCGTCCGCAGGCGCTCGTCGCCCTCGGTCGACCGCGTGCGGACTACGAGCCGTTCGACCGGCCCTCGCCGGACGTCGGCGGCAGCCTCGTGCGCCGCTGACACGTCGAAGCGGCGTGCGGCGTTGACGCGAGGCCGGGCCTGCCCGACGCTGCGTGCGCTCGACGGGAGGCGACATGGCGCGGCTCGGCATGGTCCTGCACCACGGCATCGAGGGTGGCACGGCGCTCGCCGGCCGCGCGCGGCTCGCCGAGTGGAGCGGCTACGACTCGCTGTGGGTGACGGAGCGCTACTTCCAGGAGGAGACCTTCTCCCTCCTCGGCTTCCTCGCTGCCGCGACCCAGCGCATCGAGCTCGGCGTCGGCGTCGTGAACCCGTACACGCGGCACCCCGGCCTCACGGCGATGGCCGCGGCGACCGCCGACCGGCTCTCGGGCGGACGGCTCCTGCTCGGCCTCGGGCGCAGCGATCCCGGGATGATCGAGGGCACGTTCGGCATCCCCTACGCCCGCCCGCGCGAGACGCTCGCCGAGGCTGTCGACGTGATCCGTCGGCTGCTCGCGGGCGAGACGGTGGACGAACCCGAGGGCCGTTCCTCGCTGCGTAACACGCGACTGGCCGTCACGCCCATGCGGCCGCCGCCCATCTATCTCGCCGCCATCGGCCCTCGCGCGTTGCGCCTGGCGGGCGCCGTCGCCGACGGCGTCTTGCTCAACGCCTACGTCCCGGCGGAGTACGTGCGCTACGCGGTGTCCGAGGTGCGCGCCGGCGCCGAGGAGGCGGGCCGTGAGCCCGAAGCGGTCGACATCGCCTGCATGCTCGTCGTGCGGCTCACTGACGACGTGGCGTCGATGCTGCCGCAGCTGCGCGCACGCCTCGCCGGCATCATGGCCGAGCCCTACGTGGGCGAGCTGATGGTCGACCGCGGCGGCGTCGACCTCGGAGACCTCGACGCGCTCCGCGCCGCAGACGCCGCCGGCGACCGCGAAGCGGGCGCGCTGCTCGTGAGTGACGAGGTGGCCGAAGCGTGCACGCTCGTCGGCGATGCGGGGCGCATCAGCGAGCGTGTCGAGGAGTATGTCGAGGCGGGCGTCGACCACGCGCTGCTGCTGCCACGCCTCCCGGACTTCGAGCGCGTCGCCGAGGCGCTCGCGCCGTAGCTCAGTCGGTCCAGGGGTCGATCAGTTCGATGCCCGTACCCTCGAAGCCCCCAGCGTCGCGCGTCGCAACGGACGCGCCGAGCGAGCGTGCTATAGCGGCGATCTGTGCGTCGAACGGGGCGATTGGACGACCGGCGGTCCGCCGCTCGGCGGCAATGGTCGCGTACGCCTGGGCAGCGAAGCTGTCGAACGGGAGCGCCCGCCCTGCGAACTCGCCTCCGATGAAGTTGTCGAGGGCGACCGCCAACTCATTGCGCCGACGCCCCTCCGGCAGAATCGCGACCCCGTAGCGCAGTTCGGCTTCGGTGACCGCGCTCAGGAACACGTCGCCCGGCGGTTGTGCGCCGAGCCACTCCAGGACACGGGCATCCGGCACCGGCCGCGCCAGTTCAGATACGACGTTCGTGTCGAGGATGATCAATCGAGGCGCGATCAATCGAATCGAGGGGGTTCACGCATCGGTTCGCGGGGCGGGATCTGTAGTTCGTCCGGTTCGACATAGCCGATGGCTGCGAACCTGGCGCGGATCCTGCGGACGAGCTCTTCGCCGGTCTCTGGCGTCTGTGCGAGCGCTACGCGCAGGATCTCGCGCGCCTCCTGCTCCATCGAGTGGCCGCGCTCAGCCGCGCGCACGCGCAGACGCTGCTTCAGTTCCTCGTCGAGGTTGCGGATGGTGATACTGGCCACGGCGCGCCCCTCCCCACGTTCGTGATTGCATTGCAATCACTGAGGAGAGTATAGCAGCGGCGCGCGCAGGGGTGAGGCCTGGCTACCCCATCTCTGCCACCCCGACGGGACAGCTCAGGCCGGTGCCGCCGAGGCCGCAGTAGCCGTTTGGCACCTTCGCCAGGTACTGCTGATGGTAGTCCTCGGCGTAGTAGAACTCCGGCGCGTCGATAATCTCGGTCGTGATCGGGCCGTAGCGGTTGCCGCTCAGCACCTGCTGGAACATGTCGCGCGTGCGCTCGGCCGCCTCGAACTGCTCAGGCGAGTAGCAGTAGATGCCGGAGCGGTACTGCGTGCCGGTGTCCGCGCCCTGGCGCATGCCCTGCGTCGGGTCGTGGTTCTCCCAGAAGAGCTTCAGCATCTCATCATAGCTGATCTGCGAGGGGTCGAAGACCGCCAGCACGACCTCGTTGTGGCCGGTGCGGCCGCTGCAGACCTCCTCGTACGTCGGGTTTGGTGTGTAGCCGGCCGCGTAGCCGACGGCCGTGGTGTACACGCCGCGCGCCTGCCAGAAGACGCGTTCCGCGCCCCAGAAGCAGCCCATGCCGAACAGCGCCATCTCCATCCCCTCGGGGAAGGGCGGCTCGAGCGGGTTGCCGTTCACGAAGTGCATCTCGGGCACCGGGATCCGCGCCTCGCGGCCTTGCAGTGCCTCCTCGGGTGAGGGCATCTCAATCTGCTTCTGGTAGAACCACACCATCTCAGGACTCCTTACGGCCGCCCGGCCCGGCGGGAGCAGACGGGGGTACGGCGGCCCATCCATGGTACGCCTTTCGGGGCCCCTGCTGTTGTCCGCGAGATCGCCGTAAACTACGCTATCCACGCCCCGGCAGGGGCGTTCGAGGCGCCGTCGACGCGCGGAGTCGCGGCCCTCCGGACAGGCGCCGAGGTAGCTCAGTTGGTAGAGCACACGACTGAAAATCGTGGTGTCGGCAGTTCGACTCTGCCCCTCGGCACCAACCACTTTGATCGGACGGTGACATGTCAGTGATCGTCGTCGCAGGTGAGCCGGGCGCGGGAGCGACCACCGTGGCCGTCGGCCTCGCGCACCGCATCGCGCACTCCGGCCGCACCGTGCGTGTCGCGCGCCTCGATGGCGACGACCGCAGCGCCGCCGACGGCGCCACGCTGGGCATGCTGGACTTCGCGGACGTGGTCGACGCCGCAAGCGTCGCAGCCTCCGACGACGCAGTGACGGTCGTCGAGGCGCCCGCGGGCGCCGACTCGGTCGCCATCGCCGCGCAGTACGACGCGCGGCTCGTCACGGTGGCCCGCGAGGGCTCCGACGCGCCCGAGGGCAGTGCACTGCACCTCACCACGCACGCGGCGGGCCGCGGGCCGCTGCGGATCCCCGAGGACCGCGTGCTTGCGGCTCCGATGGTCGGGCAGCTGGTCGAGGCGAGCCGGGCGCGCGTGATTGTGCGATCCACCGAGGGCGACGCGGCCATCTGCCAGCACATCGTCGTCGGTCCCATCGCACCCGTCTGGGGCGACGACTACTTCGGGCGCTACCCGAACAGCGCGATCGTCACGCGCGGCGAGAAGGTCGACGTGGCGCTTTCGGCGATGCGCACGGACCCGGTGTGCCTGATCCTCAGCGGCGGCTCCGAGCCGAGCCCGTACCTGCTGGACCGCGTCGCCGCATCGCGCGGCACAACGCTGCTCGTCGCTCCCGAAGGCACGGTCGAGACCGTGCGCGACATCGAGGGCAGCTTCGGCAGCTCACCGTTCGGCCACGAGTCGAAGGTCGAGCGCATCGGCGAGTTGATGGCGGCGGCCGTCGACGACGACGCGCTCGCGACCCTGCTCGGGGGATAGGCGTCCGGCCCGCTACGGCGCGGGCTCGAGCGGCGCGAGCGACAGCAGCAGCTTCTTCACACCCTGCCCCTCGAACGCGACGGTGACCCGCTGGTCGCCGCGCTCGACCTCGCACGAGACGACGACGCCGACGCCGAAGTGCGTGTGCTGCACGCGGTCGCCGGGGGAGTAACGCGGTTCGTCCACCTCGCCGCCGTCGTCGCCGGGGTCGCTGCTCTCCCAGCCCTCGGCCTGCCGCGCCGCATAGGCCGCGCGGCGCTCGCGAGCGGTCTCGGCGGGGCGGGAGCCCTGCGTGGTGCGGGCTCGCGCCGTCTCCTCGGTCGGGAGGTCGTCGAGGAACCGCGAGGCGATCGCGCCGGAGTAGCGGCCCTGCCGCATGCGCCGTCGTGCGTGTGTCAGGTACAGGCGCTCGCGCGCTCGCGTCATGCCGACGTAGCACACGCGGCGCTCCTCCTCCATCTGCGCCGGGTCGTCCAGTGACAGCGAGTGCGGCAGCAGGCCCTCCTCCATGCCGGGCATGAAGACCACGGGGAACTCGAGGCCCTTCGCAGCGTGCAGCGTCGTGAGGGTCACCGCGTCCGGCGCCTCAGCCGACGGGTCGTCGACGTCGGCGACGAGCGCGACCTCCTCGAGGAACGACGCGAGCGAAGCCGTGGGGTCCAGGTCCTGGTACTGCGAGGCAACATTGACCAGCTCTTGCACGTTCTCCCAGCGCACCTCGGCATGGTCCTCGTCGTTGCGTTCCAGGTACTGCTGGTAGCGCGTCTCCGCGAGCACGGTCTCGAGCAGCGTCGCGACCGGCTGCTCCTCGCTCGCTGCGGTGAGGCGGTCGACGAGCGCGACGAAGTCGCGCAGCGCGAGGCGGATGTCGCCGCGCAGCGCTGGCAGCGCCGGGTCGTCGTCTCCACGCGCGACGCGCGCTGCGACCGCGAGGAGCGGCAGCTCGAGATCCTCGGCCGCCGCGCGCAGGCGCTCCATGCTGCGGTCGCCGATGCCACGGCCCGGGACATTGACGATGCGACGGAACGCGACGGCGTCCGCGTGGTTGCGGATCAGCCGCAGGTAGGCCAGCAGGTCCCGCACCTCGCGGCGGTCGTAGAAGCGCGTGCCGCCCACGATGCGGTAGCGGATGCCCTGCTGGATGCACGCTTCCTCGATGGCGCGCGACTGGGCGTTCGTGCGGTACATCACGGCGAAGTCGGCGAACTCGCGGTGCTGTTCCCGCATCTGGCGCCCGATCTCGAGCGCGACGAAGTGCCCCTCCTCGTCGGCGTCGAAGAGCTCCTCGACGACGACGGGCTCGCCGTCCGGGTTGCTGGTCCAGAGCGAGCGCTCGCGGCGGTCCTTCGCTTCCGAGATCACCGCGTGGGCGGAGCGCAGGATGCGGCCGGTGGAGCGGTAGTTCTGCTCCAGGAGGATGACCTGTGCGTCCGGGAAGTCGTGCTCGAAGTGGAGCAGGTTGCGCAGGTCGGCTGCGCGCCACGAGTAGATCGACTGGTCCGGGTCACCCACGGCGGTGATGTTGCCGTGCACCTCGGCCAGCAGCCCGGAGAGCTGGTACTGCGTGAGGTTCGTGTCCTGGAACTCGTCGATGAGGACGTGGCGGTAGCGGTCACCGTAGCGCTCGCGGACGTTGGGATGCTCTTCGAACAGCCGCAACGCCTCGCCGAGCAGGTCGTCGAAGTCGAGCGCGCCGTAGTCGCGCAGCCTGGCCTGGTACTGCTCGAAGACCCGCCCGACGATCTCCTCGAAGTACGACCCGGCGTCGCGCAGCGTCGCCGAGGCGTCGCGGCGCTCGTTCTTGGCACGCGAGATGGCGGAGAGCACCGCGCGCGGCGTCCACCGCTTCGGGTCGATGTTCAGCACCTCGAGGGCCTCCCGCACGACCGCCATCTGGTCGTCGGTCGCGTAGATCGCGTAGTCCGAGGGGATACCGATCGCCTCGCCGTCGCGGCGCAGCACGCGCGCGCAGAACGAGTGGAAGGTGCCCACCGAGACGTCGAGCCCATCGGTGCCGAGGAGATCCTCGACGCGTTCGCGCATCTCGTTGGCGGCCTTGTTGGTGAAGGTCACAGCCAGCACGCGCCACGGTGCGACATCGCGTTCGCGCACCAGGTAGGCGATGCGGTGCGCGATGACGCGCGTCTTGCCCGAGCCGGGGCCGGCGAGGATCAGCAGCGCCCCGTCGGGCACCTCGACGGCGCGCCGCTGCGCGTCGTTCAGCCCTTGCAGTACGTCAGGCGTGGCGGCCATGGGCGTCCGGCGGTGCGGGGAGCACGGCGGGACGGCTTCGGCGACCGTCCCGATGGCTCATGGTACGCTGACTCGCGAGCTCCCCCAACCGACGAGCTCCCCCAAGCGAACTGCGAGGCGGACGTGGACCTTCCGTTCGGCTGGCCCGGCGGGGACTGGCAGGCTACCGCCAGGATTGTCGGCCTCATCGTTGGCTCGTACGTCTTCCTGATCTGGATTGCCTCCGTGCTGTGGGCGTACCGCGACATCCGCGGTCGCACGCGCGACATCGCCTCGCAGGTGATAGCGATGTCGCTGATCGTGCTGCTGCCGCTGGTCGGCGTCCCCGCGTACCTCATCGCGCGTCCCCGCGAGACGCTGCGTGAGGCGTACGACCGCCAGCTCGAGCAGGAAGCGATCCTCTCCGACCTGCACGCCGTACCCACGTGCCCCGAGTGCCGGCGACCGGTCGACGGGGACTGGGCGATCTGCGCCTTCTGTAGCCACGAGTTGAAGCAGCCCTGCCCGTCCTGTACCCGGCTGCTGCAGAACGCCTGGCGGCACTGCCCGTACTGCTCCGCCGCCCGCCAGCGCGCCGGCGAGGACCAGGCCGAGCGCACCGGCGCCGACTCCATGGACGCCGAGGCGGAGCGGGCGCCCGTGGTGGGTGATGCGCCGGAGCGCGCTCGCCCCTCGCGTTCCAGCGAGACCGTGCCGATTCCCGCTCGGCCCGGCAGCGCCCGCTCCGAAGGGCGTTCACGCTAGTCGCTCCCGTACCGCCGGGAGGTACGTGATAGCAGGAGGCGGCCCACCGGGCCGCCTCGCTGGTTTGCATGACCGCTGATGGTGGTCAGCGCCGGAGCAGCCGCCTCAGGCGCCGGACGAGCCCACGCACCAGGAGCGCAGCGTTCAGGATGTCGTGCCCGAACGTGCGCCCCTCCCCTCGCATTTGCGCGCGTTCGCTCACGCGATCGGCCTCGGCGTTCGCGTGCTGGTCCGACATGGGACCGATGGGTCCGAGCGTCATCGTCGCTCTCCCGTCCGCGCCGCGCGACCTAGCCGAGCGCCTCCTCGAGCATCGTGCGGAACTCGCTCACCGAGGCGTGTCGCCAGTTCGGCGCGAGCTTCCAGGTCTCCTCGTTGTAGCGGGCGCGCGCCTCGTCGAACTGCGGGGTGCCACGCTCGACGCCGCTGAGGATGTCGCGCAGGCCTTCCATCTCGTCGTTGGCGAGCACGGGCCGCTCGATCCAGTGGCCGAGGTAGTTGTGGTCGCGGTCGTAGAAGACGATGGTCGGGATCGACTCGAACTCACCCTGGTTCAGGAACTCGGACATGATGTCCTTGTTCTTGTCGCGGAAGAAGATGCGCAGCTCCATGCCGGTCTGCTCGGAGACCTTGGCGATGACGGGGATGCCGCGCCACACGTCCGGGCACCAGTCCTCGCCCAGGCACAGCGCCTTCACGCCGCGCTCCTCGACCATCTGCTTGATCGCCGCGATGTCGTCGGCGTCGGGGTCGAACTCGTCGTAGTGACGCAGGAACTCGGTCTTGCGCACCTCGATGGCGCCCATCCACTCCTCGAACGTCTGCATGCCCTCGGCGAAGCGCTGGGGGGTGACCACGGAGGTCTCACTGGCCATTGATCAGGTCCTCTCTGCCGGGCTCCGCGCGTTGCGCGGCGCGTGCTGTTACTGCTGGGGCGCAGTGTACCACCCCCCGGTATCCACCTCGTTACGACGCGCCGTCGATCGAGGCCTCGGCGGTCGTCTCGGCGATGAATCGCGCGGTCCGCTCGCGCAGCGCGCTCTCCGCGTCCACGTCCTCCGCCCGGGCCCAGGCGGCGGCCGCCCAGAGCAGAGCGCCGAGGCGCTCATCACGCTCGGCGGCGCCCGCGCCCGCGAGCGCCTCGATGGCGGTGGCGAGCGCGGGGAGGGCGGCGCCCGTCGACGGCGTCTCGCCAAGTCCGGCACGCGCGGCGCGGCCCAGCACGGACTGCGCGCGCTGGAGGGCGGGCAGGGCGAGGGGGAGCGAGGCGAACGGCGAGTCGTCCTCACCGCTCTTGCCGGCCTCGGCGCGCTCGGCGGCCTTGATCGCGTCCCAGCGCGTCCACTGCTCCTCGGCCGTCGAGCCGCGCTCGGCGTCGCCGAAGACGTGCGGGTGGCGGCGCACCATCTTGCGGACGATCGTCTCCGCGACGTCGTCGAGGGTGAACGCGCCGCTCGCCTGCGCGACGACGGCGTGGAAGAAGACCTGGAGCAGGATGTCGCCCAGCTCTTCGCGCAGCCCATCGAGGTCGCCGCGGTCGATCGCCTCGATGGCCTCGTACGACTCCTCGATGAGGTAGCTGCGCAGGGACTCGTGCGTCTGGTCGTAGTCCCAGGGGCAGCCGTCGGGGCTGTAGAGCCGCTCCATGATCCCTCGCAGCCCCTCCAGCGAGCGAGCGTCCTGTTCCGGCGCGAGTGGTGCGACGAGCCAGGCGTCGGCCGCGCCGGCGGGGTCGAGGGCGTCTGTCGTCGTCTCCGTGACGCCGTTCGGAGTGAGCGACATCACGCCGTGCCGGGGCGGGTAGCGCTCGGCGATGACGGGCGCGGCCGGTTCTCGCTGCTGCGCCAGGACGAGGAGTGGGCGCTGCGCATCCACGCGCGGATGCGCGGGGTCGAACGCCTGCACCTCGCTGGGCGCGAGGCCGAAGGCCTCGATGACGGTGTCGAGGGAGGGGCGAGGCTCGCCGGGAGCGGTCACGCGGCACACCTCGTCGTCGGGCTCCCGGCCATGCCCGGCAGTATACTCGGCGGGTGCTGATACTCCGTTACGCCGCGACCCTGCTGTTCTTCGTCGCGGTGCCCGTCTTCCTCGTGCTGACATTCGTCCGCATCGCCGCGGTGGAGCCGGCCGTGCACGAATTCGGCTTCTCACGGCACGACTCCGTGGGACGGACGGGCATCGACCGCGCCCAGCTCGATGGGGCGGCGCGCGAGATCATCCGCTACTTCCGCAACGACGATGAGCTGCTGGCCATCCGCGTGACCGTGGACGGCGAGGAGCAGGCGCTGTTCACCGAGCGCGAGATCCTCCACATGAAGGACGTGAAGGCGCTCATGGCCCTCACGTTCCGCGTACACGAGGCCGCCTTCGTGTACGTCGTGGGCTACGTCATCGCCGTGCTGGCCTGGAACCGCGAGCGGCCCATCGACGAGCTGGCGAGGCGCCTGCGCGTGGCCGGGATCGTGACCGTCGCGGTGCTGGGCGTGGCGGCGTCGGCAGTGGTGGTCGGGTTCGACTCCCTGTTCCGCCAGTTCCACCTGCTGTCCTTCGCGAACGACTTCTGGCAACTCGACCCGAGGCGCGATCACCTCGTGCAGATGTACCCGCAGGGGTTCTGGTTCGATGTCACGTTGGCCGTGGGGCTGTTCGCCGCCGCGTGTGGCGCGCTGCTGTGGCTCGCCGGATTCGGCTACGAGTGGTACGCGGCGCGCACGCAACCGGCGCTCGCGGTGGGCGAAGCGCCGGTGGTGGATTCCGATAGCGGAGCTGAAGCGCGCGGCTAGGCGACCCGCCCAAGCGGCCTACGGGTCGTGGAACCACTCCTCGGTGGTCATCCGGTCCGGGTCGGGCTGCTGCTGGATGCGCGCGTACTCGGCGGCCACGCCGGGGTCGTAGGCGCCGCGGTCGTCGCGCTGGGCGCCCGAGGGGACCGCGAACCGCGAGGGCAGCCGGCGCTCCGTCGCCATCGAGCCGCACGCGGGGCACGCGCGCACGTCGTCCATGGTGCGCATCGACCGGAGCTGGTCGTACTCGTGCTCGCAGTCGTTGCAGCGGTACTCGTAGATGGGCATGGTCGGCCTCCGTGCGGCTCCGGGGTGTGCCGCTAGAAGTCGTCGAACTCGAAGTCGTCGGGGAGCCCGGCCTCGTCGAAGTCGTCGTCGAGCGGCGGACCGGCGTCCGCGCTGTTGTAACTGCCGACGTAGGCGAAGCTCATGCTGACCTTGCGCTCGGTCTTGATCGAGTCGCAGGTCGGGCAGGCGCGCGTCTCGTCCATGGCGGACATCGAGCGGCGTTCCTCGTACTCGGCCTTGCACGCCTCCTCGAGGCAGCGGTACTCGTAGATCGGCACGGTGTCTCCTCCCGGTCCCGCGTTCGCGGGGAGTGTACCTGAGCTAGTCGAGGTAGTCCTTGAGCTTCCGCGAGCGCGTGGGGTGGCGCAGCTTGCGCAGCGCCTTCGCCTCGATCTGACGGATGCGCTCACGCGTCACGTTGAACTCGCGACCGACCTCCTCGAGGGTCCTCGAACGGCCGTCGCCGAGCCCGAAGCGCAGCTCCAGCACCTTGCGCTCGCGCGGCGTGAGCGAGGACAGCACGTCGATCACCTGCTCCTTGAGCAGCTGATGCGACGCCGCGTCGGCCGGGGCGAGCGCGGACTCGTCGGGCAGGAAGTCGCCGAGGTGGGAGTCCTCCTCCTCGCCGATCGGCGTCTCCAGCGAGACGGGTTCCTGCGAGACCTTCATGATCTCGCGCACGCGCTCCGGCGGCAGCTCCAGCTCGCGCCCGATCTCCTCGGAGGTCGGCTCGCGGCCGTACTCCTGCACGAGGCGACGCGAGACGCGGACGAGCTTGTTGATCGTCTCGACCATGTGCACGGGGATGCGGATCGTCCGTGCCTGGTCGGCGATGGCGCGGGTGATGGCCTGGCGGATCCACCACGTTGCGTACGTCGAGAACTTGTAGCCCTTGCGGTAGTCGAACTTCTCGACGGCGCGGATGAGGCCGATGTTGCCTTCCTGGATGAGGTCCAGCAGCGACATGCCACGGCCGATGTACTTCTTCGCGACCG
>MKWU01004642.1_pt1 | contig 15911 bp, 11 predicted proteins | sample 809101 | NCBI WGS metagenome assembly MKWU01 (sample SAMN05860141, study PRJNA318959) | sponge metagenome | host: Aplysina aerophoba | place: Slovenia: Piran, Adriatic Sea, Gulf of Piran | collected 2013-05-07 | reverse complement strand
GGGACAACGTGACGATGGACGTGGAACTGATTTCGCCGATTGCCATGGACGAAGGCCTGCGCTTTGCCATCCGTGAGGGTGGCCGCACCGTCGGCGCCGGCGTCGTCGCCGAAATCGTCGACTAGAGGAACGATCATCCAAGGAGTGTAGCTCAACTGGTAGAGCACCGGTCTCCAAAACCGGGGGTTGCGGGTTCGAGTCCTGCCACTCCTGCCATCGACGGGCTCCTTGATTGAAGAGCGGGGAAACAGCGGATCAGCTCATGGCGAAAGTGTCACCGGCCGAATTTGTCAGACAGGTCCGGGCCGAGGCCATCAGGAAGGTGACCTGGCCGACAACCAGGGAAGCAGGGATCACCACGCTCACGGTGTTCGCGATGATCGTGCTCGTGGCGATCTTCTTTTTCCTGGTCGATCTTGTCTTTGCCGAGGGGATCCAGATCATCCTCGGGCTGGGGAGGCAGGGGTTTTGACCCATCGCTGGTACATCGTCCATTGCTACTCGGGCTTCGAGAAGAAGGTCGAGAATGCGATCAGGGAGCGCGCCGAGGCGAGTGGCATGGCGGAGCAGATCTGCCAGGTCCTGGTTCCCTCGGAGAAGGTCATGGAGATGCGCGGCGGCAAGCAGATCTCGACCGACCGCAAGTTCTTCCCCGGGTACGTTCTCGTGCACATGGAGCTGACGGATGCCACCTGGCACCTGGTGAAGGACACGCCGAAGGTCAGCGGTTTCCTGGGGGCCGGCAACCGGCCCAGGCCAATTCCCGATTCCGAGGCGGCGCGCATCATCAGCCAGGTGCAGGAAGGGGTCGAGCGGCCGCGGCCATCCATCACTTTCGAGATTGGCGAGAGCGTGCGCGTGGCTGACGGACCGTTCACGTCCTTCAACGGCACGGTCCAGGATATCGACGAGAACCGGGCACGCCTCAAGGTCGCCGTGCTGATCTTCGGCCGTCCCACGCCCGTCGAACTTGAGTACACCCAGGTCGAGAAGACCTGAGAAGTCCACCAGGGGATGGAAATCGCAAGACAATGGCCAAGAAGATCGCAGGCATGATCAAGCTCACGGTTCCTGCGGGAGCGGCAAATCCGTCGCCTCCCATCGGTCCGGCGCTCGGTCAGCGCGGCCTCAACATCATGGAGTTCTGCAAGGCCTTCAATGCGGCCACGCAGAATGTCGAGCAGGGCACTCCGGTGCCGACGGTGATTACGGCCTATGCGGACCGTTCCTTCACTTTTGTCACAAGGACACCGCCGGCGGCGTGGTACATCAGGAAGGCGGCCGGCCTCGAAAAGGGCGAGGCCTTGCCTGGCCGCGCCATTGCGGGATCGGTGACCATGGAGCAGGTGCGCGAAATCGCCGAGGCGAAGATGACGGACCTCAACGCCAACGGTATCGAGGCGGCATCCCGGATCATCGCCGGAACGGCGCGATCCATGGGTGTCGAGGTGGTGGAGTAGGAGCATGGCAGGACACGGCAAGAAACTCGACGCGGCCTATGCAACCGTCGATCGCGAACGCGATTATGCTCTCGAGGAGGCGATACAGGCACTCAAGGACACAGCCTTCGCCAGGTTTGACGAGACCGTCGAACTGGCGCTCAATCTCAACGTCGATCCGCGCCATGCCGACCAGATGGTGCGCGGTGTGGTCAGCCTGCCGCACGGTACCGGGCGCGTGGTCAGGGTCGCCGTGTTCGCCCGCGATGCCAAGGCTGACGAGGCCCGAGAAGCCGGTGCCGACAAGGTCGGTGCGGAGGATCTCGCCCAGAGCATCCAGGAAGGTGACCTCGGGTTCGACCGTTGCATCGCCACACCCGACATGATGCCCGTCGTCGGCCGACTGGGAAAGATTCTCGGGCCGCGCGGCCTCATGCCCAACCCGAAACTGGGCACTGTCACCATGGATGTTGCCAGCGCTGTGGCCGCCGCGAAGGCCGGCCAGGTGGAGTACCGTGTGGAACGGGCGGGCATCATCCACGCCGGTGTCGGAAAGGTGTCGTTTCCGGTCGAGAAGATTGCCGAGAACACCCGGGCGCTGGTGGATGCCGTGGCGAAGGCACGGCCCCAGGCTATCAAGGGAACCTACATGAAACGGGCGACACTCAGCACCACCATGGGGCCGGGTGTCCACGTTGCCACGCGAAGCCTCGTGGCCGCCTGACGGCCCCGGGACCAAGGGACGGCTCAGGCCGTCCTGCGGCATGCTCCGGCGTGCCGCAACACTGTCCGAGACTGCCGGTACCCGATGGCGGGTTCAATGGCGATACCGCCGGCATGAGACGGGAGACCAGCCGGTTCCGGCATTCCGGAACCAGGAGGGGATTCCGGGGCAGGACACCAACGTCCCCTCCTCCCTTGAACCGGGGGAGGCGGACAACCAGTGAACCGGATCGACGGGCTTCGGCCCGGCGTTTCGATCTGATGGAGGAGTCCTTTGGAACGTTCAAGGAAGGAAGAGATCGTCAGTGAACTCGAAGGTGCGCTTGGCGCTGCCGAGATCGTCATCGTCGCGCGTCACGAGGGTCTCACGGTTGCCGAGGCGACCGAGCTTCGGCGTTCGGTACGCGATGCCGGCGCCAGCTTCCGGGTGGTCAAGAACCGGTTGGTTCTGCGCGCCCTGGAGCATGCCGGTATGGAGGCGATCGCCCAGATGTTCCATGGGCCTTCCGCCATTGCCACGGCAACGGATCCCGTGGCCGGTGCCAAGGTCACCGTCGACTATGCGAAGAAGAACAGCAAGCTGGTCATTGTCGGTGGAACCATGGACGGCCGTCCGCTCGACGCGGACGGGGTCCGGACAATTGCCCAGCTGCCGTCGCTCGATGAACTGCGTGCCAGACTGATCATGCTGATCAACACGCCGGCAACGAGGGTTGCAGGAATTCTGCAGGAACCGGGGAGCCGCATTGCCCGGCTGCTCGATTCCCGGCAAACGGCGGAATGATCCGGTTCGGCCACAACCGAAACACCCCAACTGGAGTTATGGAAGACCATGAGCAAGATTGAACAACTCGTCGAGGACCTGTCGTCGCTGACCGTCATCGAGGCGGCGGAGCTGTCGAAGCTGCTCGAGGAAAAATGGGGCGTGAGTGCCGCCCAGCCGGTTGCTGTCGCGGCAACACCCGGAGCCACGGGAGACGTGGCGGCCGAAGTCGAGGAGCAGACGGAATTCGACGTCGTCCTCACCGGCTTTGGCACGAGCAAGATTCCTGTCATCAAGGAGGTCCGGGCGATCACGGATCTCGGCCTCAAGGAAGCCAAAGCGCTCGTCGAGGATGCGCCGAAGGCAGTCAAGGAAGGTGTTTCCAAGGACGAGGCCGAAGCGTTGCAGAAACGTCTCGAGGACGCCGGCGCGACCGTCGAGGTCAAGTAGGTCGACACGTGTTTCCGCCATCAGGGGTCCGCCCCTTGTGGCGTTCCCGTTTCCTTGCCGGCAGGGGCGCATGGTTCCTGCCGGCCAAGGAGCGGGCGTTGACGCAAATTCCGAGACTGATCGATTGCAGGGACTGACACCATGGAAAAGCACATGAACAGGCGTTCCGCCACGCGGCGCAACTTCGGGCGAATTCCGCCGGTGATCGACATGCCCAACCTGATCGATGTGCAACGCATCTCCTATGACCATTTCCTGCAGCGCGACGCCGCGGCGGACGAGATCCTCGACGAGGGACTCGAGGGCGTGTTCCGCTCGGTTTTCCCGATAAGCGATGTTTCCGACCGCGCCGATCTCGAGTTCGTGCGCTACCAGATCGAACCGCCCAAGCACACGGAGATGGAGTGCCTGGCGCGGGATCTGACCTACGCCGCGCCCTTGCGGGTGAAGCTGCGCCTGGTTCTCTATGACGTCGACCGCGACATCGGCAAGAGGGAGGTCCGCAACGTCAAGGAGCAGGATGTCTACATGGGTGACATTCCACTCATGACGGACAAGGGCACCTTCATCGTCAATGGCACCGAGCGCGTGGTGGTCTCGCAGATGCACCGGTCGCCGGGCGTCTTCTTCGATCACGACAAGGGCAAGACCCACGCCTCGGGCAAGTTCCTGTTCGCCGCCCGTGTGATCCCCTATCGCGGCTCCTGGCTGGAGTTCGAGTTCGACGCCAAGGACATCGTTCACGTACGCATCGACCGCCGCCGCAAACTGCCGGCGACGACCATGCTCTTTGCTCTGGGCTACACAGCCGAGGACATTCTGGAGACGTTCTACGACACGGTGCCGTTCGTGCGCATCCACCAGGAGTGGGCGCTGTCCCTCGATGACGCTGACCGGGCCGGTGGAGTTCTTGGGCACGATGTCATCGACCTTGCGAAGGGGCGTGTTGTGGCTGCAGCCGGTTCGACCCTGCCGAAGAGGGGAAGGTCCTCGAAGAATCTTGCCAGCCATGTCAGGGATGACGCCCTTGTAGGGCGCTGCCTTGCCCAGGATGTCATCGATCCGGAAACGGGCCTGGTTGTTGTCGACTCCGGGACGGTCCTGACCCGCCGCGATCTTTCCGCCCTGGGATCCGTTGAGGTCGACGAGGTCACGATGTTCGGTGGTGACTCGCCGACCGTTGCCCTGCGTTCAAGCGAGCACAGGAAGTGGTTCGTCCTCTTCGATGTCGCCGGAGCGACCGGGGACGTGCTGGCCCACGACCTCTTTGACGTCCGATCCGGCAATGTTGCCGCCCCGGCTGGGACGCGGGTCACGGACGCCTGGCGTGACGAGATCCTCACCAGTGCCGACGGACGGCCCCTCGGCGTCGAGGTGACCCGGGATGAGCTTGAGGGACGGACGCTGGCCATCGACGTCCCGGGTTCCGGTGACACCGTGGTTGCCACGGCCGGGGCCCATGTTGACCGCAAGCTGCTCAACAAGCTGGTGCGCTCCGATATCGAGAGCATCACGCTGTTCGAGGAAGGCGGCACCGAAACCGCGAAGCGACTCGTTCGCCCGGGTTGGAAAGTGCCGTTCGACGCCTCGGAGTCCTCCGCTCTGCTGGGCACCAAGCTGACACGCGATCTCGTCAATGCCGCTGACGGCGCCGTGATGGCGACAGCTGGCACCAAGCTCACCAGGCTGCAGCTGCGAAAGCTGGCAGAGGCCGGGCTCGAGGAGCAGTTCGTGGGCGATGAACTGCTTCTGGGCAGGTTCCTTGCCGGAGACCACATCGACGAATCGAACGGGCTGGTTCTCGCCGAGGCTGGCGCCGAGATCGACCGGGAACTGCTCGATCTCCTCGCCAGTCATGCGAACGATGAGGTGACAACCCTCGATATCGATCACGTCAAGGTGGGGCCCCACATCTGCAAGACTCTGGGTATCGACAAGGCATCGAACCGCGAGGAGGCGCAGATCGAGATCTACAAGGTCATGCGGCCTGGCGATCCGACCACGCCGGAAGCCGCGGCGACCCTGTTCAGGGGGCTCTTCTTCGATGCCGACCGCTACGATCTGTCAACGGTCGGGCGCGTCAAGATGAATGAGCGCCTTGGTCCCGATCATGCAGAGACCGGCCGCGTGCTGACGCCCGGCGACATCATGGCCTGTCTGAAGACACTGGTGGAACTGAGGGACGGTCGCGGCGACATCGATGATATCGATCACCTCGGCAACCGCCGCGTGCGCTCCGTCGGCGAATTGCTCGAGAACCAGTACCGGGCGAGCCTGCTTCGCATGGAACGGGCGGTGCGCGAGCGCATGAGCCAGGCCGAACTCGACAAGGAAGTGCCGCACGATCTCATCAACGCCAAGACCACGGCGGTGGCGGTGCGCGAATTCTTCGGAGCCTCCCAGCTCTCCCAGTTCATGGAGCAGACCAATCCGCTCTCGGAACTGACGCACAAGCGCCGCCTGTCGGCACTCGGGCCGGGTGGGCTCACCCGCGAGCGCGCCGGCTTCGAGGTGCGGGATGTGCATCCGACCCACTATGGCCGGATCTGCCCGGTGGAGACGCCCGAAGGGCCCAACATCGGCCTCATCAACTCCCTTGCCACCTTTGCCCGCATCAATCAGCACGGGTTCATCGAGAGTCCCTACCGCAAGGTGGAACTGGCGGACGGTGAACGCCGGGTGACCGACAAGATCGAGTACCTGACGGCGATGCAGGAACGGCTGCACACCATTGCCCAGGCCAATGCCAGACTCACCGAGGACGGCCGTTTCGCCGACGACCTTGTGTCATGCCGCCGGAACGGCGAGTTCGTCATGGCGGACTCGGCTTATGTCGACATGATGGACGTGTCGCCCAAGCAACTGGTGTCGGTCGCCGCCGCCCTCATTCCCTTCCTCGAGAATGACGATGCCAACCGCGCCCTGATGGGCTCGAACATGCAGCGTCAGGCCGTGCCGCTGATCCGCGCCGAAGCGCCGCTCGTCGGAACCGGCATGGAAGATGTGGTGGCCCGGGATTCCGTCTCCACCATCGTCGCCCGTCGCGGTGGCGTGGTCGACCAGGTCGACTCCCAGCGGATCGTCATCAGGGTCAACGAGGAGGAGGCGCTCAACACTCTCAATGTCGACATCTATCCGCTGCTGAAGTTCCAGCGCTCCAACCAAAGCACGTGCATCCTCCAGCGGCCGCTGGTCAAGACCGGCCAGCGGGTGGAAAAAGGCGAGATCCTCGGGGACGGTCCGTCGACCGATCACGGCGAACTGGCGCTCGGCCGCAACGTGCTGTGCGCCTTCATGCCGTGGAATGGCTACAACTTCGAGGATTCGATCCTCATTTCCGAACGCATTGTCAGGGATGACGTCTTCACCTCGATTCACATTGAGGAGTTCGAGGTGGTGGCCCGCGACACCAAGCTTGGCCCCGAGGAGATCACGCGCGACATTCCCAATGCCGGTGACGAGGCTTTGCGGCATCTCGACGAGGCGGGCATCGTCTACATCGGTGCCGAGGTCGAGGCCGATGACATCCTCGTCGGCAAGATCACCCCGAAGGGAGAGAGTCCGACTACTCCCGAAGAGAAGCTGTTGCGCGCCATCTTCGGCGAAAAGGCCTCGGATGTGCGCGACACGTCGCTTCGCGTACCTCCAGGTGGTCAGGGAACCGTGGTCGAGGTGAGGGTCTTCTCGCGTGCAAGTTACGACACGGACCAGCGCGCCGAGACCATTCACAGTGCCGAGGTCGACCGTCTCGAACAGAACCGGGCCGACGAGCATTCCATCATCGAGAGGACCGTTCAGGCGCGTCTCGTTGACCTGCTCGACGGCGGTACCGTCAAGCGTGGGCCCAAGGGTGTTGCGCGGGGCGCCGTGGTCGACCGGGATCTTCTCGACTCCCTGACTCACGGCCAGAGATGGCAAATCGTCGTGGCCGACCGTGCCTCCATGGAGGCCATCGAAGAGCTCAAGGCTCGCTACGACGACCGGATGGCGGACCTTGAGAGACTGCACCGGGCCAGCCTCGAGAAACTCGAGGCGAGTGACGAACTGCAGCCCGGCGTGCTCAAGATGGTCAAGGTCTTTGTTGCCGTGAAGCGCAAGCTCCAGGCCGGTGACAAGATGGCCGGTCGCCATGGCAACAAGGGTGTCATTTCCCGCATCGTACCCATCGAGGACATGCCTTATCTCCAGGACGGTACGCCGGTCGACATCGTGCTCAATCCGCTCGGCGTGCCGAGCCGCATGAATGTCGGGCAGATTCTCGAGACCCACCTTGGTTGGGCCTGCGCCGGCATCGGCAGGAAGATCGGCCGCATGGTCGACAGCATGACGATCGAGATGCCTCTCGATGGAGACAGGGTGTCGACCCATGACGACTTGCGCACCCTGCTCTCCGGGGTCTACGGAGAGACCCCGGAGGCCGGCCGGTTCTCGGCGATGAAGGACACCGAACTCATGGAGTTCGCCAACGAGTTGAGATCCGGCATTCCGGTCGCCACTCCGGTGTTCGACGGCGCCGGCGAAAAGGAGATCACCGACATGCTCGAGCTTGCCGGTTTCTCCAACAGCGGCCAGGAGATACTCATTGATGGCCGGACCGGGGAACCCTTCGACCGGCCGGTCACCGTGGGCTATCACTACATCCTGAAGCTCCATCACCTCGTCGATGACAAGATCCACGCCCGCTCGGTCGGCGCCTACAGCCTCGTCACGCAGCAGCCGCTTGGCGGCAAGGCCCAGTTCGGCGGCCAGCGATTCGGCGAGATGGAGGTTTGGGCGCTGCAGGCCTATGGTGCGGCCTACACGCTCCAGGAGATCCTCACCGTCAAGTCGGACGATGTCGCCGGCCGTACGCGGATCTACGAATCCATCGTCAAGGGCGATCAGCACTTCGAGGCGGGCATTCCCGAGAGCTTCAACGTGCTGGTCAAGGAAATGCAGGCGCTCGGCCTCAATGTCGAGCTTGAACAGGCAGGCTGACCGCCAGTCAACAGGAGACAGGGCATGAATGAGCTGATGCGCATATTCGGTCAGGCGACGGGCATCGAAAGCTTCGACCAGATCAGGATTTCAATCGCCAGTCCCGAGACCATCCGGTCGTGGTCCTTCGGCGAGGTCAAGAAGCCGGAAACCATCAACTACCGGACATTCAAGCCGGAGCGCGATGGCCTGATGTGCGCCCGCATCTTCGGTCCGACCAAGGATTACGAGTGCCTGTGCGGCAAGTACAAGCGCATGAAGTTCAGGGGTATCGTGTGCGAGCGTTGCGGGGTCGAGGTCATCAAGGCGAAAGTGCGCCGCGAACGCATGGGGCATATCGAGCTCGCGGCCCCGGTCGCCCACATCTGGTTTCTGAAGTCGTTGCCCAGCCGCATCGGCCTGTTGCTCGACATGACTCTCAAGTCGCTGGAGCAGGTTCTCTACTTCGAACAGTACATTGTCATCGATCCGGGACTGACGCCGTTCGAGCGTGGCGAGTTGCTGACCGACGCAGAGTACGACGAGGCGATGGACGAGTACGGCGAAGACGCCTTTGTCGCCGGCATGGGCGCCGAGGCGGTGCGCCGCATGCTTTCCATGATCGATCTGGATGACGAGAGCAAGATCCTGCGCGAGGAACTCGCGGAGACCACGTCGGAGGCAAAGCGCAAGAAGATCGTCAAGCGCCTCAAGCTCATCGAGACCTTCCGTGCGTCGGACAACAGGCCCGAGTGGATGATCATGGAGGTGATTCCGGTCATTCCGCCGGAACTGCGGCCGCTGGTGCCGCTCAACGGTGGACGCTTTGCCACCTCGGACCTCAACGATCTCTACCGCCGCGTGATCAACCGCAACAACCGGCTCAAACGCCTCATCGAACTTCACGCGCCGGAGATCATCGTGCGCAACGAAAAGCGCATGTTGCAGGAAGCGGTGGACGCTCTGTTCGACAATGGACGGCGTGGCCGCACCATCACCGGCGCCAACAAGCGGCCGCTGCGTTCGCTCTCGGACATGCTGAAGGGCAAGCAGGGACGTTTCCGCCAGAACCTCCTGGGCAAGCGGGTCGATTACTCCGGGCGTTCGGTGATTGTCGTCGGACCGGAGCTCAAGCTTCACCAGTGCGGTTTGCCGAAGAAAATGGCTCTCGAGCTCTTCAAGCCCTTCATCTATTCCAGGCTCGAGATGTACGGCAAGGCATCGACGATCAAGGCGGCCAAGCGTCTCGTCGAGCAGGAACGGCCCGAGGTCTGGGACATCCTCGAGGAGGTAATCCGCGAACATCCTGTTCTGCTCAACCGGGCGCCCACCCTCCACCGTCTCGGCATCCAGGCCTTCGAACCGGTTCTGATCGAGGGCAAGGCGATTCAGCTCCATCCCCTGGTCTGTGCCGCCTTCAACGCCGATTTCGACGGCGACCAGATGGCGGTTCACGTGCCTCTGTCGATCGAGTCGCAGCTCGAGGCCCGCGTCCTCATGATGTCGACCAACAACATCCTGTCGCCCGCCAACGGCAAGCCGATCATCGTGCCTTCGCAGGACATCATCCTCGGGCTCTACGACCTTTCTCTCGAGATCGCGGGACAGACCGGGGAGGGCATGGTGTTCCGCGGAATCGGCGAGATCGAGCATGCCCTGCATGTCGGCGCTGTGCGGATGCACGCGAAGATCCGTTCGCGCCGTCACGTCGACGATGGCGAAGGCGGCCGGTCCTCGACGATTGTCGAGACCACGCCAGGGCGCATGATGCTCGGCAGACTGCTTCCCGACCATCCCGAACTCCCCTTCGAACTCATCAACCGTGTCCTCACCAAGCGCGAGATTTCGGGCATCATCGACAGGGTCTACCGCTACTGCGGCCAGAAGGAGACGGTGCTCTTTTGCGACCGCATCATGAACCTCGGTTTCCGCCACGCCTGCGATGCCGGCATTTCCTTCGGCAAGGACGACATGGTGATTCCCGACGGCAAGGAATCCCTGGTGCGCGCCACCCAGGAGAAGGTGCGCGAGTACGAGAAGCAGTACATGGACGGCGTCATCACCCAGGGCGAGCGCTACAACAAGGTGATCGACGAGTGGTCCCACTGCACCGACAAGGTGGCGGATGCCCTGATGTCCGGGCTCTCGCAGCCTGGTGGCGAGAACGACAGTCAGCGGATGAACGCGATCTACATGATGGCCCATTCCGGCGCCCGTGGCGCGCCGGCGCAGATCAGGCAGCTTGCCGGCATGCGCGGCCTCATGGCCAAGCCCTCGGGTGAAATCATCGAGACGCCGATCATCGCCAACTTCAAGGAAGGACTTTCGGTCGGCGAGTACTTCAACTCCACTCACGGCGCCCGCAAGGGACTGGCCGACACCGCTCTCAAGACCGCCAATTCCGGCTATCTGACGCGGCGACTGGTCGATGTCGCCCAGGACTGCGTCGTCGTCACCGAGGACTGCGGCACCACGCGGGGCATCGATGTCAAGGCCGTGGTTCAGGGGTCGGAGGAGATAGTCTCCCTCGCCGAGCGGGTGCTTGGCCGTTTCACGCTTGAAGAGGTCGTCAACCCGAAGGACGACACGGTGCTGGTCGAGACCGACACGATGATCGAGGAGCGCCACATGGAGGCAATCCGGGAGTCGGGGCTGGAGCAGATCCGTATCCGTTCGGTGCTGTCGTGCGAGACGAGGTCGGGGGTCTGTGCCCGTTGCTACGGACGCGACCTCGCGCGTGGCACGCCCGTCAACCTCGGTGAGGCCATTGGCGTCATCGCGGCGCAGTCCATCGGCGAGCCGGGGACGCAGCTGACCATGCGGACCTTCCACATCGGCGGTTCGGCCCAGCGCGGTGACGAGACGTCATCCATCGATACCCCGGTTGCCGGAATTGTCGGCATCCGCAACTCCCAGCTTGTGACCGACAGCGACAACAACATCATCGTCCTGGCACGCAACAGCGAAGTGTTCATCACTGACGATGACGGCCGCGAGCGGTTTGCCAAGCGGCTGCCCTACGGATCGCGTCTGCTGACCGGGACCGACACCCGGGTCGAGCGCGGCGACACCCTGGCGCGCTGGGATCCATATACCCGGCCGGTCATCACCGACCGCAGTGGCCAGGTGGAGTTCAGGGACCTGACCGAGGGCAAGACCCTGCGCGAAACTCTCGACGAGACCAGCGGCATGACCAGTCAGGTCGTTGTCGACTGGGCCCAGCAGTCGCGCGGCGCCGGTCTGCGGCCGCGCATCGTCGTCAGTTCTGCCGGGGAGGAGGAATCCAAGGATTTCGAACTGTCGGTGGGTGCGGTGCTTTCCATCGAGAACGGCCAGCAGGTGCGGCCGGGAGACGTGCTGGCGCGGATTCCCCGGGATTCCGTCACCAACACGGACATCACCGGTGGTCTGCCGCGGGTGGCCGAGCTCTTCGAGGCGCGCAAGCCCAAGGACCACTGGGTCATCGCCGAGAACGATGGCAGGGTGGCCTTTGGCAAGGACTACAAGAACAAGCGGCGTCTTTACGTCAGGTCCGAGGACGGTCTCGAATCCCGGGAGTACCTGCTGCCCAAGGGCAAGCACATCGTCGTCAACGACGGCGACGAGGTGCGCCGCGGGGACATTCTCATCGATGGCAGCCCGGTGCCGCATGACATTCTCCGGGTGCTCGGCACTGAGGCTCTCGCCAACTATCTCATCGACGAGATCCAAGGGGTGTACCGCCTCCAGGGAGTGCGGATCGATGACAAGCATATCGAGGTGATCTGCCAGCAGATGCTGCAAAAGGTCGAAATCAGTGCTCCGGGCGACACCATGTTCCTCATTGGCGAACAGGTCGACAAGAACGAGTTCGAGGATGCCAATGCCCGACTCAGGGAACAGAACGGGAAGGACGAGGACGCCGCGGAGCCGGCCCTGGAGGAGGCCACGGCAACGCCGGTTCTCCAGGGAATCACCAAGGCCAGCCTGCAGACCGGCTCGTTTGTCTCGGCCGCCTCGTTCCAGGAGACCACGCGGGTGCTCACCGAGGCCGCGGTGACGGGCAAGCGCGACACACTCTCCGGCCTCAAGGAGAACGTCATCGTTGGCCGCCTCATTCCCGCCGGGACCGGGCGCGTCACCCAGCGTTTGCGCACCATCGAGGAGATGAACCGGCCCCGGTTGCCCGTGGAGGACGAGGACATTCCGGATGCCGGCCACCTGTCGTTCGAGAGCGACGTGCCACATCTGGTTGCCGAATAGGACCCGGGAATTTCGCCGTTGCGGGGGACTTGACCGGGTGATCAGCCAGCCCTATAGTCCGCTTCCCCTTGCCACCCTGCGGGGAGGGGAAGGGGAAGCCCTTGAACACACTCTCACAATCCCGGGGCGCGGGCCACGCGGGAGAACGGGAAGTGTTTTGTCTGTGCGACGGAACCGGGAACCAGGCGCATGCCAACCGTGAACCAGCTGATCCGCAAGCCGCGCAAGCCGCGGCGGGCGCGCAACAAGGTGCCGGCCCTTGAGGCATGTCCGCAGAAACGCGGCGTTTGTACCCGCGTCTACACGACGACTCCCAAGAAGCCGAACTCGGCCCTGCGCAAGGTGGCACGGGTTCGTCTGACCAACGGTTTCGAGGTGACGAGCTACATTCCGGGCGAGGGGCACAATCTGCAGGAGCACTCGGTGGTCATGATCAGGGGCGGTCGCGTCAAGGACCTTCCCGGGGTGCGCTACCATATCATTCGCGGCACCCTCGATACCCAGGGCATCGCCGAGCGCCGTCAGAGCCGTTCCAAGTACGGCGCCAAGCGTCCCAGGTAAGGAGGGACCCCGCCATGTCACGCCGCCGCGCCGCCGAAAGGCGGGATGTCCTTCCCGACGCCCTCCATGGTGACATCGTGCTCACCAAGTTCATCAACAGCGTCATGCGAGATGGCAAGAAAGCGGTCGCCGAGGGTATCGTCTACGGTGCCCTTGACAGAATTCGTGACACCACCGGCCAGGATCCCATCGGCGTCTTTCACTTGGCGTTAAACGCCGTCAGGCCGGCTGTCGAAGTGCGCTCGCGGCGCATCGGCGGCGCCACCTATCAGGTGCCGGTGGAGGTCGGGCCCGACAGGCAGCAGGCGCTGGGCATCCGCTGGCTCATCGGCGCCGCGCGGGCCCGCTCGGAAACCACCATGGTGCAACGCCTCTCGGGAGAATTCCTGGATGCCTCGAGGCAGCGCGGTGCTGCCGTCAAGAAACGTGAAGACACCCATCGGATGGCGGACGCGAACAAGGCGTTTTCGCACTACCGCTGGTAGCGGTCGAAGCTGGTAACCCGGGGCCCCCGAAGCGACCCCAAGGACGAGCAGAAATGACACGACGTCACGCAATAGAGCGCTATCGCAACATCGGCATCATGGCCCACATCGATGCCGGCAAGACGACCACGACCGAGCGCATCCTTTACTACACCGGCCGATCCCACAAGATCGGTGAAGTCCATGAGGGCACCGCCACCATGGACTGGATGGAGCAGGAACAGGAGCGTGGAATCACGATCACCTCGGCGGCCACCACGGCCCACTGGCGTGACCATCGGATCAACATTATCGATACTCCCGGTCACGTCGACTTCACCATCGAGGTCGAGCGCAGCCTGCGCGTCCTTGATGGCGCCGTGGCCGTCTTCGACGCGGTCTCGGGCGTCGAGCCACAGTCCGAAACCGTGTGGCGCCAGGCCGACAAGTACGGTGTGCCGCGCATATGCTTCGTCAACAAGATGGACCGTGTCGGCGCCGATTTCTTTCGTTGCGTGGACATGATCGTCGAACGTTTCGGCGTCACGCCGGCGGTGTTGCAGCTGCCCGTCGGTGTGGAAGCGGACTTTCGCGGCGTCGTGGACCTCGTGACCATGAAGGCGCTGATCTGGCACGACGATGTCAAGGGGGCACGCTTCGAGGAAACGGAGATCCCGACGGAGTTGCGCGCCAACGCCAGAGAATGGCGCTCAAGGCTCATCGATGCAGTGATCGAGCACGACAACGATGCCATGGAAGCCTATCTCGATGGCGCCGATCCCGATGCCGAAACCCTGGTGCGATGTGTCCGTGCCGGGACACTCGGAAGAACCTCGGTCCCGATGCTGCTCGGCAGCGCCTTCAAGAACAAGGGTGTCCAGCCACTGCTCGACGCTGTGACGTACTATCTGCCGTCACCCCTTGACGTGCCGCCAATACGCGGCGTGGCGGTGAAGACCGGCGAGGAGGTAATACGGGAAAGCAGCGATGAGGCGCCGTTCGCCGCGCTCGCCTTCAAGGTGATGGCCGACAGGTACGTCGGCACACTCACCTTCGCCCGCATCTACTCGGGTGTCCTGAAGACAGGCGACCAGTTGTTCAATGCTGCCAAGGGGGCCCGCGGACGAGCCGGACGCATGCTGCTCATGCACGCCAACAGCCGCGAGGACATCGATGAGGCGCGCGCCGGCGACATCGTCGCACTGTGCGGCCTCAAGGGGACCACCACGGGTGACACCATCTGTTCGCCCAGAGAACCGGTGGTCCTCGAGCGCATGGAGTTTCCAGATCCCGTCATCGAGGTGGCGGTTGAGCCGAAGACCCGCGCCGACCACGACCGCATGGGGATGGCGCTGACCAGGCTCGCCGACGAGGACCCGTCCTTCAGAGTGTCAACGGACGAGGAATCGGCGCAGACGATCATCAGGGGCATGGGTGAACTGCACCTCGAGATCATTGTCGACAGGATGCGCCGCGAATTCAGCGTCGAGGCCAGTATCGGCGCTCCCCAGGTCGCCTACCGCGAAACCCTCACACGGTCATTCGACGTCGACTACGTGCACCGCAAGCAGACCGGTGGCGCCGGCCAGTACGCCAGGGTCTGCATTCTCTTCGAACCGGGCGAATCCGGTTCGGGTGTTGAATTTGTCAGCCAGATTGTCGGTGGCAATGTGCCCAGGGAGTACATCCCCTCGGTCAAGGCCGGAATTGAGAGGGCCGCCGTTTCGGGTGTTCTGGCGGGCTTTCCGATGACCGATTTCCGGGCAACGCTTCATGACGGTGCCTTCCATGCCGTCGATTCCAGCGCCATGGCCTTCGAGGTGGCGGCCCGGGCGGCCTTCCGCGAGGGCGCCCTCGCGGCGGCTCCGAGGCTGCTTGAGCCGGTGATGCGGGTCGAGGTCGTGACGCCCGAGGAGCACATGGGGGATGTCATGGGCGACATCAACAGCCGCCGTGGACAGATCCAGGGTCTCGAGCCAAGGGGCAATGCCCAGGTGGTACGGGCCCGGGTACCGCTCGGCACCATGTTCGGGTATGTCAACGACCTGCGTTCGATGAGCCAGGGACGGGCAACCTTCACCATGCATTTCAATTCTTATGAACCCGTGCCCGACATGGTCTCGGAAGACCTGCGGGCTCATATCGCCTGAGTGCGAGCCACTTTCAAGGACAGATGAGGCAACCTCATGGCCAAGGAGAAGTTTGAGCGTACGAAGCCGCATGCGAACATTGGAACGATTGGGCATGTGGATCACGGCAAGACGACGCTGACGGCGGCGATCACGCGGATTCTGGCTCGCACGGGTGGTGCGA
>MKWU01004641.1_pt1 | contig 15916 bp, 17 predicted proteins | sample 809101 | NCBI WGS metagenome assembly MKWU01 (sample SAMN05860141, study PRJNA318959) | sponge metagenome | host: Aplysina aerophoba | place: Slovenia: Piran, Adriatic Sea, Gulf of Piran | collected 2013-05-07 | reverse complement strand
GACCTCACGCTCCGCCGGGACGTTCGCCCGCGCCGCCCGGGGGGCCGCCGGCGCGGGCGCGGAGGGACGAGCCGCGGGCGCTGCCGCCGCGCGCTCGGCCGGGGGGCGCACCGTTGGCGGGGGCGCCACGACCTGCTCCGTCGCGTCGACCGCCGCGACCGGCGGGCCGACCTCGGCCACGGTGACCGCGGCCACTGCCGCCACCTGGTTCTGCCGCCCGGCCAGATACGCCCCTACGCCGACCGCCGTCAGGGCCGCCGCGAACACGACCGCGAAGAGCGCGGGTCTCATGACCATCGGAGCACCTCTCCCGTGTGTAGGAGCGAGCAAGAGCCTTGCCGCCCCGCACACCACGACGTATCGGGCATTATGGCGCGAATCGTACGGGTTTCAAGCGCACTCCGCCGGCCGGGGTGTCGCGCGGACGGGACAGGCCTGTCCCCTCCAGGGGACGAGCGACGTTCGTGTACAATGACGCCGCCCCAGCCGGTAGGGGGCCGGTCCCGTGGGTGCCGAGGAGAGAGTGGACGTGCGCCCGACCGTGCTGCCCCCGAACCGTCCGCCGCCCACGCTCGCCCCCCGCCTCCTCGCCGCGCTCGCCCTGCTGTTCGTGTTCCTGGTCGGGGTCAACGGGCTCGGCGACGGCTTCATGCTCCTCGGCCAGGACTTCATCCAGAGCTTCTTCGCGGCCACCTCGAACCCGTTCATCGGCCTGATCGTCGGCCTGCTGGCGACGACGGTCGTCCAGAGCTCGTCGGTCACCACGGCGATGGTCGTCGGTCTCGTGGCGGCGCCCGAGAACCCGCTGCCGCTCGCCAACGCGATCCCGATGATCATGGGGGCCAACATCGGGACCACCGTCACGGCGACCATCGTCTCGCTGGCCCACGCCGGCCGGCGCGACGAGTTCGAGCGGGCATTCCCGATCGCCATCTGCCACGACATCTTCAATTACCTGGCGGTGCTGATTCTGCTGCCGCTCGAGATCCTGACCGGCTTCCTGGGACGGACCGCGAGTCTGCTCGCCGGCTCGCTCGGCGGGGTGGGCGGGGTCGACTACGAGAGTCCGCTGAGCCGCGCCCTCGATGCCGGCTTCGCCCCGGTCGCGGCCGCGGCGGCGGCGCTCTTCCGCGCGGAGGGAGCGCAGGGGGTGTTCCTCATCCTGGCGAGCGGGGCCTTCATCTTCTTCGCGCTGTTCCTGCTCGTCCGCGTCCTGCGCTCCGCCGTCCATTCGCGGGTCGAGGGGATGATCAACGACGTGCTCCGGGCGAGCGCCGTCGTCGCCCTGCTGCTGGGCGCCGTCGTGACCGTCATCGTGCAGTCGAGCTCCATCACCACGTCCCTGCTCGTGCCGCTGGGCGGCGCCGGGCTGCTGCGCCTCGAGCAGGCGTTCCCGGTGGCGATCGGCGCCAACATCGGCACCACGGTCACCGCGCTGCTCGCCGCCCTGGCCGTCTCGGGGCCGAACGCGTCGGCCGGGCTGGAGATCGCGCTGGTGCACCTGCTGTTCAACCTGAGCGGGCTGCTGCTGATCTATCCGCTCGAGCGGGTGCGGCGGATACCGCTGGCGCTGGCACGGGGCGTGACCGTCTACGCGCTCCGGTCGCGCAAGCTGACCGTGCTGGGCATCGTCCTGGCGTTCTACGGGCTGCCCGCGCTGTGCATCCTGATCGGCCGGCTGTTCTCCTGAGGGGGCGAAGGGTACATGCTGCGAGAGCTGCTCCGCATCTTCGGATCGAGCGATCCGCTGCGCGCGATGGGCGACAACTTCGGGCGCATGCTCGACCTGACCCGCGAGGCGAACCTCTCGGCCGCGCGCATCTTCTTCGGCGAGAGCGTGGGCAGCGTCGACGCGGAGCGGGCGCGGCTGCACGAGCGCGACGCGCAGGTCAACGCCCTCGAGCAGACCATCCGCCGCCAGGTGATCCTGCACCTGTCGCTGCCCGGCAACGAGGCCGACGTCCCGTATTCGCTGCTGTTGATGAGCCTGGTCAAGGACGTCGAGCGGCTCGGCGACTACGCGAAGAACCTGTCCGAGATTGTCGACATCCGGCCCGATCCGCTGCCCGCCGGACCGCTGCTCGACGACCTGCGCGGGGTCCGGGACGGCGTCGAGAAGATGTTCTCGGCCGTCTCCCACGTCTTCCGGGCCGCGGAGCGCGAGGCGGCGCTCGTCCTCATCCGCGACGGCCGCACCCTCGCGCGCCGCTGCGACCGGCTCGTCACCCGCGTCGGCCGGGGGGACTGCGACGCCGGGACGACGGCGGCCCTGATCCTCGCCACGCGCTACTACAAGCGCATCGGCGGGCACCTCCTCAACGTCCTGTCGAGCGTGGTCATGCCCCTCGACAAGGTCGACTACTACGACGAGGACATCGCCGCCGCCGACTCCGCCGCCGACTCCGCCGGGGCCGGCCGGTAGCGCAGGAGACTCGCTCCGCGAACTCCCGGCGCCCCCATCTTCGGCGGCGCCGGCGCAACGGCGCGCGGCTGACGTCTTCCCCTGCTACACTCTCCGGTTGGGATTGTGGCAGTGGACCGGAGAGCGCATGTTGTCGTCGTCGGCGCCGGCATCGTCGGCTGCGCCATCGCGTACGAGCTGGCGCGCCGCGGCGCCCGGGTGCAGGTGGTCGACCGGCGCGACATCGGCGCCGGCGCCACCCAGGCCTCGGCCGGGGTGCTGGCGCCCTACATCGAGGCGCACGACGGTCACGCGCTGCTCGAGCTCGCCTCCCGCAGCCTCGAGCTGTACGACGAGTTCGTCTCGAACGTGGTCGAGGACTCCGGGGCGACCGTGCAGTACGTCCGTTCCGGGACGCTCGAGGTGGCGCTCGACGAGGCGGGCCTTGCCCACCTGGCGAATGTGGAGCGGATGTGCAGCGGGCGCGGCGTGGAGGCGGAGCTGCTCGACGCGGCAGCAGCCCGCGAGGCGGAGCCGCACCTGGCGGCGGCGGTCCGCGGCGGGCTGCGGATCGGGTCGCACGGCTTCGTCGGCGCGCGGGATCTGACCGCGGCGCTGCGGAGCGCCGCGATCGTGCACGAGGTGTCGTTCCATACTGCCACCGCGGCCACTCGCGTCGCCGCGGACGGCGAGGGGGTTCGCGTCGAGACCGCGGGCGAGAGCTTCGTCTGCGACACGGCGGTGCTCGCGGCCGGCAGTTGGTCGGGCCGCATCGAGGTCGAAGGCGCCGAGCCGCTGCCGGTGCGGCCGGTCCGGGGCCAGTTGCTCCATCTGGGGTGGCCGGCGCCGGCCCTCGGCCGCGTCGTCTGGGCTCCGGGCTGCTACGTCGTCCCGTGGAGCGACGGCTCGGTTCTGGTCGGCGCGACGGTGGAGGAGGTCGGCTTCGACGAGCGGGCGACCGTGGCCGGCATTCAGGCCCTCATCGACGCTACCGGCAAGGTGATGCCGGCCGTGAGCGAAGCGTCGTTCGTGACGGCCCGCGTCGGGCTGCGCCCCGCGACGCCCGACCGGCTGCCGGTCATCGGACGCTCGACGGCGATCCCCGGACTGGTATACGCGTCGGGCCATTTCCGGTACGGCGTACTGCTGGCGCCGTTGACCGCGGCCCTGGTCGCCGACATCGTCGTCGACGGCGGCGGCCCGTCGGAGGCCCCCCCTCCGCCGGCGGGTGGCCCGCCGGAGGCCGACCCGCCGAACGCGCGGGCGCCCGCGGGCCCCCCCGCCCGGTCGCGGGCCGCAGGCGCCGCGGACGCCGGCAGCTTCCTTGGCGCGGCGCTCCGAGCGACCGCGCCGTCCCGCTTCGGCGCGTGCTGAGCGCGCCGCCCGGATACTTCGGAGGCAGAAGGAGCCGCAGCCAGATGATCAACGCGCGCGTCACCGTTCCCAGGCCCGTCAACGAGCCCGTCCTGGGCTACGCTCCGGGCTCGCCCGAGCGGCAGGAGCTGAAGGCCAGGCTCGACGAGTTCGCCGGCCGCACCATCGAGATCCCGCTCGTCATCGGCGGCGAGGAGGTCACGACAGGCAACCTCGGCCGCTCTGTCCTGCCGCACAACCACCGCCACGCCGTGGCGACGTTCCACAAGGGGAACGCCGAGACGGGCAACCGCCCCACCGCCGCCGCCGCGGCCGCCCGCCCGGCCTGGGCGGAGCTGCCCTGGGAGGCGCGCGCGGCCATCTTCCTCCGCGCCGCCGACCTGCTGGCCGGGAAGTACCGGCAGGTGCTGAACGCGGCCACGATGCTGAACCAGGGCAAGACGTGCATGCAGGCGGAGATCGACGCCGCGTGCGAGCTGATCGACTTCCTCCGCTTCAACGTCGGCTACCTGCCGCAGATCTTCGAGCAGCAGCCGGAGAGCGGGCCGGGGACCTGGAACTACGTCGAGTACCGGCCGCTGGAGGGCTTCGTCTTCGCCGTGACCCCGTTCAACTTCACCGCGATCGCCGGCAACCTGCCGACGAGCCCCGCCATGCTGGGGAACACGGTCGTCTGGAAGCCGGCCTCGACCGCGGTCTTCTCGGCCCACTGGCTGATGCAGGTCCTCAAGGAGGCGGGGCTCCCCGACGGCGTCATCAACATGGTGCCGGGGAGCGGCGGGGAGATCGGCGACCCGGCGATGAGCCACCCCGAGCTCGGCGGCGTCCACTTCACCGGGAGCACCGAGGTCTTCCAGGGGATGTGGAGCACCGTCGGCGCCAACATCGCCCGCTACCGCAGCTACCCGCGCATCGTCGGGGAGACCGGCGGCAAGGACTTCGTCTTCGCCCACGCGTCGGCCGATCCCGAGGCGCTCATGACCGGGCTGATCCGCGGCGCCTACGAATACCAGGGGCAGAAGTGCAGCGCGGCGAGCCGCGCCTACCTGCCGCGGAGCTTCTGGGACCGCCACGGCGCCGAGCTCGTCGACCGGGTGGCGGCGATCCGCTACGGCGACGTGGCCGACTTCTCGAACTTCATGGGCGCGGTCATCGATTCGGCGTCCTACGCCACCAACAAGGCGGCCATCGACGCCGCGCGAACCGACGCCGACGCCGACGTCGTCGCCGGGGGCACGTGCGACGACAGCGACGGCTACTTCATCGCGCCGACGCTCATCCGGGCCCACGACCCGCGCTACACGACCATGGCGGTCGAGCTGTTCGGGCCGGTGCTGACGTTCTACGTCTACGACGACGCGGAGTTCGAGCGGACGCTGGAGCTGTGCGACACCACGTCGCCCTACGCGCTCACCGGCGGCATCTTCGCCACCGATCGGCGCGCCATCAACCAGGCGCACGAGCGGCTGCGCAACGCGGCCGGCAACTTCTACATCAACGACAAGCCGACGGGGGCGGTGGTGGGCCAGCAGCCCTTCGGGGGCTCGCGGGCGTCGGGGACGAACGACAAGGCGGGCAGCTCGCTCAATCTCCTCCGCTGGGTGAGCACGCGGACCACGAAGGAGAACTTCTCGCCGCCGCGCGACTACCGCTATCCGCACATGGACGCCGAATAGGCCCCCGCGGGGCAAGGGGGCGGCGCACCGCCCCCCGGCGCGGGCTACTTCGGCTGCGGGACGATGCGGATGTAGGGGAGTGGGGCCTGCCAGCCGTCGGGATACTTCTCGCGCGCCTCGGCGTCGGAGACGGCGGGCAGGATGATGACGTCGTCGCCCTGGCTCCAGTTGGCCGGCGTCGCCACCTTCTTCGTCGCCGTGAGCTGGCACGAGTCGACCAGCCGCAGGATCTCGTCGAAGTTGCGCCCCGTGCTCATCGGATAGGTCAGCGTCGCCTTGACGCGCTTGTCCGGTCCGATCACGAAGACCGACCGCGCGGTGGCGTTGTCGGCCGGCGTGCGCCCCGCCGACGTGTCGCCCGCGTCGGCCGGCAGCATGTCGTAGGCCTTGACCACCTTCAGCTCCGGGTCGCCCACGAGCGGGTAGTTCAGCGCGTGGCCCTGCGACGCCTCGATGTCCTTCGACCAGCGCTGGTGGTCGCTGACGCCGTCGACGCTGATGCCGAGCACCTTGCAGTTGCGCTTCGCGAACTCCGACTGGAGCCCGGCCACGGTGCCGAGCTCGGTCGTGCAGACCGGCGTGAAGTCCTTGGGATGCGAGAAGAGGATGGCCCAGCCGTCGCCGATCCACTGGTGAAAGCTGATCGTCCCCTCGGTCGTGTCGGCCGTGAAGTCCGGCGCGACGTCGTTGATTCTGAGTGACATGGTCTTTCTCCCTCGCGGGCGGCACCCCTTCCCGCGTGTCCTTCGCAGGTCGTGGGGACCGTGCTGGCGAATAGTATAGGGCGCGCCGCCGGCCGCGCGTGCGCCCTCGGCGCGCGTCCCAGTCGGGGGGTGGCGACCCCGCGGGGGTGGCGACCCCGGCGTAGCCCTGCCGGTCCTCTGCGCGTCCGCCTCCGGCACTGCCGCGGGTGGTATTCTATGGGCGGATCCGGCGGTCGAGGGCCGCGTTCGGGCCCGTTTCCCGTCGCCTAACGGAGCATCGAGATGGAGCGGGTGCAGATTGCGATACCGGTGCGGGGGTTCGGGGAGACGTCGCGGCGCGACGCGTGGTGGGTGCAGCCCGCCGCGGTCTTCGCCGGTCTGACCGCGGCCATCGTCTACATGACCTGGGCCGCCATCCAGGGCGAGCACTACGCCTTCGGCAGCTACCTGTCGCCCCTGTACTCGCCGGAGCTGTTCGGCGACTCGTCGCACGCCGTGTTCGGGACGCGGCCCGGGTGGTGGCCCGCGTGGCTCCCGTTCTCGCCCGCGTTCCTGATTCTCTGGGCGCCGGCGGGCTTCCGGGTCACCTGCTACTACTACCGCGGCGCCTACTACAAGGCGTTCTGGGCCGACCCGCCGTCGTGCGCGGTCGGCGAGCCGCGCAACGCGTTCCGCGGCGAGAACTCGTTTCCGCTGATCCTGCAGAACGTCCACCGCTATTTCCTCTATCTGGCGCTCGGCTTCGTCGTCATCCTGAGCTACGACGCCTGGGCGGCGCTCTGGTTCGAGGATGCCGCGGGCGGCGTCTCATTCGGCATCGGCGTCGGGTCGCTGGTCCTCGCCCTCAACGCCGTGCTGCTCGGCGGCTACACCTTCAGTTGCCATTCGCTGCGGCACCTCGTCGGGGGGCGGCGCGACTGCATCTCGGACCGGCCGCTCCAGAAGCGGGCCTACGACTGCGTGAGCTGCCTGAACCGCCGCCACATGCTCATCGCCTGGCTGAGCCTCGCCTGGGTCGTGTTCGCGGACCTGTACGTGCGGCTCTGCTCGATGGGGGTCTGGACCGACTTCCGCATCCTCTAGCTCTCACGGCAAGAGCCTGCGGCTCATTGAAGACATGGACTACCAGACGTTCGAACACGATGTCCTGGTGATCGGCGCCGGCGGGGCGGGGCTGCGGGCGGCGGTCGAGGCTTCGGCGGCCGGCGTCTCGGTCGGCCTCGTCTGCAAGTCGCTGCTCGGCAAGGCCCACACCGTCATGGCCGAGGGCGGGATGGCGGCGGCGCTCGGCAACGTGGACGACCGCGACAGTTGGGAGACGCACTTCGCCGACACCATGCGCGGGGGCCAGTACCTGAACAACTGGCGCATGGCGGAGCTCCACGCCAAGGAGGCGCCGGCCCGCGTCCGCGAGCTCGAGGCGTGGGGCGCGGTGTTCGACCGCACCCGCGACGGGCGCATCCTGCAGCGCAACTTCGGTGGCCACAAGTACCCGCGCCTGGCGCACGTGGGCGACCGCACCGGCCTGGAGATGATCCGCACGCTCCAGGACCACGGCGTCCACCAGGGTATCGACGTGCACATGGAGTGCACCGTCGTCGAGCTCCTGAAGGACGGCGAGCGCGTCGTCGGGGCCTTCGGCTACGACCGCGAGCGCGGGCGCTTCCGCGTCTTCAAGGCGAACGCCGTGGTGCTCGCCTCGGGCGGCATCGGGCGCGCGTTCAAGGTGACCAGCAACAGTTGGGAGTACACCGGCGACGGGCAGTCCCTCGCCTACCGGGCGGGCGCCGAGCTGATCGACATGGAGTTCGTCCAGTTCCACCCGACCGGCATGGTCTGGCCGCCGTCGGTGAAGGGCATCCTGGTCACCGAGGGCGTGCGGGGCGAGGGGGGCGTGCTGCGCAACAGCGAAGGCCGCCGCTTCATGTTCGACGACATCCCCGACCTCTACAAGCACCAGACCGCCGACAGCGAGGAAGAGGGCTGGATCTACACCCAGGGCGACAAGGAGGCCCGCCGGCCGCCGGAGCTTCTCACCCGCGACCACGTGGCCCGCTGCATCGTGCGCGAGATCAAGGAGGGGCGCGGCAGCCCCCACGGGGGGGTCTTCCTCGACATCTCCTGGATCAAGTCGAAGCTCCCGAACGGCGCCGAGCACATCCGGAAGAAGCTGCCGAGCATGTACCACCAGTTCAAGCAGCTCGCCGGCATCGACATCACCGAGACGCCGATGGAGGTCGGCCCGACCACCCACTACGTCATGGGCGGGGTCCGGGTCGACGCCGACTCCCAGATGTCGACGGTGCCCGGGCTGTTTGCGGCGGGCGAGGTGGCGGGCGGCCTGAACGGCGCCAACCGGCTCGGCGGCAACTCGCTCTCGGACCTGCTCGTCTTCGGCAAGCGCGCCGGCGAGTACGCCGCGGCGTACTCGCGCGAGCAGCCGGCCGCGACGATCGACGACCGGCAGGCCGACGACGTCGCGTCTGCCGCGCTCGGGCCGCTCCCGCGCCCGGCAGCGCGACGCCCGCCGGCGTGCCCCGGGCGAGCCGCTCGACCGGCAGGGGAGCGGCGAGGCCCCCTACCAGTTGCAGTACGAGCTGCAGGACCTGATGCAGAGCCAGGTGGGCATCGTCCGCAACGACGGCGAGCTCCGCGGCGCCCTCGAGGCCCTGCAGCGGCTGCAGGAGCGCGTCAAGCGCGTCGAGGCGCAGGGCAACCGGGAGTACAACTCCGGCTGGCACACCGCGCTCGACCTGCGCAACCTGATGACGGTGGCCGAGGCGGTGACCCGTGCCGCCATCGAGCGCAAGGAGAGCCGCGGCGCCCACTTCCGCGAGGACCACCTCGGCAAGGACGAGGAGTGGGGCCGGACCATGCTCGTCATCCGGCAGGGGGACGACGGCGCGATGGAGATCCGCCGCGAGCCGGTCGCACCGCCGCGGGACGACCTGCAGCGCATAATCGAAGAGAGCCAGAAGAGCTGACGACCGGGGGAGACCGATGGCGAGCGCGACGTTCCGAATCTGGCGCGGCAACGCCGAGGGCGGCGAGTACCGGGACTACACCACCGAGGTGAGCGAGGGGATGGTGGTGCTCGACGCCGTGCACCAGGTCCAGGCCGAATCGGCCCACGACCTCGCCGTCCGCTGGAACTGCAAGGCCGGCAAGTGCGGGTCGTGCTCCGCCGAGGTGAACGGCAACCCGAAGCTCATGTGCATGACGCGCCTGAACACCCTGAACCTCGACGAGCCGGTCACCATCGAGCCGATGAAGGCGTTCCCGACCGTCCGCGACCTGGTGACGGACGTCTCCTGGAACTACGAGGTCAAGAAGCGCATCAAGCCGTTCACGCCGCGCCCGCCGGACGCCGAGGACGGCACGTGGCGCATGCAGCAGTCCGACGCCGAGCGCGTGCAGGAGTTCCGGAAGTGCATCGAGTGCTTCCTCTGCCAGGACGTCTGCCACGTCCTGCGCGACCACCGGCTGCACCACGAGTTCATCGGCCCCCGCTACTTCGTCTACAGCGCCGCCCTCGAGATGAACCCCCTCGACACCGCGGACCGCACCAGCGAGCTGGCGAACGACTTCGGCGTCGGCTACTGCAACATCACCAAGTGCTGCACCAAGGTCTGCCCCGAGGAGATCACCATCACCGACAACGCGATCATCCCCCTCAAGGAACGCGTCGTCGACAAGCTCTACGACCCCCTGAGCCGCCTGCTCCGCGTGTTCCGCTCGTAGCGCGGCGCCTTGCGCCTGTCCGGTGGTGACGGATGAATACAGATCCGGTCGACCCTGGCACGTCAGACGCGACGCTCGCGCCGGGAGTCGATGCGGGCGCCACCGATGCTTCTGCCCGCCCGGCGAGCAGGAGCGTGCGTGGATCCACGGAGCCCGACCCGGTCGGCCTAGCAAGCGACGAGCCAGCGCCGGGTCAGGTCTTTGAGGTCGCGTCGGACAGCGGGGTGGAGGTCGAACGCGAGGATCCGCAGGACAGCGCAACGCAGCGACCCTTCGATCCGTCGACGATCAAGATCCGTACCGTCAACGTGGTCGTCGATCAGATCGTGTCGCGCATCCGGTACGGCGAAATCGATCTGCAACCGGACTTCCAGCGGGTGCGCGGCATCTGGGACGTGAAGCGCAAGAGTCGTCTGATCGAGTCCCTCCTGCTTCACATTCCAATCCCAGTGTTCTACGTTGCCGCGGATCGTGAAGAGCGATGGGCAGTTGTCGACGGCGTCCAGCGGATGTCGACGATTCATGGCTACGTGACCGGTGACTTCACCTTGGAGCAATTGGAGTACCGCAGGGAGTTCGACGGCAAGCCGTTCGACGAGCTCCCGCGACCGATGCAGCGGAGGATCAGGGAGACCCAGCTCGTCGTGAACGTCATCGAACCAGGCACGCCGCCGGAGGTCATGTTCAACATCTTCCGTCGGATCAACACCGGCGGCATGACACTCAACGGGCAGGAGATCCGCCACGCGCTTAATCCAGGGCTGGTTCGGGAGTACCTGAAGACGCTGGCGGTATCGGAGGACTTCCGCGACGCTACGGACCGTTCCATCAGGCGGCACCGAATGGCGGATCGCGAGTGCGTGCTGCGCTTTCTCGCGTTCTACGTCGAGCCATGGGAGGGTTACCAGGCCGGTTCCATCGACGGACACCTCGAAAGGGTCATGAAAGCGATCAACGGCATGGCCCCCGACCAGCTCCATGCGCTGACAGAGGCCTTCGGGAAGGCGATGCGGGCGGCGAATCGCATCTTCGGAAACGATGCGTTTCGCAAGCGCTACCGCCTTGACGCGGGTCGGCACCAGATCAGCTTGGCGCTGTTCGAAGCGTGGGCGGTGCAGTTGGCACGTTGTTCGCCCCAGGAGATCGAGCGGCTCGTCGCCAGGCGTGCGGAAGTACGGAGCCGGTTCATGGGGCTGCTGAATCGGGATGCCGAATTCGAGAAGGCCATCTCGGTCTCGACCGGCACGCCGCAACGGATCCGGAAACGCTTCGCCGCGATTCGCGATCTTGTGCAGGAGTTTCTCTAATGCTGCGTCGGATGGGTCTGGCGAATTTCAAGTGCTTCCAGCACCTGGACTTGCCGTGTGCGTCCCTGAACCTGCTCTGCGGGCTGAACGGGATGGGCAAGAGCAGTGTCATTCAGGCGCTGTTGGTGCTGCGGCAGTCGTTCGAGACGGGCGACCTGCAGGATGGGCGGCTTGTACTCGGCGGGTCGCGGATCGATCTCGGCGCCGGCTCGGACGTGCTGTTCGAGGATGCCGCCGAAGAGGTGGTGGGATTCGTACTGCGGGGCGACGGAGCCGACAAGCCATGGGCGGCGGTCTTCGGGTACTCGAGAACCGGCGATCAACTGCTCGTGACAACGGAGGATGTCTCCACCGTGGAGTTTCCGCTTCACTACGACCTGCAGTTTGCGCGAGATCTGGCGGACTCCGACGGGGACGGTCCGGTGGATTTGGATCGAGTAACGACGATCGAGGTGTGGGCGGCCAACAAGGAAGAGGTGGTGCAGCCGGCTTGGGAGGGGATCTCGCCGTTCGGTGGACGTCTCGTGTACGTGGAGGCAGAGCGGGTAGGCCCACGGAAGTCGTACCCGCTTTCGGAGATGCTGGCCCGCCGTGGAGAGCTTGGCGGCCGGGGCGAGTACACGTGGAACTATCTGAACGAGCATCAGGATGCTCTTCTACCGACGGATGATCCTCGCTGCGCAGAGGCGTCGGGCCGCCGGCTGGTCGAGGTCGTCGACCACTGGTTGCAGGACGTCAGTCCAGGTGCGCGTCTGGAACTCGAATCGATCCCGGCTGCCGATGCCGTGATCGCGGGCTTCACTTTCGACCGCGCCGGCGACGTCGCATCGCGCCGACACCGCGCCGCCAACGTCGGCTTCGGGCTGTCGTACGTGCTCCCTGTCATTCTGGCCCTGCTGTCCGAGCCGGGAACCCTGTGTCTCATCGAGAACCCCGAGGCTCATCTTCATCCCCGCGGGCAGACCAAGCTGGCCGAACTCGCGGTGCGAGCGGCTGCCGCGGGCGTACAGGTGTTCGCGGAGACCCGTACCAGAGGTGCGAGGCAAAGGTGTTGCCGCGGGACGACGGCGCGCCGCTTGTCCTGTGCGCCATAACCGATGCCGTCGCCGTCGGCTTCCCGTCCGACCCGGCCTGGGACCGCGACCGACTCGCGGTCGAATTCGAAGAGCTCCTACCCGATGGCACGTTCGGAGACGCGCGCGAAGAGATCGACAACCTGACGCGATCGACCCACGCTGCCCCGATCGTCACACGCCACCGCGCCCGCCTCCAACGCCAGTGTTCCGATGCGGCGGATCTGTGGAGCCGGCGGGCGGACGTCTTCCCGCATCTGACGTTCGGTATGGACGTGGAGGACCAGCTCGCGAAGCTGAACGCGGGCTGGCTCCCGACGCTGGTCAACAGACTGGTGGAACTCGACGAAACGGCCGCCGCCTGGGTCGGCGGCGATGCCCCGCCGTGGCGCTGCAAGGTCACGCCCGAGAGCGAGAAGTTGAGGCAATACAAGAACGGCAAGCTGCTCGATATGAGACGGTTCCGCGCCGCGGGCGGCGAGCGGGTCCTGTTCGAGTGGCACGCCCGGTTCGGCAGCGGGGCGCGGATACACCTGCGGTTCGACGCGCGGGCGCGGGGGATCGAGATCGGCTACGTCGGTGTCCACCTGCCGCTGCTGCCCTGATCGCCGCAGCTCCCTGGGCCACGCTGGCCGGACTGAGCCGGGCCGCGGAGTGCACCCGGTGTCGCGCTGGCCCCGGGCGGCGGGATCCGCCGCAGCTTCACCACCGAGCGCCACCTGATGCGGGGCGGTGGCGAAGGCGTCAATCTCGGGGACGGGTTCGGGACGGGGCGGGCCCGCGGGACGGCGCTCGTTCCACCTCAGGTGAGGGTCGCGGCGAGCCTGCCGGTCCGCGACACCGTGAGCTGGACGACGTGGTTCGCGGTCAGGCGAGCTTTCCGCCGTCGTCGGAAGTCCTGTCCTCGTTTCTCACCCGCGCGAGGTCCCACCCTTCGGCGGAAGCTCGAACAGGCGTCGAAGTCGATCGCCGCCGACGAGGAGAAGTCGAAGTCGACAGACGCGGGTGACCGAGTCGCAGCGCGAGCGCAGTGCCTCCGTAGAGGACGCACGAATCGGGGATCCCGGCCAACGCCGGCCAGAGCGCGCGCTGTGCGTCCGGAAGCACTTCCAGGCGCGGTGTGAACGTCATCGCGGGCGCCGGGACGGGAGGCGGCGGCTGGGCAGCGGCGCCTCCGGGTCCAGGCCGAGGCGGCGGCGCCAGAATACCCATGAGCGGCGGTTGAATACGCCCACCGGCGGATCCGACAGGACGCCGCGGAGATCCGCCGCCGAGACGCGCGACACCAGCCAGCGGGCGTCGTCGACCGTTGCGAGCGTCATCATCTGCGCCAGCAGGAGCGGGCGATCCTGGAGCGTGCGCTCCGGCGACTGCCACCAGACGTACTTGCGGGCCATCGCGGCGGCTCGCTCGTCGGTTCCCAGGCGGTCTTCCATACAGTGCGTCCGTTCCGCGAGCCCCGGCCAGCGGTCCGCCCCGTCCCCGAGACCGCCGGCGGCGGTCGATGGCCTCACATGCCCCACACGGTGACCGGTGTGCCGTCTGCCGCGGCGTCGCGGCGGAAGATCTTCTGTGCCCACGTCCGCTCCGGAGCGCGGTCGAACACGAGCAGGTGGCCCGCCTCCGCGCCGCAGCGGTCCATGTAGCCGCGGGTCTGGACCACGCCCTCCGCGATGGTCTGCTCCAGTCCCCGGCGGCGCAGCTTGCACTCCACCACGAACTTCCGCTTGCGACCGCCCTGCGGCCAGCGGATCAGCAGGTCCGTCCGGCCCCGGCCCAGCGCGTACTCGCGCTCGATGACGCCGCCTCCGTTCACCACCCGCTGCAGGTGCGCCTGGAGCAGGAGCTGCGGGCCAGCCTCCCGATACTGCTCGAAACGCTGCACCCAGTGCTCCGAGTGCTCGCGGAAGAACGTCTGGAAGTCGGCGATCAGGCCCTCCACATCCAGGGCGCCGTCCGGGTCGACGTACCACGCCCGCTCGTGCGGCAGGCCCGCCTGCACCGCGGCGTTCAGGTGGCGCGGGACGACCTCGGCGTAGATCGGGTTGGCGAATGCGCGGGGCGCCGCCCGCGTCCTGCGCGATCAGCCCCAGGTCGCGCAGGTAGAGGAGGTCTTCCTCCGACCACGCCTGCTCGTCCGCGCCGGCCAGGATCGGCTCGATCACCCGCCGCACCCGTTCCTCGCGCAGCTTGTGGGCCAACTGGTCGATGTGCGTGTCGCGGCGCAGGATCAAGCGCTCCTGGGCGGCCAGGATGTCGTCGCCGGTGATGGGGCGGGAGCGGTCCCGGCCCGCCTCGTCGTCGAAGCAGGCGTCGTAGCACAGCGCGTTGACCAGCCACGGCTGGCCGGCGGGGCGGGGCCGGGCCCTCCGCAACGCGTCGGCGGGGGAAGCCTGTCCCGCATCCCCGGGGGCCGGCGGTGCGCGCCGGGACCATCCGCAACGCGTCGTCGGTGAACGCCTGTCCCGTATCCGAGGTGTGCTGGGCGAGCAGAGCCTGCGCCTCCGCCTCCGTGAAGTCGCCGAGCCGCAGCGACTTCGACTTGACGTTGAAAGCGCTGCCCCCGAGGACGAGCGCGTTCGCGGCGCTCGACCGGATGCGGTAGTCGCGCACGTCCACCACCCCGCACAGGATGACGCTGTGCGGGAAGCTGGCCGGCCGCTGGTCGTAGCCGGCCCGCAGTTGCCGGAGCACGGACACGAGGGTGTCGCCGATCAGCGTGTCGATCTCGTCGATCAGGAGCACCAGTGGCCGCGGGTCGGCGCCGGCCCAGCGCGACAGCACGTCGATCAGCGCGCCGTCGGCGCCTTCGGTCTCCAGTGCCGTTCCGCGCAGCGCGTCCGGCGTGTCGTCGCCCAGCGTCACCCGCGCCCGGCGAGCCACCTCGCCGAGAATGGCGCGCATCGCCCGCGCCGTGTCCTCGCGCGCGGCCTGGCCGACCTCGAAATCCGCGTACACGCAGCGGTAGTTGCCGCTGCGGTTCAGGAGGTCGCGGAGCGCCAGCAGGGCCGTCGTCTTGCCGGTCTGGCGCGGCGCGTGCAGCACGAAGTACTTCTTGTCGCGGATGAGACGCAGCACGGCGTCGAGATCGATGCGCTCGAGCGGCGGGATGCAGTAGTGGTCTTCCGGCCGGACGGGACCCTCGGTGTTGAAGAAGCGCATCCGGCGCATTGTCGCAACCCGCGGCGCGTCTGTCATGCGCCGGCGTACGGGCCTCCGCTGCGCGTTCCACAGCGTCCGACGCTCGGCCGCGCCGGGGAATGATCCGCCGGTCCCGTGGTCAAGGGCGCGGCGCGTCCTCGTGCAGCCGCCGCCAGAAGTCGTCTTCGTCAGTGCACGTGACCGCGGCGGCCGCCAGGCGCGCGCTGCGGCCGGCATCGACGGATTGCGCCGCCTGGGCGGCGAACGATTCGGAGACCGGGATGCCGCGTTCCAGCAGGATGGAGCGTACGAAGTCGGCCTGGCCCTCGGCGCGACCCGCGGCCCGGCCCTCGGCGCGGCCCGCCGCCTGGCTGTCAGCGGTCACGTAGAAGTGAAGGAATCTCGACACCGGACGTGTTCCGGTTCGTCGTGTGGGTTTCGTCCGGGTACTTGAGTACCAACAACAACAATGAGGCTGTGGGCGCTTGTGCGAAACCGC
>MKWU01004639.1_pt1 | contig 15922 bp, 23 predicted proteins | sample 809101 | NCBI WGS metagenome assembly MKWU01 (sample SAMN05860141, study PRJNA318959) | sponge metagenome | host: Aplysina aerophoba | place: Slovenia: Piran, Adriatic Sea, Gulf of Piran | collected 2013-05-07 | reverse complement strand
GGCGGTCCGTCACCTCGACGTGGCGCCATCCCGCTAGCGGAGCGTGCACCATGAACAGGTTCGCCGTGCCATTGCGCTCGTATTCGAAATCGTAGATGGCCGGCTGGCCGGGGCTTGTCGGCAGCGGCGCCCGGGTCTCCCTGGTCAGCTGCTTGCTCGACTCGTCCATGCAAACCGGAACGGTACCGTCGTCGAAGTCGCGGTGGTAGACCTTGAGCACGTCCGCCATCGCGAAGGCGAAGTCCTCGTTCTCCTTCGGCGGAATGCACCAGCAGTCCTTCAGCCACGGCTTGATGCTGTTTTTTTTAAAGTCTGGCGGACCGTCTCGTACGAGATGCTGTCCACCACCTCCAGCTCCACCAGGCGCTCGCCGAGCAAGTTCAGCGTCCAGCGGGCGCATCCGTCCGGCGGCTCCGAGCAAGCCAGCATCGTCAGCTTCGCCTCGCCCTCGCCGTCCAGCTTGCGCGGCTTGCGGTTCTTCTGGGGGCGGCGCCCCAGGGCGGCTTGGAGGCCCTCCAGGACGCAGCGGCGGCGCACGCGCTCAACAGTCGCGACGGTGGTGTCGAGAACCGACGCGATGCTCGCATCCGCCAGGGCTCCGTCCTTGCGGTTCTCGTCCGCAAGGAGCAGTATATGGGCGCGGCGGCGGCGCTCCTTCGATCCCTGTCCGTCAACTACCGATTTGAGCTCGGTGCGCCCCTCGCTCTCCAGCTTCACGCGATACTTCTTCCTGCCAACGATCTCCATGGCCTGTATTCCCTCCGTGCCCGGTCAGCCGGAATCGTTTCGCAAATAAAATCGAGTCGTCGGAGCCCTGCTCAAGCCTCCGGAACTCCCGTCTGACCGGTTGTTTGATTTTTGTTGCCGGGAGCATATTACGGGTTTCGGGAAATGCAAGCCTTGAACAGGGCCAAATATCCGCTATTTCAATTTTGACATAGTACTAGTCAACCATTTTAGTCTGTTCCTGTATGATAAGGAGCTAAGCGTTGATTTGAATGCCCCTGCCGTGAATGCCGTCGACATCGGTCGGCCGCTGCGAGCTGGAAGTATTGCCCGATGCTCCGGATTTGAACGAAGTCCAATACCTGAAAGCTCAAGCATTGGACTAGTTCCGCGATTTCCGTTCGCTGCCGTTTCGTTCGAAATCTTGCTCACTCTGAATTGCAAGCCGACTGGATTGATTCACGAAGGCCTCGCAGGCTGGTTCGAATCCATGCGTAGAAACGCCTAGCGAATAGTTCGAATCCGAGTCACCGGCCAGAAGTATGGCCGAGACCGGACGCAGACCGCCGACTACGGTCAGCGCGAACGGCATGTAGCCTCCGAAGCCGACAAATGCTTGCTGCCCGACCAACACGAGCCCAGCGTTTTCGGCCATCAGATTCCAGAGGCTGGCGAGCGACAGGTGATGGAAGATTTCGCACATCGGCCGCATGTCGGCTCTTTCGGCACACAATGGCGCGGCCGCAAGGACCGTCAGCGGCTAGGAGCGCAATTACGGCTGCAGCGCGTGAAGTCCTGTTGGCTCGGGAAACGACGGGACCGCACACTGCTCGGCCCTCGGGAAACGGCCGTCGGGACGCACGGTCAGGACTAGGAGGAAGGCGATGTGGCCGGCAAACAATTGCCAGCCTGGATCAATCTTCGCTCCGACAGGCGACGAAAAATTTTCGGAGCGGTGTTTAATATGCATGGCGCCGTTCGAACCGGATTCCTGGGCGGAATTCGTCCAAGCGGCTAGCAGTTCCTGAATTGCCCGCAAAGTGACAGTAAAGTTGCCATCGATATTTATCGAGTCGTTCTGAAGATAATTGTTATTGCTGATCTCAATAATCTGATTTAGGAATCGCGGTGGAGACGTGGCCGAGTGGTTGAAGGCGCTCCCCTGCTAAGGGAGTAGGCGGGGAACCGCCTCGAGGGTTCGAATCCCTTCGTCTCCGCCAGAAAGGGTGTCAAAAAGCGCAACCGCCGATCCGCGTCCGCGGTGTTTGCCGCGCTGGCCGACCATTCCCCGATTCGGGCCTGGATGTCCGCCGATTCGGCCGCTCCCTACTACTGCCTTCCGATCAAGTCGATAGCGTGCGCGACCGGCCTCGCCTCCTCCACCGTAAGCAGGGCGATAAGCGGTCTCGTCACGCTCGGGCTAGCGGAGAGGCGGCAGCGCGGCGAAGGGATGGTCTGGGGCATCAGCCTGGATCCGGTGATTCGGAGCTATTCGCGAATCGCAGGCGATCGCAAGCGGAATCGCGAGCGGCACGGAGAGGAATTCCGCGCGATTCGCGACGATGTTCGCGCGCCTCTGGGGAGGGATGCGAAGGCCTTGCGCCAGAGGGAATTCTCCAAATCGGCCGAGGACGGTTTGCGCCGAATCGACCGGCTGCGTCGCGAGGCGAAAAGGATTCTCGCGCTGGCGGGGGAAAGGCCGCAGCGAATCGCCGCCCTGATACGGGCGACGAAGGCCCTGGTCGCCGAACTGACCGGCGATCAGGAGAAGGGGCCGCGGCGACCGAGAGCGATGTCTTGCCGTCGACGCTTCGCGCCGCCGAGCAAGCGATCGAAGGCTCACCGCTGAATTCGGCGGCGAAGGGCGAATTGCCGGCCGGAGCGGAATCGATTCGCGAGAGGGCACTATCCGACGGCGATTCGGCGCTGCCCATGCGAATTCTCGCCGAATGGCGGTCCCGTGTCATCGCCGAAATGACCGAATCAAGACGATCCCGGACGGAAATCGGGACGGCGATTCGAGCAATTGCGGAACCGTAAAATCTCGTCCTGTTATATGTCACCCAATTAAAAAAAAGACTCTAGTAACAGTGACACGGGACGCGGCGGGAGCCGCGGGACGGATGCCGCCGTCGATGCCGCGGCATCGATCATGAGCGAGCGATTCGCCGAATCGGCGAGAAAGGCGGCGAAGGAGGAGCATACCGGCGAAAGCCTGGCGTGGGTCGCGGGCGATCTGCTGTGCAGGCCTGCGCCCTGGTCCCGCTGAGTTTCTCCGGGCCTGTCGGTCGGCATTACGATTCGTAGACGTAGCGGCGATGCGCAATCCGGACAATCAGAATTCGGATGTCCCTGTCGTTGATTTCAGCGATAATTCGGTAGTCTTCGACACGATATCGCCAGAGATTGTGGTGCTGACGCCCGTGCAGCGGTGAACCAAGCTGCCGGGGGTCTTCTATGCCAGCCAATCTGAGTTCGAGAAAATCCCGAATGCGGTGCTGGACCTGCTGATCGAGGCGACGAACGGATTTCCGAACACTTCCGGCATACTCAATCGTCCAGGCCACGCCACATCTCTTCTGCAGTCAGCACCTCTTCTTCACCCTTCCTGATGCGTTCCAGGATCTCGCTGCCCAGATACGCGTCTTCCATGTCCTCGATCTTCTCGATGATAGCCTCGCGGGCATAATGGCTCTTGGTTCTGCCCGTTTTTCTGGCAAGAGCTTCAAGACGGGATTCAATGTCGGCCGGAAGGCGGAGTGACAGCATGGGAACCTCCTGATCGCACGACATGTATGACAAATCCGGCAGCATGTCGAGGCTCCCATTTTCCGGACAGGCCCCGTCCGATAGGGGTCCGGTGAATAGTCGGGGCAGCAGGGCAGGGCGGCAAACCTCAATTCCAGCAATGCCGGCGTTTCACATGACTGGTACTGAGTGAATCTCGCTAGTGGAGTCTTTAACGTACAGCGCATTCGCCAGAGTGAACACAGGCATGAGAACAACCAGGGCAGGGGCATTCGATTGCATCAACTCGCCATCGACTGATCGGACAGGCTCAACTGCGCCCTTTCGCCAGGATACTGCGCTCCTTCCTTGCGGCGCCACATGAATGTAATCTTGATTCCAATCTTTAGGCTACAGGCAACCGATACCAGTGCCGAGCAGGCATCGTTCGCAGACATTCCCTGAAATGAAATATCAACTTCGGAAAGATAGCGGTAGCCTTCGTTTACCTTGCGGCCCTTCACTATGTTGGCCGGACACATGCGCCAGAGCCTGTCAAAATCTCCGAGTTGCTCCATCCCCAGGATCAACAACCCTTCAAGCAACCGATTCCAGTTCGGTTTGACAATGCCTTGCCCCGCCACCGATGCATCCAGAATTTTCGTGTGCTTCAAGTCCGGTAGAGCTTGCGGATCAATTTCTCGCTCCACTGTTTTTGCATTTTGTGACGATCCTGGATGTCCTTCCGAGAACTCCAACGCATCCAGGGCGCGGTTGATGATAATGTCCGGTGTATCTACAAACGGCTTTGCATGACGCTGAAGGCGCTCAAAGGTGGCCCGATCGATTTCAATATTTTTCATAGCTCCTCATTAATATAGCTTTAGGGAAATATGGATTATATATATGGCAGCCACGGCGTCAATACCACGACGCCGCGAAAGTAACTTTTTTTATTTTTTTGTTCCGAAACTGAATTTTTCTCTGACAGCGCAACATTTGATTTGTTACGCGCCTTGGCATGCAAGTTTCCGATTCGAAAAGAGGCGACATTTTTCCACGCGACGTGACTGTGCGGCAGGTGCGAGGCTACGCCGAGCAGCGGCGATGGGACGCCCTTGCCGCGCGCCACCACTATCTTTCCTTCAAGAATTTCTACGGCCGCGCGCCTCGCCACGTGGCGGGAGGCGGGAGGCCTAGGTTGCTCTGATCGGCTGGCAGGCGGGGGCATTCAAGGTCGGCGCGCGCGACGCCTGGGTCGGCTGGACGCGCGATCGGCGGTTCTCGCGGCTTCATCTCGTCGCGAACACCACTCGCTTTGTCATTCTCGACGAGGACCGGGTTCCCAACATGGCTTCGCGGGTGCTTGGGCTGAGCCTGCGGCGCCTGTCCGGCGACATGCTGGGGCTGCACGTCTATCCCGTGCTCGTCGCCGAGAACTTCGTGGATCCGTCAAGATTTTCAGGTGCTTGCCACCGCGCTTCGAACTGGCATTCGCTGGGTCCGACCAATGGCATTTCGTTAGATTGAAATCATTGCGCCTAATAAATTTAACTAAGTCTCAACCATTAGATTTATATCTGGATTTCGCGCGCGATTATTTTTTTGCCTTGGGGTTGACACGAGCCCGCCGCCATGGACCCGCGAATAGCCGCCCTCAAATCCACGACGTTCCTGGGCCGCCGCTTCACACGCGGCAGATCGCCGACATCCAGGAGACCGTAGCGCTTTTTCCCAACGGTGGATCAATTCCACGGTCGGAGCGAGCGCGGCGTCCGCTAGGAGCTCTACGCCCATTTCAACCTGATCGCCATGGCCCGCCTGTTCTCCAAACATGGCGACGGTATTCTGGACGAGATGGACGAAAGCGGACCGACCGCGAATGAAGACGAACTTTACGAACGCGCTGGCCATGCTGGCCCTCGACCTCGAGGAGATGACCCTCCTGGATGCGGCCTCGCTCGCCGGGACGGTCGTTCCCGCGCCGATCAAGAAAGCCCGTCGGAAAGTGAAGCCGAAGACGATAGCGGATAACATGAACCGGAACCAAAAAGGTACATAAACAGATCTAAACGGGTCGAAGAGGCCAATGCGCAAGCGCGGCTTTAAGGAAATGACAGCGAATCGTTACGGAAATGCCATTGCGTGCTCCCGGGCGCCGTATCGGCGGATCCGGTCACAAAAAAGCTTTCCTTACTAGGCTATCTAGGATTTCAAGCGGTGAATCCGCGATCGGCGCGGCCAAAATTCAACTTACTCAAAATAGTAATCAGGATACGTATTGGTCCGGAATTTCGTAACGGCCTGAAAACCCATTGCCATCCGGCGCATCCGCCGGACTGAGTTGTTTCATCCCGATATCCGACGACCGCCTCGGAATTTGTGCATAAATTCTTCCGGAAGCAGTAGCCGCGCCCGTGATCCTATTTCTAACTTCCTGCTTCCTTCGACGCGAACCGTAATTTGGCCGTATACCTCGTGCTGAACGTAAACCATGGTGTCCGAGCCAAGCTGCTCGGAATACCGGATCTTTCCTTCCAGCGTACAGTTTTCGTCGCCAAGCCCAATGTGCTCCGGGCGGACGCCTAAAGTATCGCATCCCAGTTGCGATGCAACGGGTCCTTCGAAGAAATTCATACTCGGAGCACCGATGAATCCTGCAACGAAGGGAGTCTCCGGACCGTCATATAGATCCATCGGAGCACCCTGTTGCTCGATTCTTCCGCAGTTGAGTACAACGATTTGGTCCGCCATGGTCATTGCCTCGACTTGATCATGGGTGACATAGATCATCGTAGCGCCGATTTTGGAATGGAGTTCGGCTAGCTCCACCCGCATTTGACCGCGCAGAGACGCATCCAGGTTTGAAAGCGGCTCATCGAATAGGAAAACCTTGGGATCTCTTGTAATCGCACGTCCTATCGCGACACGCTGTCTCTGCCCGCCGGAGAGTTGTTTCGGCTTTCGATCAAGCAAATTCTCCAGCTGTAGGATTTCCGCAGCTTCCCGAACGCGCTTATTGATCTCCGCATTCGGCCTTTTCGCGAGTATCATACCGAAACCGATGTTCTCCGCGACGGTCATGTGCGGATAGAGTGCGTAGGACTGGAACACCATCGCGATGCCGCGTTGCGACGGTTCCTTGTAGGTAACGTCCAGCCCGTCGATTTCGATAGAGCCGGAGGAAACCTCTTCGAGGCCCGCAATCATTCGTAATATCGTGGACTTGCCGCAACCCGATGGACCCACTAGGACCGTGAATGAGCCGTCGGGCACTTTGAGCGACAGGTCGGGAATTACTTCGGTGTTTCCGAAGGACTTCCGCACCGACTTCAGCAGGACTTGTCCCATAGCGCTATCCTTTGATGCCTGTGCTGGCTATCGATGCGATGAATGCCCTCTGTAGAACGAGATAGAAGGCGAGGACAGGCAACGTGATGATCGTCAGATAAGCCATAATCTCGCCCCAGGCGGTGTTGAGCTGGAAGAAGTATTGCAGTCCCAGCATGACGGGGCGATATGTTTCCTCTTGGACGACCATGATCGGCCATAGCAATTGGTTGTTGTACATCACCAGAAATTTCAGTATCGCGGCCGTCGCGATCACTGGTCCCGAAAGCGGAATTATCACGCGCCGGTACACTTGGAACCAGGTTGCGCCGTCGATTCTTGCCGCTTCGACGAGCTCCGTGGGAAGGTCCCGAAAATACTGGACGAAAAGAAATATTGTAAGAGCGTCAGCAATAAACGGGATGATTTGAACATGATAGCTGTTTAGCCAGCCAGTCTTGAAACCGTCCAGCCCCAACCAAGGAAGATTGTTGACGATAAGAAGAAGGGGCACGGCGATGGTCTCGAAGGGAACGATGAATGTCGCCAGAATCACGGCCATCAACACGCTGCGCCCGAACCACTGTAAAAACACGAACGAGAAAGCCGCGAGGGACGAAAGAAGTAGCGAAAGGCAAACGGTTACGGCGGTGATAAACACGGAATTGAACATGAACAGCCGTATTGGCGCTCGATCGAAGGCCGCGCTGTAATTTTCGAGGGAAAGGTCCCCTACCGGAAGAAACGCTCTAAGCGAAGCACTGTCGCGAAGCAGCTGCAGGTCGGGTTTGAATGAAGAGATAACCATAAAAACGATAGGAAAAATAAAGATCAGCGCTATCCACGCCAAAAGCACGTATTTTAGCACCAGCCTTACGAACTTGTGAGCGGGCATCAATCTCGCTCCCTTGTAAGGTAACGCTGAAAAAGCGATATCGAAAGAACGAAAAGAAACAACAGCACCGATATCGCCGAGCCTCCGGCAATATCCTGTTTCTCGTATCCGCGCACGACGGCCTGAAACACCAGGCTCTGGGTTGAATCAAGCGGGCCGCCTCGGGTCATAACCTCTATCTGAGGATACAGCGTAAACGCCTGCATGGTTATGATCACCATGACCAATATCGCTGTGTTGCGAAGTCCCGGCCAAGTTACGTAGCGAAACTTCTGCCATTGAGTCGCTCCTTCAATTCGAGCGACCTCATAGAGCGGCTGGGGGATTGTCTGAAGCCCGGAAAGCCAGATAACCATATGGAACCCAACCCCCTGCCACACCGACATTGCCATAATCGCCGGAAGCGCCGTTGAAGTGTTTCCCAGCCAGCTAACCGGTTCAATGGCCCCGAAACTGAAAACGCCGAGCAAAGTATTCAGAATTCCGTTTTCTCCGTCGTAAATGAACCGCCAAAGCATGGATACAACGACCATCGATATGACTACCGGCGCAAAGTAGATCGTTCGAAAAACGTTTATACCTCTTAGCTTCTGGTTGATTAGAAGTGCTAATATCAACGCGATTCCGGATTGAACCGGAGCCACTACCACCACGAACAGAACCGTATTCCGCACGGCCTTGATGAAAACGACATCTCTGGCGAGAACCACGAACTGCCGGTCGTCAGAAATGCCGAGCCTGAACCATTCTCGCATTCGGTCCAAATGAGGATAGTCCGGATTTCCCCGAGTGAAATTCCTAACTCGCGGGTATTCTGTCTCTCCGTCCGTCACCCTGATGGTGCCGTCATCGTTCGTAATCGGATCAATCGTCAGAAACCCGATGCCAAGGAGCCTCTGGTAATTCCTCAAGCCGACGAATTCCGTAGGGTTCGGCGAAATCAGCCGCTGATTTGTCAGTGAAAGCCCAAACGCCATTACGAATGGCGTAATGAGAAACAAGAATACGAGCAGGCACGCTGGAAGCGCCATCGCCCAACCGGTGCGATTCTGACGCCTTCGTGCCGCTCGTCGCTCCGTTCTCACCTAGAGCTCCGTATCCTGAATGCTCCCGGCGGCGCAACGCCGCCGGAATTTTTGTAGGTATAGCTGGACTTGGCGATAGACTTACATATAGCCGCCGTTGGCCTCGATATCCGCGTCGATTTCGTCCGCCGCCTGGTCGAGAGTGTCGGCGACATCGGCACCATTCGCGATATCCGCCAAGGCCTTTTCAAAGACTCTGCCGCCGACGATGTATGCGGGAGTTACAGCGCGCAAAGTCGCTTGATCGTTGGAAAGTTCGAAGAATACTTCGAGCGCTCCGCCGGGCCTGTACTTTTCAGACATTTGGGCGGATTCCGAGGTTGGCGGAATCAAACCGATACCGTCGGAGAACGCCGCCAAATACTTGTCTTGAATAGCGAATTCGATAAACGCGCTCGCACCGTCCTTATTTTCCGAAATTGCCGAAATCCCGAATTGCCAACTAGCGGCGCCAATCTTCGGACCGTTGCCGAAATCGGGCGCCGGCAGAAAGAGCATGTCGTCACCGAATTGTCCCAGGGGAGGAAGCGCTGACCAGTTGCCGTTCCACTGAAGCGCGTATTTGCCGTCAAGAAATCCCGTCTCGCGGTCGGCGCCGTCCTGGTCCGTTCCCGGAACGAGGTTGCGTTCAAAAAGGGACTGCCACCACTCGCCGAATGCCAGTCCGGCATCGCCGTTTAGCGAACCGTTGGCCATGTTGGCGGAAACGTCGATAATGTCTCCGCCGTGACTCTGGAGAAACGGTCCGAAGGCGTACGGATACCACTCGCCGGTCCAAGCCATGCCCAAGTCCAATGCGTATTCGAACTCGCCGCTTGAGGCTAGCTTTTCAAGCGCCGAATCGAACTCCTCGCCGGTCCAAGGACTATCCAGCGAAGGCACGCGGATATCGTTTGCTTCCAAAACGGACCTGCGGGCGTATATCGCGCAGGCCGCGTCCCATAATCCGATCGCGTAGACTTCGCCGTTCCAGCGGCCGACAGCTCCCGGGAGGAAACCCTCTAGTTTAGCTTCGTCGATTGTAAGCGGCGCCAAATAACCCGCCCATGCCCAATTCGGAAGAATTGGCCCGTCGACATCGAGAATGTCGGGTAGGTTTTCAGCCAGCGCCGCGGCATTGACGGAGTCGTTATAGGAAGCTTGGGGAAACGACTCCAGCTCCACCACCCAGTCTGACTGACTGGCGTTGAAGTCGTCGATTATCTGGTTGACAAGATTGCTTTCCACTTCGTTGCCCGCGCCGTGATACCACATGCTGAGTTTGGTTTGGGCGCTCGCGCCACCCGCCATTACACCAACCGCTGCAACGGCAGCGGCAATTGTTCCAATTTTCTTCATTTGTCTCTCCTTTCCGAACAGCCTGGTTCTAGGCAGGCCACACAGGCTAATTCTCCTCTGCAAAAAAAGCATTTGACATTGATTCGCCGAAAATGTCAACGTTGTCAAAATTTCCTTGGCGCTGGGCACGGCCAAATGCCAATGTTGGAAATAAACTGAAGAAAAGGGCTGGTAGGGGCAAAAAAGCGGTGCGCGAAAAATCCGTAACGATAGAGGAAGTCGCTCGTCGATCCGGCGTGTCACCCAAGACCGTCAGTCGAGTTGTAAACCGCGAATCCGTAGTTCGTCAGGAAACGCGTGAAAAAGTTTCAAGAGCTATCAAGGAGCTCGGCTATCGCCCCCATCCCGGAGCGCGAATAATGCGCGGGCGAAGATCAGGCATTATCGGTATGATAACAAGCGCGATTTCTGAAACTGGACAGCCGGCTAGTGAAACCGGGCTATCCTCCATCCACATAGTTCGCGGCGTTCAGGAAGTTTGTCGAGCCAAGGGTTTCACTCTCATGATCGCGGATTCCAGGGGGAAACCCGGTGAAATCGAACAGCTTACCGAGATATTCAACAATCATCGCGTGGAAGGCGTCATTTACGCTGCCGACCATCACAAAATGGTTGAATTTGAAATTCCTTCTGGCACTCGCGCAGTATTGGCAAACTGTTTTGGCTCGCCGGATATCGCCGCCGTCGTTCCGGATGACGCCATAGGGCAGAAACTTGCCGCCAACCATCTGTTCGAATGCGGACATCGCAGAATCGGCATGGTCGCACTTAATCCGGAAGTACTGGCCGCTCACCTAAGGCGCAAGGGTTTACGGGAAGCCTGTGAATTGGCGGGAGTTCCCCAGAATGTCGCGCACTATCGAACTGGGATCGACCCGAATCGACTTCGGGGCAAGTTCTGCGCGCTGGAAGAAGCGATCCGTTCGCTTTTGTCGTCCCCTGAACGGCCAACCGCTATCATGTTCGGCAATGATCTTCTGGCGCTGCGCGCCTGGCCCGCCCTGGCGTCGGCGGGAATTTGCATCCCCAGGGATCTTTCGGTCATAGGCTTCGACAATGACGAGAGAATATGCGACGCGTTGATACCGCGCCTCACGACGGTCGCCCTGCCTTATTTCGAAATCGGTTGCCGGGCCGCGAAGATGCTATTCCAAATGATCGAACGCGGCGCAATCGTCTGCAAAATTGAAAAGGTGCCTTGCTATTTGGTTCGTCGAGAAAGTACCGGAAGTCCATCAAGTGGTGACGACGATACTCGGTCGCAAGGTAAAAAGTTTAGGAATCATTACGCATGCTAGCATTCGAGGAAGATTGGATTTGGGATTTCTGGCTTGCCGAAAGCGAAGGTCTTTGGCACATTTTTTTCCTCAAGGCTCCAAAGGCAATTGGAGATCCGGAATTAAGGCACTGGAACGTCTCGCAAGGACACGCGGTGTCCCGAGATCTCGTCAATTGGAAATACCTGGGAACTGCCTTCACGCCAAGCGACACAAAGAACTGGGACGATTTTACTACTTGGACCGGATCGGTGGTGGAGTGCAGTCAGGGGAAGTGGCATCTGTTCTATACCGGCTCTAGCAGAAGCGAACGAGGATTGAAGCAGCGCATCGGCCACGCGGTGAGTTCGGATCTGCACAATTGGAGTCGGGTCGGCGACGGATTGGCGCTGGACTTGGATGCGAACCTATATGAAGAATTCGACGGTTCCGTATGGCACGAACGAGCAATGCGAGATCCCTGGGTTATGCGAGATTCGGACGGAGAAGGCTGGTTGATGTTCTTCACGGCTAGAGTTTCCGGGCACTCCGAAAGCAACGAGGGCGGAGCGATCGGACTAGCTAAATCGAAAGACTTATATACTTGGGAAATTCGCCCGCCGATTTATTCCGGTAGTTTTGGGCAACTCGAAGTTCCTCAAGTCGTCAGGTTCGGCAGCAAATGGTATTGTTTATTTTGCACTCGCAGTTGCGATTGGTCGCAAGGTTTTCGCGAAACATACTGCGGTCCACCGGTTTCCGGTACGCACTACCTGATTGCGGATTCCTTGGCGGGACCTTGGAATCTAGCTAACGGGCCGTTCTTGGATGGCTCGGAACCAAGCCGACGATACGCGGGAAAGGTCGTAAAACACGATGGACAACTCTTGTTTCTAGGATTTCTGGATCGAAGTCACGACGGCAGCTTCATCGGAGCGGTAAGTGACCCCTTGCCCGTAAAAGTTGAAGGGGACGGAAGACTTGTGATTCTCAATCCATAACAGCTAGCGGAAGCGTATTGGAAACAGGTTGCGCAACTAAGGCCAAGAGCATTGATTTGGGTGGTAAACCGTTTACGAGATCGGTTCGCTGAATGTAAGTTGGCCGTTTTCGGTTCCCAACATGGTAATTCGTACCACTGGAGACGCCACAATTCGCTAATTCGAAAGTGAATTTGCTCGCTGCGTGGACTTGCCAGTGGGACAAATCGGCATCTTGACTTTGGCGCTACCTTATAGGTTTTCGGCTAGCCAAATTAGGCACGTCCTCCCAAACACAAACCGATCCGCTAAATATTTATTGCTCGCCGACACCATATATAGCCTACCCAGGTCTTGTTAATCCGTATGATTCGTTTCCGTTTCGCCGATCTCTGACTTATAGGGACAGGACATTCATATCGCGGTAGGAATGCAGGTTTCCCGGCACCCCCCGCGCAGATCCCGGCGTGAGCGTTAACGCACCGGGCTCCTCCTTCGGGTCCTGACGACTAGCAGTTGGCTCGGCCACGGGTGGCGGATTTTGCGCTTGGGCCAGTGGGCATCGACGAGGGTCCGGATCTCCCAATGGCATTGCTCGGCAACGACCCCTCCTACCCGGCCCCGAGCTATAATGGCCAATGTGCAGCTTGCGCCAGAGGGAATTTTCCAAATCGGCCGAGGACGGTCTGCGCCGAATCGACCGGCTAGGTCGCGAGGCGAAGAGAATTCTCGCGCTGGCAAGGGAAAGGCGGCAGGGAATCGCCGTCGTGATTCGGATAACGAAGGACCGGGTCGCCGAATTGATCGGCGATCCGGAAATGGGGGCCACGAAAACCGCAAGCGATGTCTTGCTGTCGACGCTTCGCGCCTCCGAGCGAGCTATCGAAATCTCTCCGCTGATTTCGGTGGCGAAGGCCGAATTGCTGGCCGGCGCTGAATCGATTCGCGAGAGTTTGCGGTTTCAGGCCGTGGAAGCGTAGAGAAATACACCGAGTTGCTGATGTTATTCTGGGGCGGGCCCGAAGTAGAACAATAGAGACGCAGGGTCGATGGCGAAGCGAATTCTTTCAAGAAGTCCGGTGTATCCCAAAAAATTCCCTCTTCGCCATTCGTTGCAGACGAAGAGAGTAGCATCAATCTCCAGAGATTGTCCTTCTTCGGCGACCAGCACGATCGGGCATCTTTCGAGGGTCCCCGTCATGGGACCAGCAGCCGTCTGCAGGTGTGTGTTGGGTCCATTAGCGCCAAGTCCCAGAGTTTTATTCAACTCAGCATTCAGAACAACCCAAGGTGTGGCCGGATCCAATCGAGCAAGCGTGGCGACTTTTTTGTCACCCTGAATGATTATCTGAACGTGTATGGAAGTTTGACCAGATTCCAAAGACTTGTCTTCTTCATAGTAGCTAGCAGCGTTGGGGGCGAATGAATCCCCATTCAGGTTTAGCATGGCGACATTTACTCGGACATCAAGTGTTGAATAAACGGAGGCTTCTTTCGTTCGCTGCTAGTATCCAACTTTGCGAGCAATTCATTAAGGGTGTCCGCCAACGCGATCAGGCGATCTCCATCAAGTGCAATCCATTTTCCGCGATACTCTTGACCATGTTGCTTAATCCAGGTAATCTCTAGCTGCCGTCCAGTTGAAGCCCAACCCGTCGGTGACACTCGACCAGGTGAAATCGCCCGGAGTAGGCTTGCGATTTGCCGATCTTCCGGGTATCGACTCGATCCAATCTCAAGTGCACGGCGCGCGTCGCGAATCTTTTGCTGGTCAAGCAATTTTTTCACACGCTCGATCAACAAGAATGGGTGAGCGTCGGGAGTGGGAAATCTTGGAGAGCTGATGTGACCCAACGGCGTCTGGCCGGGCTGTGTGGGAATGCTAGTTCTATCTTCAACAAAAGCGTATGCGGCCGCCGCTGGATTGGTTCCAAGCTTGGTGGCGATGCCGAGAAATGCTCTGTGATTGGTATAGCTCACGATCCGGGGCCAAGGGCGTTTCAATGCCGGAAGTACTTCATGTAGAGCTGTGTCTTGTTGAGCTGGCGAAATGGATGTGTTCCACGATAGGGCTGGTATGGGCGAGGCACCGAGCAAATAGGGTCTGAATTGCATGACCGGCTCTACTTGCCCGAAAAATACGTCTGCACGTAGCGGTGCCGACAATGGGTGGAGTTTTTGCAGCAGGTTGGGTTCTGCTTGAACAGCAGGCAAAGCGGGAGGTCTGGAATTCGCAACCGCATAAGGTTCTATGCTCACCAATCCGCCTCCAGATCTACCAAAGCAAGCAGACTGTTACCGTGTTCAACAACCGCGTCCTTTAGTTCCACAGCAGAAATCTTATTTGCGTCAAAGCCCATTGCGATACGTACAAAGACGCAGTCTGAGAACTCCCCTGACATGTCCAACGTGATCGAGGAATGGAGTCGTAGATCGTGCTGCCCCAAGTAATAGGTAACGGAATTTCCGATTACGGAATCGGAGTCTTGGGATGGCGTAGAAATGAATTGGCGAGTGTGATCTACCGGAAGCATGTGTTCCAAAGTGGCGTGAAAAGAGAACTGAACCAAGTAGTGTCCGTATGAGTTAGGTGCCAGCATTTCATTGACCGCGCCGAAAAAAGAAGATGACAGGCGTGAAATTTTATCTATGTCAAATGAATGTGGGCTGAACAAAGCAATTTGCGCTCTGTCCATGGATATTCGAGCAACTCCATTGAACGGCCGTAACTCGAAGATAACATTTGCGTGGCCTATTGGATTGGTTTCTTGATCAATTCGGATATCTGCGCCGCGAATGGGACAATAAGCTGAGAGGCGGGACGTAACGACATTGAGTACATCGGAGTTTCCATGAAGAAGATTGAATGCAGGTGCTGCAAAAAATCCTTCGATGGAAAGATCGCTTTTCTTGACTGCAAATTTGGTCACCGACGACCCCCTAACCTATGACAGGGACTGAAATGCCTCAATCGTTGATAAGTCTGTACAACTATATATGCGTTGGTCAAGTGCATACCAACATGGGGGTGTAGCCCAGATTATCGCAAATCGGCGTATCCGATCGATTCGCGCCCATGCAATGGACCTGAAGTCGCTATTTTGTCTGCCAAACAAGAACCAAACACGATGCAACAAGGACATGTGTCAACAATCTGGGTTGCACCCCCAACATGGAAAGGGCTGGGAGTAGGCCAAGGTGGCACTGGGGCGGCCGCTCTCGCCCGCGCAAATCCATGAAGCCGAGATCGAATCGGACGAATTAGGTCGCGCGCCTAAACCGGCCCCCCAAAACCGGACACTGAATCCGGCCCACAATCCGGAGCAGGGGCTCTTCTTTTCCGATTGGGGCGATTCCTTATTCTAACCTGATTACCACCCTGCATCAGTGAATTTTTTCGCGAACATCTCTTGCCATTCGGAAACATTAAGAGTATAAGCAAGAGTGCGAAACAAGCACTCCGGGAAAATCCATGGCGAAGAGAAACATAGTCCAGTTCCAGAAAGGAATGAGCATCACAATGTTCCTGGAGGACTTCGGCACGGAGGTGAAGTGTGCCGAAGCGCTGGCGAAGCTGCGATGGCC
>MKWU01004636.1_pt1 | contig 15928 bp, 13 predicted proteins | sample 809101 | NCBI WGS metagenome assembly MKWU01 (sample SAMN05860141, study PRJNA318959) | sponge metagenome | host: Aplysina aerophoba | place: Slovenia: Piran, Adriatic Sea, Gulf of Piran | collected 2013-05-07 | reverse complement strand
CAGCCCTCAGTATCTATCCGCGGATCCACTAAGAGCGTTAGCGGATAGGCCCCCAACAGAGTCGTTGGTGTTCGGTTGTCGTAGTGGTTTGAGCTGCTGGGCGGGCCTCCAACGGGAAACGACAGTGGAAGACCGTCGATGGTCGTCACCTACCCGCGCACGCTCCTATGCGAATTGACGAGGATTAACTGGATGGATTGACGAATCTCGGCCGCGCGATCTGCCGAACGGGGCGTCATCCGGTCGCGGCGGCGTCGATGAAGCGGGTTCAGCGTTCGGTGCGGGTGTGGGCTGCGCGGCGGCGGTGGCGGTCGAGGGCCAAGTGGACCAGTTCGGCGATGAGGGCGGGGCCGTCGAGGCCGGAAACCTCCCAGAGGCGGGGGTACATGGAGATGGGGGTGAAGCCCGGCATGGTGTTGATCTCGCTGACGACGAGGCGCCGCTCGGGTGGCGCCTCGTCGTCGTAGAGGAAGTCCACCCGCCCCAGGCCCTCCACATACAGCGCCCGGGCGGCGGCGATGGCGAGTCGCCGCGAGTCGTCCGCGATCCCCGCGGGGAGGTCGGCGGGCGCGTGCAGCTCGGCTTCATCGTTCAGGTACTTGTCGGCGTAGTCGTAGAAGTCGCCGCCGGGCACGATCTCGCCGGGAAGCGACGCCCGGAGTTCCTCGTTGCCCAGGACCGATACCTCGATCTCCCGCCCCGGCACGAACTCCTCGGCGATCAGGCGATCGTCGTAGGCGGCGGCCAGCGCCAGCGCCTCGCCCACCCCGACGGCGCCGGCGGCCTTGGAGACGCCGATCGAGGAGCCCAGGTTGGCCGGCTTCACGAACACGGGGCTGCCCAACTCACCCAGAAGTGCGCGGGGCGTGTCCTCGGTCACTTCGCCGGTGCGGAGCTCGACGTGGCGAGCCACGGGCAACCCCGCGGCCGCCAGCAGGCGTTTGGAGACCGGCTTGTCCATGCAGACAGCGCTGGACAGCACGCCCGGCCCAACGTAGGCCACGCCGGCCATCTCACAGAGGCCCTGGATGGTGCCGTCCTCGCCGAACGGGCCGTGCAGGACGGGGAAGACCACCAGCGACCCTTCGGCAGGCTGGGCCAGCGCCTGTTCCACGGCCACCGTCGGAAGGTCGTCACCGAGGGGCGGCAGGGGGTCGTCGCCCGAACTCTGGGTGGAAGATTCCGCCGGCGGCCGTACCCAGCGTCCGTTGCGGGTGATGCCGACGAGATCCACGTCGAGTCCCGCGGCGCGAGCGCACGCGGCCACGTAGTGGCCTGACACCCGTGAGACCTCGTGTTCGGCCGACCGGCCGCCGTACAGTACGAGCAGCCGGATGCGCTCGGTCACGTGCGCCACGCTACCGGTGGCGCCGATCGGCTCGATGCATCCAGGAAGTCGCTCCGGACGTTACTTGGCGAGATCCCGCAGGAGCCCGTGATCACGAGTCGATCCCGGCGGGGGTGTACGTTCGATCCGGTGTCGGGTCGAACTGCGGCATACCGATGGGACCGGCGGGATGAGCGGCCGGATTCGATCGCCCTCCCGGGGGGCGGCCTCTGCCGGCCGACCCCGTTCGGCGATTCCCGCATCCGGCGACTTGCGGCGGCGTGCACCCGCCGACTCTCCGGACGTCGCTGATGAGATTCGCCCTATCGGAGGTGGCCGGCCTTGTCGGTGGCGAGTTGATCGGCGCCGACGTCGGGATCGACGGCGTCTCGGTGGACTCCCGGGGGCTTGCGGCGGGAGAGTTGTTCGTTCCGCTCGTCGCCGAGCGCGACGGCCACGACTACATCGGCCACGCCGCAGCGGCGGGGGCAGCGGCCTGCCTGGCGCGGCGTGACCGCCTCGACGGGCTGGGCCGGGTCGCTGTGCCGATGGTGGCGGTGGCCGACACCGAGGTGGCGTTGCGACAACTCGGCGCCGCGGCCCGAGATCGCTTCGCCGGGACGGTGGTCGGCATCACCGGCTCGGTCGGCAAGACCTCCACGAAAGACCTGCTGGCGGCGACGCTGGGTGTCGCCGGTGCGGTGCACGCCAGCCCGGCCTCGTTCAACAACAGCATCGGCGTGCCATTGACGTTGCTGGGCGCCACCGGTTCCGAGCGGGCGCTGGTCGCCGAGATCGGCACCAATGCGCCCGGCGAGATCGCCGACCTGGCGTCGCTGGCCCGGCCCGACGTGGCGGTGGTCACCGCGGTGAGTGCCGCCCACACAGAGGCCTTCGGCACACTCGAAGCCGTCGCCGGCGAGAAATCCGATCTGGTCGCCGCTCTGCCGGCGACGGGGACAGCCGTGCTGAACGCCGACGACCGCCATGTCGCGGCCATGGCGGCGCGGACCGGGGCGCCGACGGTCACCTACGGGTTCAGGACCGGCGACGTGCGCGCCGGCAACCCCACCCTCGACAGCGAACTCCGGCCCTCCTTCGTGATGGTGACGCCGTGGGGTCGGGCGCAGGTGCGCCTGCGGGTCGCCGGCGCGCACATGGCGCACAACGCCCTGGGAGCGGCGGCAGCGGCTCTGGTGCTGGGCGTCGACATCGAGGCCGTGGCGCACGGTCTGGGCCGGGCAGCGCTGTCCCGGTGGCGGATGGCGGTCGGTACGAGCGCGAGCGGTGCGCTGATCATCAACGACGCCTACAACGCCAATCCCGCGTCGGTGGCTGCGGCGCTCCACTCCCTGGCTGCGGTGCCTGCGCGCCGGCGTGTGGCGGTGCTGGGTGTCATGGCCGAACTGGGTGACCGCCACGCTGCCGAGCACGCCGCCGTCGCCGACCTGGCGGCCGGACTGGGCATCGAGGTGCTGGCGGTGGCTGAGGCCGGCTACGGCGCCGCGACGGTCCCCGACATCGACGCCGCTGCTGTCGCGCTCGGGCCATTGGGCCGGGGCGACGCCGTGCTCGTCAAGGCCAGTCGTGTGGCCGGTCTGGAGCGCCTGGCGATCGCGCTCATGGGCCTTCCCGAGCGCGCTTAGCCGGCCCGACGGATCGAGGCACCGCACCCCATCGGGAGGATCCGCCAACCGTCGGTCGGGGCAAGCCGCCGACGTCACTGCTCTCGGCCTGCCCGAATGCAGTATTCAACAAGTTGATAACATTCTGTGGATATACAAGTAACATAGATTCTGTCTATCGTCGGATGGTCCGCGTCGTTCGGGGTGTCTTGCCCCCGGACGCCGCAGGGCATTGCACCCCCGCGCTTCCCTAGAATTGGGCCATGACCGCAGCGGCGTTCGAGAGCATTCCGGTGGTCGACGTGTCGGAACTGGCGAACGGGGCCGGCCCGTCGCCGGAACTGGCCGAGGAGTTGTGCCGCGTCGGCCACGAGGTGGGTTTCGTGCTGGTGGTCGACCACGGGGTTTCCGACGACCTGCACGACGCCGTCTACGACCTGATGCGGCGCTTCTTCAGCCTCCCGGCCGACCACAAGGCGCTGATCGACAAGCGCACGTCGCGGCACTTCCGGGGCTGGGAGCCGGTCGGCACCGAGTACACCAACAACCGTCCCGATATACGCGAGCAGATCGACTGCTGGACCGAATGGCCGGCGCTGACCCGCGACGCCGAGCCGGAGTACCTGCGCCTGCTCGGCCCCAACCAGTGGCTTCCCGAGGACATTCTGGCCGGGCACGAGTCGCTCAGCAACGAGTGGTCCCGGCAGCTGGGCACCCTGGCCGGCCACCTGCTTGCGGCGTTGTGGCAGGGTCTCGGGCTGTCCGCCGAGCATCTCGAGCGCTTCATCGGCACCCGACCCATGTCGCTCACCAAGTTCATCCACTACCCGGCGACGCCGGCGGGCTCGGCCGGGGTGAACGCCCACCACGACACCGGCTTCTTGACCATCCTCTCGCAGGGATCGGTGCCCGGTCTGCAGGTGCAGAATCCGGCCGGCGACTGGATCGACGTGCCGCGGGTGCCGGGATCGCTCGTGGTGAACCTCGGCGAGAGCCTGCAGGCCATGACCGGCAACTACCTCGTGGCGACCCCGCACCGCGTGATCTCGGAGTTGGAGCGGTACTCCACCGCCCACTTCTACGGACCGTCCCTGGCGGCGCCGCTGGACCCGCTGCCGCTCGGCGAGCAATTCACCGCGGCGGTGGCGGCGAGTCCCCACCACGCCAACGCCGGCTTCATGGCCCGCAAGGAGGAGACCGAGGCGGGCGTCGGCGACATGGCCAGCGACTACCGGCCGAGCACCTACGGCGAGCAGCTCTGGAACTACTTCAGCCGCAGCTATCCCGACAACGTCGCCCACCACTACGGCTGAGGCGGGACGGCACGGGCCGCCACCTCCGGCGGCCCGCCGACGAGGCCACCGGGCCGGCCCGGAGTGGCCGGTGATCGCGCACGGCCGTAGAATCCTGCTTCCCTCGGACCGTTAGCTCAGACTGGTAGAGCGCTCGCTTCACACGCGAGAGGTCACTGGTTCAAGTCCAGTACGGTCCACCAGGTTTCTCAGGCCGGCATTGTCCTGTTCAGGAAGCCGTCCTGGCCAGAAAGTCCTCCACGGCTTCGCAGAAGGCGGCCGGTCGCTCCAGGGGCGGGCAGTGGCCGCATTCCTCGATCACCACGAACTCCGCGCCCGCCACGCCTGCGGCGAGTTCGGCGCCCATCTCCGGGGGCGTGGTGGCGTCGGCGCCGCCGGCGATGATCAGGGTCCGCTTGGCGATGGCTGCCAGGTGCGGGCGCAGGTCCATGTCGCGCAGCGCCCGGCAGGAGGCGGCGAACGAGCCCGGATCTATCCCCAGCAGCACGGCGCGCCGCTCCTCGACGGCCTCAGGATGCGCCGCCAGGTACTGCTCGGTGAAGATGCGGCGCACGGCCACCTCGACCACCGCCTCCATGCCCGAGCCGTCCACCAGGTCGCTCATGGTCGTGAAGGCGGCACGCCGTTCGGTGGAGAAGGCGGCGCCCCCGTTCGCCACGACGAGGGGGCCGAACAGGTCGCCGTGGGCGGCGGCGAGGGCCACGCACACGAAGCTGCCGAAGCCGTTGCCCAGCACGGCGGTCTCATCGCCGGTTGCGCCGGCGGCCTCCAGCGCCCCGGCCAGCGCCCCGGCAATGGCGAACAGCGTCGGGGAGGGGTCGGTCAGCGGCTCGGACTCGCCGAAGCCCGGCAGCCACACCCGGTGCAGTTCGAAGCGCTCGGCGAGGCGCGGCGCCACCGTGTCGAACGCCCGGGCGTCGGTCAGCAGCGAGTGCACCAGCACCAGGGGCGGCCCGCTGCCCTCGCGATCGATCCGGATGGTCGGCACGTCCACTGGTTCCCGATCGTTGCCGCGGCGCCGGCCTCAGCCGACCGGCATCAGCACCTTCAGCGAATCGGCGCTCTGCACCCGCTCGAAGGCGCGCGAGGCCTCGGACATGCCGACGCGGTCGGTGATGATCGGCTCGAGGTCCAGCACGCCGTCGGCCGCCAGCTCGATGGCGCGGGCGTAGTCGTCGGCGATGGCGGCCCGGGGATTCCGGACCGTCAACTCCTTGAAGTACAGCTGGTAGTAGGGAAGGCCCGTGCCTCCACCGCCGGTCACCGTGCCGAACACCAGGACCTCTCCGCCGATGCGCGCCGACTCGATGGCCAGGGCCACCGTCGCCTCGGTCCCCACGGCCTCGACCGCCAAGTCGACACCCCGGCCGTCGGTGACCTCGGCGATCACGTCGGCGGCGTCGTCGGGAGTCGCCGTGGCCACCGCGCCCATGGCGGCGGCCAACTCCCGCTTGAAGGGCGAGCGGGTCACGCCGATGACCTCGGCGCCGGAGGCACGCAGCAGCTGGGTGAAGATCAGGCCGCTCACCCCCAGCCCGATGACGACGGCGACGTCGCCGGGGAAGATCGGGGCAGCGCGCTGGGCGTGGATGCAGGTGCCGGTCACCTGCACCATCGCCGCCGCAGCCGGCCCGAGGTGCGACGGCACCGGCAGCAGCCGGTTCGCCGGGGCGGTCACAAACTCGGCGAAGACCCCGTCGGCGTCGCGCCCCAGCAGCCCCCCGTGCAGGCACAGGTTCGTGCGGCCCGCCCGGCAGAGCGCGCAGGCGCCGCAGGAGATGGCCGGGTCGATCATGACCCGCTGCCCGGCATCCACGCCGGTTGCACCTCCGTCGATCACCTCGCCGACCATCTCGTGGCCCATGACCCGCGGATAGCCGACGGGGATGACACCGGAGAGGATCTTTACGTCGGTGCCGCAGATGCCCACGGTCTCGACGCGGACCAGAGCCTCGGCCTCGGGCCCCGAACCTGCCGGCGAGGGCACGTCGGCATAGGTCAGCCGGCCGGGAGCGGTCACCTGTACGGCCTTCATTCCCTCCCCGATCTCTCCGCCGATCCCGCCGATTTGGCGGGTATCGCCGAGACAGTGGACAGTACAGTGTGCACCAGAGCCGTCCCATGCGCTATTGCGACCTCACTCGGGCAATCGCTGCAGCGGTCGACCTGCCGGCTCACCATCCTGAACCGGTCTCGAAGCGGTGAGCATGCACGCCTGGGTCGTCGCCGGGGGAGAGGCGCCCGATCCCGCGCAACTGGGAGAGTTGACGCGCCCGCAGATCATCGTGGCGGCCGACTCGGGTGCCGATGTGGCCCGCAGCCTGGGGTTGATCCCCGACGTGATCGTGGGTGACTTCGACTCGGTGACGCCGGCGGGGGCGGCCGCCGCCGGCGAGCAGCGTCGCTTCCCGACCGACAAGGACGCCACCGACCTGGCGCTGGCCCTCGCAGAGGCGCTCCGGAGGGGCGCGGGGAGTCTCACCGTGGTGGGCGGTGCCGGCGGGCGGCTGGACCACCTGCTGGGCAACGTGGCCGTGCTGGCCGCCGAGGGCCTTGCCGGCGTGAGTGTCGACGCCCTCATGGGCCCGGCCCGGCTCTGGGTGGTGCGCCGGAGCCAGACCATCGGCGGCGCGGTGGGGCAGGTCGTGACGCTGCTGGCCCACGGCGGGCCCGCCACCGGCGTGCGCACCACGGGCCTGCGCTGGGCGCTGGCGGGCGAGACGCTGGACGCGGGCTCCAGCCGGGGCGTCAGCAACGAGTTCACCTCGCCGGAGGCCACTGTGACGCTGGAGTCGGGGGTGATCCTGGCGATAAGGCCCTGAGGCGGCCGGGTGTCGGCGGACGCGCCCGGTGGATGGGCTCCGGCGAGCGCCCCGGTCCCTAGCCGGGGCGGCGGTCCGGCGCCTATCGTGGGGACCGCACCACCGGGAGGAACCATGGCTCTCACCCAAACCCAGATCGACTCCTACGAGCGCGACGGCTACGTGATCGTGCAGGGCGCGCTGAGCGCCGCCGAGATGGCCGAGTTGCGCGGCACCTGCGACTTCTTCGCCCGCCAGGCCCTTGAGCTGACCGGGGACTCCGACGTCATCGAGCTGGACGACGCCGCGCACCTGGCGGACGGCCCACCCCTCATCCGCCGCATCAAGAGCCCGCACACCAACCACGAGTCGTTCGCAAAGGCGCTGGCGCATCCCGGGATCCTCGACGCTGTGGAGGACCTCATCGGCGGTGACATCCGCTGGATGCACTCCAAGCTGAACGCCAAGCAGCCCGGCGGCGGGGGCATCGGCGAATGGCACACCGACTGGGGCTACTACCCGCACACCAACGACTCGGTCCTCGAGGTCGGCATCGCCATCGATCCCTGCACCGAGGCCAGCGGTTGCATGCTGGTGGTGCCCGGTACCCACACCGGCCGCGCCTACGACCACAGCCAGAACGGCCGCTTCGTCGGGGGCGTGCGGCCCGGCGTGTTCGACCCCGCCGATGTGGTGCCGGTGGAGCTCCAGCCCGGCGACATCTCGCTCCACCACGTCCGGCTGCTGCACGGCTCGGGCCAGAACCACACGAACCAGCAGCGGCGACTCCTGCTGCACGGCTACACCGCAGCGGACGCCTGGCCGATCATGGCCCGCAGCCAGCCGTCGGACTGGCCCGAGTGGGACGCCCAAATCCTGCGCGGCAGCCCCACCACTCACGCCCGCCTCGAGGCGTGCCCGGTGGTGGTCCCGCTGCCGGACCCGCCGGCGTTCGGGCTGTTCAAGCTGCAGGCCATGATGGAGGAGTCGCACTTCGCCGAGGTGGCGGGCTAGCGGCGAGCCTCGCCCCCCCGCCCCCGCCCCCGCCCCCGGTCCCGGTCCCGGCTCTGCGATGACTGCCGCACCGCCCGGCCCGGCGCCGTCGACGCGCTGTCGCCCGATCCGACCACCGGGCCCGGTCTGCCGATGACCCGGCATCTCGGACCGGCCTCGGGCTATGCCAGGGGGCCGTTCGCGGTCGACTGGGAGGAGCGCTACGACATGCCGCGGCTGCGGCGGGAGCGGGTGGCCGCCGCCCAGCGCGAGCTGACCGCCAGCGGCCTCGACGGCCTGATGGTCTGGAAGGACGAGAACGTCCGCTACCTCACCTCGCTGCGGGCGCAGCTCATCGCCGGCAAGACGATGGCGCTGAACGGGGCCCTGCTGCTGCCCGCCGACGAACCGGTGCTGCTCTGCTCCGGCGGCGAGATCGACAAGGCCCGGGCAAACATGCCGTGGATCGCCGAGGCCCACGCCATCCCGATCATGGAGCAGGCCGAACTGGTGGACGGCTTCGTGGCCGCCATCCTGCGGCCGATCCTGTCCGAGCGGGGCCTCGACAGCGGGCGTCTGGGGGTGGACGCCGGCAACGTGTCGTTCATCGACGCCATGCGCCGGCACCTTCCGGACCTGGAACTCGTCGACGGCGACACCGTCATGCAGCAGGCCCGGCTCATCAAGACCGACACCGAGATCGCCATCATCGCCGAGGCATGCGCCATCGGCGACGCCGTCACGCAGCGGGCCCTGGACGAGACCCGCGCCGGGCGGCGCGAGCTGGAGGTGGCCGGCGACGCCATGCAGACGCTGTTCCACCTCGGTGGGGAGATGGCGCACGTCATCACGCCGTTCGTGGCGTCCGGCGAGCACATGTCGCCCCCGCACCGCCTGGCCACCGACAAGCTGATGCGCAACAGCGACCTCTGCTTCATCGACATCGGCGCCATGTGGAACGGCTACTTCGCCGACATCGGCCGGACCACGATCATCGGGCGCCCCAACCGGCGCCAGCAGGAGATCTACACCGCCGTCTACCGGGGGCTCATGGCGGGGATCGACAGGATGCGGCCCGGCTGCACCACCGCGGAGGCCTCCGACGCCATCGTGGAGGTCATCGGTGAGTGCGGGTTGGCGGAGCACCTGTTCAGCCTGTTCATCGGCCACGGCATCGGCGTGGGGGCCAACGAACCTCCCTACATCGGCGAGAACATGCCGGGCGCCACCGACACCAAGTTCCGCCCGGGCATGGTGTTCGCGGTGGAGCCGCTGGTGTGGGTGCCCGACGTGCCGGGGGGCGGCGGTGTGCGGATCGAGGACATGGTGCTGGTGACCGACGGGGATCCCGTCGTGCTCTCCCGGGTGGAGTACGAGGAAAGGCTGCTGCTATGAGCGATTCGAACGAGCCGGTCCGGCTGGGGGTCGTCGGCCTGGGCTGGTGGGGCGGCGAACTCGCCGACGCCGCGGCCCGCAGCGGCGCAGCCGAGGTGGTGGCGTGCTACGCCCGCACCGAGTCGGCGCGGCTCGCCTTCGCCGCCGAGCGCGGCTGCCGGGCGGCGACGTCGCTTGGGGACCTGATCACCGCCGACGACGTGGAAGGCGTCATCCTGGCGACGCCGCACAGCATCCACGGCGATCAGATCCGCGAGGTGGCGGCCGCCGGGAAGGCTGTCCTGGTCGACAAGCCGTTCACGTTGAGCACCACCGATGGGCGGAGCGCCGTGGCTGCCGCGGCGGACGCCGGCACCGTGCTGATGGTGGGCCACCAGCGGCGGCGCCTGGCCGCGGTCCGTCGCATCCGGGCGCTGGTCGACGAGGGAACGCTGGGTACACCGCTGCTGGCCACGTCGGTCTTCGCTGTGGGCCGCGGTTTCCCGGCCACCTGGCGTTCCTCCCGGGACGAGAGCCCGCTGGGCGGCATGACCGGGCTGGGTGTCCACATGATCGACACCTTCCACTATCTCGTCGGACCCATCCGGAGGGTGAGTGCCTTCAGCAACGGAGTCCTTGCCGGTGAACCCCTCGACCACGCCACCGGGCTGCTGTTCGAGTTCACCTCCGGCGCCGTCGGGAACCTGGTGACCTCCCACTACACCCCGGTCACCGAGGAGTTGTGCATCTTCGGTTCTGTAGCTTCGGCGTCCAGCCACAACGAGGGGTCCCGCCTGTTCACCCAGCAGCGGGGCGAGATGGATCGCAACGAGGTGCCGCTGGAGGAGATCGACGCCCTCGCCGAGCAGCTCGCCGAGTTCGCGGGAGCCGTAAGGGGAACGAGCGTCCCCGAGACCGACGGCGAGGTGGGCCTGGCGGTGATCGCCGTGCTCGAAGCCGCCGTGGCGTCGGTCGAACGCGGCGAGGCGGTCGCCGTGGCCGAGTTCGCGGGCGACTAGCAGGAGCGGCGGGCGCGGGCGGCTGCGTCGCCGAAGCGAGGGGGGCGAGCATGGACTCCACACCGGCGATTCCCGCCGGCAGTGCCGAGGTCACACCGGGCTGGGTGCGGCAGGCGTTCGCTGCGGGAGGGCGTGCCGATATTCCTACTGTGGAGGACGTCGACGTGGAGCAGGTGGGTGTGGGGATCGGCCACGTGGGGGAGTCGCTGCACTGCCGCCTGACCTACGCCGGCGACGCCCCCGCCGCCCCGGCGACCGTCGTCGTGAAGCTGCACTCCTCGCATCCCGAGACCGACAAGCTGGCCCGGCGGGTGCGGCTCTACAGGCGGGAGTGCGCCTTCTACCAACTCCTGTCGCATCACGCCCCAATCCGCTCGCCGATCCTCTACTACGGCGACTACGAACGCCGCAGCAACAGGCTTGTGCTCGTGCTCGAGGACCTCGGTGGGATGGGTCGGGTCGACGAGATCGAGGGCGCCAACTCGGAGCAGGCGATGAGCGTCGTCCGGGCGATCGCCCGGTTCCACGCCTACTCGTGGAACAAGACCGGCACCGCGCCGTACATCGACATCTTCGACTCGCTGGATCCGAAGTGGCGGCCGCCGGTGCAACTCATCTACCTGGCGTCGCTGCGGCGCACCTTCGAGGTGTTCGGCGACCACTTCTCCCAGCACATGCAGCGCATCACCGAGACGCTCGGCTGGAGGGCCGCTGACTACATGGGCGACCTCGCCACCGGCCCGCGGGCCTTCGGCCACGGCGACTACCGGTTGGACAACATGTTCTTCGGCCCCGGGCCCGACGATCTGGCCGTGATCGACTGGCAGGTCTGCGGCGGCAACAACCCCCTCGGCGATGTGGCCTACTTCCTCGGCGGCAGCCTGCCGGTCGAGGTGCGGCGGAGCATCGAGCGGGGCGCCATCGCCGAGTACCACGACAACCTCCGTCGTGAGGGCGTCGAGGGGATCGGCCTCGAGGACTGCTGGCGGCTCTACCGCCAGAACATGTTCGTCCGGATGCTCGTCATCGTCATCAGCGCCGGGGGTCTCGACATCTCGAACGAGCGCAGCGTCCGCCTCCTGGGGCTCGGCCTGGACCGGACGCTGGCGGCCCTCGAGGATCTCGAAGCCGAAGAGTTCCTCCCGGACCGCCGGCGGCTATTCGGTCCGTCGTGGGCGTTCTCGACGGCCTCCCGGTGCGCCTACGGGGCGTCGAAGCGGCTGCGCAAATCCTGAGCACCTGCGCCGGTTCTGCCTCCGGGGGCGCTGATCACAGGCAGTAGTGTCCGCGCAGCGGTCGGCAGGGAGGAGAGCGCGTGGTTCGCCGTTTGGGCGGTCTGGTGGTTGTCGTGATCATCGCGAGCGTCGTGGCCGCGGCGCCGGTGGCGGGTCAGGACGCCGGCGCGCCGGCGACGACTGCGCTCGCCCTGGACGCCTCCCCGGACGAGCCGGATGACGCGGACGGGGCCCACAAGCCGGCGATCGACGAGCTCTTCGCGGAGGGACTCTTCGACGGCACGCTCTGCGGTGACGGCAGGTTCTGCCCGGACGAGCCGGTGAAGCGCTCGACGGTGGCGGTGTGGCTCGTACGCGCCCTCGGCGACGACCCTGGCGCCGTGAGCGCCTCCCGATTTGCCGACGTGGACGCCGGGGCGTGGTGGGCGCGTTTCGTCGAACGCCTCGCAGCGTTGGAGGTGGCCACCGGCTGCGAGGGGGATCCGCTCCGTTACTGCCCCGACTCTGCGGTGACGCGCGGCGAAGTGGCGACGCTGCTGGTGCGCGCCTTCGACATCGAGGCAGCCCCCTCGGTGGGCTACTCCGATATTGCGGGCTACGCCCACGAGGCCGACATCGACGCGTTGGCGACCGCCCGGATCGCCGCCGGCTGCGAGACCGCCCCGCTGCGCTTCTGCCCCGGCGACGAGGTGACGCGAGGGGAGTTGGCCACCCTCCTGGCGCGCGCCCTCGGTCTCGTTCCCTTGGCCGTGGAGTTCAGTTGGTCGTTGCCGTCGCACTGCTACCGCCATCCGCGGTACGACCCGCACGCCGCTCCCGAAGCGGGCTGTCCGGTGTGGTGGAGCCATCTCCTGGACTTGGCGCCCTCGCCCGAGGGAATCACCGTCGCCGAGATGCAGGCCCGCCTGGCGGCAGCACTGCCCAACTATGCGCCGAAGCCCAGCGACCGGTTGCACCGGCTCTCCGGTTCTGCGCGCGAGGTCATCGCGGCCACGTTGGTCAGGCTGGCGGGGGAGGATCCCCCAACGTTGGCCAGGGTCCGCACCATCTCCGCAGACCCCGACCTATGCCGCGGCTACCGCGCCTGCGCTGTGCGCTACGGCATCAACTTCACATGGGCGCGCGGAGTAGAGGGGTGGATGTGGACCGTCAACACCGTCGTCCATGAGTGGATGCACCTTCGTGACTACGGCACTGCCCCGGGTACCGGCAACTCCCTGTTGTGGTGCGACCGGATGGTTGAGCGCCTCAGCTTGGCGGAGTCCACGGGCCGGCTCGTGACGCACATGGCGCTGCTGGAGGCCGCCGGCCCGGCACATCATGCTCCCGTTGTGTCGGGCCCGGGATGTGCCGGCGCGCTGATCGCCCGCTTCGCCCCCGAGATCCGCAGCCACGACCGGCCCCGCAAGATCCTGGAATTGTCGGCGAACGCCCAGACCCAGGCCTGGATGCGCCGCGGCTTCGCCTCGCCCGAGGCCCGCTGGTGGGCGGCGGAAGCCGCCGCCGGATATCCCACCGAGACGCGGCCGCTCGAGCAGCCCTTGCCGCAGGGCCCGCTGCCCGAGCCGCCCGGCGAGCCATCGGAGTCCGACGAGCCGGACGACTGCAACGACGGGATTCACGACCACCCCTACCGCGAGGGTGTCAGGCACTATCACCGCGGCGGGCTCGACCCTCACGCCCATGACCGGTGGCACGTACTCGTCGACGGTGTGGCCGTCCCCGCCGGCCTCGCCCGCTCGGAGGGCGGCTACTGCGAGTACCCCGACGGGAAGCGCGCCATCAACGGCAACACCCTCGGCACCAGCGCCGGCGAAGTCATCTCGTCCGTGTCCTACCGGACGTATGCACCCGACGGGAAGTGGTACTACGCCGAGAGCCCCAACTGCGTCGACATCGCCACCCCCGGCCATCCCAGACACGATCCCTCCGTCGGAGGCGGCTCAGCGGCCCGCCAACGGGTGTGCGACGACGAGACCGAGCACGTCTGGTTCAACTGCGAGTCGTCCACTTCGCCGACCCGTTGCCCCGACGAGGACGGGTTCGCCGACGGCGAGTACGAAGGCGACTGGGTGGCGTGCGGCGAACGCCACTCCCACGGCCACTACCAGGAGATCTGCCGGGCGACCACCGGCGAGCCGCTTTCCTGAACCGAACCGATCAGCCCGCGCCCGCGGCCCGCAAGCCGGCGGGCGAGCACCCCGAGGCTAGCCGGCGGGGTGTTCAGCCGGTGGTTGCGGGGATCTCGACGGTTGCGATGAGGCCGTTGAGGAGCAGGCGGAGGGTGGCCTGGTGGTGGTCGGCGGGCCGCCCTGCCTCGACGGCTTCAGCGGTGAGGGGGAACTTGTCGTGGCGGTCGTTGATCTCAACGTCGGTCTCGGTGTTGAGCGCTGCGCCGATGCAGTAGTCGTCGATGGCGAACAGGAAGCGCGCCGAGTCCTCGGGGGACAGTCCTGCGCCTCGCAGGCGTTCGTGCATCCGCTCGTAGTAGGTGAGCGAGGGGTCGGTTCGGGCCGGCCTCGTCGCGAGGACCACGATCATGTTGGGGTGGCGTTGCACCGCCTCGAGGAAGGCGAGCGTGCCCCGGTACACCGCCTCGGTCCAGTCGGGATGGTCGAGGACGGTGAGGTCCACTCCTGCGAGGACCCGCGCGTTCAGCAACTCGAGCAGTTCGTCGCGGCTGTGCACGTGGTTGTATAGCGACGCCTGGCCGACGCCGAGCCGCTTGGCGATCGCGCGCGTCGTCAGGGCGTCGATACCGCTCTCGTCGACGATGGCCATGGCGGCGTCGACGATCATCTCCCTCGACAGCAGCGGTTCGGAGGGGCGGCCCACGGCGCAATGCTACGGGCCGCGACGGCGCCCCACCGGCACAGGAGTGCGGGCGCCCACCAGTGACGCGTTCGGGCGCAGGCCTGCCGATCGCTTGAATAACGATCAGTGATCGTTTATTGTGGGGGCTGATGCCTGGGGGACTTGAGGTTCGGAACGTCTCCAAGACGTTCGCGGCGCCGGAGGGACACACAGTGCGCGCCCTCGACGATGTGTCACTCGAGGTGGCTGACAACGAGTTCGTGGTTCTCCTCGGCCCGTCGGGTTGTGGGAAGACGACGCTGCTGCGAACCATCGCCGGCTTGGAGAACGCCGACTCCGGCGAGATCCGTCTGGGCGGCGAGCGGCTCGACACGATCCCGCCGTTTCGCCGCGCGGTCAACACGGTGTTCCAGAGCTACGCGCTGTTCCCGTTCCTCACCGTGGAGCGGAACATCGCGTTCGGCCTGGAGATGGAGAAGCGCCCCAAGGCCGAGATCCGCCGGCGGGTCGCCGAGATGCTCGAACTCGTCGAACTCTCGGGCTACGCCAAGCGGACCCCGTCGCAGCTCTCGGGAGGTCAGCAGCAGCGGGTGGCGCTGGCCCGGGCGCTCGCCAAGCGGCCGCGCCTGCTGTTGCTCGACGAACCGCTCGGCGCCCTGGATCTGAAGCTCCGGCGACAGATGCAGGCCGAACTCAAGCGGATCCAGCGCACGACCGGCATCGCCTTCGTATTCGTGACCCACGACCAGGAGGAGGCTCTGGCGCTGGGCGACCGGATTGCGGTCCTCAACGCCGGTCGCATCGTCCAGATCGGCACCCCGCGGGAGATCTACGAGGAGCCGGCGACGCGGTTCGTGGCCGACTTCATCGGCGAGACCAACCTCCTCGCCGTCGACTACGACGGCCAGTCCACGCTCACCGTCGCCGGCCAGTGGAAGCTCGACGTCGCCGAGGTGGGTGGGGCACGAGACGTTGTCGAATCGCACGCCGAGGATGCCGCGCTGGCGGTGCGTCCCGAGCGTGTGACGTTGGATCCCGAGGGCGAACTCCGCGGCACGGTGATCGCCTCGGGCTACGTCGGCGCGGACGTCCATCTGAGTATCGACCTCGGCGGGGGATCGATCCTCAACGCGCGGGTCGACGCGCAGGATCGACTGCCGGAGGTCGGCGCGGAGGTCGGCGTCAAGGTCGATGCCCGGCACACGAGGTTGCTGGCTTCGTGAGGGTGCGCAACCGCTGGCTGGCGGCGCCCGCGCTGGGCTTCATCGCGCTGATGGTCGGCGGGCCGCTGGTGGTGATTGCCTGGTACTCGCTGCGCACCCGGGGCCCGGGCGGCGTCGGCGTCGGCGACGGCCTCACCGACGACGCCTACGAGCGCCTGGTCGTGGCGGAGGACTTCAGCGGCAACACCATCTTCGACGCCACCT
>MKWU01004635.1_pt1 | contig 15931 bp, 10 predicted proteins | sample 809101 | NCBI WGS metagenome assembly MKWU01 (sample SAMN05860141, study PRJNA318959) | sponge metagenome | host: Aplysina aerophoba | place: Slovenia: Piran, Adriatic Sea, Gulf of Piran | collected 2013-05-07 | reverse complement strand
CCACGCCGGACCCCCACCTCGCCGCCTGTCGCCCCCCGACCCCTGAAGTCCGCACCGCGCCCGCGCACCCCCCGCGATCCGACCGCCTCCACAGGACCGCAAGCGCCACTTTTAGCAGCCAGCAGCCACTGCCATCATCCAGAAAATACCCTTAACAAGCAGGGTCCCCGGGACCGCGTTCCGACAACGGCTGCGGGCCAGGCCCCGGACCGGGCTGGGACGCAGATGCGGCAGGTGCTTGGCGATGCACTCCGCCTGCGGATGGCCTGCGGACGGCAGAAGCAGGGTCGGCTCCCGGCATCGTTGTAATGGTCGATGCCGGACAACCCGCCATGCTTTTTCTGCTGCCTTGATCGTTTTTTTCACCCCGGACCGGCTTGACCTACCCCTGTCAGCGGGCAGGCATGGTGGAGGACGGGCTCCGGTGACAGAGGGTGGACAAGATCCCTGCAGGAAAGCCTGTGTTTTCATATTTGTCCATGCGAAGTGCTTACCTGTGCCGCCTGATTGGCCTCGGCCCCAAACCCATTTGGATGCAATCGCCCTGAGTCCCAAGGCCGAACTGCCGTCTTGAATCTGAACGATGTACGATCAGTCCACAATCGGCAGCAAGCCTCTGTGCGGCGGTTCCCGGGCCAAACCAGCCTTGCCATGCGCACCATCACTTGATCTTGCAGCCACTGCCAACGCACCCTTACGGAGGCCACCGACATGAGCCTTGACACCGTTCAGCAATATCTGTTCGATCTTCAGGGATACCTGGTCATCGAGAACGCTCTCAGCACCGATGAGGTGGCGGCCATCAGCGCCATTCTGGACGAGCACCAGCTGCCGGAAGAGGGATCCAGGGAACGCTTTGGAAGTGCACCGGACGGACCGGGATTTTTGGACTGGGGCGAGCCTTTCTGCAACCTCCTCGACCACGAAACGATAATGCCCATTCTCCGGCAGCAGCTCGGCGACTGCTTCCGGCTGGATCGGATTTACGGCATCTGCATGGAGGAAGGCATGCACCGCGGCGCGCTGCATGCCGACTACGGCGCCACCTCGCCCTTCTCGGGCGTGGAAGAAGGCGAGTACTACGCCTTCAAGTCCAACCAGATCTACAACGGCTTCATGGTGGTGACCTGGAACCTGACCGATTCCGGGCCCGACATGGGGGGATTTTGCTGCATCCCCGGCAGCCACAAGAGCAACTACAAGATACCCCGCGCCATCTTCGATGCGCCCGAAACGTCGCCGGCGGTGGTCATGCCCCACGCACCGGCCGGTTCCGTCACGCTGTTCACGGAGTCGCTGACCCACGGCACCGCGGCCTGGCGCAGCAAGGCGGGACGACGCTCGCTCCTGTACAAGTACTGCGTGTCGCACATGGCCTGGAAGTCGTCCCGCGTCCAGATACCGGACAACGTCGAACTGACGGAGCGCCAGGAAATCCTGTTCGGCGAGCCGGGAGACCCCTATCGGTACTTCCCATCCCTGTTTGCCTGAAGTTGGCTGACTGGAATCTTCAAGGCTGTCGCTGCTCTAGGAACATGGCCAAGGTGATGGCCGGGATCAGTTCCTGCAGGCAGCGTTGTTGAAGCCGGTAGGTGAACGGTTTGCTGGAGAGGGCCTGCCAAGTCCTCCGGCTCCGTTCAATGTCCAGGTATTGGGCCACCTGGGAGTTGGGCGAGCATCTGCCCAACAGATCCTCAACGGCGGGCGTGTCGGACAGCAGACGCTGCACGATGTCGGCTGCCTGCCTTCCCCTTGACAGCGATCCGGTCGCGGAATCCGGCAACAATCCCTGCATGGCCTGACGAACAAGCCAGCGCTGCGATCCCGCCGGCCCGGACCATTCCCGATCGGGAATGGACAGCGACAATTCCACCAGGGCCTTGGTGGCAGTCGGGTCCCGGACGCGCAGGCCGAGGGCATCCGCGCCTTCGGCCCAACGTCCGCCCACGCGGGACTGTCCGGCTTCAATGACCCGCCACCGGTCAATCCGCGGGTCCATCGCGAACGAGTGGAACCAAAACCCGTAGGCCTCCTCGGCAATGTATTCCCGGAGATGAACCTTCCGGGCAAAGTCCGGGCGGATCAAGGTGCCTGCGAGCCAGGGTTCGAAGCCGATCCGCCATCGGTTGATCCCGTCGCGCCCCATCCGCGACAGCAACGGCCTTAGCAACTTGTGCTGCACGGCACCGGACGGCGAACGGTGCCGCCACAACTCGCCGAAGGAACGCGACCAGGGTCTGCCATACCAGGAAATCGTCCCGTTCCCTTGCTGACCGGTCAGGATCAGGTCGTGGCCCCGTGCCTTGACCTCCCGGAGCAGTGCGGAAATCCAGTACATGTTCCCGGCGCCGATGCTGGGTTCCAGGCGTGTGTCAAGCATCCAGCGAATGCCGTCCAGCACCGACACTCCGGCGGCGGGAACCGCCCGCACAGGGTCCACGCCGGTCATCCGCCCGATGGCCTCGGCCAGCGGGAGCTCGTTGGCAATCGCCCCGGCGGGCCACGCTACCTGCGTGTCGTGTACAGGCACCGAACAGTATCCGGCCACGGCCCCTGACGGAAGATGCGCCTGGCTGGCACCCCAGGCCACCGCCCCCGAGTCGAGACCGCCGCTCAGCTGTATGGCCGGGGATTCGGCCCGGACGACCATGCGCTCCACTGAATCGGCAATGCCGACGCGCAGGGCTTCCTGGTAGGCCGAACTGCCCTGGCCCTCCCACAACGGTGTGTCTTCGGGGAACCAGTATCGTTGCAGCCGACTGTCGCGACCGTCCAGCGTGGCCATCCAGCCCGGCGGCAGCCGACACAGGTCCGCATGGACGGTCCTCCGGCCGACCGGCTCCATGTTGGCAACGATGCAGGCCAGGGACAGTTCGTCCAGCCGATTCGAAACCCAGGGCAACGCCAACAGGGCGCGGCCCGAAGTGCCAAACGCCATCAATCCGGCCTTGCAGGCGAAGTAGAGGATGCTGTTGCCGTTGTGATCCCGCAGCAGTGTCAGGCGGCGGCGTTCACCGTCCCACTCGGCACAGACCCAGTCTCCAATCAGGCGATCGCGGCAAGCGTCCCCCCAACGGTGCCGGGCCAGCAACGCAAGTTCCGGGTCGGACAACCGGAGGGCCTCGGCCGCCGGCAACTCCAGGTCGCCAACCAGCTCCTTCCGGTTGTCCAAACAGGCTGCAACAGCCAGCAACGACGATCCGCACTGCTGCACCCGGGTCCCCGCCAGCGGCAGTTCCCGCTGGTGGTTCAGTGCCGTGCAGGCGAAGCCCGGGACATCCAACTCCTGAACCGCCAGTTCTCCGGTCGGATTCGCGGCTTCGCATACGGCAGTCAGCTGCCGTCGCAGTTGCTCGCCGGGAACTGCGCCGGCAACGCCAAAAAGGTAGCCCATGGGACCGCGCCCGGTCTATGCCTCAACGCCGGCGGTTCACCGGGCCCGGAACAGGCATTCGATTGGGAATCCGGCCTCTGTGCCGCCGGCCAATCGGGGAGGCCAAAGTCAACCGCCCTACTCCAGGATACGCTGGTCGGACAGGTCCTTCGAACCCACCGTATGCGTGGTGGTGGCTCCCAGAAACTCCAGCGGTTCCAAGTCCGCCAGGCCGTTGACCACCTGGTACTGGGTGGGCATGTCTTCCCACCGGGGACGCCGGAACTCCAGATGCCCGTTGCCCTTCCACATGGCCTTTACCTTGCTGTTGGGCGTCGCGGCGGGAGTGAGGACCGCGTACTCGCAGTCCGCCGTGCCCCATTCGCCGGTGCGCGGCATGTACTTGTAGTGCAGTTGCCCGTCGTTGCGGTGCGCCGGTGGCGGCACGGAAGCGGGATCAACCTCTTCCATGTCGGTCAGGCTCATCTCCAGGAAGCGATAGCCCAGCCAAGCGGCCTCGCAGGTCGTGTCCTTGCCGATGGTGCGCGGGGGCGGAAGTTCGCAATAGATCTTGGCGAACCCAAGCTCTTCCCGCCCTGTGATGATGGGATCGGTCAGGTTCTCCCAAAGTACGGTCAGGAAGGATCCGTGCACCGAGTCCCTGTTCCCGTGGAATTCGGCCGGGAAGGTGGCGCCTAGTACCGCATACCCGCGGCCGGCCAGCCATTCGATGTTCGACATGTAGGTGGCGGTGACCGTGACCACGGGGGAGTGTCCCAGGCCGAATCCAGGCGGACACAACTTCTGCAGCAGTTCCGGGTGTGTACGGAAGGCAACGGAATGGGAAACCGAAGACGGGGAGTCCTCGTTCATAAACCGCCGCCCGTCCGGTCCCCGCCGTGGTCCCGTGGCAGGACCAAAACAATAGGGCATGCGCCACATGTCCGGTGCAAACAACGAATCGCTCATTCATTTCCTCCTGTCCGCAACATCACCATGCCCCCGCCATGCCCCGGCGCAGCCGTCCTGCAAACCCAACTCGGACCAACCGCGACTGCCGGAAACAGGCCACTTGAGTTTAATCTACAGACTGCCCTTGCCATCCCCGGAACTGTCGGCCACCGGCCGGTTCACCGTCCTGCAACGCGGATGTCGCACCCCATGCCGACCAACTTCTCCAGCCGCGCGCCCAAAGGGCAGATCGCAGTATTCACTGCTGCCGTCTTCTGCTACTGGCTCGGTCTGTACCTCTACGCGCCGACCCTCCCCATTTACGTGAAGCAATACAGCAGCCATCTCGGGGCCATTGGCCTGGTCCTGTCCATGTACGGCCTCTGGCAGGCCCTCCTGCGCTTTCCCGTGGGGTTGGCCAGCGATCTCCTGGGCCGGGCCAAACCCTTCATCCTATTTGGCTACGTGCTCACGGCCCTGGGGGCCTGGCTCATCGGATTCGCCGACGACATCGTTTGGATTGGCGTCGGCCGCAGCGTCACCGGTTTGGCCGCCGCCACGTGGGTGCCCATCGTGGTGGTGTTCAGTCGGTTCTTTCCACCGGCACAGGCCATCCGGGCCACTGCGTTGATGGCCATGGTCGGCGGTGCAGCACGGATCCTTGCCACCGGTTCCACCGGATTCCTCAACAGTGCCGGCGGCTATTCCCTAGCCTTCAACCTGGCGGCGGTGGCGGCCGGCCTGGCCTTGTTGTTGATGCTGTTGGTCAGGGAAACACCCCGCGCACCGACCAAACCGTCACTCGGACCGGTTGTGTCGTTGGTCAGACGTCCCCAAGTGCTGTTCCCGGCGTTGCTGAATGCCTCCTCCCAGTTTGTGAACTGGGCCGTTACCTTCAGCTTCATTCCCATCCTGGCGGGAAACATGGGTGCCTCGGACGTGGAGGTCAGCTTCCTCATGACCGACTTCATGGTGGTGAATTTGGTGGGACTGTCAGCCACGGCCGCATTCGTCAACCGGCTTGGGGCGCGCAAACTGGTACGCACGGGGTTTCTGCTGTTGGGCATGGCCACCTTGCTGGCCGCGTGGTCTCCCACGGTCTGGTGGCTGTTCCTGGCGCAGGGCCTTGTCGGGTTGGCCACCGGCATTGGCTATCCAACGCTCATGGGCTTGAGTATCAGGCATGTATCGGACCACGAGAGGACCGCCGCCATGGGCCTGCACCAAGCCGTGTACGGCTTCGGCATGTTCACGGGACCGTTCGTTGCCGGGCTCCTGTCGGAGCAGTTTGGCATTCAAACCACGTTCCTGATGCTGGCAGTACCGTGTCTGCTGGTGCTGGTGCCGCAGGTCGGAGGACGGATATTGCATCCCGCCACTGCGGACCCGACGGGAGCCAGACACTGATTCCGCCTGTGGGCCCGGAACCCATGTGGAATTCACGTCGGGCGATGTCAGATTGAACGCGCCGTCCGGCATCCCGTATGGTTGTAGGCAGCTTCCTTGATGAGAAGTGGATGCGCTGCCGAAACCTGACGCCAATCCGTTGGCGGAAACAGATTCCGGGCCAGCGCGCTTCGGGGTCGCAGTTGACCACACACAAACCACAAGCGGAATCAGATATGCAGGTCCAAGTTGCCTACGGACGCACCGGATTGGCGATCGAAGTGCCTTCCGGTACGGACATCATCCAATCCACCCAACTGCCCGGAGTTACGTCGGAGAAGGCGGCACTGGAACAGGCACTGCGCTCGCCAATCGAGAGTGCCCCTCTTGCCGACCGCGTCGATCCCTCCAGCCACGTTGTGATTGTCCACACCGACATCACCAGGGCGACACCCAACGACCGCATCCTGCCTGTGGTGCTGGATGAACTGCTCGATGCCGGGGTTCCTCGAACCCACATCACGCTGGTCAATGCCCTGGGCACCCACAGACCGCAGACCGAAAGCGAGCACCGTGCACTCGTCGGGGATGCCGTCTACGAGAACTTCCGGTGTCTCCAGCACGACGCCTTTGACGACGACCTGCTGGTCGACATGGGCCGAACATCGAACGGCCATCCGGTGCGTCTTCACCACCTGCTGGTGGACTCCGATCTGTGCATTCTGACCGGGTTCATCGAACCCCACTTCTTTGCGGGTTTCTCCGGCGGTCCCAAGGGTGTGCTGCCATCCCTGGCGGGTTTCGAGAGTGTCCTGTCCAATCACGGACGTCGAATGGTGGGCAGCCCCACGGCCACATGGGGCTCGCTGGACGGCAATCCCATCTGGGAGGAAATGAAGGAAGTGGCCCTCATGCTGGACGAGGTGTTCCTCCTAAACGTCACCCTGAACCAACAACACGAGATTACCGGGGTATTTGCCGGGGACCTGTTGACCGCCCACCGGAAGGGCACGGACTTCGTGCGCCGACACTCCATGGTGCCGGTGGGCGAACCCTATGACATTGTGGTTTCCTGCAACAGCGGCTACCCGCTTGACCAGAACCTGTACCAGTGCGTCAAGGGCATGAGTGCCGCCAGCCAGATCACCAGGCCCGACGGCCACATCGTGATGGCCGTCGCGTGTGCCGATGGCATTCCCGACCACGGCAAGTATGCGGACCTGCTGCGCCGCGGCGGATCACCCGACGGCATCCTGGCCATGCTGAATGAGGACGGATTTGAAGAGCATGATCAGTGGCAGGTTCAGATGCAAGCGCGCATTCAGCAACAAGCGGACGTGCATGTCTTCAGCAACGGCTTGACCGAGAAACAGATCCGGGAGGCTTTGTTCATTCCCTGCGCCGACGTGTCCAAGACCGTTGCCCAACTGGCTGTCCCGTCCAATGGAGCCGCGCCGCGCATCTGCGTGATGCCGGATGGTCCCATGACCATTGCCTATGTTGACCGCGATGCCCGTTGAATTTCGATACGGGCAACCCGCATTGCCCGAGAACGGGTTTGTCAATCCCGATCGGTTTCCTGACCAACCCCTGTCCCGTCCCAAGCGAACTGCAACCACCCGGCGGCAGGGAACATCCGCTCCTACGGGACCGTGCGTTGCATTGAACCATGCAGCAGCTGACGCGGGCGCGACACGTCGGATTCCCTACTATGGGGCCGGTGGTGGCCAAGAGACGCCGGCGGCGATCATTCCTGCCTGGCCAACGGGTCGAATTTCAAGCCTGGGCCATGGGACCGGAACCCTGTTGCCAAGGCCTCTCGATCCGGATCACCGCATGCGGTATGGGAAACAACATGCCCATGGCTGTGACCATCGTCACGATCCGGCAAGCAGCTCCGAAGAAGAGATCCCTGTGCGGCCGGGACAAGGTTCCGGTGCCGTACGCAACACCCAAATTGGCTTCATGCGGCACAGACGGCATCTTTCAACCCGCTTGTGGTCGAAAGTCCGGTTGGTATTCCGACAAATGCCAAACAAAGAACACTTTGACGTTTTTTGCTTGCTCAAACCGCCGGAATGTAGTATTCCCATATTGATCCCATGGAGTCCGGCGGTCGATTCGTCAATGGCCATTCATGATCGGCGTTACAAGCGCATCCTGACCAGTGCAGTCTTTGCCTACGAGATGGCACAGGTGCTGGCCGACGCGTTCGACCTCGGCGCCGTCGACCGCCAATCCCTGCAGCCGGGACCTACCAGTTCGGTCAAGGAGACCGGCCACGAGCGCATTGCCGACAGCACCTGGGCCTTCGACACTGACCGGCAGCGCACCGTCATGATGATCGTGGAGGCCCAAAGCTCGCGCGAGCGCGCGCTTGAACTCCGCCTCGCCCGCTACGTCATGGACCGCCTCCTGGAACTGTACGAGGGCATGACGCGACACGCCCGGCGTCAGGGGTTGCCGCCGGTGGTGGTGGCTGTCCTTTACACCGGACCGGACCGCTGGCGGCCGCCCTCCCTGCACGACCTTTTCAGCCCTCTGGCTCAGGTGCTCATGCGCTTCGAATTTCCCGTGCAATACTATGATGTGCTGCACATGGAGCGGGAGGAGGAGCCCGCGTCGCGCCTGGTGCGGATGGTCTTCGAGGTCGAACGTTGCGGAGATCCGGGCGAGACCATCCCGGTCCTGCAAGCCATTCGCGGCTTGGGAGACCAGGATGCCTACGAACTTCTGTTGCGATTTCTGTCCGATAAGATGAGACAGTGGGACAGGCTCCGAGACGAGCAGGGAAGGCTCCTGTTGGATGCCGGCCAACTGGACGACAGTCGTCCACTCAGCGAGGTGGTGAGGGAAATGGAAACGGTACAGGAACGGTTTTTCAGACAGATGGCCGAACGACGGGCCGAAGGACGGGTCGAAGGAATGCTGCTGAGCTTCCGGCGCACGCTGGCCGCCAGCGGCCTGGACACACGGTTGGTGCGAGATGTCGAAGCCCACGTCGACCGGATCCTCAAGGCGGTCCGCCGCGGCGTGCGTTTCGACCTTGACGACATTCCCGACGGCGCACGACTCCTGCTCGCGATCCAGGAGGACGGCGGCCCGACGCAGGTACCCGCCGAAAGGATTTGGAGCCTGCTGCCGCACATCCCGGAAGAAGACGACGCCCCCAAGTAGCGACCCAGGCGGGCAGCACGGCATCAGTCGAAGCACCGCCGAATACGGCACGCCTACAAACTTCGCGGTTCCAGTCGACAAGACACGGCCGTGGGACAGGCTCCGGGAAGAGCAGGGAAGGCTCCTGCTGGATGCCGGCCAACTGGACGACAGTCGTCCACTCAGCGAGGTGGTGAGGGAAATGGAAACGGTACAGGAACGGTTTTTCAGACAGATGGCCGAACGACGGGCCGAAGGACGAGTCGAAGGACGAGTCGAAGGACGAGTCGAAGGACGGGCCGAGGGGCGAGTCGAAGGACGAGCCGAGGGAATGCTGCTGAGCTTCCGGCGCACGCTGGCCGCCAGCGGCCTGGACACACGGTTGGTGCGCGATGTCGAAGCCCACGTCGACCGGATCCTCAAGGCGGTCCGCCGCGGCGTGCGTTTCGACCTTGACGACATTCCCGATGGTGCACGCCTCCTGCTCGTAATCCAGGAGGACGGCGGCCCGACGCAGGTACCCGCCGAAAGGATTTGGGGCCTGCTGCCGCACATCCCGGAAGAAGAAGACGCCCCCAAGTAGCGACCCAGGCGGGCAGCACGGCATCAGTCGAAGCACCGCCGAATACGGCACGCCTACAAACTTCGCGGTTCCAGTCGACAAGACACGGCCGTGGAACAGGCTCCGGGAAGAGCAGGGAAGGCTCCTGTTGGATGCCGGCCAACTGGACGACAGCCGTCCACTCAGCGAGGTGGTGAGGGAAATGGAAACGGTACAGGAACGGTTTTTCAGACAGATGGCCGAACAACGGGCCGAAGGACGGGCCGAGGGAATGCTGTTAAGCTTCCGGCGTGCCTTGGCCGCCAGCGGTCTGGACACACGACTGGCGCGGGATGTCGAAGCTCACGTCGACCGGGTTGTCGAGGCGGTCCGGCGCGGCATGCGCTTCGACCTTGACAAAGTTCCCGACGGCGCACGACTCCTGCTCGCGATCCGGGACGGCGGTGGCCCGACGCAGGTCCCCGCTGAAAGAATCCGGAGCCTGCTGCCACACATCCCCGAGGAATACACCTCCAAGTAGCACACGGGCGGCATGTCGGCGGTACGTCACCAACCAAAGAACCACTGAACACAACACCGCCCCCATTCGTCGGGCACAGGGGTGTCGGGTTTCGTGCCCGGCATGCGGGCTGCTTCGCCAATCGTGACCAACATGCCATCCGCCATTCCGGGGGTTGTGGCGGACAAGCCAAGGGATTGAAGCCGCCCACCGATCCCCGTACCATACGCCAACACCGCAGGCAAGGTTGCGTTGCCTACGCCCCCCATCGGCATGAATCAGGCGGTTGTCGAAGTGCCTGCCATTGAAGGTCCAGCTGTGCAACGAGGGCGTATTCCCGATCCCAAAACGTCCGGCCCTGCATCGAGTCGATGAAGTTCGCGCTGTAGCCGTATGGGACCCATGTATCCCGCTTCATGCCATGCAAGCGCTCCCGGTGATCGCCCTCACGGATATCCAGGACCTGCCGGGCAGACTCAAGCTCCCGTACCTCGGACCACCACCCGGACAAATCGCGCCGATGCGGTTGCCTGCCGAGGTTGTTCGACAACTGGTCGAGGATGGACCGGTACCGATCGTTCGAATCCGTTGCAACCGTGACGACAGTACGACTCTGGTCCAGGCCCAGATAGGATGCCGCCTGCATCGCACCGACGACGTTGCAGATGCCGCTCGGCCCAAAACGACCCTGTAAACGGGCTGCGCAATCCGCATCGACTCCAAATATGGCCATGATGTCGTCCATTGAGCCGCTGAACACGGCCGTGCCCCTGATGGTGTGGACATCCGGAACCCGCACCACGAGATCGGTGGCATGCACGTTGTGGATAAGAGTCACCATCTGGTCGCCGATCCCTTCAATGACGTGCGAGCCTCGACCGCCATCCGTGAGCGTGGCGCACTCCTCGGGTTCCACGGCGGCAATGCACAGATCGGGAAAGGACTCCCGCAGTCCTTCTCCGGCAGCCAGGGTGCCCGCGCTGCCGGGTGCGGACACGAACAGATCAATGCCGTCCAATCCAAGCCCCTGGACCGCACGTCGCACGCCTTCCGCCGTGACGTGGCGGTGAAAACGGTAGTTCGCCAAGTCCGAGAATTGCCCCAGAACCGCGCAGTCCGACTGCCCGGCATACCGGTCCTGCGTCCGCTGCAGTGTCAGGTTGACATTGGACTCGGAGCCGGGGGTTAGGTCCGTGGTCGCCCCGTAACGCTCGATCAACGCATACCGTTCCCGACTCATCCCCGAAGGCATCACGACGCGTGCCTCATAGCCCTTGACTCTGGCCACCCAGGCCGAGCCGATGCCGAAGTTGCCGGTAGAGGGGGCAATGACCGTGGCACTGCCGGGCCGTATACCCTCGTTGAGCTCCCGCTCCATCAACATGGCGTAGGCGGGCCCGACCTTCATGCTTCCGGAAGGGAACGTGCCGCCATCCATGACAACCAGGTTTGCCGCCAATCCGGATACCGCCTGCGGCACCAGAAATGCCGACACGCCGGTGCGCGCATCCTGCCAGTGGATGTTGAACAGATTGTCCCGGTGCAGCGGTGAACGATTTTGTAGATCCGCCGCACGAGCCCGGAACGCCGGGTCCAAAAGATCGGGATCCCGCATCTCCGCGTAGGTGGGTCCGTACACCGGACGATTCGAATCGGACATCTGTGGCATGCCTCCAGCAAAGCGCATCTTGGGTTGACGAACCTATAATTCCAGGTCGCATGGGGCATTAACGTACTACGTTTCCGACCGGACCATGTGCACGGGCCATTGACCCCTCAGTCCCCGGCGACACACTGCCCCTGACATGGCATACCGAGAATTGCCAACCCTCAAACTTCGGATCCCACACCGCCAACATCCATGACACAGTCAACGCTCACCCACCTTGAATGCAGCCTGACCGGCCAAACCTACGAAGCGGATCAGGTCATGAACCTGGCACCCAACAGCCAGCGTCCCCTCCTGGCACGCTATGACCTGGCCGAAGCGGCCAAGTCCCTTACACCGGAGAACCTGGTCCGCCGCAAGCCAGGCATGTGGCGCTATCGGGAAGTTCTCCCGGTCAGGTCGGACGCAAACGTAATTGACCTCGGGGAAGGTTCGACGCCCCTGCTGAAGGCCGCGCGCCTGGGCGCGGCCATCGGCTGCCCGAATACCTACATCAAGGACGAATCGCTGAATCCAACCGGCAGCTTCAAGGCACGCGGCCTGGGAATGGCGGTGTCCCGCGCCAAGGAACTGGGCGAAACCGTCCTCGCCATCCCCAGCGCCGGCAACGCCGCCGGTGCCATGTGCGCCTACGCGGCAGCCGGCGGCCTGGAGGCCCATGTCTACATGCCACGGGACGTTCCGCACACCTTCAAGGCTGAATGCCAAGCCTACGGCGGCAGCGTGACACTGGTGGACGGCCTGATTACCGACTGCGGCGCCAAGGTGGCGGAAGGCGTGCAGGCACACGGCTGGTTCGACCTGAGCACGCTCAAGGAACCGTACCGCCTCGAAGGCAAGAAGACCATGGGCTATGAAATCGCCGAGCAGTTCAACTGGACACTGCCGGATGCAATCATCTACCCCACCGGCGGCGGAACGGGCCTGGTGGGCATGTGGAAAGCCTTCGCGGAAATGGAGGAGATGGGGCTGATTGGCTCAAAACGCCCCAGGATGGTGTCTGTGCAGACCACGGGTTGTGCCCCCATCGTCAGGGCCTATGACCGCGGCGAGCGGTTTGCCGACGAATGGGAGAATGCAGCCACGATTGCCGACGGCCTGCGCGTGCCCAAGGCCGTCGGCGACTTTTTGATCCTCGACGCGGTCCGGGCCAGCGAAGGTACCGCCATCACCGTGACCGACGAAGCCATCATGGAATCGGTCGGCCTCATGGCATCCCTGACCGGGGTGTTTCCGGCTCCCGAGTCCGCCGCCTGCCTGGAGGCACAAAGGGTCCTGCTCAGCCAGCACATGATTGGCCGGGACGAGACGGTGGTCCTGTTCAATACCGGCACGTCCCTCAAGTACACGCATCTGTTCGACTGAGGGAAGGCCAGTCCCTCCTGCACACGACCAGGCACGGCACTCCACGCGCAACAGGGACCCCAACGATGACCAACGACCGTTCCCGCGTTCTCATCACCGGTATCACGGGCCGCGTAGGTTCCCATTTGACATCGGAGCTTCTGGCACGGGACGTTGCCGTCAGGGGTTTCGTGATGCCGAACGACCCGCTCCGATCAGAGGTTGATCCCGCGGTTGAGGTGGTGGAAGGCTCCCTTGACGATGCCGTCGCTCTGGACACAGCCGTGGCCAATGTGTCGCACATCGTCCATTTGGCAGCCGTAATCCTCTATCAACCCCACCAGGACGCTCTGATTTGGCGAGTCAACGTGGAGGGCACGCGCAACCTCATGCGCGCGATCCAGCAACGGCCTCCATCGCCACTCAGGTTGTTGTTTGCCTCCAGCGACCAGGTGTACCCGGGGCCGTTTCCCAGATACACCCCTACCGATGAGGAACATCCGCTGGAACCCACCACCACCTACGGGATCAGCAAGCTCATGGGCGAGGAGTTGACCCGTCACACGGCCCGAGTCGTGCCGAACTGCCGGTTCACGATCGTCCGGTTCTGCCACAACCAGACTTGGCAGGAAATCCTGGACCCCCACGGCTTCTTCGCCGAACGACAGTTTTATGTCAAAGGCAGACTGGCCTGGCTCTTGGACAGCGGACGCACCGACTCCGTAACCACGGAGTCCATCCGCCGTCTGCAGGCTGTGGACGCAGACGACAATCCTCTCCTGTTGAGCCTGACGGACACAGGGGAACCGTTGGTCTTGGACATGATGGACACCCGCGACATCGCGGCCGGTCTGGTACCCGCGTTGTTCAGGCCGGAGGCCGAAAACAATGTGTACAACTTCGCCCCGGGCAGCACGGTGTCCTTCACCGAGGTCGTCCCGTACATGGGCAGGGCCCTGGGCAAGCGATGGGTGGAGATCAGATTGCCAGGCACTCCGGCGAGATCCAATCTGAGCGGTGCGAAGGCGATGCACGACCTCGGAGTGGGTGCCCGCTACTCAGTGTTCGACATGATCGACGAGGCGAGCCAAGCCAGTCTTGGCTGATAGCGGTGCGGGACCGCAGGAAGCCTACCGGATAATGCCTTCCGCAAGGCGCAAGTCAACGCCTCGTGGACGAAATCGGGACACAATAGGCGGCGTACACGCAAACTCTCGAATCGAGCCCAACCGCAAGACCACTCCGAGAATGGGGTTGGAATGCCTGCTCTTGGCGGGAATGGTGTACCGCGTCCCGATGTTTTCCCTGCCCATGGCGGCTTACGGCGGAGTCCAGACATGAACCCTAGGAATTTCTGGCTGCTACTTTGTGGCGTGTTGGTACTGGCAAGTGCCACCGCTTGCACAAGCGAATTGTGTGCTGCCCGATTGGCGGATGTTGATCTGCAATACACGGACGAGGACGGCAACTCCCGTCTCCACATCGCGGTATGGAACGATGATCTCTCAACCATTCTGTGCATTCTGGCCGCCGGCGCGAGTATCGAAGCACAGAACAGCCAAGGTTGGACACCATTGCACGCGGCAGCGGTGGATGGATACACCAATGCGGTGCAGGCATTGCTTTTCGCCGGCGCGGATGTCGGTGTACGGGATGACACAGGTTGGACTCCGTTGCACATAGCGGCCTGGCAAGGACATGCCGAAGTGGCAGAGGTGCTGCTTGCTGCCGGTGCCCAAGTCAACATGATGGATGCCTATGGTACGACTCCGTTGTACATGGCGGCCCTGGGAGGCAACACGGCCGTTGCGGACTTGCTTCTCGCTGCCGGAGCCCAGGTCAACGCACAGAACGAGGATGGATGGGCACCATTGCATGGGGCAGCTGGAGAAGGCCATGCCGAATTCGCGAATTCATTGCTGGGCGCCGGTGCAGACGTCAACTTGGGCAATGCCCAAGGGATGACACCGTTACACGAAACTGCGATGCATGGGACCGTGGAGGTGACAGCCGTGTTGCTTGGCGCCAGCGCAGATGTCGAAGCACGGGATGTTGACGGCTGGACACCCTTGCACATAACAGCGTGGTATGGACATGCTGAAGTCGCCGAGTTCCTGCTCGGGGGTGGCGCCCAGGTCGCCGTGCGGGCCATGGACCGCTTGACCCCACTGCACATGGCAGCTGGGGAAGGTCACACCACAGTCGCCAAAGCTCTGCTCGCTGGTGGTGCCCCAGTCAACGCCCAGGACAGTGACGGCTGGACACCCTTGCATAAAGCAGCGTGGGGAGGCCAGGCTGAAGTCGCCGAAGTGCTGCTCGCGGCAGGCGGCGATGCCGACGCGCAGGACGACACGGGCTGGACCCCGCTGCACAGGGCCGCTGGGGAAGGACATGCGGAATTCGCCAACACCTTGCTCGCCGCAGGTATCCAGATCGATGCACAGGATATCTATGGCTCAACCCCATTGCACACGGCCGCTGGAGAAGGGCATGCGGAATTCGCCAACGCCTTGCTCGCCGCAGGTGCGCACGTTGATGCACGGGACCTTGATGGTTGGACCCCGTTGCACACGGCGGCATTGGCAGGGCATGCCGAGGTCGCAGAGGTGCTGCTCGCGGCAGGCGGCCAGGTCAACGCACAGGACAGCGACGGTTGGACCCCGATGCACACCGCAGCTTGGCAAGGACAAATCAAAGTCGCTGAAGTGCTGCTCGCGGCAGGCGGCGATGCCGACGCGCAGGACGACACGGGCTGGACCCCGCTGCACAGGGCCGCTGGGGAAGGACATGCGGAATTCGCCAACGCCTTGCTCGCCGCAGGTGCCCAGGTCAACCCACAGGCCCGCGACGGTTGGACCCCGATGCACACCGCAGCTTGGCAAGGACAAATCAAAGTCGCCGAAGTGCTGCTCGCGGCAGGCGGCGATGCCGACGCGCAGGACGACACGGGCTGGACCCCGCTGCACAGGGCCGCTGGGGAAGGACATGCGG
>MKWU01004634.1_pt1 | contig 15933 bp, 17 predicted proteins | sample 809101 | NCBI WGS metagenome assembly MKWU01 (sample SAMN05860141, study PRJNA318959) | sponge metagenome | host: Aplysina aerophoba | place: Slovenia: Piran, Adriatic Sea, Gulf of Piran | collected 2013-05-07 | reverse complement strand
AGTGGCGGTCGGGGCGCCGGCGCGCGGCAAGGTCGGTCCCGAGGCGCTGCCGGCCCGCGTCTCGCGCGCTGTGGCGGAGACCCGCCCGACCCTCGAGGCGGCGCGGCGAGACTTCGACCGGCAGTTCGTGCGCGAGGCCCTCAGCCGGGCGGGGGGCCGGCGGACCTACGCGGCGCGCGAGCTGGGCCTGACGCGGCAGGGGCTCGCGAAGCTGGTCAAACGGCTCGATCTGTAGGGCCCGGTGTCATGCCGGGCCCGGTGTCATAATCGGCGCACCAAGGGAGGCACCATGACCGATCGCCGGGTCCGATCCCGTTTCGCGCCGTCCTGCTCCCGTTCCACGCCGTCCCGCCGCCGGCCGCCACGCGCCCGGCGCGCCGTCGCGCTGCTCGTCGCGGCCGCCGCGATAGCCGCAGCCGCGCCGGCCGCGGCCCAGGAGGAGGCGCCGCCCCGCATTCCACCGCTGGAGTCGGTCGAGGAGGGCATCAACATCATCCGGACCCTGGCCAATCACCCGGCGCTCGCCGAGGCCTGGCTGGGATTCGCGCGCTACGTGCTGGGCGACAACACGCTGCCGCCGCGGGATCGCGAGCTCCTGATCCTGCGCATCGGCTACCTCCGCGGCTCGGAGTACGAATGGGGCCAGCACACCCGCATCGCGCGCTCGGTGGGCGTGACCGACGAGGAGATCCTGCGCGTCATCGACGGTCCGGACGCCGCCGGCTGGTCGACCTTCGACAGCGCCCTGCTGCGCGCGGTGGACGAGTTGCACCACGATTCCGAGGTGAGCGACGCGACCTGGGCCGAGCTCTCCGGCCGCTACGACACCCGGCAGCTCATGGACCTCGTGTTCACGGTCGGCCAGTACAACCTGGTGTCGATCGCGCTCCGGACGTTCCGCGTGCCGCTCGACGAGGGCGTCGAGGGGTTCCCCCGCTAGCACACTTCGCTGGTATGATCGGTGACCGCATGGCGACCAGGGCGATCAGGAAGAACGAGTCAGGAATGAGAACAACACTTCGCGGGCGACGAGCGTGGCTCGTCGCGACGTGCACGGCGGTCGGGGTCGCGTGGATCGCGGGGGCGGCGTACGCCCAGAGCGGCGACGTCGCCCGGAGTTGGGACGGCCGCCCGGACCTCAACGGAGTCTGGCAGTCGATGAGCACGGCGAACTGGAATCTGGAGGACCACCCCGCCGGGCCAGGTCATCCCGATCTGGGCGCCATTGGCGCGATTCCTCCCGGCCAGGGCGTCGTCGTGGGCGGGGAGATCCCCTACACGGCGGAAGCCCGGCAGCAGCGGGACGAGAACTTCGCCAACCGGATGAGCGACGATCCCGAGGCGAAGTGCTTCATGCCGGGCGTGCCGCGCGCCACCTACATGCCGCACCCCTTCCAGATCATGCAGGGCGACCGGAAGGTCCTGCTGATCTACGGCTTCGCGGACGCGAACCGCACCGTCCACATGGACCTGGAGCCCGAGCCGGCCCCGATCGACAGTTGGATGGGGCGCTCGTTCGGCCGGTGGGAGGGCGACACGCTCGTCGTCGACGCCGAGGGGTTCAACGGCGAGGCGTGGCTCGATCGATCCGGCAACTTCGCGACCAACGCGCTCCGGGTCGAGGAACGCTACACGCCTCTCGGGCCGAACGTGCTGCGCTACGAGGCGACGCTCGAGGATCCGAACGTGTTCACGGAGCCGTGGCAGATCAGCCTGCTGCTCTATCGCCGGCTGGAGGAGAACGCCCGCGTGCTGGCGTTCAAGTGCGTCGAGTTTTCGGAGGATCTCCTGTACGGGCATCTGCGCAGGGAGCCGACCCGCTAGGCGTCTGCGCCGTGGCAACGGCGCCGCCCCTCGCGGGCGGCGCGACTGCCGGAGGGTCGGTTGGGCACCAGACGGAGCCGTCAGGCGACGAATGGTAGGTGAATGCGGTCGACCGGACCGCGGAGGAATCGCGTCATGACACTGAGACGGACCCGCGTTGGACTGGCGATCCTCGCCGTGGGGCTGCTGGCCGTTGCGGCCCCGGACGACGTTCGGGCGCAAGCCGACTACAACGTCAACATCACCTCGTCCGCGCCGGCCGAGTCCGTGCGCTGGTACGCGCAGCACCTCGACTGCGCGCCGCTCGCGGACCGGGACGACACCGCCGACTGTCACGGCACGGAGGTGACCTTTGTCACCCAGCCGACGATGGGCAGCACGCAGGGCACCGGGATCAACCACATCGGCTTCTCGTTCGCCGACGTGACGGCGAAGATGGACGGGCTCGAGGCCGTCGGCGTGCGGGGTTCCGGGGTGCGGCTGCAACGCTTCCCGGGAGGCGCGACGCTGCGCGAGGCCCCGGGCGGCTACCTGCACGGCTACATCTTCGACCCCTGGGGGACGCGGATCGAGCTGTTGCAGGATGAGGAGACCGTCGGCTTCCACCACGTCCACCTGAGCGCGGTCGACCCGCAGGAGACTCTCGGCTGGTACGAGCGGATGCTCGGCGGTGAGCCGGCCACGCACGCCGGCCAGGACGAGGGCCTCCGCTTCGGGGACGCCTGGCTCTTCGCCACCGAGCACCCCGACGGCATCCCGGCCACGACCGAGGGCCGCGCCGTCGACCACATCGGCTTCATCGTCGACGACATCGACGCCGCCGCCGCGGATCTGGCGTCGGCCGGGGTCGACTTCCAGCAGGAGCCCGCCGTGCCCGAGAACGCTCGGACCTCGGCGCGGCGCGCCTTCGTATACGGGCCGGACAACGTCCGGGTGGCGCTCCTCGAGACCGGGTATGCGGGGGTGGACGCGTCCAGCACGGCGCCCGTCTTCGCCGACGTGACCGAGCCCTACGACACGCCCCGCACGCCGTGGGGCGAGCCTGACCTGCAGGGGGTGTGGACCGGGAACGCCTCGCACGGCATCCCGCTGGAGCGGCCCCTCGACCTCGCCGAGATCGAGGCGCTGACGCCGGAGGAGGCGGTGGCGCGGCGCGAGCGCGGCACGCTGGGCAGCATCTGGGGCTACGAGCGGGAGTGGCGCGACACGACCCTCGGCTACGACCAGAACGCCCCGTCGACGCAGGTGGCGATGATCATCGACCCGCCCGACGGCCGGATCCCGCCGATGACGGCCGCCGGCGAGACGCGCGCGGCCCGCATCGCGGCGGAGCGGCGCCGCTACACGAACAGCAACATCGCCGGCCCCGAGGAGGCGACGCCGTTCGTCCGCTGCATCACCCGCGGGCTGCCGGGAATGATGTTCCCGGGGGTCTACAACAACGGCCTGCAGATCTACCAGGGCCCGGGCTTCGTGGCCATCCAGAAGGAGATGATCCACGAGACGCGCGTGATCCCGACCACCCCGCAGGCGAAGGACGGCCCGCAGCTCACCTCGTGGCTCGGCAGCGCGCAGGGCCAGTGGGAAGGCGACACGCTCGTGGTCGAGACGACCAACTTCAACGACGAGGCGTCGTACCGCGGGTCGAGCCCCGACATGGTGCTGACCGAGCGCTTCACGCGCATCAGCCCGACGCGGCTCGAGTACCAGTTCACGGTAGACGACCCCGGCATCTGGACGGCGCCCTACACCGGCCGCTTCACGTTCGACGAGGACGACACGCAGTTCGAGCTGGTCGAGTACGCCTGCCACGAGGGCAACTACGGCATGTTCAACATCCTGAGCGGCGCGCGGGCGCGCGACCGAGAGGCGGCGGAGGGCAGCCGCTAGGCGGCGGGCCGTCACGCAGCCGGAACAGCACGACAGCGAGGTATCACCGATGCGGAACAGACTGACAGCGACCCTGGCGGCCGTCGGGCTCGCCATCCTGGTGGCGGGCGCGTCGGCTCTCGCGCACCACGCGTTCTCGGCCGAGTTCGACGCGACCAAGCCGGTCGCGTTGCGGGGCAAGATCACCAAGATGGAGTGGATCAACCCCCACGCCTGGATGCACATCGAGGTGGCGAACGAGGACGGCACGGTCGACGCGTGGATGATCGAGGCGGGCCCCCCCGGAGCGCTCGTGCGCCGCGGTTGGCGCCGCGACTCGGTCGTCCCCGGCACGGAGGTGCTCGTCGAGGGCTACCAGGCCATCGACGGTGCGTTTCGGGCCAACGGCCGCGACGTCACCTTCCCCGACGGCACCCGGCTCTTCGCCGGCTCGTCCGGTACCGGGGCCCCGCGCGACGGGCGCGATCCGACTGAGACGCCCCGGTAGTCTCGTTCCGGCTTTCGACGCTACGAGCCCCCCGGACTTCGAAGCTCCCGGGGGGCTCGTGGCGCTGTCCGTCCTTCCCGCCGCCCGGACCCGCTTCAACGTCGTTTCCCGCCCATCGACGGGCCCATATGTCTGACGAGCCTGCGGCCGGCCTTCACCTGCCGAACGTGTCGATCAGCAGCTTCCGCGGGATCGATCGCCTTTCGATCCGGCGACTGGGTCGCGTGACCCTGCTGGGCGGTCGAAACGGCGTCGGCAAGACGACCGTTCTCGATGCGGTGAGAACGTACGCGGCGCGCGGAAGTCGAAGCACGCTTCACGACTTGCTGGACAAGCGCGAGGAATTCGCCGCGGCGTTCGACGAGGGTCATGATGCGGTCGTTTCTCCGGACTTCGCCGCCCTGTTTCACGGCCGGACGGTAGCGCCGGACCGGCCTGTCATCATCGGTCCGACCTCGGGCGACGACGACCTCCGTATCGAGATGTCTACGCTCGCCAACCGGTCGCCGGAGCAGCAGGGTTTGTTCGCCGACCTCTCCGGAGAGGCACGCTGACGAGTTGCTATCCTCGCTGGCCGACTTCGGCCTGACGGAGGCGCGCCTGGACGCGACATGGAGGGCGCGGGCCGTGTCGCTGGCGACGACCTTTGAGATCGCGTTCTACGATGCCGCGTACCACGCCGTTGCACTGGTGCACGACGGCGTGTTCGTCACGGCCGACGAACGCTACGTGCGTCGAGCATCGAAGGCCGGGTGCATTTCGTCGCTACGGCACTGGCGAATGCGGTAGGCGCCTATCGGCCGGCGCGTCTCACGGCCGGCGCGGTCAACAGCACCCTCCGCGCGGTCAGCACCCGGCGCGGATGCCGGTTCTTCTACTCCCCTCCGACGAACTCCGCGAACTGGCTCCACGGCACGGGCCGCCCGTGGATCGGCACGATGGTCTCGACGTCGAGTCCCAGCCGCGTTACGTGCCGCAGCAGGCTACGGTGGTCGGCGTTCGGCTCCGCCGGCCCGGGGGCTCCCGGTCGCGGCGGGTCGTAGAGGGCGGCCTCGATCAACATCCGCTCGTTCGGCAGGTACGCGACCAGCATCCCCTCCACCAGGCGCAGCGGGTGCACGTAGGAGACGTGCATCGAGCGTGTGCCGTCGTGCAGCCAGTAGTTCTCGCGCACGGTCTCGTACTGGTAGCCCTCGGCGAGCTCGGTCGGCGGCCAGAGCGATACCATGTCGGGGGCCAGCGTCCGCGGGGCATAGTTCAGGACGTCGCGCGTGTAGAAGTCGTAGTTCTTCCAGTGCGTGACGATCGTCGCCCCGATGTGCATGTACGTGCGCAGCCCGCCGATGTGGTCGTGGTGCTGGTGGGTGTTGATGAGGAAGCGGATCGGTTTGTCCGGGACGAGCCGCACGACCTCGTCGATCACGGCGAGGTTGCGCCGCTCGTCGATGGGCGCCTCGACCACCGCGACGTAATCGGCGAACTCGACCGCGACGCTGTTGTGCGAAGCGCCCCCGAGCAGCCAGACGCCGTCGGCGAGGGCCTCGGTCTCGACCGTCACCGGGAAGGTCGCCTCCCGCACGGCGTCGGGCGGCTCGGGAGCGTCGCCGCAGTCGTTTACGCGGATGTCGTCGAGCGGTCCCCCGAACGCGTTGTGGCCGGCGTTCTCGCTCTGCGCCTGGTAGTTGTCGTCCCATCCCTGGTGGTGGTGCCAACCGGTGGGGAAGCGCACGCCGTCGCCGGCGTCCACGTAGCTGTCGTTCGAGAACTCGTGCTCGTAGTTGAAGTCGCCCAGGGCCGGCTCGGCCACCCAGGTGTGGATCCGCTGCAGCAGGTTCTGCTGGTTGATGGTGGCGTCGACGCGGTACTTGCCGAGCATGGTGATCGACACGATGAACATCTTCTCCGGTCGCACGGTGGCGCCGTCGCGCCCCATCTCGCCCAGCTCCCAGCGCCAGGTGGCGTGGGGATTGGCCCCCGGAAGCTGGGCTGCCTTGAGGAAGCCGTGGGGGTTGATCCACATGTCGAGCTGCCAGATCTCCGCCTGGTCGGGGTGCGCGGCCACCGGCTCGCCGTCGTCGCCGTCGCGGTGCCAGGCGACGTCGCCGTTGACGTAGAAGTGCTGCCGCGAGGCCGACTGCACCGGCGTGCCGTCCAGCCAGCCCATGCCCCAGCGCCACGAGGCCGGGTTCCGCCCCGGCTCGCGGTCGAACGACTCCGTCAGCGTGCCCTCGTCCCAGTTCATGGTCCGGACGTAGTTCGTGAGCGGCGCGCCACGCGGCCAGTCGACCTCGTACCCGTGGTAGCGCTGCTGGCCGACCATCCCGGTGTAGAGATTCGTGCCGGAGAGCGTCACGCAGCGCAGGTTGTCCGTTCCGATCGCGTCGCGCGCGGCACGGAGAATCGGCTCCGGGTCGACGAATCCGGGCGACAGATCCTGGGCTGGCAGCGCAGCGGTGGCCGCGGCGGCGAGTGCCAGGGCGATGAGCGTCCGATGGCGGTGGGGCATCGCTTCCTCCTCGATGCGGGACACTCTAGGAGCTTGCGCCGCAGAACGCAACGGAGAGCGTGCCGCGGCGCCAGGAGCCTGCGCCGCAGAGCGCCCGCTTACGGGTGCCTCGCGTGAGCGCAGACTCCCAACGCGCCCGGAGGGGCGCGCAGCCTCCTGGGCCGGTGAGCCGGTGAGCCGGTGGGCCGGTGGGCCTGGGCCGGTGGGCCTGGGGCCGAGCACGGAGCTGCGGCGGGTTGGCGGCGTTGGCAGATGCTATGCTCGGGCACCGGCGGAGGAGGACACGCGCGATGAAGACGGTGCAGAAGCTGACCCTGGACGACGCCCGCATCATCATGGCGGGCGCCGAGGCGAAGGCGCGGGAGATGGGCGTCGACATGGACGTCGCGGTCACGGACGACAACGGCAGCCTGCTGATGTTCCACCGCATGGACAACGGCCGCATCACGAGCATCGACGTGGCCATCAGCAAGGCGTTCACGGCGGCGGCGGCGCGCCGCTCGACGCGGGCCTACGGCGAGGTGAGCGGCCCGGGCGGGCCGGCCTTCGGCATCCACGTCAGCAACCAGGGCCGGTTCATGATCGTCGCCGGCGGCCTGCCGCTCTTCGTCAATGACCAGATCGTCGGCGGCGTCGGCTGCAGCTCGGGTACCCCGGACCAGGACGAGATCGTCGCCCAGGCGGGCATCGACGCGTTCCTGAAGAGCCTCGGCTAGGAGTCTGCGCCGTAGAACGGTGCAGACTCCTAGCCGGCAGGGTTGGGCACCAGGCGGAGCCGTCAGGCGACGAATGGTGGGCTAGGACTCGCCGTCCGCCTCGTCGGAGCCTGAGGGCAGGCGGGCGTCGAGGCCGAGGCGAGTGCTGGCGCTGCCGGCGCCGGTGAGGGCCGTGCCGCGCGAACGCCTGATGGCGATCAGCGTGCCCGCGAAGAGCAGTCCCAGCACGATCGCTGCCACCGCCACGGTGCCGACGACCGCGAATGCGCCCAGGAGGTAGTCGACGGCCGTCGTCGACGGGGTCGTCGGATCCACGACCTCATAGACGAACGGGGTGACCGGTTCCGGCGGCAGCGGGGCTGGCGCGGGCTGCACCGGCGGCGCGGGCTGAACGACCATGGGGCGAGCCTACCAAGCCCCGGGGTCGAGGGCCAGACCGGCGAGGGTGCGCGCCAGGGCGCCGGTGGCGCCCTTGGCCCGATCCTCACGGCCCTTGTCGTCCCAGGCGGTGCCCGCGATGTCGATGTGCGTCCACGGCAGGTCCCCGGCGAACGCCTCGAGGAACGCGGCGGCGCTCGAGGCGCCGCCCGGGCGGCCGCCGACGTTGTTCAGATCGGCCATCTCGGAGCGGAGCAGCTCGCGGTACTCCTCGCCTACCGGGAGCGGCCAGAGGCTCTCGCCGGCGCGCTCTCCGGTGCTCCGCACGGCCTCCACCCAGCTCTCGGGTCGGCCGAACAGCCCGCTCGAGACGTGGCCGAGCGCGACGATGCAGGCGCCGGTCAGGGTGGCGACGTCGACGAGGTGGGTGGCGCCGAGCTCGCGCGCGTACCACAGGGCGTCGGCGAGGATGAGCCGGCCCTCGGCGTCGGTATTGGTCACCTCCACCGTCGTCCCGCTCGCGCCGGTCAGGATGTCGCCCGGCTTCGTCGCGCGGCCGCCGGGCATGTTCTCGGTCATCGGCACGAGGCCGATCACCCGGCAGGGCGCCCGGAGCTGACCGATGGCGCGCATCGCGCCGACGACGGCAGCGCCGCCCGACATGTCCTCCTTCATCCGCTCCATGCCCTCGGCGGGCTTGATGGAGATGCCCCCGGTGTCGAACGTCACGCCCTTGCCGACGAGCGCGAGGACGGGGCTCTCCTTCGCATGCGGCGGCTCGTGGCGCATCACGAGCAGGCGCGGCGGCTCGCTGCTGCCGCGCGCGACGCCGAGCAGCAGGCCCATCCCGAGCGACCGGATGGCCTCCTCGTCGAGGATCTCCACGCCGACGCCCGCCTCCCCGACGAGCGCGGCCGCGCGGTCCGCGAACACGCGCGGCGTCAGTACGTTGCTCGGCTCGTTCGCCAGCTCGCGGGCTGCGTTGGCGGCGCCGGCCAGGGTCCGGCCCCTGGCGGCGGGCGCGGGCCGGGCCGGGCCGTCCGCCTCGACCCCCACCACCCTGCAGCTCCGGCCGGGGCCCGGCCCTCGGCGGCGGCCGGGGGCAGGTCGCCGCCGGCCGCTTCGACCGCCACCACGATGCACTCGCGGAGCGTCGGGTCTTCGCGGTCCGACTTGTAGCGCCGGTCCTCGAAACACCCGAGCACGAGACCCTCGGCTACCGCCTGCACGGCCCGCGCGGGGTCGGCGCCGCCGCGACACACGAACGCGAGGCGTCGGACGCGGAGGCGTGATGCGGCCCGCGCCGCCACGGCCGCCGCTTCGCGCAAGGGTGCGGCGGGGTCGGGCGAGGCCGTCCGCGCGGCGACGTGCAAGGCCCGCGCGGGCCTCCATCCGCCGCCGAGGGTCCGCACGAGCAGAGTCTCGCGCCGCTTCCGCCCGAACCCCCCGCGGGCACGGGCGCGGGCGAGCTCGCCGCCGCTCGCGGCGGCGAGGCCGGGGACGTCATCGACGAGATCGTCGTCCCCGAAGACCGGGACAGCGAGGACATCGGCCTCGACATCGGCCGGCGTTCCCGAGACGACGGTAACGGTGGGCTCCGTACGCGCGGTGGACACAGTCGGGATTATATCGGGCTACAATGGGCTCGTGACGAGACGCCTTCGCGCGTCGCTGCTCCCGGCGCTGGCCGCGGTGCTGGTGCTGGGCGCATCGGGCCATCCGGCCCACGGCGTCGTTCGGGTCGAGCTGACCCAGGACGGCGAGGCGCGGCTCCGGCTCCGCGCAACCCCCCGCGTCGCCTTCGCCCCGGCCAGCATCCTCTTCGTCGGCGAGCTGCGCGGAGGGCCCGACGACAACGAAGAGCTCTACTGCGCCAGCGTCGAGTGGGACTGGGGCGACGACACGATCTCGTCCACGACGCCCGACTGCGAGCCCTTCGAGCCGGGCGTGAGCCGGATCCGCCGCCGCTTCTCGGTCCGGCACAGCTACGACTACGGCGGCCGCTACCAGGTGCGCCTGCATCTCAAGCAGCGCGACGACATCGTGATCTCGGCCCGCACGCGCGTCGAGGTCCGCGGCTACCGCATCCGCTGAGGGAACCCTGTGCGCCCTGGCGGGCGCGTTGGGAGTCTCCCCTACCTAACCTAAGCGTCCCGCTCGCTCTGGTCGCGCGCCACCAGCACGCGTCGCCACTCCTCCGCGGACTCGAACACGCGCTCGAGGGCCTCACCGGAGCTCACGTCGTCGCGGAGCCCTTCGAGCTCGACGATGAGCGCGTCGCGTGCCGCCGCCACCTCGTCCCGGGCGCGGGGGCCCCGCCGGAGCTCAGGTCGTCGCGGAGCCCTTCGACCGCGACGATGAGCGCGTCGAGCGCGGCCGCCACCTCGTCCCGGTTGGTGGCGCAGATGTCGCGCCAGATCGACGCGGGACTGCTCGCCAGGCGCGTTGTGTCCGCCAGCCCGCGGCCGGTCAGCGCGAGCCCGTCGGCGCCCGCCTCCGTGCCGACGACGTGCATCAGGGCCGACGCCGTGAGCTGCGGGAGATGGCTCAGGAACGCGAGCAGGCGGTCGTGGGCCGGAGGCGGAAGGACGCGCGGGACCGCGCCGAGGGCGGTCACGAAGCGCTGCAGGCGGTCGAGTGCCTCGCCGTGGCGGTCGTCGGCCGGCGTGAAGAGCCACGGCCGGCCTGCGAACAGGTCGGGCCGCGCGTGGGCGATGCCTCCGCGCGGCGCTCCGGCGAACGGATGGCCGCCGATGAACGGCAGGCGGTCGGGGAGACGCCGCGCCGCGGCGACGATTTCCCGCTTCGTGCTGCTGACGTCGGTAACTACGGCCGCGCCGGTGACGTGTTCCGCCAGCTCGTCGAGCAGGGCGATGTTGGCCCGGACCGGGGCGGCCAGCACCACGAGGTCCGCCTCGGCGATGACGACCGGGTCGTCGGCCGCGACGTCGATCGCGTGCAGGACCATCGCCTGCTCCAGGACCGCCTTGTCGTCGACGCCGATGACGAGCGCGCGCGGCCACGTGCGGCGGGCGGCGAGAGCCAGCGATCCCCCGATGAGGCCGAGCCCGAGGATCGCGATCTTCTCGAAGATCGGCGGCTCGGACGGGGCCTCCGGCGGCTGGATGACGGGAAGCGTGCGCCTCGTGTCGGACATGCGAGTGCCGGTCCGTCCTACGCCCAGGCGCGGCGCGGGGACGGCTCCACGCAGATGCTCCGCCCGATCGCCGGCGCGATGATGCGGAGCTCCGCCATGAGCCGTTCGAACTGCGCCGGAAAGACCGACTGCGCACCGTCGCTCAGCGCGTGGTCCGGGTCGGGATGCACCTCGATGATCAGGCCGTCGGCCCCCGCGGCCACGGCAGCGCGCGCCATCGGGGCCACCTTGTCGCGCAGACCGGTGCCATGGCTCGGGTCGGCGACGATCGGCAGGTGGCTCAGCTTGTGGATGACCGGTACGGCCGAGATGTCGAGGGTGTTGCGCGTGTAGCTCTCGAAGGTGCGGATGCCGCGCTCGCAGAGCACGACGTCGGTGTTGCCGCCCGCCAGCACGTACTCCGCCGAGAGCAGCCACTCCTCGATCGTCGCCGAGATGCCGCGCTTCAGGAGCACGGGCGTCCGCGAGCGTCCCAGCTCGCGCAGCAGCGTGAAGTTCTGCATGTTGCGCGCGCCGACCTGCAGCATGTCGGCGTACTTGTCGACGATCTCGATCTGGCTGACGTCCATCACCTCGGACACCAGCTTCAGGTTGTGGCGGTCGCACGCGCCGCGCATCATCCGCAACCCGTCCTCGCCGAGGCCCTGGAAGCTGTAGGGCGAGCTGCGCGGCTTGAAGGCGCCGCCCCGGAAGACCTTGGCGCCTGCCTTGGCGACAGCCCCGGCCGCCGCCTCGACCTGATCCTCCGTCTCGGCCGAGCAGGGCCCGGCCATGACGATGACCTCGTCGCCCCCGATGCGAAAGTCGCCCATCGACACCACCGTCGCCTCCGGCCGGAAGGTGCGGCTGGCGAGCTTGTACGGTTCCGTGATCCGCAGCACCTCCTGCACGCCTTCCATCACCTCCAGCAGGCGGGTGTCGAACTCCCGGTTGCCCCCGACGGCGCCGAGCACCGTGCGCATCGCGCCGGTCGAGCGATGCACGTCGAAACCCCTCTCGACGAGAGTGGCGATGACGTGCTGAATCCGATCCTCCGCCGCCCGCTCTTCCATCACGACGACCATGCTGTCTCTCCTCTGCTCCGGCGGGCCTCCACTTCGCCCGCCCCGCGTCACGCGTCCCCGTCGTGAGCGAGCCGCTCCAGACGCCGTGACTCGTCGATGATCCGTTCGAACAGGCGCGTGACGGCGCTGCCATCGAGCGGACCGGCGTTGACGGTCCGCACGTGCTCGAGGACCTCGAGCTCGCGGTTCGGCTGGTAGGTCTCCATTCCCACCTGGTCCTTCAGACGGCCAATCTCGTTGGCGCACGAGGCCCGCGCGTTCAGCAGGCGCACGAGCTCCTCGTCGAGCCGATCGATCCGGCTCCGGTACTCCTTCATTTGCGCTCCCACGTCGGCGTCGGCGGCGTCGGCGCGTGGTGCGGCGGGCTTGGGCAGGTGTGCCATGTCACTCTCTCGCGCGCACGGGACCGGGCCCGCGCAACCAGCGCACGTAGCGCTCGACTTCTCCGGTGAGGTCGCCGTTCGCGTTCCGGGCGATGACGTCCACGAGGGCGCTCCCGACCACGGCGGCGTCGGCCCAGCGTCCGATCGCCGCAACGTGCTCGGGGCGCGATATCCCGAAGCCGAGGGCGATGGGGAGGTCGGTCACGGCGCGAATCCGTCCCGCAAGCTCGCTCGCGCCCGCCGCGACCGTATCCCGGGCGCCGGTGACGCCGAGCCGCGAGATCCCGTAGAGAAACCCCCGTCCCAGTGCCGCAGCGCGCCGGATGCGCGCCTCGGTCGTCGTCGGGCTCAGGAGGAAGATCGGATCGATCCCGGCCCCGGCGGCGGCGCTGCGCAACGCGTCCGCCTCCTCTATCGGCAGATCGAGGACCAGCACCCCGTCGACCCCCGCGTCGGCCGCCCGGGCCATGAACGTCGCCAGTCCCATCCGCAGGACCGGGTTGGCGTAGGTGAAGAGCACGATGCCGGCCCCCACCGACGCGCGGACCCCGGCCACCAGGTCGAGGGCCGTCGCCAGCGTGCCTCCGGCCGCCAGCGCCCGCTCCGACGCCCGCTGAATGACGGGGCCGTCGGCCAGCGGATCGGAGAACGGCACACCCACCTCGAGCACGTCCGCACCGGCCCGGTCGAGGACCCGGAGCACCTCTGCCGATCGCTCCAGGTCCGGGTCGCACGCCGTCGTGAAGGTGACGAGACCGGTGCGCCCCTCCGCCCGCAGTCCCGCGAAGATGCCGTCGAGTCGGGACATCGCTTGCTCAGCCCTCGCCCCGATCCCGCAGCGTCTCGACGTCCTTGTCGCCGCGTCCGGAGAGGTTGATCAGGATCGACCGCTCCCCGCCGAGCTCGCGCGCCAGCCGGCAGGCGTAGGCGACTGCGTGCGCCGACTCGAGGGCGGGCAGGATGCCCTCGCTGCGCGCGAGGGCGCCGAACGCCTCGATCGCCTCGGTGTCGGAGACCGACGTGTACTCGGCCCGCCCGAGGTCTCGCAGCCAGGCGTGCTCCGGCCCGACCGCCGCGTAGTCGAGCCCGGCCGAGATGGAGTGCGTCAGCTCGATGTTGCCGGCCGCGTCCTGCAGGATGTAGCTGCGCGTCCCCTGCAGCACCCCGGCGGCACCGGTGGCGAAGCGGGCCGCATGGCGTCCCGCGACCAGCGCCTCGCCGCCGGCCTCGACCCCGATCAGGCGCACCGCCGGATCGTCGACGAAACCGTCGAAGATGCCGAGGGCGTTGCTGCCGCCGCCGACGCAGGCGACCACCGCGTCGGGCGGGCCGCCGGCGAGCTCGCGGTACTGCGCCCGCGCCTCGCGGCCGATCACCGACTGGAACTCGCGCACCATCAGGGGATACGGATGCGGCCCGAGCACCGAGCCGAGCAGGTAGTAGGTGCGCCCGACGTTGGTCACCCAGTCGCGCATCGCTTCGTTGATGGCGTCCTTGAGCGTTCGGCTGCCGGCGTCGACGCTGGTGACCGTCGCCCCGAGCAGGCGCATGCGGTAGACATTGAGCGCTTGCCGGGCCATGTCGTCGGCACCCATGTAGACCACGCACTCCAGCCCGAGCAGCGCGCACGCGGTCGCGGTCGCCACGCCGTGCTGGCCGGCGCCGGTCTCGGCGACGACCCGGCGCTTGCCCATGCGGACGGCGAGCAGCGCCTGGCCCAGGGCGTTGTTGATCTTGTGCGCGCCGGTGTGGGCGAGGTCCTCGCGCTTGAGCCACAGCCGCGCCGCGCCGCCCCCGCCCGCGTCGGAGGCGAGCGAAGCCTGCAGGCGCGCCGCCTCGGAGAGCGGCGTCGGGCGGCCGACGTAGCGGGCGAGCAGCGCCGCGAGATCGGCGCCGAAGCGCTCGTCGGCGCGGGCCTCGCGGTACGCGCGCTCGAGCTGCTCGACCGGCTCGACGAGCGTTTCCGGGACGAATCGTCCCCCGTACTCCCCGAAGTAGCCGCGTCCGTCCGGATCCCGCCGCCCGAAGACCGGGGTCGTCATGCTCGCGCCACCTCGTCGAAGAACGCCCTGAGAAGCGCCGGGTCCTTTCGTCCGGGCGCCGATTCCACTCCCGAGGAGACGTCGAGGCCGTAGGGCCGCACGGCGTGGATCGCGGCGCGCGCATTGGCCGCGCGGAGCCCTCCGGCCAGGAACACGCGGCGTTCGGTCGCAATCCCGGCCGCGATCTCCCAGTCGACGGTCCGGCCGGTCCCGCCGCGGCGCTCCGGATCGCGGGCGTCGAGCAGCACCGTCGCCTCCTCGGGCACCGCGGCTGCGCCCGCCCGGGTCGCGTCCGCGCCGTCCACGCCGACCGCCTTGATCACCCGGTAGGGCAGACTGCGGCAGAAGGCCGGCGGCTCGTCGCCGTGGAGCTGCACGGCGGCCAGTCCCACCTCCTCCACCACCTGCCGCACCTCGTCCGCCGCCGGGTCGACGAACACCCCGACCGGCGCCACGTCGCCCGGCAGTCGCGCCGCGATCTCGCGTGCCTCCGCCGGCGCGAGGTAGCGCGGGCTGCGCGGCCAGAAAACGAAGCCGACGGCGGACGCGCCGAGGTCGCTCGCCAGCAGGGCGTCGTCGACGCGCGTGATCCCGCACACCTTGACCTTCACCATGCCGCTCGCCTCAGGCCGCGCGCCCGCCGCCGCGGCGCGTTCCCCGGGGGATGGCGTCGAGCCCGTGCAGGAGGCTCGCCAGGGCGGCGCCGGGATCGTCCCGCGTCATGAAGGACTCCCCGATGAGGAACGCGTCGTAGCCGGCGCGCCGCAGCGCCTCGAGATCGTCCGCCGTTCGCAGTCCGCTCTCGGCGACCGCGGTGACGTCGTCCGGGATAGCGCCGACGAGCGCGTGCGAGGTCCCGAGGTCGACGCGCATCGTGCGCAGGTCGCGGTTGTTCACCCCCAGGATGTCCGCCCCCGCGTCGAGGGCGCGGGCCAGCTCGTCGCCGTCGTGCACCTCGACGAGCGCCGCCAGCCCCGCTTCACGGGATGCGGCGAGCAACGCCCCGAGCGTGGGTCCGGGGAGCGCCGCCGCGATCAGCAGCACGGCGTCGGCGCCGTGCGCGCGCGCCTCGATCACCTGGAACGGCGTCACGACGAAATCCTTGCGCAGCGCCGGCACGTCGACCGCCGCGCGGACCGCGGCGAGGTGCTCGAGCGCGCCGTCGAAGAACGCCGGTTCGGTCAGGACGGAGATGGCGGCCGCCCCCGCCGCCGCGTAGCCCTCGGCCAGCCGCGCCGGGGCGTACGACGCGCGCAGGATTCCGCGCGACGGCGACCGGCGCTTGCACTCGGCGATCACGTTGCAGCCCGTCTCCCGCCGGAGCCGGGCGCGGAAGAGCTCACCGCGCGGCTCCCGCGCTGCCGCCGCGCGCTCGAGGGTCCGGCCGCCGCCCGCCGCCTGCCGTTCCTCCGCCCCGCGGCGCGCCGCCTCCACGATTGCGGCCAGGACGTCCGGGGGGCGCGCGTCGGGCGTCACGACCGATCCT
>MKWU01004633.1_pt1 | contig 15933 bp, 17 predicted proteins | sample 809101 | NCBI WGS metagenome assembly MKWU01 (sample SAMN05860141, study PRJNA318959) | sponge metagenome | host: Aplysina aerophoba | place: Slovenia: Piran, Adriatic Sea, Gulf of Piran | collected 2013-05-07 | reverse complement strand
AGTGCATCCCGTTCTCGACCGCCCCCCAGTAGCCCCGCACAATCTGCAGCAGGTACAGCGGGGCGCACTTGTGGGGCGGCAGGCTGGTCACGAAGTAGGCCGTTTCCGGCTTGCGCTGCCGACCGTCGTTCTTGTAGACCGCCTCGCGCCGGATACGGAAGAGCCGCCGCACGCCCGGGAACTGGAGCCACTCGGGACAGTCGAAACATCTTCCGAGACTTGGATCGTGCGCCTCTCGATGCGCCCGTGGCCTAGGTTCACGACGGTCTCGGCAGCCGCGCCCCAGCGGTAGTGTGCGGTCGCGTCACCGTGTGCGGTGGCCAGTAGCACCGGCACCTGCTAGTTGGACAGTGAGGACCACATGCGATCCCAGACACGCATGGATCGATCGGATTCCACGTGGTCGACGAATGCTTCGATGGCCGCCATTGCTGGGTCCAGTAGTGGGCGGATGCCGTGCTTTTGAAGTCCCCGGTCGAAGCACCGTTGCCTACTGTGCTAACCGAGTGAATGGCGCAGCGGTTGTCCGAGACTTCCAGCATTGAGATTGGTTTGCTTGCAATGCAATCGTCGTATAAACTTCTACTAGGGAGGTCGTCGTAATGGCAAGCATCACAATTCGCAATTTGGACGACGAAGTGAAGACTCTCCTTCGAGTTCGCGCATCCGCCAACGGTCGGTCGATGGAAAAGGAGGTACGGCTGATCTTGGCCGACGCTGTAGATAAAGAACCCGCTCCGGTCGAGGGCCTTGGAACGGCAATCCACGAACTGTTCAAACCCTTCGGCGGAGTTGAGTTGGAGTTACCGAGGCGCGAACTGATGCGCGATCCGCCGTGCTTCGAATGAGACAGTGGCGATGGTGGTGATCGATACCAATATCGTTTCGGAGTTGATGCGTGCCGAGCCCAGCGCGGAGGTTCTTGCTTGGATGGACAACCGGCCGTCGCGAGAGCTGTTCGTGACGGCAGTGACGGAGGCTGAGATCCGCACCGGCATCGCAGTGCTGCCCGAGGGCAAACGCCGTCGAGGCCTCGCACGGGCTTGCGAGCGTGCTTTCGACAGCTTGTTCGCCGGACGAGTGTTGCCATTTGACAGAGACGCGGCACGCGCTAATGCGGAGATCGTTGCGGCGCGCCGTGCCATTGGGCGGCCGGTTGCTCAAGTCGATGGCCAAATTGCTGCGATTGCTCGCTCCCGAGGCATGGCGGTTGCAACGCGCAACATTCGGGACTTCGAGCACATGGGGATCGATGTATTCAACCCTTGGGACAGAGCATGAGTGGAACAACCGAAGCTATCTCTCGCGACGAAAGCTACGCCCTGATGAGGTTTGCCGGGGAAGGACTTGGCGTGACCGCAGACGTTTAGGACCGTATTAGAGTCCTTTACTGAGAAACATTGTCGCGCTGGAGGCACAGCTCTCGCGCAACCCCGCGGTCCCGAAGTTCCGCGGGCAGCCATTGCCTGCCCACCAGCCGCCGGATCGCCAGCCCGCCACGGTAGCCCCGATCTGTGTCCGCACCGGCACCGCGCCCCCGCCGGAGGTGGGTAAGAATGGCGTCGGGCTCAGGTCGCTGCCGGCTCCGCGCCGGCACGGATGCCCTGCCGGACCTGCCACATGGGCATGGACCATCCGCAGTGGGAGATGTACTCGTCGTCCAAGCACGGTGTTCGACATTCGCTTAAACAGAGCGGCATTCTGCCGGAGCAAGCAGCTGCGCCTACTTGCCAGACCTGCCATATGCCCGAGGGCAACCACGAAGTCCGGACTGCGTGGGGCTTCTTGGCCGTGCGGCTGGCCATGCCAGAGGACGAGCAATGGGCCGCCGACAGGGCCACGATTCTTCAGGCCTTGGGCGTCTTGGATCCCCAGGGCAATCCAACGGCCCGCTTGGAAGTGGTCAAGGGGGCCGACGTGGCCCGGCTCACCCAGGAGGACTGGCAAGCCGAGCGAGACCGGATGATCCAAGTGTGCGAGCAGTGTCACTCCGCGAACCTCGTCCAGACCGAATTGAGAAAGGGAGATGAGATGATCCGGGAGGCGGACCGATTGCTGGCTGAGGCGATCCGGATCGTTGCCGCTCTCTACCGCGACGGAGCGCTGCGCAAGCCCGCCCACTACGCCTACAACTACCCAGACTTGTTGGCTTTCCAGCCCCCCCCCCCCCTCGCCCGGGGCGGGAGCCCGCCCCAGCCCGCCCCCTTCCCCTAAAACCTCCCCGGCTTTTTGGCCTTCCACGACGCTCCCACCGTGATCGAGCAGAAGCTCTTCAAGATGCATCTGGAACACCGGATGCGGGCGTTCCAGGGAACCTTCCACAACAATCCCGATTACGCCCTCTGGTACGGCTGGAGCGAGATGCTGCAGGACTTGACCGAGATCAAGGCCCTGGCGCAGGAGTTACGCAGGGGAAGCCGCTAGGCGATTCCCGCGGGAGTTACCTTGTCCGGCTTGACGGTGATCCTGATCGTTCTGGCTGCGGTAGCCCTCGCCATGGTTGCCGTGCTGGCGGGACAGGCCGAGACGAGCTTCACGGCAGGATGCAAGATGCTTGCGTTCTTCGCGCTCTTCTTGCTGCCGGGGCTCTTGCTGGTGGTGGGCGCCGGCCGCCACTATCAGCGGGCCCAGACGACAGAGTTCTGCCTCTCCTGTCATATCATGCGTCCCTATGGCGACAGTCTCTACATCGACGATTCTCGTCTTCTTCCCGCTGCCCACTATCAGAACAACCGGATTCCCGCGAACCGAGCGTGCTACGCGTGCCACACCGATTACGCGATGTTCGGGGACGTGGTCGACAAGCTGCGCGGCGTGAGGCACGTGAGGCACTATTTCTGGGGAACCGCAGCTAACCCGATCCAACTCTACAAGCCGTACTCGAACCGGGCCTGCCTCGAATGCCATCAGGGAGCTCGATCCTACGAGGAGAATAGCGACCACGTACGCTTCAAGAAGGAGCTTCTGGCTGGCAGTAAGTCGTGTCTAATGTGTCACACCATGGCCCATGAAGTAGATGGGTTGGCTCGATTCGGGCGCTGGCATCGTCCGGAGGTGAGCCCGTGACTTCTGATCGGGAACCCCCATTTCGTACTGGACTGTCCAGGCGACTTCGCTGGGCCGGTGCACTGATCGCTGCTGGAAGCATCATCGAAATAGGCACGCTGTTCTGGAGCCACACGGTCTCACTCCTTCTCTTTCTTGGGCCGGCGGCATTCCTTCTGGGCGGCGGCATGTTGTTGTACTTTTGGCCGACCATCATCTCGATTCGCTGACTAAGTCTAATGATACTTGCCGTTCGTGAATCCATCATCGAGTTGATCGGCAGGCAAATTCAAAAGTCGGGTCCGGCGAGACCGGGAAGGGCGGTAGCGGCGACAGTGGGACGGTTCCTGAAGTGTCGGTAGTGGATGGCGACGCTGGAACCGCACAATGCGACGGTTCCATGGGGCCGCAAGCTGTGCGCTCGCGAGCCGATACTGACGGCAGTCAACTGCTGCACCGGCCCCTTGTCGCGCAAGCGCCCGTCCGGACCGCGGTCCCGGTCGTAGGACCCGCGCAGGGTCTTGCCATCGAGCGCGAGCGGTTCGTCCTGCGGCATCCAGGCGCCGGACAAGCGTTCGACCTGCTCGGCATCGAGTCCGCCCGCACCACGCGCACGCGCACCTGGCGCAACGGGATCGCGTCCCTCTCCATCGCTTGACTTATCGCACACTCGCGGTCTGTTCGTTCAGTCCCCGCGTACCCCCTCAACGCTGCCGCCCGCAACTCCAATTATCCACGCACCTTCTCCCTCTCCCTCCGGCCCCCTGCTACTCGAATCTCGAAAAGCTCTGGCCTACAGGGCCAGCTTCCTCGGGTCGCGGCCGGAGGGCTATTTCGGGAACAGGCTACTACAATGGGGCGACAGGCGCTCATGGATGAGAACGACCAACGTCCTCCCGCAATCGCGGCGGTCAAGGATGATTCCGAGGTGAGCGTTTCACCTTCGACCGAAGAGGCACCCACAGCCTGGGAGCACGTCCAGCTCGCGCGGCATCCCCAGCGACCGCACGCGTTGGATTACATCGAGCGTGTGTTCGACCGCTTCCACGAGATTCACGGGGATCGCTTGTTCGGCGATGACGCGGCCATTGTCTGCGGCTTTTGCTTCTTCCGAGGCCAGCCCGTGATGGCGATCGGTCAGCAGAAGGGACGCAGGACGGATCAAAAGCTGCACCGGAATTTTGGAATGCCGAGGCCCGAGGGATATCGCAAGGCATTGCGCGCCATGCACCTTGCCGAGAAGTTCGGCCGTCCGATCGTGACGCTGCTGGACACGCCGGGCGCCTACCCAGGCATGGACGCCGAGGAACGGGGGCAGGCCGAAGCGATCGCCCGGAACCTTTATCAAATGGCCCAGCTGTCCGTACCCTTGGTGGCGATCTGCATCGGTGAGGGCGGAAGCGGAGGGGCCTTGGCACTTGGTGTGGGCAATCGCGTTCTCATGCTCGAAAATGCCGTCTACAGTGTCATCTCTCCCGAGAGCTGTGCGGCGATCGTCTGGCGGGATTCCGGAAAGGCCGAACTGGCGGCCGAAGCGCTGAAGCTGACCGCCCCGGAACTGAAGAAACTGGGTCTCGTGGACGAAATTGTTCCCGAGCCTCCAGGCGGCGCCCACGACGACATGGACCGCGCCGCGCAGCTGCTCGGTGATGCCCTCGAGGAGAGCCTGGCCCGGCTTCGGGATCGGTCACCCGAGGAGCTGGCTCAGGACCGCTATGACAAGTTCCGCAGCATGGGCGGCTTTTTCCGAGAAGCAGATGCGTAGATTCGGGGCCACTGGTTCCGCATCCCGCCTTGTCGGCATTCGCCACTCGCCACGCTTGCCGGCAAGCGGCTGTCCAAGGGCCGCCCTAGCGCTCTTCGTGGCTTGGTCGTGCACGCTGTCAGTCACCATTGGTCCGGCATTCGCGCAGGGCCAGTCGAGAGGAGCCGCAAGCGAAATCACTGCCGATGCGCTTTCGGACCTCCCGTTCATCTGCCCGATGGATCCGGACATTCGGTCGGCGGGTCCCGGGTCTTGCTCCCGCTGCGGCATGAAACTCGTACTCGGCCTGCCCGACATGGCGGAGTATCCGATGCTTTTGACCACGGACCCCACAGGTGCCGAGGCAGGGAAGCCGGTCGAATTGAGATTCGAGGTATTGCACCCCGACACCGGCAACCGGCAGGTCGAATTCGAGAAGGTTCACGAGAAGCTCCTGCACCTCTTTCTGGTAAGCCATGACCTTGAAGAGTTCCGGCACGAGCACCCGCGACTCGGCCGCGACGGGATGTTCCGGCTCAAGACGGTGCTGACTCATCCCGGGACGTACCGGTTGATGGGCGACTTCTATCCGACCGGCGGGACACCCCAGATGGTTCCCATGACCCTGACCACGCGCCGATTCGAGGACCCGCTACCCATGATCCGGCCTCAATTGATCGAGGACCGGGAGCCCAAGAAGGGCCGCAACCTCACCGTCTCGTTTCGCACTGACCCTCCGCAGCCACGCTCGGGCTTCCTGACACTGCTTTTCTTCGAGCTGAACACTGCCAGGAGCTTGCGGAAGTTTCTAGGCGCGTGGGCCCACATGTTCGCGGCCAAGGACGACCTGGTCACGATGATGCACGCTCACCCGTCGATAGCCGACGGCGGCAAGCTGATTCAGATGAACGTGATTTTTCCCGAACCGGGAATGTATCGCATCTGGGTCCAGGTTCGGCGCGGGCGGACGGTGAACACCGTGCCATTTACGATCCAGGTCGAGGGGCTGCCAGGATAATTCGCGAGCAGCCGGGTGAGGCCCATGGCATGAACTGCTTGCGCGGCGCATGGGGACAGGTCTCCCCTTGCGGGAACAGACTTGGGCTCGGCACACAGGATCCGGCCCGCCCGGGACTCGCCGCCGGCAGGCGACCTGCCCTTAGTGCGGACTAGATTCGATTGCGAATCGCTCGAAGGCGCCCACGACCTTCAGTACGTCCGTAGGCTTGCGCAGGTTGTTCACTCTCCCTCCAATCGCACGCACGAGAGATCCCATAGTCCCGCGCCACGGAGACAAGCGACCTGTGTTCATGAAGGTAAAAGCGGCTCCAAGATTGTCGAGCCGGTCAAGCACGCGATCCGAAATCCGCTCGCCGTAGAGCACATCCTCGATGTCGTGACCGATGAAGACCACCGCCTCGGGAGAGTTGTCCGCCAGCAGTTCGGTGGCGAGCAGCGACCCGAAGAAACTCATCTCGGCGCCGTCGGCCAGTTGCCCCAGATTCACCGTGTAGGGGCTCAGGTCGTCGATGAACTTCCCAAGCAACGAAAAGTCGACCTCATCCCGATAGTCCTGCCGGGCGAGGACCACCTGTTCCTCGAAGCTGAACACCACGATCGAGAACTCGTTGAACCACTCGCTGTGAGCCAGTTGCCGCAGCGCAGCGAGGTGAGGCCGCAGGTGCAGCGCCCTAGTTCGAATCAAGGTTGCGCGGTTCCATCGAGCGACACCGTGGGCAACGGCCCTGATGGTGGTGGAAGAAGTCGAGACATCCAGGTTGATGAAGACCTTGAGGCGATGGGGCGAGGCCGGTGTTGGGCGCTCGGTTCTCGGTTCGGGGCGGAACAGGTCGATCGGTGTGTCCACGAGTGTTGCCGGAGGCAGGGTCAGGGCAATCTCCCGATCCTTCCGGGAGAGAGCAACCGTGAATTCGTCCGAACCCTGGCAGGACCGTCCGACCGCGTCACGGAATCTCCACGTAGCGCGGTACTGGCCAACTCCAGTCCAGACATCATGTGCCAGGAACATCTCGCCCTTTCTGCAATCCTGCGCATCGAGAGTCCACACCACCTTGTCGGCCAGCACAGCTGGCTCGCCAACCGGGTCGCCCACGGGCTGGAACAGAATCTCGGCGTCCATCTCGCCCGGCACGTCGCAGAATTGCTTGAGGGGGAAAATGAACTCGAAGTTCGTGTGGAAGCGAAATTCATAGTCCAATTTCGCACGGAAGATCTTCGCCCGGCAGACCAGCTGATCATCTGGTTCCGGTGCAGCGTGGGCTATCCCGCCTATGGCGAGGACCAGGAATACCAGAAGCTTCGCAAGCCCGCCCACCCGGATAACCGACGGCTCCAAAGTCTGAGTCTACCGGAATCCCAAGCCGACGCGACCAAGCTTGGAAGGCACTCATCGCTTCATCACATGGAACCGGCCCGTGTCCCTCGCCGATGCCGCTCCCCGTGGGGGCGGATTACCGCAGGCCGGATTTGATCGCCAGATCCTCGAGGGCGTCCACGGCAGTCTCTATGTCCTTCGGCTCGCGCAGGGTGTGCTCCACCCCCTTCATCTGATGGACCAGGGTTCCGATTACCCCGCGAAACGGAAAATACTGATCGGTGGTCATGAAGGTGAACACGGCATCAATGCTGTGGAGCCGGTTCACGACGAAATCCGAGAATCGCGTGCCGTGGGGTACGACATCGGCATCGTGCCCGATGAACACCATCGCGTCGGGAAGATCGCCCTCCAGCAGTTCCACGGAAATCAGCGACGTCAAGAAGCTGATCGAAGAGCGTCGGGCCAGGCGGCTGCCCAACGATTCCAGGTTCCGGTCATCGATGGATTCTCCAAGGCGAGGGAAGTCAATCGTTTCTCCGAAGTCCTGCCGCGCCACAATTCCCTGTTCCTCAAAGCTGAAGGCCACGAGCGAATACCGGTTGAACATCTCGCTCCGCGCGAGCCGACGCAAGGCTGCGAGGTGAGGCCTCAAGTTTGCTGCTCCGGTTTCGACCAGCAGCCCGTTGCGAGTCATGACATCCGTGTTGATGAAGACCTTCACGTAACGGGCCTCAGTCAGGTGGGAACAATCGGTCCCAGGTTCCGGGTGGAAGAGGTCTATCGGTGTGTGCAGGATCGTTCCCGGAGGCAGGCTCATGGCAACTTCCCGGTCAGAGCGGGACAAGGCCACGTTGAACTCGTGCGAACCCTGGCAGGACCGGCCGAGCATGTCACGGAATTGCCACGTCGCGCGGTACTGGCCGACTCCCGTCCAGACACCGTACGAGAGGATCGCATTGCCCTTCCGGCAATCGCGCTCATCCGGAGCCCACTTGACTTGATGAGACCACTCAGACGGCTTTCCAGGAGAGTGGTTCACCGGCTCGAATCGAATTTCCGCATGCATCCCGGTCGGTGCGTCACAGAACTGTTTGAGAGGAAACCTGAACTGGCTCTTGACATGGAAGTTGAACTCGACCGCCAACTCCGGAGGGAACATCTTGAATCGGCAGATGAGCTGGCTGTCTTCCTTCGGTGCAGCATAGCCGAGAGCGCCCGGGGCGAGGGCCAGGAATACGAGAGCCTTCGCGAGGATTGGTGCCGAAAAACCCGACGTTCCCACGATATGAGTCTAATGGACTCCGTACCGGGCCCAACGGTGATTCGCCACTTCACGGTCACGCGGGTTCTGGCCGCTCCAACGGGTATGCTCGCTCCCAGCCTTGTGATATCCCGTACCGGGCTGCCCGCCCGCCCAGCGTGCGGTCCGCCGTGTTGGTGCGATGCCAGGAATCGCTACTGTTCCCGGAACAAAGGGCTGTCCACGACGGCCGCAATCGTGTCGATGATGCGATATTCCTGTTCCGCCGACCTGGCCAGTATCTTGTCCAGTTCCGAACTGTCAACGGGCTCCGTCCCATTGGCGTAGGTCAAGAGTTTCGCGATGAAACAGCGGACAAAACGGTCCCGGTTCTTGTCCGTTAGCAGGTGCTTCCTGTACTCGGTGATGTCCTTGTACCTGGCCCCGTCTGGAAACCAACTGGCGGCGTCTACGGGAATTGGCTGGTTTTCCCAGGGTCTTGCCATTGGTGGCAGCCCTGCTTCCGCCCGTTTGCGGTCTTGATTCTCAATCTCCGCGAGTTGCTCCCTGGAGGGCTTCGGGGCGATATGCATCGTGTATTCGTCCCGCCATGCACCGACCGGATCGAAGCTCTCGAAAGCGTATCCCCAGGGATCGATGCTCGAGTGGCAAGAAGCGCACGAAGGGTCAGCCGTGTGCGCCGCGAGGATTTCCTTGATTGTCTTCGCCTGGCGGACATCCGGCTCCGTGATGTTGACGTCGGGCGGCGGTGGCGCGGGATGCAGTCCCATGAACTTCTCCATCACGTAGACAGCCCGATGGATAGGCGATGTCGAGAGGGTATCGGCGGTGAGGGTCAGGAAAGCGCCCATGCCGAGCAGCCCGCCCCGCCGCCCGTTGGCGAAGGTGTACTTCCGCAGCTTCGAGTCCTGAGGCACGTCGTCCACTCCATAGACCCTCGCCAAATCCGCGTTCAGGAATGAGTAGTCTGCCGACAGAAACTCGGGAACCGGAAGATTGTTGTCGACCATGTGACTGAAGAACCGCAGCGCCTCGTTGATCATGTCCTCGCTCAACCGCTTGCGGTCGTACAGCGGAAAACGGTCCGGGTCGGGGGCCATGAAGTTGATCCGGTCGAGTTCCAGCCAAGCATGGGGGAACTCGCGCAGGAACTCGTCCCCTTCCGACTGGTCGAACTGGCGCTGAACCTCTGCGCGCACCGATTGAAACGTTGCCAGCGCACCATTGCGAGCCGCTGCGCGGGTTTGCTCGTCGGGAATCGTGCTCTTCAGAAAGTAGCTGAGCTTGGTCGCGAAGCGATCAGCCAGCGCGCCATCACCCGGATTCAGGATCAGGAACGACGGCGAGACCAGGATTGCAACGATGCCTTCCTTCAACGCCTCGATCTCGCTTACTGTCTCCGCTCGTGACCGGACCAGGCGAAGGATCGAATCCAACTCTCCGTCGCCAACGTTCCGACGCCAGGCCCGTTCCGCGATCGGCCGAAGGATCGCCGCAGCGTTTTCCACCTCGGGGTCTTCACCCAGCAAAGCAATCTGTCGTTTCGGGGGCCAGCTCTCGTAGAACGGCCCTTCAATCGTGGCGTTGAACACGCGGGGGCGAGGTCCTTGCCATTCACCGACCCAATGACTCCAGTGCTTGGGACTCTTGGCGGTTCGCGCGGGGGCTTTCGGAACCACTTCCCTCACCACAGCGGCGTAACGCTCGGGATCGTTCTTCAGGAGGTAGTCGTGCGTGATCCGGTATTGGAATTTGAAGTTCTTGTTGCCCTCGAGCCGGAGTCCATCCGTCGGGTAGGACAGTTCAATTCTCGTTCCGGCGGTAATCCACTCATTGAGTTCGATCTCCATCACCTCCTCGTCCGGAAGGCTGAAGATTTTGACACGATCGCCCAAGTGGACGCTCAATTGGATGGGGTCGTCGTCGTGGATGCCTGTGGCCGCAGAGTCGTAGACACCGCGGTCCTTGCCCGTGGCAGCAATTCTGATTCGGTATCTTCCGGTCGCGGGAGCGGCGTCAACATTCGAGAAATAGATTCGCAGTCTCGGATCGAGGAAGTCGATGCTCTCTGCTGTCCGGTCGGCCCTGCCCGGCCGCCCGCTCTGCGACAGGCTCGTCACGCTCATGTCGCTGGCCCGAACGTGGTAGAGGCGAGTGTCAGGTTGCTCCGGGGGGAGGATGGTGGAGTCGAGGATCGCCCTGAATGCGTCGATGTACTGTTCCAAGTGGAACTGGCTCATTCCGAGCGCATTGCCATCGGTGTCGAACCCGTCCTCCAGCGTGTCTCCCAGCAGGTTAGCCGTTGGCTGGTCCGTTCCGACGTGTTCGATCATCAGAACATCGCGGACACTGTTTGAAAGCTCGCGGTTGTTCAACCGTCGAGGCTTGATCCGCATCGAGTCACCGGCTTGTTGTCGATAGCTACGGATCTTCTGTTCAAGAAACAGGGTCAGGCGCTGGCGATCTGCGGCGGACAACTGACTCTCTGGCGGGGGCGGCATATATCCGCTGCTGACATGCCCCAGGCTCTTCACCCAGAGATCCAGGTTGTCTCGAGCGGGGCTGTTGGCCAGAACGCGCAAGCTGAAGCCTGCTGCGGGCTCGACATCTTTGTGGCACTTGGAGCAGTGCATTCGCAGCAGGCCCATATCACCCGCCGCCGCTTCCTCCGCGGACAGCGGTGCCGCGACGGCAAAAGCAGCCAGCAGGACGGCGGCGGAGCGAAGGTCAGGCATGACGCAAATCGAACGAGCCCGTGCTGGTGTTGAAGCTTTCTCGCTCGATTCCGAAGCGCTGCTGCAGTGTGACGAACAGATTGCAGAGAGGCATGTTGGTGCCACTTCCGCTCCGGGTATCCACGTGCCCGACGTGCTTGAAGCCTCCGCCGGCGACGAGGATCGGCAAATTGCGATTCGAGTGGGTGCCACCGTATCCCATCCCGCTTCCAAACAGCACGATCGTGTGGTCGAGCATGGTGCCGTCCGAGCCGGGCTCCTGGATCGCGTCCAGCTTCTTGAGGCACTGCGACAGGTGGGCGATCTGGAACGACTCGATCGCGACCAACTCAGCGATCACCTCCGGCTTCTTGCCGTTGTGCGTGCAGGCATGATAGCCCCTCGTGACTCCGTCAAGATCGGTGTATCCAAGTTGACTGGGGAATGCCACGGTCGCAACCCGCGTCAGGTCCGTCTGAAACGCGTACGCAACCATGTCGAAGATCGCGTTGTAGTGATTCTCGACGGTCGCTCCATTGCCGGTGTAGTGTCCCGAGATATCAAACTTGGGCTTGTCGCGATCGATCCAGTCGGTGCGATCCGCGAAGCTACCCTCCAGTTCACGAACAGCGGTTGCATACTGGTCCAGGCGTTCCAGGTCGCCTCGACCGAGACGTTGTTTCAACCGCGCAAGCTGGTCGCCAACCGTATCCAGAATGCTGCCGTTGCGTCCTAGCAATTCTCGTCGAACCGATTTCTCTTCGCCGGTCAGATTGAGGAACAGGTGATCGAAGAGCTTCTGGGGATCTGTGAAGGGTTTGATGTCAACGCCGTTTGCGGTCCAACTCATTCGGATTCCGCTCTCCAGGGCCGCGTGCACCGAGGGAAACCGTACGCTGCCGGAGGAATGCCGAGCCAAGAGCTGGTCGAGCGAAATATTTTTTTCGGGGAAAGCTTGGCTGTTTTCCGGCAGGACTCCGTTGAGGAACGAGATTTCCCGACCGTGACCGTTGTTCATTCCATGATCGGTGTGGGACAGGATCGAAAGCCGATCCTTTAGCCAGTCGAGAGATCGGAGCGTCGTTGGCAGTGTGAGTTCCGTTCCGAACTGCGTTGGGAAGAAGTGCTCCGGATGCATGCCGAAAGGGTTGCCGACGACCAGAAACCGAATGGGTGCCGGCTTGCTGGCTGCGCGGGCTTCCAGGAGCGGGAGCGTCAGTGCTCCGCCAAGGCCTCTCAAGATGGCGCGCCGATTCATCTCCATCGCGGTGAGTTCCCCGTCCTCGCCCAGCTATAGCCAGACCATGGCCCTCGCGCTCCGCTCTGCGACCGGTCTGGAAGGGCTTTCACCCTAGCTGTCGAGTCTTCCGTAAGCTTATTCCCTCCTGACATCGTAGTCAACGGCAACTCTTGCGAGAGTGTGCGATACGGCTCGCCGCTTCTCTCGGCGTGGGTGCCTTTTTCGCAGATGGTGGCAGGAGCAGCCGCGGCGCAACTCGGGCGTAAGCCGTCCCGCACGAACTAGGCGGGCAGCGGGATTGGTCTTCGAAGGATTCGGAAGCCCACTCAAGCCCCGCTCGTCATCAGAGTTGGCGAAGACACGGTGGTGCCGACCGAGGTCCTCGGCCTAGGGATGACGGTGTGTCACCGGGACGAATACGAAACACCCCGTTCGCACTCAAACTGCCACCGTCCTTGCTGTTCTGACCGCACCGGTCCTGGGTGTTGACAAGACATTGGGTGAATCTCCAAGCCGGAACCAATCCCATTCGGCGAATTGCCCCTTGTGCATGTTCCGCCTGGACTAGGACACTACTGGCATGTCGTCAATCACACGTCGCGCATTTGTACAGGCTGGAGCTGCCAGCGCAACCGCCCAGGATCCTTCGAGAACTCGTCCCAACGTGCTGTTCATCATGCTCGACCAGTGGCGCTTGGATTGCCTTGGTGCGAATGGCAACGGCGTTATCCAGACGCCTCATCTTGATGAGCTTGCATCTCGCTCCGCCAACTTCACCCAAGCATGCGTCCAAGCCCCGGTCTGCGTGCCGTCCCGAGTGAGCTTCTTCACCGGGCGCTATCCCCATTCCCACAAGAATCGCGTCAACTACACGCCGTACGAGCAACCCGAGCCCATGATGCAACGGCTCTTGCAGAACGCTGGTTACGAGACTGGCTCTGTGGGAAAGCTGCATTTCCATCCGCCAACGGCTGCGCACGCACGTTCGACAGGGTTCGACACGGTTCTCCTGGACGATGGCATTCGCCGAACGGACCCGTATTCCGATTACGTCAAGTGGAGGAGTGGCGCCGACCCCAATGCGAACGTCCACTACCACACAACCGCAAGCGATGCCCCATCCGGTGGAAACCCTTATCGAGCGCTGATTGCAAGGGGATTCACTCCCACGGCCTGGACTGGTCGCGAGTCGCGCAACACGGTACGCGCCTTGGCAGCTTCCGGGAGGCCCTTCTTCCTGTTCTCCTCCTATTTCAAGCCGCATTCGCCTCATACCATTCCAGAACCCTATGATTCTCTCTATGACGATGCTGAGATTCCGTTGCCACGGCAGGTGGATCTTAACTACATCCAGCAGCTCCCGCTTCCCGTGCAGAAGATGATCTTGCGTGGGGCGCCGAGGTACGCCATGGACCGGCGGCGTTTACTTTGGATGTACCGCAGCTACTACGGAGATGTGACTTGGCTCGATGAGGAGGTCGGCGCAATACTGGCGGAACTCGAGCGTAGCGGTCAGACCGACAACACGATCGTCATTGTGACGACCGACCACGGTGATCAAATGTTGGAGCACGGGCTGTTCGGCAAGAACGTGTTTTTCGAGGACTCTGTGCGGATCCCATTGTTGGTCCACTGGTCCGGGCGAATCCGGCCGGGGGTGTACTCAGAACTGGTCGAGGCAGTCGATCTCCTGCCGACCGTGCTAGAGCTATGCGGATTGCCTGTTCCCGAGCATGTTCAAGGCCGTAGCTTCGCTCCGTTAGTGGCGGGCCAGAGGAGCCTGTACGAGCCGCGTCGAGCCCAATTCTCGGAGAACATCATGCCCGAGGTCATTACCAACGGGGAAGAAGGGTACTTCTTCATTCCTGGCAAGGGGGTTGGGGGCGTCCGACACCCCGATGCAAAGATGATTCGGACGAATCGGTGGAAGATGAACTATTACGTGGGACACGGTGGGGAACTCTATGACCTGCAGGCAGATCCCGGAGAATGGATCAACCTCTACGACGATCCTGGATACCAGGGCATTGTCCGCGACTTGAAGGGGCAGTTACTCGACTGGATGATCGCAGCCGATGAGAATGACCAGATTGCCCGCGAATGGCTCGTATAGCCACCTGCTTCGATTCACGGGACAAGGGCCGGTCGGGACAGCCCCACGGGGAAGTGCCCGTCGGTGTCATCGGAGCAGGTCGGATCGGAGGTGAGGATCTTCCCGTCCCAATATTCGACTAGTGCGTAGCCGAGGTTCCCTCGTCCTCCCATCGGGGGAGATCGACGAAGTGGACCCCATCGCTTGGGAGAATGCTCCGTGCCGACTTCTCCAGTGCACCCCACACGCTCCGCGGTGCTGTTTACCAACGTCCAACGGAACGCTACGGAGTTTCACGCTCATGGTCAGAACCGCAGGAGTCAGGAACACGCCAAAGTTTCTGCTCATACTCCTTCCTCATGGCAGTCCCTGTGCCCTGGCATTCACGGTCGTATGTTGCCTCCGCGCCGAGGTGCTAGACACTCTGGCAACGTGAAGGCGGTCATGGGGAAGAACACGCCGAATCCGTTCCACATAGCCCCTACCTGCTCGCCGACCCGCGCGCCGCACTGGTTTCCGGCCATTGGACCAACCGAACGGGAGTCTGGCACATGCGGCGCCCGCTCCCTGCTGCTGGAGAGCGAGGTCACGATGGGCCAGGTCTTCCACGACGCTGGCTACACCACGGGAATGTTCGGCCAGTGGCGCGCATGGGCGACAACCACCCCGTCCGGGCCGAGGGTCGCGGCTTCAGCGAGGCGATGCGCCACGGCGATCGACGCTGCGCTTCGCCTTCGGAGCCGACGTGCCGGGCGACAAGCCGTTTCGTGCGAGCCCCGGCAAAGCAGTCCTGGCAGTCAAGGCATCGGTTCGGATTGGCGAGGTGAGGGCCTTGGATCCAGTCGAGGCCAGCTCCAAGGAGGTGCTGCTCTGGATGACTCTCCCGCTGGCAACTCCCGCATGAGGGCCGTCTTCACCACCTGAGATGGTGGCGCCGTAGGAGCCTACTGTGCTTACGTGAAGAAGCCATAGGGCGCGCCATAGGAGGACATGCGAACGCCGCTAAAGCAGACGCAAAGTTTGCGATGCTCCCGATTGGGGCGATGGATCGTGATACAGTGTGCAGGCATGGGGCGTGACTTTGCGTAGCAATTAAATTGCTGATAATAAAGAGTTTATTGCTGTTCCACGCCCCATGGCACAGCCTTCGGCGAGCGATCCGCGCTAGGAGCGTTGCGTTGCACGATCCGGCACACGGCTCGGAGACACCGGCTACGGGCGAAGCATGAAGGGCGTGATCGGCTGGTTCGCGCGGAACGGCGTGGCCGCGAACCTCATCCTGCTGGTCATTGTGGCCAGCGGCGTGATCGTACTGACGGATCTAAACACACATGGCCGCATCCAGCCACCCCATCAGCATGAAACAGAGCGACCAGGCGAACGCACTCGCTGGCATTCTGTGCGATCATGCATTCTTCAGTTCGAGAGGCGGGTGCGTTCGCCTGCTTTGGAATCAGCGTACGGTTCGGGCCATAGAACGGGGCTGCCCGGAGTGGCGT
>MKWU01004632.1_pt1 | contig 15935 bp, 14 predicted proteins | sample 809101 | NCBI WGS metagenome assembly MKWU01 (sample SAMN05860141, study PRJNA318959) | sponge metagenome | host: Aplysina aerophoba | place: Slovenia: Piran, Adriatic Sea, Gulf of Piran | collected 2013-05-07 | reverse complement strand
CGGCGGGGAGCAGGCGGTCCTGATGGCGGCCGCGGCGCAGATGGGCCGGTACTACGACCTGCCGACCAGCTCCATCGCGGGCATCACCGACGCCAAGGTTCCCGACGCCCAGCACGGCTACGAGAAGTGCCTCGCCGTCTCGCAGGCGGCCCACGCGGGCGCGAACATCATCACCCAGGCCTGCGGCATGCAGGCGAGCCTCCTCGGGGCCTCGCTCGAAGGCTACGTCGTCGACAACGACATGCTCGGCGCCATCCTGCGCACCGTCCGCGGTGTCGAGGCCGGCGCCGATACGCTTTCGGCCGAGGTGATCGCGGAGGTGTCGCGCGGCGAAGGGCACTATCTCGGTCACCCGCAGACCCTGGCGCGCATGGAGCGGGACTACGTCTACCCCTCGGTGGCCGACCGGTGCACCCCCGCCGCCTGGGAGGAGTCGGGCGGCGAGGGGATGAGAGCCCGCGCCCGCCGGCGCGCGCGCGAGGTTCTGGCCGAGCACTTCCCGCGCCACATCGACGATGCGTGCGACGCGATGCTTCGCAACGTCCACGACATCCTCATCCCGCCCGAAGCGATGCGCGCCGGCTAGGCCGGGTAGTGGTGATCGGCCAACGAGGAAACGCACGCGAAATCAAAGAATTGAACTAGATTGTGGCTGTCGATCGATTCGGGACCCGGCAGGCCCGTAGGTCGGATTAGCGCAGCGTAATCCGACATGAAACATGGACTTGTTGCGCTGGCTGTCGGATTACGCCTTCGGCTAATCCGACCTACGGAACCTACGGAACCTACGGAACCTACGGAACCACGGAGCCGCGTCAACCGAGCGCCAATGCGAGGCCGGGCAGTGCCCGGTTCGCACCGACCTCGACCGCCGCCCGGCTCACGACAACATCGGAGGAAACACCCGGACCATGACGAAACAGGCACGCGCGGTCGTCATCGGCGGCGGCATCATGGGCGTCTCGGTCGCCTATCACCTGGCGGCGGAAGGGTGGACCGACGTCGTCCTCTGCGAGAAGGGCGAGCTGACCTCGGGCTCGACCTGGCACGCGGCCGGGCAGATCGCCCATGCGGTCGGGACGCGCACCCTGGGCTGGGTGAACAACTACTCGATGGAGCTCTACCAGCGCCTGGAGAAGGAGACGGGCCAGGCGGTCGGCTGGCACGGCTGCGGCGGCCTTCGCGTGGGCTACGACGACGACGAGGTGGACTGGCTCAAGTCGATCATGAACGTCGGGCGCCTGCTCGACCTCCCGATGGAGCTGGTGGGTCCCGACGGAATCAGGGAAGCCAATCCGCACTACAACGTCGAGGGGATCCGGGCCGCGGTGCGCACCTTCACCGATGGCCACGTCGACCCCTCCGGCGCGACCCAGGCGATGGCGGCGGCGGCCCGCGCGCTGGGCGCGACCGTCGAGCGGCACAATCGCGTCACCGGTGTCGAACGCCGGGACGGCGGCGAGTGGAGGGTGCGCACCGACAAGGCGGACATCATCGCCGAGCACGTGGTGATCGCCGCCGGCTCCTTCGCCCCGCAGGTGGGCGCCTGGTTCGGACTGAAGGTGCCGAGCGTGGCCCTGCTCCACCACTACTTCGTCACCGAGACCGTTCCGGAGTTCGCGGCCGCGGCGCGGGAGATGCCGGTGATGCGGGACAACACCTACGGCGGCTATATCCGCCAGGAGCAGAAGTCCGGCCTCGTCGGCGTGTACGAGAACACCGGGGCGCGGGCGGTCTGGCTCGACGGCGTGCCGTGGGCGTCCGAGAACGAGCTGTTCGAGGCGGACTACGACGGCGTCGCGCACTTCCTCGAACGCGCGTTCGACCGCATGCCGGTCCTCGCCGATCTCGGCATCCGGAGAGCGGTGCGCGGAGCCATCCCCTACACCCCCGACGGTCCGCCGCTGGTCGGTCCCGCGCCGGGTCACCGCAACGTCTGGATGGCCTGCGGCTCGTCGATCGGCATCGCCTGGGCCGGCGGCACCGGCAAGCTCCTTGCCCACACGATGGTGCACGGCGAGGCCGAGTACGCGTTCCGCTCGATGGACCCGCGTCGGTTCGGTGCGTATGCCACGCACGACTACATCGTCGAACGCGCCACGGAGGACTTCGAGGTTCGCCACTACACCCCGGTTCCGGGCTACCAGCGAAGCGCCGGCCGGCCGTGGATTCGAACACCGGTCCACGACCGCCTGGCCGCCGCGGGTGCCGTGTTCGGCGAGGTGCACGGCTGCGAGCGCCCGCGCTGGTTCGCCCGCGACGGCGTGGCGGCTGTCGACGGCAACGGCTGGCGCCGGCAACCCTGGCACGACGCGGTCGCGGCCGAGTGCGCCGCGGTCCGCGATGCTGCCGGCCTGCTCGACCTGACCGCGTTTTCGAAGTTCGAGGTCACGGGACGGCACGCGGCGCGTTTTCTCGACAGAATCTCCGCCAATCCGCCGCCGGCCCGCGCCGGGCGGGTGAAGCTCGCGCACCTGCTGACGCCGGCCGGCAACTTCGAGACCGAGCTGACGGTCACGCGCCTGGCCGAGGACCGCTTCTACCTCGGCTCCGCCATCGCCGGGGAGCGCAGGGACCTCGACTGGTTGCGGGCGCACGTCGAGGCCGGCGAGGACGTGTCGGTGACGAACCTGACCCACGAGCGGGGCTTCCTCGCCCTGAGCGGACCGCGCTCGCGCGACATCCTCGCGCAGGTGACGGACTGTGACCTGTCGAACGAAGCCTTTCCGTGGCTGTCCGCGAGGGAAGCCCGGGTTGCGGGGCAGCCCTGTCTGCTGCTTCGGGTCAGCTTCACCGGGGAGCTGGGCTTCGAGCTGCACATGCCGCTCGCCGGCATGGCGGCAATTTACGACGCGCTTCACGAGGCCGGGGCCGGCCGCGGACTCCTCGACATCGGCAGCCACGCGCTGAACGCGCTGCGCCTGGAGAAGGCGCATCCCGGCGGCAGCGAGCTGACGCCGGAGATCGGCCTCGTCGAGGCCGGCATGCTGCGCTTCTTCAAGCCGGACAACCGTCAGTTCATCGGCCGCGAGGCGACCCTCGAGCGCATCGCCGCGGGGCCGACGACGAGGATGGTCTGCCTCGCGGTCGACGCGCTCGATGCGGACTGCCACGGTGGCGAGTGCGTCCTGTTCGATGGCCGACGGGTCGGCATGGTCAGCTCCGGCGGCTACGGCCACCGCACGAGGCGAAGCTACGCCTTCGCCTTCGTGGAGCCGCGCCTCGCCCGGCCGGGGACCGCGCTCGAGGTCGTCATCCTCGAAGAGGAACGCACCGCGACGGTCATTGACGGTCCGGCCTACGACCCGACGAACGCCCGCATCAGGTCATGAGAGGGCTGCGCCGTGGACATCAACCGGCTTGATTCGCGATTCGGAGCCGAGGTGACGGGGCTCGACCTGTCCCGGCCGCTCGACTCCGTCACCCGATCGAGGATCAACGACCTCTTCGTCGACAACGTGGTGCTGTGCTTTCGCGGGCAGTCCTTCGACCGGCCGGAGGCGTTCATTCGCGCCGCCGAGAACCTCGGCCGGCCGATGGCGCCGGTGACCGCGACCTGGCGCCTTGCGGGCTTCGACGTGATCGAGGAGCTCACCAATCACGCCACCGACCGGCGCAGGGGCGGCAACGAGCCCCTGAGGCGGGGCGGGTCCTGGCACACCGATCACTCCAATCTCGAAGCGCCGCCGAAGGCGACCGTCCTCTACGCGATCGACGTGCCGGCGGCGGGCGGCAATACCGAGTTCACCAACCTCTTCCTCGCCTACGACGCCCTCGACGACGCGACCAAGGCAATGATCCGCGGCCGGCGGGTCTTCCACGCGTATCTCTCTCGCCGCGCGCCGCGAAAGCTCCTGGCGCGCACGAAGGAGGAGGAGAGGGGCAGTTCCGGGTGCTGGCAGCCCCTGGTGCGCAGGCATCCGGAGAGCGGCCGGTCGGCGCTCTACCTCAACCCCATGCGCTGCGACGAGGTCGAGGGCATGGACCGCGCCGAAGGCGACGCGCTGCTCGACCGCCTCTACGCGCACTGCGATCAGCCCCGGCTCCGGTACAGCCACCGCTGGCGTCCCGGCGACGTGCTGATCTGGGACAACCGGAGCGCGCTGCACCAGGCGACCTTCGACTTCGACCGGTCGGAGCGGCGCTACCTGCACCGAATCATGCTGCGAGGCGATCGCCCCCTGCTCGCCGTGTGACAGGAATGCCGCGCCGTCGGTGGCATTGGTGATCGGATAAGGCGAAAATCGACGCAGCAGCAACGAATTGGTATAGGTTGTAGCCCATGGCGGAGTAGAGGTCGACAGACGCGTAGGTCGGATTAGCGCAGCGTAATCCGACATGAACCATGATCGGCGATACGGGTGGGATGTCGGATTGCGCCTTCGGCTAATCCGACCTACGGAGCCACGGAACGGCGCTATCCGAACACGAATGCCGTCGGTGGGACCGGTGGGCACCGGCACCGGCGTTCCCGAAGGCGGGCGGGGCATGGCTCGTGGTGACCCACGGTGCAGGCCGGTCTATTCTGTGCCGCAGCCCCGCATCCCACCGTCGAGGACGACGCCCCACCGTGCAGACTCCCATGCCGATCTACTACACGCGATGTCCCGTTCCCACGGCATCCGGGGTCGCGTTTCAGCGCGGGATGTTCGCGGAGCTGTTTCGCGAGTCGGGCTACGAGGTGCGCAACCTGAGCGAGCTCGGCCCGGACAGCAAGGACGTGCACTACACTCACTCGGTCGAAGCCTTCTTTCGCGAAGGCGGCGGCGCTCCGCCGGTGTGGGCGCGCGCGAACGGGGTCGACTCGGTGGTGCTCGGCATCACGTTCATGGAAGAGCTGCTCGGGGTCTTCGTCCGCGCCGACGACCCTGCCGGCAGCGTGGCCGACCTCGCGGGCCGGCGACTCGCACTGCCGGTGTGGCCGCGGCTTGTGTTCAACTTCTGGAGGTTCGCGGCGCTGAAGGGGCTGCATTCCGCCCTTGCCGTGCATGGACTGCGCGATGACGACGTCGAGTTCGTCGACATCGTGGAGGACTGGGACCCGCACGAGCGCTCGAACGTCGGAAGGAGCGACCTGGAGCAGCCCGCACGGTGCGAGTATCGCAATCAGCTCCAGGCGCTTCTCGCGGGGGAGGTCGACGCGATCTTCGGCAAGGGTCCGGAAGCCGTCCTTCTCCAGCGCGAGGCGGGCGGGCGCATCCGCCTCCTGTACGACCTTCGCCGGGCGAGCGCCGTCGCGGACCGTGTCAACAACTCGACGCCTCGACTGCTCACCACCAGCCGTCACCTCGTCGACCGCCACTTCGCCGCGGTCGTGCGGTACGTGCGGACCCTGGTTCGCGCGGCTCGGTGGACCGAGATGAACACCATCGAAGCAAGACGATTCGTCGCGCGCGAATGCAGTGTCGGGCAGGACGAGGTCGAGACCTGCCTCGAATCCGACTACGCCGGGAAGTTCCTGCCGCGCGTGAGCGGCGAGCTGGTGGAAGCGCTCGCGGTGATGAAGTCGTTCCTGCACGAGCGACGGTTCATCGCTCGGGACTTCGACCTGGAAGACTGGATCGACCCGCGGCCGCTGGCCGAGGCGTACCGTCTCGAGGGGCTCGAAGAGGTCGCTTCAGCGTTGTAGAGACCCGTCGCAGGACGCGGAGCTGCGCCGGACGGGGGAATGACGGGTTCGGCAATGCACTTCCCTTTGTCAGGACACGGGCCTGCCCGGAGTCGCGGCGCCCGAGCCTCCCAGCCGACGCGCAATCCTCTCGCGAACCTTCGCCAGCACCGCCTCCGGCGGGCGGGCCCGTGTCCAGTCGGGGCGGTCGGCGGCGCAGGTGGTGGCGTCGATCCCGAGCTTGCCGACGACGCCATCCTTCTCCAGCGGCTCGGCCCGGTCCGCCTGAGCCCCCGGCACGACGATCAGGTCGCGTTCGGGCCGCATGCGGGTCGCCACCGCGTGCTCCACGGCAACGGGGTCCCACGGATCGACGCCGCCGTCGACCACCGTGACCTGCTTCACGAGACTGACTGCGGTCCAGACGGCGAAAATCGCCCTGCGAGCCGCTCCCTCGCGGGCGCCGTCGAGGCTCACGACGGCATGCAGCCGCCCCGCGCCACCCGCCGTCACCGCCACTTCGCGCACCAATGGCATCGTCCGTTGCAGCGAGCGCCGGAGCCCGGCCGCAATCGCCTCCGCACCGAGGAGAACGTGCTCGCCCGCGTAGCCCGGGAGCACGCACTGGAATACGGCGTCGCTGCGCCGGGTCATGTGCGAGAAGGTGACGACATGGCCTGCGCCATAGCGCTCATACATTCCATGAAACTCGCTGACCGGGCCTTCCTCGACCGTCTCGTCGGAATCGAGCACGCCTTCGAGAACGATCTCGCAGTGCGCCGGCACCGCAAGGTCCACGCCCTGGCAAGGCACCACCTCGAGGGGCTCGCCGAGCACGGCGCCCGCGACCTCGAGCTCATCGTCCCCGAGCCCCAGGTAGAAGCAGGCCGCGAGCAGGACCGCGGGGTGATTGCCGAGCGTCACGGCGATCTCCAGCCGCTCGCCGCGCGCCTGTGCGGCCCGTGCCAGAACGGCGAGATGGTGGTTCGGTGCGATGCCGATGAACGCGCGGTTCGCGCCGAGGGGCTTCAGTCGCGCGATCGAGAGATTCCCGCTTCCGGTGACGGTGTCCCTGGCAACGATTGCGCCCGCAGTAATGTAGGGCCCGGTCTCGTGCTCGAAGAACGTCGGGACGGGCAGGACGGCCAGATCGGGATCGGGCACGACGACCTCCTGGCACGGTGCACCGCCGGCAACGGCCCGCGGTGCGATCGGGCTGCCCACGGCATCGACGAGCCGGTCCTGCAACCGATCCGATTCGACGCCCAGCGCCCGCGCCGCCTGCGCTCGCGTGGTCAGGTGATTGCCGGTCACGGCCATGGCGTGCCCGGCGAGGTTTTCGAACACCACCGGGCCCCGTCCGTCGAGAAGCGACAGCCAGGCGGCAATCTCGTGGACCGGATCGACCCGCTCCGCGATGCGGATCAACGCACCGGCCTCGTCCGCCATGGAAAGGAATGCACGCATGGATTGCCGGTGGCGCTTCGTCATGCGGCGACGATCTCGTGGACCGGATCGACGCTCTCCGCGATCCGGATCAGCGCACCCGCCTCGTCCGCCGTGGCAAGGAACGCGCGCATGGATTGCCGGTGGGGCGTCGTCATTCGTCGACGTCTCGTCCGGCGTGGTCGTCCGCGAAGGTGCGTGCCGTCAGATCGCCCGCCAGGCGCTGCATCTCGGGGCCCAAAACCCGGTCGGCATGCACCGGCGGCACGCGGCTGCGTACGAGGGACAGGAGGTCGGCGAGCCGGGCTGGCACCCGCCCGCGGTTCGTGACATGGAGCGCCTGCGAGGCCGCGACGCCCAGGACGGCAAGCGCCGAATCGAGCGACCGGCCCGCCGCCATGCACTTGGACCAGGCGCGAAACGCGGGCGTGCTCACGTCGTCCTGTCCGAACACACTGGCGTCCGCGGCCGAAACGAAGGTCCGGGTGGCGGCCGCGCGCGCCTCCTCGAGGAAGCCCGCGATCGCCATCGGCAGGTATCCGACAGCGCCGTGACCGTCGGTCTCGCCGGCGCCGCGTCCCGCCAGCAGGAAGTCGGGAAACCCGGACACGCGACCGTTCATCAATCCGGCGCACAGGCGCAGGCAGATCAGGCACAGGTCCGCCCAGGCGCCGGCGATGCCGTCAATGGCCGGCGCGGCGACCGAATTGTGATAGCCGCCGGTGCTCAGGCAGCGTCCAAGGGGGTGTGCCTCGTCGGGCGCGAGCCAGACCGGATTGTGGGTCACCGCCGAGAGGCTCTGCGCCGCGAGCCCCCGCGCGAAGCCGATCACGGCGTGGGCCTGCGCCAGCACGTGGGGCACGATCCTGTAGCTCACCGGCGCCTGGTGGGGTCGCGGTTCGCCGCAGTCGGCCATGCCGTCGAGCAGGGCCGCCAACCGTGCGAAGGCCCGCCGCTCGTGCTCGCCGCCGAGCAGCTCGCCCAGAACCGTCTCGTAGTGCTCGGCCGGGGCGTTGAACGCCACGATCGCCAGCGCCAGCACCTGCTCCGCCACCGCGATTCGCCGCTCGGCGACGAGCGCCGCATCGGCCAGGACCGCGGCCGCGGCAGGGGACCCGTTGATCAGCGCACCGCGCTCCGCGGGTTGCAGCTCGAGCCGCTGCGACAGTTCGGCGAACAGCGCGTAGAGGACCAGGATCTCGCCCGGCCCGCCCTGGCCCTGTCGCGGCACACAGGGAATGGGGCCGCGGTTCAGCATCCCGACGAGCGCCTCGACCAGCCGTGGCGTCGCCATCCCATGGCCGCCCAGCAGGTTGGCGAGCCGCGCGAGGACCATGGCGCGCGTCACGCGATTGGGCCAGGGCTCGCCGAACGCAACCGCCGCGGCCAGCGGCTTCAGGCGTGCGAGGCGCCGCCGATCGTCCTCGTCGAGGGTGCGCCCGACCATCTCGCCCTGACCCTGGTTGACGCCGTACACCGACGCGTTCGGATCTTCGTCGAGGTAGCGCATGAAGGCGGCGCGCGATGCCGCGATGCCGTTCAGGGCCGCGTCATCGACGGCTACCGGTTCGCCCCGCCATGCAACGGCCAGCACCGCCTCGGGAGTGATGTCGAACCGCGAAGCCAGGACTGCCGTCATGGCGCGCTCCGTCCGCTACGCTCGGGCGCGTGCCGGGGCGGTCCGGCGGGCGGCATTCGTGTTCGGATAGGCCGCATGGATTCCCGCCTTCGCGGGAATGACGGCAATAATGCAGTTGATGTCATTCCCGCGAAGCCTGTCCTCGCGAAGGCGGGGAGCGGGAATCCATGGGTTTTTGGACCAATGCTCCTCGCAAACTGGTAAACCGTACACGGATGCGGCGTGCGGCGGACCCGGCGCCCGCCACCTTGCGACGTATCCCCGAAGCGCGGACGAGGATGGGCTCGAGTCCGGGAGCGGTCGGGTGTTGCCGGCAAATTCGAGAGCGTCGCCGTCGTGCATGGGATCGCCTCGTGGGGGCTCGATGAACGATGCACCGACCGTGCACGGAAGTCGAGATGGCGGCGGAATGTACCGACGGCGCCGTAACGTCGCCGGACCGCGACCGCTGTGCTCGCGAAGCCGGCGCCGGCGGTTGCGTCGGGGCGGCCGCCGCACACCTGCCGGAGCCGGGAGACGATGCGGAATCTCTTCGGGCGGCGAAAGACACCTCGTCGGGATGCGCGTACCGCAGCGCACGGAACCCGCAATCGGGATTCCAGCGACTCGCATCGATGGTCTGGCGGCACCACCGATTGCGTTCGGGACGAAAGCTGCGACAGGCTGTGCATCGCGCTGACAGGCCGATCGCAGGTGCACCGGATGAAGCAGGCGACAGACTCGGGCGGAAACGCTCCGGTACCGATCATCGACATCACCCCGTTCACCGCGGGAGAGACTCGCGGGAGGGCCGACGTCGCGGAGGCGGTCCGCACCGCCTGCGAAGAGATCGGATTCTTCGTGATTGTCGGGCATGGCTTCCCCGAGGGCCTGGTGACACGGATCTACGATGTCTCGCGCGCCTTCTTCGATCTGCCGGCGGAGGAGAAGAACAGGATCGGCGAGTCCGGTCCCGTCATGGGCGGGCTGATGCACTTCGGGCTGGGCAAGGAGGCGCTGGCGGCGACGCTGGGGGGCGAGCCGATCCCCGATCTGAAGGAGACCCTGGACTTCGGACCGGGCTTCTTCGGCGATCGGTGGCCGGTGCGCCCGGCGGACCTTGAGCCCGCATGGCGCGCGTACTACGAAGCGATGTCGTCGCTCGCGGCAACGATGCGAAGCATCTTCGCCACTGCGCTGGGGCTGGCCCCGGAGTACTTCGAGGACAAGTTCCGGGGGCACCTCTCGTCGCTGCGCGTGATCGACTACCCCGAGCAGTCGGCGCCGCCGGCACCGGGGCAGCTCCGGGCCGGGGCGCATTCCGACTACGGAGTGCTGACGATACTGCGCACCGAAGACGCGCCCGGCGGCCTGCAGGTTCGAACGCGCGCGGGTTGCTGGAGCGCTGTAGCGCACGTCCCCGGCTCGCTCGTCGTCAACATCGGCGACGCGATGATGCGCTGGACCAACGACCGCTGGGTCTCGACGCGGCACCGCGTCGTCAACCCGCCGGTGGACCCCGCGCAGCCTGCCCGGCGGCAGTCGATCGCCTACTTCCACAACCTGCCGCGCGACGCGGTAATCGAATGCCTGCCGCCGTTTCGCGAGACGGGCGTGCCGCCGAAGTATCCGCCGATTACCTACGGTGAGTACGCCGAGCTTCGATACCGCCAGGCGCACGGCGACGGCAAGCGATTGAATCTGGCCGGCGGGGATTCTCGGATCATTGGTCATGTACGCTGCGACGAGACCGCGCCACGAGGCTGTCCGTCTCCGGCATCTCCCGAACGAGGGTCGAACCGATGAAGTCACAACCTTTGGCGGGCGACCACTGCGTTCTCATGAAACGTGCGGTCAAGGGCGTGGCGCGCAAGCACGGCTTCGATGCCACTCGTTTCGACCAGTCGACCAGTTTCATGGGTCAACTTGCCAAGAATGGTAAGTTGACGCAATGAAATTCGAAGAAGCCGTCGATATCGTCTCCGAAGAGCCGCTGTTCGAGACCGGTCTGCTACTGGCCGGCGACATCGATCCGGCGGATCTTCGGCGTCAGCTCTCGCGCTGGACCCGCAGCGGACGCATTCACCAGTTGCGGCGGGGGTTGTACGTGCTGGCGCCGCCGTGGCGGAAACAGTGCCCTCACCCCTTTCTCGTCGCGAATCGCCTGGCGCCGGGCTCGTACGTCAGCGGCCTCTCGGCGCTTGCGCATGCGGGCGCGATACCGGAGTACGTGCCGGAGACCACCAGCGTCACTGCGGGCAGGCCGCAGATTCGCACGACTCCGCTCGGCCGGTTCTCCTTCCGGCACATGAAGGACAGCCTGATGTTCGGCTACCGGCACGTTGCCCTCGGACACGGCCACTGCGCCTTCGTGGCGGAACCGGAAAAGGCGATCCTTGACATGGTTCACCTTCACCCCGGCGGTGATCGACGACCGTACCTGGAGGAGCTGCGCCTCGATTTCGATGCGTTGCAGCTCGATCGGCTGGAGGCGCTTGCGGCAATCGCCGCGACTCCCAAGCTCGCGCGGGCCGCCAGCGTCCTGCGCGAGATCGCCGGCGATGCGCCGAATTACGAGGCGGTATGAAGGAACGCCTCCGACAGCTCGCCGGTGTTCACGGGCCCTTGCGCGGCCGGAACGTCGCGCGCGAGTACCTGCAGGCTCGCATTCTCGGCGCGCTGCGGCAGACCGGCTGGTCGGGTGCGGAGATGACACCCGCGAGCTGGCGCCGTGCGGTTGCCGAGCGGCTGGAGCTTCTGGACTGGAGTCGCACGGCGAGCGACGTGCGGCCGTTTCTGGAACGCGCGGAGGACGTCGAGCTGGTCGACAGGGAGACCGTCCTGCGGTTGTCGAGGTGACCTGTCCTGGCGACGACCGCCCGAGCCTGACGAGCGGTGCTCGACAGGGGCGGCGATATCCCGCTCACCGCCGTGCCGTGCCGTGCCGTGACCGTTCCGTGCGAGACTTTCAAACGCCCTGAGCCGGGAGAGCATCCATCATGAACGATCGCACGAACCTCTTGCAGATCGACGACGATCGGCTGTGGGATACCATGATGGCGTCGGCGCGCATCGGGCCGGGACGGGACCAGGGCCTGCGCCGGCTCGCGCTCGACGCCTCCGACAAGGAGATGCGGGACCTCTTCGTCGCCTGGTGCAGGGACGCGGGCACGGCGGTGACCGTCGACCGGATGGGCAACATCTTCGCCCGCCGCGCCGGAAGCGAGAACGCAGCGGCGCCGGTGCTGGTGGGGAGCCACCTCGACACGCAGTACACCGGCGGCAAGTTCGACGGAATCCTCGGAGTGCTGGCCGGGCTCGAGATCCTTCGCACCCTCGACGATCACCGCATCGAGACCCGCCGGCCCGTCGAGGTGGTGAACTGGTCGAATGAGGAGGGCGCCCGCTTCAATCCTCCGATGCTGGCGTCGGCCGTCTTCGCGGGCCTGCGCGATCTCGAATGGGCGTACGCCCGCACCGACAACGACGGCGTCACCTACGGCAGCGCGCTGGCGGAGATCGGCTACGTTGGCGAGACCGGGATGGGCGGTCGCGACATCGACGCCTACTTCGAGCTGCATATCGAGCAGGGGCCGATCCTGGAGGACGAAGGCATCGCCGTCGGCGTGGTCACCCACGGATACGCCACCCGCGGCATGCGCCTGCGAATTGCCGGGGAGACCGCGCACAGCGGTCCGACCCCGATGGACCAGCGCCGCAACGCGCTGGTGGGCGCCGCCTACCTGATCGCGGCGGTGAACGACATCGGCTGGAAGTACCACCCGGAGAGCGGCAAGAGCACCGCGAGCCAGATCGAGATCTGGCCCAACGCGGTCGGGATCCTTCCGGAGTCCGCGCAGGTGAGCATCGACTTCCGGCACCCGGAGGTCGGCGGCGCCGAGCGCATGCTGGCCGACGTCGAGGCCGCGATCGGGGACTGCGCGAAGCGGGGCAACGTCGACATCGAGATTGTGGACCGCTGGCGCTTCGGCGACGAACGCTTCGATCCGGACTGCGTCCAGCTCGTTCGCGACGCGGCCGACGACCTGGGAGTCCGGTACATGGACATGCAGAGCCAGGCCGGCCACGATGCCTACAACATGACCCACGTCTGCCCCACCGCCCTCATCTTCTGCCCCTGTGAAAAGGGCATCACCCACAACGAGGCGGAGAACGTCGCGAAGGAGGACGCGGTGCCGAGCGTCAACGTGCTGCTGCACGCGGTGCTGGCGCGCGCGAACGGGTAAGAAATGCGGATCGACGCGTATCGGGACGAGACGAACCTGCGCCCGCATTTCTCGCGGGGCGGCGACCCGGATCCACGGACGCCCGGTCGGATCTCCAATCGCGGCGGAGAACCGGTGATGCTTGCGCGCCGAATGCATCGATCTCCGCTCCTTCCCTGACTGGCACCCATGGATTTCGGAATCTTCAACCTCATGCAGCAGCGCGGCGCGAACGTGACCTCGGCCGAGCTGGTCGACGACGCGATTTGCCACACGCGGATTGCGGAATCACTGGGGTTCGGGCGGGCGTGGTTCGCCGAGCATCACTTCTCGAACTACAGCCTGTGCCCGTCGCCGCTGATGATGTTGGCGCACGCTGCGGCGGTGACCGAACGGATCCGGCTCGGAACCGCGGTGATCGTCGCTCCCCTGCACGCGCCGGCGCGGCTGCTCGGCGAGATCGGGCTCGCCGATTCGCTCTCGGGCGGCCGGCTCGACCTCGGGATCGGCAACGGCTACCAGCACTTCGAGTTCGAACGCTTCGGAGTCGACATCGAGGAGCGCCGGGAACGGATGTTCGAGATGCTCGACATGATCGAGCTCGGCCTGACCGGGAAGGTGTTCGAGTACCACGGCGCGCACTATCGCCAGCCGCCGACCGCGATCAACGTGCGCTGCATCCAGCAGCCGCTTCCGCCGATCTGGATGGCGTCGGGCGATCACGTGGTCAATGGGCGTGCCGCGCGCAACGGCTACACCCCGTTCGTGTCGTCGCGATTCGCCAATCAGGAAGAGCTCGCGCCGATCCGCGAGCACATCGCGGAATCGTTTCGGCGCGCAGGCAAGGGCGATCGCCCGATGCCGCTCGGCATCCTGAGCTACGGTTGCGTAAGCGAGAGCAGGCGCGACATCGCGCAATACGCGGACGCGGCGCGGTTCCAGGGGCGCATCGCGCGCAGCCTGCGCGAGCGCCGCGAGCAGGTCGAGAGCGACCATTCGATCACGCCGGTGCCGTTCGCCAACGAACCGTCGCTCGACGCGATTGAAGCCAACATCCTGTGCGGCGATCCGGAGACGGTGGCGGAGAAGCTCGTCGAGTTCATCCGCATCGTGCACCCGACCCACATGCTGTTCTACTTCCAGGTCGGCGGCTACGAGAGCGCCAAGGCCATCCGCAGCATGGAGCTGTGGGCCGAACGGGTGGTGCCGATGGTGGAGCAGGCGCTCGGGATGCCGATCGGCGAGATCGAGGGCGCGCCGCCCTGAGGCGTGCCGGACGACATCCGGCCGTCCCTTCAATGTGTCCGGAGTTCGGAGCGTGCCCGAAAGCGCGGGTCCGGAATCAGGCGCAGCGTGCGGCCGGTCACGCAGGAGCCGCAGCCGATCCGGGAGGAGCGGCAGCGCGGACTCCGGAACGACGAGAATGAATCGGGTGGCCGTGTCACTCGGGCCGGCCAGCGACACCGCGCCGCCGCGGGCGCGGCTCGCTCGCCTTGCCGATCCTGACGCGCTCCCGGGTGCCGCGGAGCTGGCGTTCGTTGTTCTCCTTCCCGTTGTGGCGCGCCAAGTCATCGAGCCGCAGTCCGGCCGATCGGGGAACGGTGCGGCCCTCGGCGGCCAGACCGTCCCATCGCGCCCGCACGGCCAGCTTCTTCTTTCTCTGGTGCGGCTGGACCTCGTCCATGTAGCGCGGGTCGACGTCGCTCTCGACGGTCACGAACCCGGCCGCCTCGGCGGCTCTCATCAGGTCGAGGCCGGCCTGCGTGCGGATGACGACGGCGTTGGTCCCGGGGTCCGCGTCTTCGGTGGCGGGATCGGGCGACCCTCCCGGCCAGGTGTCGGCCGCGGCGAGGTCGGCCGCCTCGCCGATGCCGTCCGGGCACACCTTGCACCGGAACGGCAGGACCCACTGGCTCTCGTCGGTACCCCAGAAGTCCGTGTACCGGAACTCCTTGCGGGTCCCGTCGTCCAGCTCGTAGCGCATCCGTCCGGGACATCCGTGCCCGCGATACCGGAACGCGGTCAGCCGGTCCGGGTCCAGTCCTTCGCGGTCCCTCAGGAACCGATCCATGCCCTGCGGTGGCATGAACCCGCCGCACACGAGCGCGAGCCGGTACCGGACGAGCTCGTCGACCCGGGCGTCGAAGCGGGCAAGGTTGCGCAGGGCGGCGACGTCGCAGGGCTTGCCGATGAAGGCGAACGGTCGGACCTCGTCGAGAAGGTCACCGACATCGATCAGCGGCGGCGTCGGGCCGTAGCGCGATCCGGAACCCTCCAGCACCGACCGCGCATCGGCGCTCACGTGGCGCTCGCCGAAGGTCGGATGCTCCCGTGACGCCCGGACGTGCAGGACGAAGTCGACGGAGCCGCTCGCGACGAGAAACTGCCCGAGCGCCGTGAGCACCCCGCCCGTGGATCCGCGGTACCGGACCTCGGGGTCGCTCGCCCAGGCGCGGACCATGCGCCGGTACGGCCCCCAGATCAGGTCGTGCTTCGTGTCGGCATCGACCAGCCGGTCCGGCAGACCGTCCAGCCTCGTGCCGGGACACACGTCGAGGATCCGGTCCACGGTCTCGTGGTCCAGCTCTCCGACGACCACCGGACACTCGTAGCCGCTCTCGACCTTCTCCACGCGCACGACGTCCGGTCCGGCCACGGACTGGCACAGCCCGCAGCCGATGCACATCCCGTCCTCGACGATCCGGTAGAGCCGGTCTTCCGGCGTGACGGGAGGTGCACGTTCGGTCACGTGTCCGGTCCGGAGATTCAGTTCGTCCAGGGCAGCGGCGGGTCCCAGGACGCGGGGACCTGCTCGATGCGGAACGGGAGATCGGTCACGTCGGGGCCGTCGAGGAGGCGGGCCGCCTCGTGGCCGGAGAATACCGCCTCTGAGAGCAGCCCCGGCGCGAAGCAGTCGCCGACCGCGCGCACCCATCGGATGCCCGCCGCATCGAGCGCGCCACGATCGTCGCGCAGGGCCCGGTAGAGCGCGTCGTTCGGCTCGCGCATGGTGACCAGCACCACGGTGGCGGCCTCC
>MKWU01004629.1_pt1 | contig 15950 bp, 17 predicted proteins | sample 809101 | NCBI WGS metagenome assembly MKWU01 (sample SAMN05860141, study PRJNA318959) | sponge metagenome | host: Aplysina aerophoba | place: Slovenia: Piran, Adriatic Sea, Gulf of Piran | collected 2013-05-07 | reverse complement strand
TCGACGTCGCCAGCCCGTCCTCGATCGAGGCCATGGTCGAACAGGTCCTGGCGAAGACGGGAGGCATCGACATCCTCGTCAACAACGCCGGCATCGCCGGCAAGGCGGCCCCGGTCTGGGATCAGAGCGATGAAGATTGGCAAAGCGTCATCGACATCAATCTGACCGGCGTATTCCAGTGCTGCCGGGCAGTCATCGGACACATGCGCGACCGCGATTACGGGCGCATCGTCAATATCGCCTCGGTCGCCGGCAAGGACGGCAACCCGAACATGTCGGCCTACTCCGCTTCGAAGGCGGGGGTGATCGCCTTGACCAAGTCCCTCGGGAAAGAGGTCGCCGAGAACAATATCTGTGTCAACGCCGTCACCCCGGCGGTCATCCGCACCCCAATCCTCGAACAGCTCACCCCCGAGCAAGTCGACTACATGACCAGCCGGATTCCCCGGCGCCGCACCGGGAAGATCGAAGAAGTGGCGGCCGTCGTGCACTTCCTCGCCAGCCCCGACTGCTCGTTCGTCACCGGCCAAACCTACGACGTCAGCGGCGGAAGATCGACCTATTGATGGGCTTTTCCCGCCGTGCGGCGGAAAAGCCGAAAAGCCGTGTTTCGTGTTTCGTGTCTCGTGTCTCGTGATTCGTGAAAACCTCTGGCGGGGGCCTGGTTCGCTCCAGAAGGAAATGTCTGATGGCCGGGGGAGCGTGAAGGCCGTGTTGCGGGCGCGGGCGGTTCGCGGCTCACCCTGACGGCCCTCTCACGCACTTGGCCTCGCCGCGTGGCGGAAAAGCAGGCTCAACTCCGATACCACCGACCGCGATACACCCGATCCCTTGTGCTAGGGTGGCGAAATGCAAGCGATGCCCGCTCCGCCCGCAGTCGAAGTCAGCAGCCTGGTCTTCCGCTACGGGGACCGGACCGCCCTCGACAAGATCAGCTTCTCTGTCGAGCAAGGCGAAATCTTCGGTCTTCTGGGGCCGAACGGCGGGGGCAAAACGACGCTGTTTCGCATCCTGTCCACGCTGCTCACACCCGCGGAGGGCTCGGCCCGGGTGTCGGGCTTCGACGTTTCCCGGCAACCTCTGGCGGTCAGAAAGATCATCGGCGTCGTGTTCCAGAACCAAAGCCTCGACCGCAGGCTCAGCGCCTCGGAGAACCTGATCCACCAGGGTCATCTCTACGGATTGCGCGGCGAGGCGCTGAAAAACCGCATCGACTCGCTCCTTGAACTTCTGAGTATCGAAGACCGCCGCAACGACGCCGTCGACACCCTGTCGGGCGGCCTGAAAAGGCGTGTCGAGCTGGCGAAGGGCTTGATCCACCAGCCCGAACTACTGTTTCTCGACGAGCCCAGCACGGGCGTCGACCCGGGAGCGCGGCTCGACTTCTGGGAATACATCCAACTGCTGCGGCGGCAAGAAGGCATCACGGTGCTGTTGACGACCCACCTGCTCGAGGAGGCCGACAAGTGCGATCGATTGGCGATCCTCGACCAGGGCCGGCTCGTCGCGGAGGGCAGTCCCCGGGAGCTGAAGGAGCAGATCGGCGGCGACATCGTCGTCATCCTGAGTTCGCGGGACAGCCAGAAACTGTCGAGCGACATCTCGCAACAGTTCGACCTCGAACCGACGATCGTCAACGGCAGCGTCCGCTTCGAACACCCGTAAGGCGCCGAGCTCGTCGCCCGGCTGATGCAGGCCCTGCCGGAGCAGATCGATTCCGTCACGGTCTCCCACCCGACTCTGGAGGACTTCTTCATCCGCGTGACCGGCCACCGCTTCGGAGAGGGTGAGGCCGCGGCGATCAGGCATAATGAGCCTTGAGGGAGACGCAGCAAAGCCCGTCCCGCATGGCCCATCCGCCTTCCAAAGCGCTTCCCGATCCGGCCACGACGGTCCCGCTGCCGGCCGTTTCGACCGGAGCGCCCGCGACCCGGCCGAGCTTTCTGCTCAGCATGAGCACGCTCTGGTGGCGCGAGATCCGCAGCTTCTACCGCCAAAGAAGCCGCGTCATCGGAGTATTGGCGACTCCTCTGGTGTTCTGGCTGCTGCTCGGCTCGGGCTTCGGCACATCCCTGAGGACGTCCGCCGGGAGTGAAAATTACCTCCAGTTCTTCTACCCCGGGACCGTTGTCCTGGTCGTGCTGTTCACGGCCATCTTCTCGAACATGTCGATCATCGAAGACCGCCGGGAGGGCTTTCTGCTCTCGGTCCTGGTGGCTCCGGTCTCGCGCTGGGCGCTGGTGCTGGGCAAGGTGACGGGCGCCACGACGATCGGCGTGCTGCAAGGGCTGCTGTTTCTGCCGCTGGCCCCGCTGCTGGGCATCTCCGTATCGCCGGAGCGCATCCCCGCCATTCTGGGAGTGCTGCTGGTTCTTTCGTTAGGGCTGACGGGCCTGGGTTTCTTCTTCGCCTGGTGGCTCAACTCCGTGCAGGGATTTCACTCGGTCATGAACATCGTTCTGATGCCGATGTGGATGCTTTCCGGAGCCGTTTTCCCGGCCGACGGCGCGGCCGGCTGGGTGAAAGGGGTCATGTCGTTCAACCCGCTGACGTACGGAATCAGCGCCTACCGCCACTACCTCGCGCCGGCCGGGGTTCAGGTCCCCGGACCGTCCATCGAAACCTGCTGGGCGGTGACGCTCGTCTTTGGCGCGCTCACTCTGGCGGCCGCCTACTACCAAACCGGCCGATCATCCCCGGAAGGCCTGACCTGAATTTCTCACCACCCGACGGCCGAAGCACGCGATAAGACCGCCATGACTTCGCTTTTCCTTCGCAACGCTTGCTTGCCGTGCTCGATGTACTGTCAAGTACGCCTGCGCGCGCCAAGCGGCGCGCGCCTCGTGCTGACGGCCCTCTCACGCACTTCACCTCGCCTCGTGGTGAGAAATACAGGCTAGGGTAGACGCTCCAGGAACAACGGCTCATCAATGGAAATCACCGATCTGCCCGCCGTCAACGCCTGCCTGAATTCGATCAGCACGCTGCTGCTCACCGCCGGCTATCTCTTCATCCGCCGCGGGCAGGTCCAACGGCACCGGCTTGCCATGACGGGCGCATTCGTCACGTCGTGCGTCTTCCTGACGAGCTACCTGATCTACCACTCCCAGGCCGGCTCCGTGCCCTTCACGAGGCAGGGCTGGGCAAGGCCGGTTTATTTCGCGATCCTGATTTCGCACATCATCCTGGCGGCTGCCATCGTACCGCTGGCGCTGATCACCCTCTACCAGGCCTGGCGGGAGCGCTTCGACAAGCATCGCCGCATCGCCCGCTGGACGTGGCCGATCTGGATGTACGTCTCGATCACCGGCGTGGCGATCTATCTGATGCTCTATCAGATGTGAGCGGACCGCCGCTAACCTGCATGTCTCACCACCCGACGGCTGAAGCATGCAATACGACCGCCATGACTTCGCAACGCTTGCTTGCCGTGCTCAACGTACGGTCAAGTACGCCTGCGCGCGCCTCGTCCTGACGGCCCTCTCACGCACTTCATCTCGCCTCGTGGTGAGAAATACAGGCTAACCGGCCAGCGTGATCTCGCTCCGCACGCCGCGCATATCCATCTCGTAGTCGATCTCGATCACCGGCGGCCGAGCGAAGTGCCAGCGGACACCGTGCCGGGCCGCTTCGTGAAGCGCCGGCATGATCGTCGACTCCATCAACTCCGCGATGTCAAACACCGTGTAGACATTCGACTGCGTGATGTCGGCATGCGTCAGCCCCAACGCTTCCAGACGGCGGTCCATGATCGAAAGCACCTGCCTCGCCTTTGCCCGCATGCCCGTGGTCGAGGTGTCGCCGCGGCTGACGATCTCCGATCCGGCCAGCTTGCTCGAGCGCAGCTCCCCGGCGCCCGCAATGACGAACGTCTTGCGCTTGTAGTCCGAAGGAATGGTGTACGAGAAACCGTACACCGACGGCGCCGGCACCGGGTTGACCGCGATCGCGACGTTCGTGCGGGCCACGGGATTCAGCCCATCCACATGAGTCCCCCACGCCTTGAGGCGGTCAATATACGGCTGGTTGAACTCATTGAAGCCCTCGATCGAGAGCGCTTCGGGAATACGCAACTCCATGCCGCACAAGGCGTTCAGGGGCCTATTCAGAGATTTCAGGTGGCCTTCGATGATGTCGAACGCATCCCAAAGTTCCGGTAAAGGATTGAAAATGGCGTGGACCACTTCGTAGCCGTCATGGGCGGCGGCTCCGGATGAATACGGCCCGCTTCCCTTTACGAACTTGAAGTTTCCTTTGGGGTTGTCAATCACGGGTATCTCCTGCGAGGGGGCGGACCGCGGCGCCAGCGCGGCCACGGACATCAAGTAAGACCATTGGCGTCGAGTCAATTGCATGGTCACAGTTTAATTTGGATTGCTCCGCCTTCGCTACTGGCAGACCACGGGGCGAGGAAAGGCCGTGTCTCGTGATTCGTGAAAACCCTTGGCGGGGGCGTGCATCCACGGCGGGAGGCGCCGTCTCTAGGTCCACGTATCCGCTTGCTTGTATTCGCGAAAGCACTTCTCCAGCCCGGACATTCCCGGCTGCGAAAGCCCGTGCTCCATGCCCAGCAGCCCCGTGTAGCCCTTGTCGTGAATGGCTTTGAACACGTTGCGGTAGTTGATCTCGCCGGTGCCGGGCTCCTTGCGCCCCGGCACGTCGCCGACCTGGAAGTAGGCAATGCGCTCCCAGTGTTTCTCGATGTTGTCGATCAAATTCCCTTCGGAAATCTGCTGGTGATAAATATCGAACAGGATCTTCACCTGCGGGCTGCCGACGGCATCGATGATCTCCGCGGCGTGCTCCGACGTCACCACGAAGTAGCCGGCATGGTTGACCAGCACATTCAAGGGTTCAAGAACGAGGACCAGGTCCGTTTTCGAAACGATGTCGGCGGCCCTTTTGAGGCCCTCGATGACATTCTTCGTTTGCTGCTCGAGCGGGATGTTCGAGACGGCGAGGCCGCTCGTCACCGTCGACCAACCGTTGCGCATGATGCCGTGATACTCGAGGGCCTTGTGAACGTCTTTCAGAAACCCTTCGTGAAAAGCCGTATCGACGAGCGCGTCGCCTTTCCAGCCACCCGAGTTGACGACGAAGACACCCATCTCCATCCCTAGCTCGTCCATCTTTCCGCGGAACTGCTCGGCCTCCTGCAGCGAGTGCCGCGGCAGGCCGTTGTACTCGAAGGCGCGAAATCCGTGCTCGGCGTAGATCTCAAGCTGGCGAGGGACAGGCCGGTCGTTCAGAAAGCCGATCCGCGGCGCGTAGCGCAGGTTGTATTCCTCGGAGGTGGAGGTTTCGGTGGCGCAGGCGACGCTCGCCAGGGCGGCCGATGCCTGTACGAACTGTCTTCGATTCATGGATACCCCCTCGCGTCAGGTCCGGTCTGACGCGGCCACGTAGCTTGCCATGATACCCGCTGGCAGGCTTCCCCGCAGGCAGACGGTGATAGGATGGGGCTTGTTGGGAGAGGCGAACCGTGCCCGGAGACATCCTGAACTACACCAATATCCGCTCACCTTTAGGCAAGATTCATCTGCTGGCGAGCGAGCAGGGGCTCACGGCGCTTTACTTCGACCCACAGGCGGACGCCATGGAGCGCCGCTTTCCCCGTTCCCGACGCGTCGGATCGCGCCGCAACCCGTGGCTGCTGCGAACCGAAGGGTTCCTCTACTGCTACTTTGCGGGCGACCTCGACTTCGGGTCGGACATCCCGCTCGACTTGCGCGGCACGCCGTTTCAACTCTCGGTGTGGAATGAACTGCGGCGGCTGGCAGCGGGCGCCACTTGCAGCTACGGCGACCTGGCCCGGGCGGTCGGCAACCCCTCCGCATCGAGAGCCGTCGGCGCCGCCGTCGGACGCAACCCCGTCTCCTTGCTGATTCCCTGTCACCGGGTTGTCGGGGCGTCCGGCAAGCTCAGCGGTTACGCCGGGGGACTCGAGCGCAAGCAGTTCCTCCTCGATCACGAGCGGCGGCACTCGGACACCCTCGCCGCTTGAGGGTTCATCGCGGACTTGCAAGCCGAAGAGAGGCATGCTATCCTAATCTCCAGTATATCGATAGGGATTAGGGTTAATGATTAAATCTCTTGCACGGCCCGTGACTCCGCCGCGCTCGGATGCGACTGCCGAAGAACTGCTGGCCTGGGGCATCTCGGGGTTTGGATCGCGCCTCGCGATCTGCACGAGCTTTCAAGCGGAAGGCATGGTCATCATCGACATGGCGGCACGGCTGACCGGCGGACACGTATCCGTCTTCACGATCGATACCGGCCGGCTTTCGGAAGAGACGCAGACACTCATCGGCGAGGTCCGCGAGAGATACGGGATCGAGATCGAAGTCATTTTCCCGGACGCCTCCGAGGTTGCCGGCATGGTCTCGCGGCACGGCCCCAATCTGTTCCGCGATTCCCTCGCCAAGCGGCGCATGTGCTGCGAGGTGCGCAAGGTGAGGCCGTTGCGGCGGAAGCTGGAGGACCTCGACGCCTGGGTCGTGGGCTTGCGGCGAGGGCAGTCGGAGACCCGGCGCGACATCAAGAAGGTATCGCTCGATGCGAAGCACGAGGGCGTCACCAAGATTTGTCCGCTGGCAGACTGGACCCACGAAGAAGTGTGGGCTTACATCCGGCGGCACAACGTCCCCTACCATTCACTCTACGATCAGGGATATACCAGCATCGGTTGCGCGCCCTGCACGAGAGCAACCACGGGCTCGGAAGACGCTCGGGCCGGGCGATGGTGGTGGGAAACGGACGCCACCAAAGAATGCGGATTGCATCTCAGCCCCAGCGGCGAGCTGAAACGCGAGTTCGACGTGATGCTTCATGAAGTATTGCCGCAAGCCGCCACGCTCCAGTCGCGGTATCCTTTCTTTTCCGCGTTACGAGGCGGCGGGTCGATCTGAGATCTGCCTGCTTCTCTTTTTCCAGCCAGGCAGACCAGCAGCTCATGTCCCACGATCTCGTTCCCGTACACGGCGGTCTTTCGGAGCCGGTAGATCGCACGGTTCCGCTCAGCGGCCGAAAAGCGTTGCAAGAGGAAGCAGCGCCGCTGCCCTCCGTCGAAGTGTCCCGAGCCGACTTGTCGACGGTGCACCGGATCGCGGACGGGACGCTTTCGCCTCTCGAAGGCCCGATGGGCGAGAGCGCCTGGCAGCGCGTGCTTGACGAAACCGCGATCCTGTCGCAGGGAAAGGCGTATGCATGGGGCATTCCGCTCTCCTTGCCGGCCAGCGATGCCGAGGCCGATGCGCTCACAGCGGGCGGACCGACCGCATTGCGAGACGAAGACGGCGAGCTGGTCGGCATCCTGGACGAGACCGAAGTCTTCGATTGGGACAAGCGGAAGCACGTCCACGGCGTCTACGGAACAGAGCGTTTCGACCATCCCGGCGGGCGTATGGTGGAAGGGGACCCGAGAAGGCGGCTGTTGGGCGGGACGCTGCGGGTGCTCCCGCAGAAGGCGCGTCCGAAGTGGGGCGCGCCGCTGTCAAGTCCGCGGATGACGCGGCTGTTGATTCGGCAGCGGAAGTGGAAGCGAGCGTTGGCCTTCCAGACGCGCAACCCGCTGCACCGGGCCCATGAATACGCGCTTGTTGCGGGCGTCGAAAGGCTCACGCGAGAGGGTCATTTCACGGGAGTCGTGCTGAATCCTCTGGTCGGGGTTCTCAAGGGCGACGACGTGAACGCGGAAGTGCGTATGCGCTGCTACCGCACGCTGCACGATCGCGGCTTGCTCGGCAAAGGGGACAAGGACGAGGCGCTGTGGGCGGCGGCGGGTTACGACATCAGCGACGTGTTCGAGGTCATCCCGCTCGACATCAAGATGTTCTACGGAGGCCCCAAAGAGGCCGTCATGCACGCCGTCTACCGGCAGAACCACGGATTCTCGGATCTGGTGATCGGCCGCAAACATGCCGACGCACCGTTTGAGGACCGCAGTCCGATTTGGGGCGACTTCGATGCCCAGGCGATCTTTGATTCCCTAGCGGGCGAGCTTCACCTTCGCCCGTGCAAGATCGGGTTCGCGGCCTTCTATGAATCGCTCGGCCGGGTCGACCTGATGGAAAACCACCCTGACAAGAAGCCCTACGCGATCAGCGGAACGCAGGTACGCGAACAACTCAAAAGCGGCAAGCGGCCCGACCCGCGGATCCTTCGGCCCGAAATCGCCGACATTCTGATCGAGGCTTACACAGGGGCATAGGCTGCGTGCCGACTTCCTCAGGCGCTATTGAATAAAGATGACTCACAAAGGTTTTACTCTCTGGTTTACAGGACTGTCGGGCGCCGGAAAATCGACGGTTTCGGAAATTATCGAGAAGAGACTCCGCGAGGACGGCGCTCGCGTGGAACTCCTTGACGGCGATGTCATACGGACCAATCTTTCCAAGGGGTTGGGGTTCAGCAAAGAGGACCGCGACACGAATATCCGACGGATCGGGTTCGTGTGCGAGATGCTCTCTCGGAACGGCGTGGTCGCGATCGCGGCGGCGATCTCACCGTATCGCGAAGTGCGCGACGAGGTGGCGGCGAAGATCGAGCACTTCGTGGAGGTGCATGCGCACTGTCCGCTCGCCACCCTCGTGGATCGGGACGTGAAGGGCCTGTACAAGAAGGCGCTCGCAGGGGAGATCAAGGAGTTTACGGGTGTGTCGGACCCCTACGAGCCTCCGCTACATCCCGCCGTCAAGTTCGATTCGAGCGTCGAGACGCCGCAAGAAAGCGCCGAGAAGGTCTGGGTAAAACTGGTGGAGTTGCGGCTGATCGCGCCGGATGATTGATCTCCTGCCGGAAACCATCCCGGAAGGCGTTCAAGGCGGCGTTACGCGCCGCGCATAAGCCGTGATTCGCGTTTCGTGACTCGTGATTCAAGAAAAAAACCTCAAAGGACGTGTTGCTGGCGCGGGGGCTCGGGACTTGTCCCGACTGCCCTTTCACGCACTTCGTCCCGCCACGTGGGGAGAGGAGCTGATCGCATTCAAGCGCCGCAACGAGCGGCCTGCCTCCAGCAGTGTCGCGGAAGCCCGAGTTTGAAGGGCGTTGACCTCAGGAGGCTCGGGACTTGCGGCCGGCGGCAGTTTTATGTTCCGAGCGCAGGACCTTCTTGATGGCCTCACCGGCCGTCAAGCGTCGAACCTGATCGGTGATACAGACAGAGATGAGCGGCTGCCTGGAACTATTGAGAATGTCAACGATGTTCTTATGGCTGTCTTCGAGGTAGATGTTCCTGCCGTCGGTCAGCAAGTGCATTTCGTTCCCGTTTTGCACGGCATCGAACAATCCCCTGCCCAGCTCCTTATGCAGGAACCGGAGCACTTTGCGGATCTTCTGAAGGGAAATGCCCTTCTTGCGCAACTCGGTGATCAACCCGATCTCGATCACCTCATTGAACCGGTACATGCGCTTGTGCCCTCTTTGCACGGGGCTGACGACACCTCGCTCGTCCCACCACTGCAACTGGCGCAGGCTGACGCCGGTGATCTCGGAAACTTCCAGACTACCGAACGTCTCGGGGTAGCCTTGGGGTTTGGACAAACGGGATTTTTCAAGCTTGAGCATGGAACGACCACCCCACCACGTCATGAAGGCAGAATCAGCTTCACTGTTCAGGGACTCTGCAATTGTACGACAACTCGGCTCCACCGACAGCACAAACTTTAGCAAACTGCGATGGGCCCTGAGACGGGCAAATTAGCCTCCGCCCACGAACTCGACAACTTCGATCGAAGCACCCGGATTGATGACCGTCGTCTCTCGTCGAGGTTGTCGTACGATCTCGCGGTCGAGTTCAACGGCGACCCGATCGGAGGGCAACCCGAGTGCCTCGAGCAAGTCGGCAATGCTCGTGCCTTCGGGAACCTGATGCGGTTCGCCGTTGAGCAGAAAACCGACGTGTTCGGCTTGCCCGACAGCTTCGGTTTTTTCAGCGCTGGGCATCGCTCGGCCTACCGCCGCTAATTATAATGCAGGGCCGGGGCTTTCCGGCACCTCGGCGGTTGGAGGCGCTAAGATAAAAATCACGGCTTCGCCCAGCGGAATGGAAACGCCGATCGACTGACGTTTCACCAACGAGAGGCGCAAGCGAAGACCCCAACGATGGGGCACGAAACACGTCAAGCGGCAAGCCGAAATCCCCTTCTCAGATACATTTGCGGAGTGATCGACCCCAAGGTCCAGCCGGCCGCGTATCGTCCTTTCGGAAGTGCCGTCCCGATGGCCTTGCGGGTCAACAGTTCGATATGAACAGGTGGGATCTCCAGACCGATGCGGCCGAACCGTGGACAGGCATGCCTTTATTGAAGAGCAAAGCACCAGGGCGGTAACGTCTCAAGAGGCGCCCTGAACGGAGAGCGGGCTTAACAAGTTCGATGGGGCTTCACAAAACCAGAAAGGGTCTGGATCTACCGATCTCCGGCCGGCCCGAGCAGGTCATCGCAGCAGCGCCACAGCCGAGCCGAGTAGCTCTGATGGCCAATGACCATGTGGGCATGAAGCCGACGATGCACGTCGCGGCCGGTGATGACATCCGCCGGGGTCAGATTCTTTTCGAAGACAAGAAAACGCCTCGCGTGCGTTACACGTCGCCGGCATCCGGCAAAGTCACCGCCATCAACCGCGGTGCGCGGCGCGCCTTGCAGTCCGTTGTCATTCAACTCGATCAATCGGAACTGGCCGGCGGATCGGACAGTGTCGAGTTTTCCTCCTATCAGGGAACGCCGCCCAGCGCTTTGAGCCGCGAGCAGGTCGCGGATCTCTTGATCGAGTCGGGGCTATGGACCGCCATTCGCGCTCGGCCGTTCAACCGCGTGGCCAATCCGGACAAGACACCGCGATCGGTCTTCGTTACGGCCGTCGATACCAACCCACTAGCGCCCGACGTCGATACGGTGCTCGAAAGCCGACATGACGATTTCGAGCGCGGTCTGCGCGCGCTGGCGCGACTGACCGACGGCCCCGTGTACGTTTGCAAGGGCGCGGACAGCCGCGTCCCGGTCCCCTCGGATTCACCCTTCCACGAAGAAAGGTTCGCCGGGCCGCATCCTTCCGGCACCGTCGGTTTCCACATCCATCGTCTTGACCCGGTTGACCGGAACAAACTTGTCTGGCACGCCAACTATCAGGATGTCGCGGCCATTGGCAAACTCTTCGCGACCGGCCGTTTGGATGTCGAACGCGTGATTGGCTTGGCCGGACCCGCAGCCCGTCGGCCGCGGTTGCTCCGCACGCGATTGGGCGCTTCCACCGATGACTTGACATCGAATGAGCTGCACGAAGGAGAGACCCGCGTCGTGTCGGGATCGGTGCTCTCGGGCCGGTCGGCGTCCGGCCCGATTTTCGGTTATCTAGGGCGGTTTGACCATCAGGTGTCGGTGCTGCCGGAGGGGCGCAAGCGGGAGTTCCTTGGTTGGTTGAGCCCGGGGATGCACAAGTATTCGACGGTCAACACCTTCGTTTCGAAACTGCTGCCGGGGAAACGGTTTGACTTCACCACGTCACGCAACGGGTCGGACAGGGCGATGGTTCCCATCGGCATGTATGAGCGCATAATGCCGCTGGACCTCCTGCCGACGTTTCTGCTGCGGTCCCTGGTGGTTGGCGATATCGAGAAGGCCGAAGAACTGGGCTGTCTGGAATTGGCGGAAGAAGATCTGGCGCTGTGTTCATTCGTTTGTCCGAGCAAGGTCGAGTACGGGCCGTTGCTGCGCAATGTGCTGACGACCATCGAGAAGGAAGGTTGATGAAGTTCTTGCGATCTATCTTCGACTCGCAAGCCCGGCACTTCGGGAAGGGCGGAAAGCTGGAGTTCGCATACCCCCTCTACGAGATGGCGGACACGTTTCTGTACACACCCGGAACGGTCACCAAGGGCGCATCGCACGTTCGCGACGGCCTCGATGTCAAGCGCATGATGATGACGGTCGTCATCGCTTTGCTCGCCTGCGTGTTCATGGCGATGTACAACACCGGCTATCAGGCGCATCTTGCTATTTTCCAGGGCGCACAGCCACTGGAGACGTGGCAAACGAGCGTCGCCGAGTGGCTTGGCTACGGCGCCTGGGACCCGACGGACGTCGTTGCCTGCATCGTCCATGGCATGCTCTACTACCTGCCGGTTCTGATCGTTACTTTTGCCGTCGGGGGAGGCTGCGAAGCCCTGTTCGCCCTTGTCCGCCGTCACGAAATCAACGAGGGCTTCCTGGTTACGGGCATGCTCTTCCCGCTGGTGCTCCCGCCGACGATCCCGCTCTGGCAGGTCGCGATCGGCATCGCCTTCGGCGTGATCATCGGCAAGGAGATTTTCGGCGGCACCGGGATGAACATCCTCAACCCGGCTCTTACAGCCCGCGTATTCCTCTTCTTTGCTTATCCGGCGCAGATCTCCGGTGATCAAGTATGGATTGCCGCCGATACCGGCGTGGACGGTTTGAGCGGCGCCACATGGCTTGCGGAAGCCGCTGTCTCCGGGCAGGCGGTCTTGGCCGAGGGAGTCGAATGGTGGGATGCGTTTCTCGGTTTTGTTCCCGGCTCGATGGGTGAAACATCGACGGCCGCCTGTTTGTTCGGGGCGCTGGTGCTGATCGTTTCGCGGGTGGGGTCATGGCGCATCATGCTGGGCGTTGCGGTGGGTTCGTACGCAGCGGCTCTCCTGCTGAACGCCGTCGGATCGGAAACGAATCTGTTGTTGAACGTGTCCTTCGAGTGGCACTTCGTTCTGGGCGGCTGGGCGTTCGGAGCCGTATTCATGGCGACGGACCCGGTATCGGCCGCGCACTCCGAGACGGGCCGCTACATCTACGGATTCCTGATCGGCGTGCTGGCGATTCTGATTCGCGTCGTCAACCCCGCCTATCCCGAAGGCATGATGCTTGCAATCCTGTTCATGAATCTGTTCGCCGCATTGATCGACCATTTCGTCGTGCAAGCCAACGTGAAACGCAGGAGGGCGCGTTATGCGGCATAGCGTCGCGTACACCATCTTTTTTGCGGGCGCAGTTTGCGTCGTGTGCGCCATCCTGGTCTCGACTTCCGCCGTTTCCCTGTCTGAACTCCAGGACGCGAACGCGACCCTTGACAAGCGAAGAAACGTGTTGCTTGCGGCGGGGCTGATCGACTCGAGCCGGGGCGTGAGTGCGGAGGATGTCGAGAAGCTGTTCAAGAACGTGAGCAGCTTGGTAATCGACCTGGAAAGCGGCGAGCCCGCCCCCGACGTCAATGTTGACGCTTACGATCAGCAGAAAGCCAAGAGCGATCCGGCGTTGAGCCGCGAAGCTCCCCCGAACTCCGCGGTGATCAAACGGCTTCCCCAATACGCCGTCGTCTATCACGTGCTGGGGGAGCAGGGTGATGTCGAGATGATAGTTCTGCCGATCGAGGGGTACGGCCTATGGTCGACGCTGTACGGTTTTCTGGCCCTCGACGCGGACGCGAAGACGATTCGCGGCCTCACCTATTACCAACACGGCGAGACGCCCGGTCTCGGGGGGGAGGTGGACAACCCCCGCTGGAAAGGCCTCTGGCCGGGACGCATCGCGTTCGATGACAGCGGCGAGGTTGTCATTGAGGTCATCAAGGGTCAAGCCGGCCCGGCAGAGGCCGATCCCCATCAGGTCGATGGACTGGCCGGCGCAACGATCACGAGCCGCGGGGTGACAAACATGCTCCGCTTCTGGCTGGGCGCGAACGGCTTCGCAACCTATCTCAAAAACTACCACCAAGGGCGTTCAGAAAGGTAAGACCGCCCTCCAAACAAGACCCCGTGACGCCTTCTCAAGCGATACCAGTGCTTTGTCACACGAGATCTTGTCCCATATCAAACAAAAGCGGTCCTTCGGCTCCTGCTTCACCTTGCAGCTCAGCTTCCTCCGAGGAGTCCAGACGATCACGATTGATCACACCTCGAGCCAGCTCTCCGCTCTCCCGACGCTGACAAGTATCATGAGGGACAGAGGATAGTTTTTATGGCCAACTCCGCAAAGAAGGCGGTCCTCGATCCGCTCTTTGAGAACAACCCGATCGCGCTGCAGGTGCTCGGCATCTGTTCGGCGCTGGCCGTCACGACGAAGCTCGAGACCTCGATTGTGATGTGCGGCGCGGTGATCTTCGTGCTGACCTTGTCGAATCTTTCCGTCAGCTTGATCCGGAATCTCATCCCCGGTTCGATCCGCATCATCGTGCAATTGACGATCATCGCCTCGCTGGTGATCATCGCCGATCAATTCCTCAAAGCGTATCTGTTCGAGATCAGCAAGCAGCTCTCGGTGTTTGTCGGGCTGATCATCACCAACTGCATCATCATGGGCCGGGCCGAGGCCTTCGCGATGCAAAACAGACCGGCACTGAGTATCGCGGACGGTTTGGGCAACGGCTTCGGCTACAGCATCGTGCTGCTGATCACTGGCGCGATTCGGGAATTGTTCGGCGCCGGCAAGCTGCTCGGTTACACGGTGCTTCCGGTCGTGACGGAGGGAGGCTGGTACTACCCCAACGGCATCATGGTCACTTCGGCAGGGGCGTTCTTCATTATCGGGTTCCTGATCTGGGGCCTGCGTGCCTGCAAGCCGGACCAAGTCGAGGAGGAGGGCTGAGATGGAGCACCACCTCTCGCTCGCCGTGAAAGCCATCTTCGTCGAGAACATGGCGTTGGCGTTCTTCCTGGGCATGTGCTCGTTCCTGGCCGTTTCGAAAAAGGTCAATACGGCCATCGGCCTGGGCGGCGCTGTGATCTTCGTGCTCACGCTGACCGTCCCCATGAACAATCTGATCTACCGCTATCTGCTGCAAGAAGGCGCCCTGGCCTGGGTTTCGCCCGACTTGGCACAGTACGACCTTTCGTTCCTCCGCTTCCTGTGCTGCATCGGGACCATCGCCGCCATGGTGCAAATCGTTGAGATGACCCTCGACCGCTTCATCCCCGCTCTCTACAACGCCCTGGGCATCTTTCTGCCGCTGATTGCCGTGAATTGCGCCATCCTCGGTGCTTCGCTCTTCATGGTCGAGCGTGAGTACACGCTCGCCGAGAGCACGGTCTTCGGACTCGGCTCGGGTATTGGCTGGGCGCTGGCGGTTATTTCGCTGGCTTCGATACGAGAAAGGATGCGCTACAGCAACGTGCCTGCCGGGTTGCGAGGTTTGGGGATGACATTCATCGTCACCGGTTTGATGGCTATCGGCTTCATGGCATTCGCCGGAGTGCAACTGTAGGACGTCAACTTGGGGCTGACGAATCGAAGATGACCGTTCTGCTCGGCGTGTTCATGTTCACTGCCGTCATCCTGACGCTCGTGGCAGTGTTGATGGCGGCCCGCAACAAGCTTGTGGCGGGCGGGGAAGTGAGCATCATCATCAACGACGATGCTTCGAAAGCGATTCGGGTCCCCACGGGCGGCAGCCTCCTCAACTCGCTCGCGAACAACAAGATCTTCATCCCCTCGGCCTGCGGCGGCAAAGGCAGTTGCGGCGTCTGCAAGGTAGAGGTCAACGAGGGTGGTGGCGCGATGCTGCCCACCGAAACCAGCCACGTCACACGCGGAGAAGCGCGCCAAGGCTGCCGACTGTCCTGTCAGGTGAAAGTCAAGCAGAACCTCAAGATTCACGTACCGCCCGAGGTCTTCAGCGTGCGGCAGTGGAACTGCAAAGTACGTTCCAACATCAACGTGGCGACCTTCATCAAGGAACTGGTGCTGGCGTTGCCCCCGGGTGAAGCAGTTCCCTTCCGGGCAGGTGGCTACATTCAGATCACTTGTCCCCCGTATGCAACTCTATATCGAGACTTCGACATCGAACAGGAGTTCCGGCCCGACTGGGACAAGTATCACCTGTGGGAGCTGACCGCGGGCACTGACGAGTCCGTCGATCGCGCGTATTCGATGGCCAACTTCCCGGAAGAGAAGGGCATCATCATGCTCAACGTTCGGGTAGCGACGCCGCCGCCACGCGCTCCCAAG
>MKWU01004628.1_pt1 | contig 15953 bp, 8 predicted proteins | sample 809101 | NCBI WGS metagenome assembly MKWU01 (sample SAMN05860141, study PRJNA318959) | sponge metagenome | host: Aplysina aerophoba | place: Slovenia: Piran, Adriatic Sea, Gulf of Piran | collected 2013-05-07 | reverse complement strand
AAGGAGATGGAGCAGATCATGGTTCCGCCTCCGGCCTGGCTCGAATCGGACGAGCCGCTGGCATCCTTGATGCCGAGCGAAGAAATCGAAGGCGATCGAGCCGAGGCACGAGGGGGTTGCTGATGGACGCGGACGACCGGCACGCGAACGCGGCCGGCCCGGCGGAGACGGTGCCAAGCCGCGTTGAAGCCGCTGCGTTTTCGGGCCGTCGCATCGCAGCGGTCGACATCTTCTGCGGCGTTGGAGGTCTTTCCTATGGCTTGGCTGCGGCGGGCGTGGATGTCGTGGCGGGCATCGATGTAGACGGGTCTTGTCGATTCCCGTATGAGGCCAACGTGAGCGGTGCTCGGTTCATCGAGCGCGACGTTCGCGATGTCACCGCTGAGGAGTTGACCGGCCTGTGGCCCGAGGGCGCAACGAGGCTCTTGGCCGGGTGCGCGCCGTGCCAGCCGTTCTCGTCGTATCGCAAGGGCGTCAGCCCGTCGAGCGACGACCGGTGGGTGCTCCTGCGTGAGCTGGGCCGTCTGGTCGAGACAACACAGCCGGAGTTCGTCACCAGCGAGAACGTCCCTCGTATCGAAGGCAAGGCAGTGCTCGGAGACTTCGTGCGAATGCTTGAGCGCCTCGGTTACTCGGTGGACAGCGACGTTTGCAGGTGTACCGACTACGGACTTGCCCAGAACCGCCGCCGCCTAGTGCTCGTCGCCTCCCGGCTCGGCACTGCCACGGTCCCAGTGGGAGACCTGAGCGGTTGCCCCCCCAAGACCGTCAGACAGGCGATCGGGGGCCTGCCGCCAATCGAAGCTGGCGACACCCATGAAGCCGATCCGGTGCATCGCAGCCGCGGCCTGTCGGCACTCAACCGGCAGCGAATGGCCGCGTCCAAGCCGGGTGGCACATGGCACGACTGGCCGAAAGAACTGCGGGCGCCGTGCCACCAGCGTGCCAGCGGGGCCGCGTTCAAGAACGTGTACGCCCGGATGCGCTGGGACCAGCCGTCGCCGACAATCACGACTTACTTCCACAACTTCGGAGCGGGCCGCTTCGGCCACCCCGAACAGCATCGCACCATCTCCCTGCGAGAGGCCGCCATTCTCCAAGGCTTCCCCGAGAACTACCAATTCACGCCCAACAGCGATTCCGCGCCACTAGCGACACTAGGCCGACACATCGGCAACGCCGTCCCCCCACCACTCGGCGAAGCAATCGGCCGCAGCCTGTTTACTACCCTCGGCGAAGTCGGAGAACGTGAATGAATAGGAGTCAATCGTCAGCTAGTCCACATCGAGAAGTAGGGGCACCGGTTATGCGAACTTATGAAATGACCATTGATCTCGTCGTCGTGGAACACCTCGGAATCAACCTCTACAGCAACATTGCGGCCGTCTTGAGTGAAGCGGTCGCAAACGCATGGGATGCCGATGCAAAAACTGTGCGTGTCGATCTTGATCAAGAGGGTGACGCAATCATGATCACCGATGACGGGGTTGGCATGACTGTGGATGACATGAACAATCGCTACTTGAGGGTCGGATATGCGAGGCGCGATGATGAGGCGAAGACCGGCGACAGCACCGCCTTGGGAAGACCGGTTATGGGCCGCAAGGGACTGGGCAAGTTATCGCTGTTTTCGATTGCAGAGACAATCCGAATACAGTCAGCAAAGGATGGGGAACGACACGGCTGCGTTCTTACCAGTGGAGGCATCCGCGAAGCAAGTGAGAGAAATGAGCGTTATCATCCAACCCCGCTCCATGATGATGAGATCGACATAGAAGTCGGGACACGGATTGTCTTGAACGATCTCAAGAGCGAAAGGCTAGGAGTCACGGCAGCTGCTCTCCGAAAGCGGTTGAGCCGACGTTTCTCGATTCTAGGGATGCAGCATGACTTCGATATGTTCATCAACGGCGAGCCAATCACGGCTGATGATCGCGGTGACTTGCGAGCTTGTGAGTACTTGTGGACTATCGGAAGTATTGAAGAGGCAATCCGCGACCTGCCGAATCTGAAGGAACAGAAGCAGATCGAGTTTGGCCATGTTGCAGAGAACCTAGCCTGGAACATCAATGGGTGGATTGGAACAGCACAGAAGCCGTCGGATCTCAACTCAAGCGACGCAGGGAACCTCAATGGAGTCGTGCTGTTTGCACGAGGTCGATTGTTCCATGAGAACATCTTGGACAGTATCAGTGATGGGCGCCTTTACACCAAATATATCACGGGCCGCATCAACGCAGATTTCCTAGATACTGAGGGCGACATTGACGTGGCGACCAGTGATCGTCAACGTGTTCAAGAGGATGACGAGCGGATTATAGCTCTCAAAGACCACCTCAAACGCGTGCTGAACTATGTCAAATCCGACTGGACCGAATGGCGAGGCAATCAGCAGTTGGAAGATATCGTCGAACGCACTCCAGCTCTGAGAGAATGGCTGGGAACACTCAAGGCGGGACCGCGGCGACAGGCTGAGGCGATGATCCGTCGAATCGGGAGGCAACACTTCGAGACCGAGGATGATCGCAAGGAACTCCTCAAGCATTCAATATATGCTTTTGAGCGCATGAAACTGCGGGGAATGACTGCTGAATTCGCGGAAGCAGTTGACGACCCTGACAAACTCTTGCGCTTGTTAGCGGACCAAGACAGCTATGAAGCTAGCCTGTATCTGGATATAGTAACTTCGCGGCTAGATGCAATTCAAGGGCTGATGCGCGCAATCGACAACAATGCGCGCGAGTCCGCTCTCCAACAGTACTTGTTTGACCATCTTTGGCTTCTGGACCCCGCCTGGGAACGGGCTGATGGTAGCGAGCGAATGGAAACGAGATTGACTCAAGCGGGAGTAATCATTGAGGATCTCACTGAGAAAGAACGCCTAGGCCGAGTTGACATCTGCTACAAAACGATTGCTGGTAAGCACGTGATAGTCGAATTGAAGCGCGCTGGACGCAGTGTGAAGGCCCTGGACCTTGTGGCGCAAGGCACAACGTATGTTGACAAAGTTAAGAAGATTGCTAGGTCACAGGGAGAGCATGATCCAATTGTAGAAGTGGTCTTTGTGCTCGGAACGGAGTTGGCAGAAGAAACGCAAAATCGGGATCGACTGCGAAGCCTGATGGAATCCATCTCACCGGGCTCCCGGGTTGCCTACTACGAATCGCTTATCAAAAAAGCCGACAAAGCATATAGCGAATTCATAGAGCAGCGTGACCAGTTCGCGACGGTTCAGAAAATCGTTGATCAAGTCTGAAAGCCCGCGTGCTGCGGGAATATCTGCTACGGGACGAGATATGAGGGCCTACTGATGTCCGGTGGGGATGCGGCGACGAACTGCGAGGGCACCCTCCATAGACCACCGGGCGCGGTGCTGGAAGATGTCGGCGCGGGCGCGCGGGTGCTTGGGGTGGAGCCGGGGGGCGCTGTGACGGCGGTGGCTGTGCAGTGGCATGGCAGCCAGGCGATCACGTTGACCTATCGACGGTCGAATGGGTCGTTGGGCGAGCGGGTGCTGTTCCGTGCGGACGAAGCAGGGCTGCGCTTGGAGGCGCCGGAGGCCGCTGGCTCCTTCACGTTCGACGGCGACGGTCGGCTGTTTCGGCTGGCGGCCGAGGCTCGGCGCATTCGCTTGGCGCACCTGTTCGACCCGTATCTGGCGTTGGACGCCAGCCGGGTGCGGCCTCTGCCGCATCAGATCGAGGCTGTCTACGGCCACATGCTGCCTCGCCAGCCGCTGCGTTTTCTGCTCGCCGACGACCCTGGGGCCGGCAAGACCGTCATGGCTGGCCTGTATATGAAGGAGCTGATGCTGCGCGGAGCGCTCGAGCGGGCGCTGGTGGTGGTGCCCGGCAACCTGACGGCACAGTGGCAGGAGGAACTGCGCGACAAGTTCGACCTGCATTTCGACATCGTCACCAAGGATGATCTCGACGCCATCGGCAGCATCGACGTCTTCGAGCGCAAGCGGCTGCTGATCGCTCGCGTCGATCAGATCGCTCGTCGCCGAGAAGAACTCGAACCGCACCTGCGCCGGGCCGAATGGGACTTGGTGGTCGTCGACGAGGCGCACCGCATGGCAGCCCACTTCTGGGGCGACGAAGTCCGCAAGACACTGCGCTACCAGCTCGGCGAACTGCTGGGCGCGACCACACAGCACCTGCTGCTGATGACCGCCACACCGCACAACGGCAAGGAAGAAGACTTCCAGCTGTTCTGCGCGCTGCTCGACAGCGACCAGTTCGCGGGCCGCTTCCGCGACGGCGTTCATGCGTCAGACCCGTCCGCCTTCATGCGCCGCATGACCAAGGAGCGGCTGCTCACCTTCGAGGGGCGCCCGTTGTTCCCCGAGCGTCGCTCCTCGACGGTGCGGTACCACCTGTCCGACTCAGAGATGGCGCTGTACGACGAAGTGACCTCGTACGTGCGCGAGCAGATGAACGCAGCGGACAGAATCCGCGACGACGGCGACGGCCGTCGTGGCAACACCGTCGGTTTCGCGTTGACCGTGCTCCAGCGGCGGCTGGCGTCCTCGCCCGAGGCCATCTACCAGTCGCTGCGACGGCGGCGCCTCCGACTGCAGAACCGCGTCGCGGAAGAACGCCAAGCCGCTCGGGCCGCTCGTCTGGGGATGTCGGGCCGCCAGATGCGGCTGTCACGGTTGCTTGCGGCCGACGGTGACGACAGCACGGCCGTCGACTACGACGCGTACGACGAACTCGACGAAGACGAGCAGTCTGAGATCGACGCCGAAGTGGTCGACGCAGCCACTGCCGCGGCCACCATCGCCGAGCTCGAGTCAGAGATCGACACGCTCACGAGCTTGGAACAACTCGCCTTCGCATTGCGCGCCGAAGGCACCGACACGAAGTGGACGCAACTCTCCAGCACGCTCAGCGACGCCCCTGAGATGCACACTCCATCGGGAGACCGCCGCAAGCTGATCGTGTTCACTGAGCACCGCGACACGCTCAACTACCTCGTCGATCGGTTGCGCACATTCCTGGGCTCCGACAAGGCGGTGGTGTTCATCTCGGGGAGTACCGGGCGCGACGAGCGTCGCCGCATCCAGCACAGCTTCACCCAGGACCCCGAAGTAGAGGTGCTGGTGGCCACCGATGCCGCCGGCGAGGGCATCAACCTGCAACAAGCGCACTTGGTGGTCAACTACGACCTGCCGTGGAACCCGAACCGCATCGAGCAGCGGTTCGGCCGTGTTCATCGCATCGGCCAGACCGAGGTGTGCCACATGTGGAACCTCGTCGCTGACGAAACCCGCGAGGCACAGGTGTACGTCCGCCTACTGGAGAAGATCGAGCAGATGCGCGAGACCTTCGACGGTCAGGTGTACGACGTGCTCGGCGAAGTGCTCTCCGGCCGGGAACTGCGAGGGCTTCTGCTGGAAGCAATCCGCTACGGCGACCGACCCGAGGTTCGCCGCCGCCTCGATGAGGTGATCGACGCCGAGGTGCCGGCCCGCATGGCAGCCGCCATCTCCGACCCAGTGCTCGCATCAGAGGTCATCGGATACTCCGAAGTGGACCGCATTCGCCAAGACATGGACGAGGCCGCACTGCGTCGAATTCAGCCGCACTACGTCCAGGCCTTCTTCGAAGCCGCGCTGGGCGACCTGGGCGGCACGACGCGCGAGATCGAGCCGGGCAGGTTCCAGATCGCCCGCGTGCCGCTGGCCGTGCGGCAAAGGAGCCGTGCGGTGGCCGCCCCCGGTGCGCCCGCAGTGCTCGAGCGCTACACGCGCGTCACCTTCGACAAAGACCTGATTGAACTTCGAGGCGCGCCCGACGCCGACCTGCTGGTGCCCGGCCATCCGCTGCTCGACGCCGTGGTCGATCTGACGCTCGAACGACACCGCGACCAGTTCCGGCACGGGGCGGTGCTCGTCGATGACGCAGACCACCGCACCGTGCCCCGGGTGATGGTGATGCTCGAGCACGAAGTGGCCGATGCCCGCCCCAGCGCCGCGGCCCCGCACACTGTGGTGAGCCGACGCTTCGAGTTCGTGGAACTTCCCGCTGCCGGAGAGCCGTCGGTGAGCTCACACGCCCGCTACCTCGACTATCGCCCAGCGCTCGACGCCGAGAAGGACGCCGTCGGTCAACTGTTGGCCCAACAGCGTGGCGACGGCCGCGCTGCGGAGAATCTCGGCATGGACCACGCCATCAACGTGTCGGCGCCAGAGCACCTCGCCGCAGTGCGCGCACGCACGGATGCCAGAGTGCAGCGCACCCGCGAGGCGGTCTACCGACGCCTGACAAACGAGATCAACTACTGGGACAACCGGGTCGCCCAGCTGCAACTCGACGCCGACGCGGGGCGCGTGCCCAAGATGAACGTCGACACGGCTCAGCGACGAGCCGACGCCTACGCGCACCGACTGAAGACTCGGCTGGCAGCGCTGGACCAGGAACGATCTGTGAGCGCGCTGCCGCCACGAGTGGTCGGCGGCGCATTCGTGGTGCCAGCAGGCTTGCTGGCCGAACTCATGCCGGGCGCAGTGTCTTCCGCGGAAGCGCCGCTCGGCGACGAGTTCACCAAACGCGAGACCGAGCGGTTGGCTGTCGAGGCGGTGCTGGCGGCTGAGCGTGCCGCTGGCTGGGACCCGGTGGACATGAACGACGAGCGCCCCAACCATCCCGGCTTCGACATTCGGTCCAGTTTCACCGAGGCAACGGTGACCCGCTACCGATACTTGGAGGTGAAGGGCCGCCAGGCCGGGGCCACCACCGTCACCGTCAGCCGCAACGAGATACTCACCAGCCTCAACGAACCAAAGCGCTGGGTGCTCGCGTTGGTCGAAGTGCGCCCTGATGCCAGCACCGCCGTGCGCTACGTGCCTGGCCCGCTGGAGGTAGGCGCCGACAGCCACCTGTTCGACGTGACCAGCGTCAACTTCAGCTGGGCGTCGTTGTGGGCACGCGGCCTCGACCCTGCGGGCGTCGCCCTTCGGACCCAGGAGACGGATCTGTGACCAAGAAGCTCATCGAGGTCGCGTTGCCGCTCGACGAGATCAACACGGCTTCGGCCCGCGAGAAGTCGATCCGTCACGGCCACCCTTCCACGTTGCATCTGTGGTGGTCCCGCAAACCACTGGCGACGGCGCGGGCCGTGCTGTTCGCGCAGCTTGTCGACGACCCCTCTGCACATCCTGAGCGCTTCCCGACAGCAGACGCTCAGCAGGCCGAGCGCGAGCGCCTGTTCAAAATCATCGACGATTTCGTGCAGTGGAAGAACACGAACGACGAGACGGTGCTGGACCGGGCTCGCGCAGAGATCGCTGCGTCGTGCGGCGGAGCACTGCCCGCAGTGATGGACCCATTCGCCGGCGGAGGCAGCATCCCGCTTGAAGCGCAGCGGCTCGGCTTGACAGCCCACGCCAGCGACTTGAATCCCATCGCCGTCCTCATCAACAAGGCGTTGGTGGAGATACCGCCCAAGTTCGCCGGACGAACTCCGGTCAGCGAATGGTTGGCCGACTCAGCAACAGGGGGCGACCGGCAGGCTGGGACCGGCTCCACGACCCGACCCGCAGTTCGACTTCGCCAGACGCTGAACCTTGATGGCGACTGGCCGGGCGGCACTGGCTTGGCCCAAGACGTCCGCTACTACGGCGGTGTGCTGCGCGACATCGCGCACGAGCGCGTCGGTGGCCTGTATCCGGCTGTGGGCATTCCGGGCGACGAGTCGGCGACCGTCATCGCTTGGCTGTGGGCACGGACGGTGCCGTGCCCCAACCCCGCCTGCGGCGCCACGATGCCGCTGCTCAACTCGTACGCGCTGTCGAGGCGCCGCAACCGCGAGGCGTGGTTGGCGCCAGAGGTGACCAACGCCACCGGGAACGTGCGATTCGTAGTCCGTCACGGTACCGGCTGTCCGAAGCAGGGAACCGTGACCCGCCGCGGGGCGACCTGCCTCGTGTGCGACACGACCGTGCCGCTCAGCGAAGTGAGAGCCCAGGCTCAGGCAGGCGGGCTCGGCTCACAGCTCGTGTGCGTGGTGGCCGAAGGTGAACGCGGCCGTGCGTACGAGGAGGCCACCGACTCTCAGGTCGAAGCGTCGCAAGTGCCAGTTCCCGACGATGCGCCCTTGGGCAGCCTTCCGCACAATCCTCGCGCCGTCACCACGCCCAACTATGGCCTCACCGAATGGGCCGACCTGTTCACTGCGCGTCAGCTGACGACTCTGTGCGCCTTCACTGAAGCGCTTCCCCTGGTGCGCGAGCGAGTGGCGCGTGAGGCAGCCGCAGCGGGATTGGGCGATGACCCGCGGCAATTGAACGAGGGCGGCCTTGGTGCGATCGCATACGCCGACGCGGTCACTCACTACTTGGCGCTGTCCATCGGCCGTCTCGCCAACCGCACGTCCTCACAGTGCTTCTGGGACCCTGGTGGCGGCAGTGTTCAGCAGGTTTTTGCTCGCCCGGCTCTGCCGATGATGTGGACGTATGCCGAGGGCAACCCCTTCTCGACATCTTCAGGCAACTTTCTAGGCCAAGTTGACTACCTGGTGGAGGTGATGCGCAGATTGCCGGCTTCGCCGGACGGCATCGGCGCACAGCGAGACGCCCGTACGGCTGTCGCAGACGAGGTCCCCGTAGTCGTCTGTACCGATCCGCCGTACTACGACAACATTCCCTACGCCGACCTGTCCGACTTTTTCTACATCTGGCTTCGTCGCTGCCTCGCTGATGTCTGGCCGGGTCTGTTCGGCACGCTCAAGGTGCCCAAGGAACCCGAACTGATTGCAGAACCGGCCCGCCACGACGGTTGGGACGCGGCAGCGGCTTTCTTCGAACGCGGTCTGCGAGATGCGTTCGGCTCGATGGCCGATGCACATGACGACCGTTTCCCGTGGACGATCTTCTACGCCTTCAAGCAATCGGAGACCGATGCGTCGGGCACCGCTTCGACGGGCTGGGAGACCATGCTCGAAGGGCTGCTCGAGAGCGGGGCCTCGATCGTGCGGACTTGGCCAATCCGCACCGAGCAGCCGGGTGGTCTGCGCGAGGTGGGCCGGGCGGCGCTGGCCTCGTCGATTATCTTGGTCTGCCGCCGCCGCCCAGCCGATGCGCCGGTGGTGAGCCGCCGCGATTTCCTGATGACGCTGCGCCGGGAACTGCCTCAGGCATTGCGTGAGCTGCAAGCGGGAAACATCGCCCCAGTCGATCTCGCGCAGTCGTCGATCGGGCCCGGCATGGCGGTGTTCTCTCGCTACAGCCGGGTGGTGGAACCCGACGGCAGCTCGATGACCGTGCGTGACGCACTGGCTGAGATCAATCGGGCGCTTGACGCCGTGCTCGAAGAACACGAAGGCGAACTTGACGCCGACACTCGCTGGGCGCTCGCCTGGTACGCGCAACACGGCCACGGCATCGGCCCGGCGGGGGAGGCCGACACGCTCTGCAAAGCCAAGAACACATCCATCGGCGGACTGGTGGAGGCAGGCATCTTGTGGCAGCAGGGCAACGAATGCCGTCTGCTGGAAGCCGACGAACTCGACGAGCAGTGGCACCCGGTGACCGACAAGCGCCGAACAGTGTGGGAAACCACGCTGCACTTGCGCCGCGCCCTGATGAGCGGCGGTGAGCAGGCCGCCGCCGCACTGCTGCAAGCAGCCGGTGCCAGCGACGACGCGCCCCGCGATCTGGCCTACCGCCTCTTCCACATCTGCGAGCGCACCGGTGCCCAGTCCGAAGCGCTCGCCTACAACGCCCTCGTCACCTCTTGGCCCGAACTCGCCCGCCAAGCCCAGTCTTCCGACCTCACCCTCGCCCTACGCTGACCCACGATGGCTGAGATGAGCAATCGGGCGCGAGTGGGGGAGGCGTTCGAGGCTCTCGCGCGATGCCTCGGGCCGTTCGTCGAGCGGCACATGTCGCAAGGGCAAGGCGGCGGTGCGGACTGGGCGGCCCGGTTCGCGGCGACGGCGCGGCCAGCGATCTCGGAGTTCTCGACTGAGGACCCGGCGTTTCTGCTGCGGGTCATCGCTGACTCCTGGCGAGGGACATTTGAGCGGCAGTTGCCGCGGAGTACACGCAACATCGTGTTCGCACTGCGGGACAAGCGGAACGACTGGGCGCACAACAAGCGATTTCGACTGCATGACACGCAATACACGCTGAGCGCGATGGTGACCCTCATCGAGGCGGTGGCACCTCAGGAAGCAGCGGCGGTAGAGGCATCGTTGCAAGAGCTCAACCGGGTTGAGTACGAGCGCGCCCATGACGCCGAGCCCGGCCAGGCACCCAGCGCCGTGTTCAACGTTCTCGATGCGGCGCCGCGGGGCTTGGCACCGTGGCGCGAGGTCATCCACCCGCACGACGACATCCATTCTGGACAGTTCACCGTTGCAGAGTTCGCGGCCGACCTTGAAATGGTCCGCCTGGGGCTGGGCAGCGACGAGTATTCCGATGCACGCCGCTTCTTCGAGCGCACGTACCTGACGGTCGGACTGCGCGAGCTGCTGACGTTGGCGATCAAGCGCGTCACAGGCCGCGGTGGGCAGCCGGTGATCAGCTGTCAGACCAACTTCGGCGGCGGCAAGACGCACAGCCTCATCGCCTTGTACCACCTGATGTCGGGCATGGACGCAGCGCAGATGTCACCCGAGCTTGCAGAACTCGTCCGTGAAGCAGGCGTCGACGAGATGCCGCAAGTGAATTGCGCTGTCGTGGTGGGCAACCAATTCGGTGCAGGCGAAGTGCACCGCAAGCCGGACGGCACCGAGGTCAACACGATCTGGGGCGAGATCGCCTGGCAGCTCGGCGGCCGGGCGGCCTATGACTTGCTTGCCGACAGCGACCGCAACCGGGTCAACCCCGGCGATGCCATTCGCGATGTGTTCACGGTGTGCTCTCCCTGCCTGGTCCTCATCGACGAGTGGGTTGCGCATGCCCGTGAGCTGTACGAGCGCACCGACTTGCCCGGCGGCAGCTTCGACTCGCAGTTCAGCTTCGCCCAGACGCTCTCCGAGGCGGCCAAGGCGACTGACGGCGTGCTCGTGGTGGTGTCCATTCCCGCCTCCGAGGAGGCGGACGCCGACGACGAGAACTTCGGCGTGTCCAGCTTGGAGATCGGCGGCACCGCCGGTCGGGAAGCACTGCGACGGCTGACGAACGTCACGAACCGGCTTTCGGGGACAAGGCGGCCGGGCAGCGGGGGCGCGAGGGAAGCAAAACGGCGACGCCCGCTGTTCGGGTCCCCTCAGCGAAGAGGCCCTCGAGCACCGCGATACAACAGCGGAAGCCTTCGGGCAGTTGTACCGGTCGCGCCGCAGCGACTTTCCCGCGGAGTGCTCCGAGATCGCCTATGTCGAGCGGATCAAGGCGGCCTATCCGATTCATCCGGAGGTCTTCGATCGGCTGTATCAGGACTGGTCGGCAATCGACCGGTTCCAGCGAACTCGCGGTGTGCTGCGACTGATGGCCGCGACCATCGATTCACTCTGGGCCAGCGACGACAAGTCGCCCCTGATTCTTCCGTGCTCCATCCCGCTCGGCGACGACCGTGTAGTCAATGAACTTGCAGGCCGGTTGACCGACTACTGGCACCCCGTCATCTCCTCGGACGTCGACGGGCACGATTCGCATGCGACCCAGATTGACCGCGGCACGCCTCACCTCGGTGCGTTGCATGCCACCCGCAGGGTCGCCCGCACGATCTTCGTAGGAGCGACGCCGCGGGTGGGCAGCGCAAATCAAGGACTCGACGTACGGCGAGTACGTCTTGGTTCAACCTTCGCGGGCGATCCGTCGGGGCCGTTCTCGGACGCGCTGAGCCGTATCGCCGCGGAGGCGCCGTACCTCTACGTCGACCGCGACCGGTACTGGTTCGATCGACAGCAGAATGTCACGCGTACCGCGCGCGACGAGATACAGAACCTGCTGGACGGCGAACGGCACGAGATTCAGGCCGAGATCGTCCGCCGGCTGCGCGACGGTGCTGCACGCGGTGCGCGCAACAGTCCATTCGCAGGTCTGCACATTGCGCCTGCTGGTCCCGCGGACGTCGCCGACGAACCGCGTGCGCGTCTGGTGATCCTGGAGCCGAGTGCCCCATTTGCGGTGAACTCCGAGGACTCGCCGGCTCTGGCGACGGCCCGGGAGATCCTCGACCTACGGGGAGCGGGTCCCCGGCAGTACCGCAACATGCTGGTGTTTGCGGCAGCGGAACAGCGGGCGGTGGAGGGATTGGAGCAAGCGGCGGCCGAGTTCTTGGCGTGGGACGGCATCTGCGAGCGAGACGAGGTACTCAATCTCGACGCACAGCAGAAGAAGTTGGCGAAGACGCAGCGTGACCGAGCCGACCACGCGGCGGATCTGCGCGTGGTCGAGGCATACCGCTATGTGCTGGTGCCGCAGCAGCGAGAACCGCGGGACGCCGTCGAATTCGAGACGGTGAAGATCGATGCCGACCGCGCCGAGCGTGGGGCGGGCAGCGGGTCTGTTCGGGCGGGCGATTTCGGCAGTCCAGCGGCGCCCGCTGCGAGTATTGCCGAGCGGGCAGGCCGACGGCTGCTGAACGACGGCACGCTGGCTGTCCAGTTCCCGGCGGTAATCCTGCGACAGCAGCTCGATGGCGTGCTGGCGTCGCGCTGGGCCGACGGACACGTACCGGTGTCTGTGCTCTGGGAGGACATGGCGCGATACGTCTACCTGGCTCGCCTGCGGGACCAAGACGTGCTGCTGGCCACGGTCTCATCCGGGCCAGAAGGCATCATGTGGCGCACCGAGGGCTTCGGCGTCGCTGCTGCCTACGACGATGACTCCGGCCGGTATGTCGGCCTGAGCACGCCGGGCGAGCCGGCAAGCGCGATCTCGCCTTCGACGCTCGTGGTTCGGGCAGACCTTCTCGAAGCGCAATACGAGCGTGACTTGAGGGAGGCAGCGGCTGATGCCGATGACGACGCCGATGCTGAACCGACGGAGCCATTCACCGATGGACGTGCCAACGGCGGTGATACTGCTGATGACGCTGGTTCAGGTGGGTCACAAGATCAACAAGACGCCGCGCAGCGCGAACTCAGAGTGTTTCGGGGTTCGGTCAGGCTGGATGCTTCTCGGCCGACGCAGTCATTCACCAGGCTCAGCGACGGCGTGCTGACACGGGTGCTCAGCCACCCTGACGCAACGATCGACATCCGAGTCGAGATCGAGGTCCACAATCCAGCCGGGTTCGATACCGACGTGATTCGCAACGTCAACGAGAACACCCGCGAACTCGATTTCGACGAAGGCACCGGCTTCACCCCCGACTGAGCGTCTGACAGTCCCGCCGGTGGATCTGGGCTCAGTCGATCTGGTGCCTCCGCGTCCGGCTCAGATGCCGATCGCGGCTCGAGAAGCTAGCTGCGGGATCACGACGTCACCGCGATGGCTTGGCGGCTGTAGGTGCTGTCGTCGAGTTGATCGACGAGGAAACCGGCTAGGGCAGCGCGGTGTATGCGACTCGTCTTGCATGCGTTGGAGGCGGTCACGACTCGGCGTTCGAGCTTGTCAGACAGCACTGCGGATCGGACAACGGTCCAGTTCGCTGCACTCCCGCGCACGGCTTCCTCTTGAGCCCGGTGGTCGGCGAAGACGTTGCGCAGCATGGTCTTGAACATCAGCTTCGAGCTCCACGGAATCTGAGCCCAGCTCTCGCCGACGCCGGCTGCGGATACCACCACAAGCCGACCGACACCGTGGCGGTCGACGGCGTCGACGATGTGCCCGGTGCCACTCGTCAGCGTTGTACGGTCCTTGAGACTCGTGCTGCCGAGGCACACGATGGCGGCGTCGTGACCAGCGACGGCCTCGGCGACGACCTCAGCGTCGAAGACGTCGCCACGCGACAGCGTCAGTCCGGACTCGGTGCTGAGCCTGTCCACGGAACGCCCGAAGGCCGTCGTTGCATGGCCCCCGTCGAGCGCACAGCGGATCGCGTGCTGCCCGGTCTTGCCGGTCGCCCCGAAAATGATGACGCGCATGTTCGTTCCCCAGTCGGCACCGCGGCAAACACCGCTGGAACTGTGATCGCAGTCGGTCACGCTACTGGCGAGCCCGGCGGGGCTCCGAGGCGGTCGAGCATGGCCTGTCGGGCCTGGGCACTGATAGCAAGCAGGAGTGCATCGAGCGGGAACGTTCCGACCCCGGAACTCTCGTGGGCGGCGTGGACTACGGCTGCGTGCGGGGCAATGAGGTAGCTGTGGCCGCGTAAACGGGGGTGACGATCAACCAGTGCTGTGAGCCCTCGACGGTGGTGATCGGGCGACGATGCAATCTCGAAGGCGAGCGGTTGCCGTGGATCGTCGTAGATCAAGTCGACTTCGCTGTTGCCTTCGCGCCAATAGTGCAGGCGAATGCCGGCATGGACGGCGAGCGACTTGATCGACGCGGTCACCAGGTTCTCGAGCAATGTGCCCCGTTCGACCGGGTCCGAGAGCGGCGCGAGTCCGCGCTGCAGCGCCGCGTTGCGCACTGCGCTGTCCCAGAAATACAGCTTGCGGCCGCGCCGTTGGATCGCGGGCTCTGAACCTGAGAAGTTCGTCAATGTGAACACCAGGTAGGAGTGCTCCAGGTGAGCGAGATACCGGTCGAATGTCGGCTGAGAGATCCCGAGATCCTGACTGAGGTTCTTGGGCGACATGATTCCGGTGACGGCTGCGGCGAGCATGTAGAGCAGCCGCTCTAAGGTCCCCGGACTGTCAATGCCGGTCGCTTGGGGTATGTCTTTGTAGATCGCGCGCTCGACGGCATCGCCACGAAGCACTCGCTGCGACTCGAGCACCCAGTTCTCGAGTTCCTGCGCGGTCGGGACGGCACCGGGGTTGCCGCGATGTGTCAAGAGTCGAGGGTAGCCACCGACCATCATCACCAGCTCACGCTGTGCAGCCGTCCAGTCGTCGCCGAAGGGTCCTGTCGGCCACGACGCAAGGGTGCCGGCCAAGGTTGTTGCTGCCTGAGTGAGCGGTGTGTGTGCGGGCGCTGTGGGTGACAGCAGCATGTGCGCCTCGTCGAGCAGGCAGGGCATGAGGTAATGCTCTTCCCACCGTCCCACGCCGCTCTCGTGCCTCTGCCTTCTCAGCGCACTGGCTCCGCTGGACGTGGCGGCGACTCGAACCGGCCAACGATCGTCATAGAACGTCTTGAGCCACAGGTCCCACTGGTCGGCGTACACGATTTCGTCGAGCATGAGGAAGACCGGATCCGTGGCCGTTGCCTGAGAACCTTCAACGATGGCGCTCACCAAGCTGCCGAGACTGGAATCGAGCAACAGCGGGTGGTCCAATCGGAGCCACCAGATTTTCCCCGCGGTAACGCCGATGTCCAGGAGGCGCTGAACCGTCTGGTACAGCACTGTGGTCTTGCCCACGCGGCGGGGACCCAGCACGATCTGATGTTGGGGCTGCTCGTCGCCGATCAGCTTCTGCCAGAGCACTGTCGCCAGCGTTCGCTCTGTCTGAGGGGCAAGCGCAGCGGGCAGTCCGCCGGAGGCATGCCACGGGTTCTGTTCACGGTAGATCCTGCGGAAGTCGTCTTGCGTAGGTGCCCACGTAGCCATCACGAGTCCATCGCTATATTGGTTCTGAGGCAAACAACATACATATTATATTTGCTATTGGTCGTAGAACAAATATGTACGTCGAAGTGAATTGTTTGGCAGTCGGTGTGACCGGGAGGTGGCTGGTGTCGCCGGCTGCGGCCTGTGTTTGTGCTGATGACTCGCGCGAGCGGGTTACGGCGGAGACGACTCGTCGACGGACTGCCCGAGGAGCGCCTCGGCAGTTCAGCCGATGGCGCCAGCCACTGCGAGTTCGACGATGCGGTCGTCGTCGTAGCCGAGGATGTCTCGCAGGATCAGGTCGTTGTGTTCGCCCAGGCTTGGCCCCGATCTGGTGACCTCGTGAGGTGACGCGCTGAGCTGCAGGCGGGGCGCCTCGACGATCATGCGGTCGTG